>Ga0160451_100874_pt1 | contig 11984 bp, 11 predicted proteins | sample HID1975M_E1MG_FD_108270 | JGI IMG/M metagenome (GOLD analysis project Ga0160451, IMG submission 108270) | Enriched soil microbial communities from UW Madison campus, WI, USA - HID1975M_E1 MG | ecosystem: Environmental > Terrestrial > Soil > Unclassified | place: USA: Madison, Wisconsin... | reverse complement strand
GCCATTTCAAGATCGCATCAGCCCTGGATCCTGCTGATGGACGCCGATGAATGGCTCGCCGACGGCGCCGAACGGAGTTTGCGGCATCTCTTCGATACCGGCTCGATCGAGGAGGCGGACATATGGACGTTGAAGCGCTACAACTGGTTTCTCGGCGGCCGGCTGCGTCGCCCTGAGAAAATGCCGCGCCTGATCCGCGCGGACGTGAGGTTCCTGCCGATGCAGGTGCACGAACGGCTGGATCTGGAGCACAAGCGCGTCAGGCAATCGGACATCGCCATCGAGCACAACACGGCGCGGTCCTGGGAAGATCACCTGAAGAAGCAGGATCGCTACGCGGAACTGTGGGCAACGCAGCGTCACCAGGACGGGCTGCGCTGCGGCGCGCTTTCGGCCTGGACCCATGTCATCGCGTACTGGCTGAAATCCTATATCCTCCGCGCCGGTTTTCTGGATGGCCGTTCCGGCTGGTTGTTCCATGTCGCGCATGCGAGAGCGGTGCTGAGGAAATATCGGATGCTGCATGCGCTGGGAAAACGGCCGTCGTCCGCTCCGCGCTGAAGCGGGCGACGTTTTCCCCTGGCTAGGAAGACGAAGGCTGCCTTCGATTGACCCCGATTCGATCCTCTTGCAGCCTCGCATAGAAGGCGTCGAGCTCGCGGACTTTCTCGGCCACCCTGAAACGGCTCATGTCGTAATCCTTCCTGCCGGGTCGCGATGCATGCATCGCCGTCAGCGCCTGCGCGAGCGCTGCCGTGTCTCCCACCGCCAGCAAATCGGTGCCCATCACGTCCGACAGATGCCGCGCGCCGGCGGTGGCGGTGGCGATGATCGGCAGTCCTGCCTGCATCGCCTCCAGCAGCACCAGGCCGAAAGGTTCTTCCCTGGCCGGACTGACGAAGCAATCGAACGCGGCCATCCAGTTTTCCGGATGAGCGGAAAAACCCGGCATGACAACATGCCGGCCTGCGCGTGCGGCCAGCCGTTCGCGTTCCCTGCCTTGCCCGACGATCACCAGCTTCGCATTGGGCAATGCCGCCTGCTCGAATGCGTCGATCAGCACATCCATGCCCTTGCTGTTGACGATGCGGCCGACGGCGCCGAAAACGAAGTCGTCGGCACCGGCGCCGATTTGCTCGCGCAGTCGCTGGCGGGCATCTGTAGCAGCAGAACGTGCGCTGGTCCAGTTGTCGATCTGCACGGTCCGCATGCGCGCCGGCACTTTTTCCAGTTGCCACGGCGCGATCGCAACCAGCCCGTCGAGATGATCGTAATGTCCGGGATCGTAATCCAGGTGCAGCGTGGCGACCCGGGGAGCGATGTCCTCGAGCCCGATGGCCACCCGGCAGGCCATGTCCAGATGCACGTGCACGACATCGGGCGAAAGTTTCCTCAGCGCCCGCCGCGCCATCGGTATCGCGGGCCACCGTGCGATCCAGTCCGGCACGAAAACCAGGCGCACATTGGCGGGGACGCGATGCGCAATCGCGTTGGGTTCTGCCCGGGCCGCCTTCTTTCGCAGTACCAGGATGACGTCATGCCCGGCGTCTGCCTGGGCGGCGGCCAGCTCGAGTACATGGCGCTCGGTCCCGGCGAAGTTTTTCGTCAACATCACATGCGCTATCCGCACGAAACACCACTCCTGTCAGTGATCGCTACCCGAGGAGTCATCAGCCGTTGGCAAGCTCCTCCGATTGACCGATAACGCAGTGCGCCATCACTCCGTCTTGTTGATGCCGTACGGCGTCCAGACGATTTTCTGTCCGCGCGTCTGCGCGCGGATATCGAGGTTACGCTGCACCGATTCCTGGGTCTTGTAGCCGCGCGCATGATCGAGATGCACACACACCGCGCGATGGCGGATCTGCTTGCCGGCGATGCCATAGTTTTCCAGCCGCTCGCCAAGCTCGCGGTCAGGGCCGCCGTATTTCATCCGCTCGTCGTAGCCGTTGATCGCCAGCAAATCGGCTTTCCACGCCGAGGAATTGCAGTTGTTGAACGTCGGCTTGGTGGTGGTGATGCGATCCAGCAGCTGCGAGGTGAAAGGCGTGGCGCCGAGCTTGAGGGAATTGGACAGCCCCAGCTTTTCCTGCGCGCGCAGCCAGCCCAGATCGAAACACTCGCCGCCGAGGATGTCGGATTCGCCGATGTGCTGGCTGGCCTTCATGCCGAGCTTGCAGTAACCGCCGGACAGGAAACGGCCCGGCTCGGCCTGTTCGGCATGCACCTGCACGAAATCGCGGCGCGGGATGCAGTCGCCATCGGTGAACAGGATGTAGTCGTAAGCCGCCAGCGGAATGGCCTTGTTGAGGATTTCCTGGCGGCGGTAGCCATCGTCCTCGTGCCAGACGTGCCGCAACGGCACCGGGTAGTCGGCCGCGAACTTCTCCACCAGCGCCTGGGTGGTCGGCCGGGAGCCGTCGTCGGCCACGATCACTTCGAAATCGCGCCAGGTCTGGCACTGGTAGCCGATGAGGACCTTGGTCAGCCATTCCTCGGCGTTGTAGGTGCTGATGATGACCGATATTTTCATGATGGCCGATATAGTCCGATCGAAGGGCAGCCTGAAATCTGATGCCCGGGAGCGCGATTATCAAGCCAAACCGCCGCCTGCACCCGTCGCCGCCATGAATGGAGGGTTGAGACAGGCAGAGGTTCAATCCGGCGACAAGGCACCGGATGAGAGAAGATTCTGCCCCCTCCAGGCCTCGGCTTCGCGCCAAGCCAGGCCCAGCAACACGCCGGTGAACACCACATAGTTGGTTGCGCTCAGCGCATGGGCGAACATCGCCTGGGTCAGGCCGGACATCATGTAGGCGAGCACCAGCAGCACCCCGGCCCAGGCCGCGCCGACGGCTTTCGCCGGTACGGCCCGGGTCAGGCGCACGAACATCGCCAGCGGCACCAGATAGATCGCCAGGATCGCCAGCACGCCCGGTATTCCCATCGTGGCGCCCCACTGGGCGATATCGTTGTGGGCATGTCCCATGTGGCAAACCGCCAGCGGTTCGTGCCGGCATGCCGGAATCGTACGTATTCGCGTATCGAAGCGGTCGATGCCGACGCCGGTCCACGGATGCTCGACCAACGCCTCGCCTGCCAGCGCCAAGTATTCCAGCCGTGTGCCGATCGACGTGTCGACATGCCCGCGGGCATAGTCATGCAGATCCGATTGCACGACCGCCAGCCGGGATCGCTCCGCCAGCGCCGGCACGAACCAGAATGTCATGACGGCTCCGATCAGCACCGTCGCGGCGATACCCGAACGCAGCCATATCCGCCGGCCTCCCCCGATAATCGCTATCAGCACCAGCAGCGCCAAGCCCGGCAATACGCCCCGGCTGCCCGACATGACGATGGTGGCGATCCCGAGCATCAGCACGCCGACCAGCAGCAGCGTGATCCTGAGTCCGCCGGGACTGGGCCGGCAGTAGACTGCCAGCACCAGCAGCGTGAGCATGGCGTTGGCGAACACAATCGGATTGTTGCCGGCACCGGCGCGATCCACACCCAGCAGCATCTGCGCGCAGGCGACGGAAAAACCGATGCAGATGCCAGCCAGCGCGCCGTACCACAAGGCACTGCGCGAGGGCGCCAGCGCATAGGCCAACGCCGCGCACCATGGAATCAGCAGCAGGCGGGAAATATTGTCGAGGCTGCGCCAGCCCTGGTCCGCATAGGCCATCGACGATATCGCCACGGCCACGACCAGCGCCGTCGTAGCTGTCAGCACAAGCAACGGCCTGCGTACCGGCCCGCAGGCCAGGCGCCATCGACTCAGACTCAGCAAGGTCGCCAGTAACAGCAATCCACCGAACGCCGACCATCCCTTCGGCAGGATCATCAGCGCCGGCGCGCAGACCAGCGCCGCCAGGCAGGCGAAACGCGCCGCACCAAGACGTGCGGACCGCGGATAGGGAAGTCCTTTTCCAACTGCTATCGAAGACAAAGTAATGCTCACACCGTCGCTATCTCTAGCGTGTGCCGAATCGGCAAGTCCGACAAGACTTGACGAGTATGGGCAGGGCGACTTCAGGGCAGGTGAACGGTATCGAACCTGTGATGCAGTTCGCTTGCCCGTTCAGATTCAGGCGGATTTTCGCAGCGACGCGTAGAAGAACCCGTCGGCGCCCGCTTCGCCCGGCAGGCGCTGGCGACCGGCGTCCACAGGATGGCCGAAGCGTTCATCGAGCGGGTCGGACCGGGCATCGCCGGTGCGCCGCAGGAACGCCTCGATCTGCTGCGAATTCTCGCATCTGAGCAGCGAGCAGGTCGCGTAGATCAGTTGGCCGCCCGGTGCCAGCGTCTTCCAGACCGCATCAAGCAGGCGTGCCTGGGTCCGCATCAGCGCATCGATGTCGGCCGGACGCCGATGCAGCAGGATGTCCGGCTGCCGGCGCACGACACCGGTGGCCGAACACGGCGCATCCAGCAGCACCGCGTCGAACGGCTGTGCGTCCCACCATGCCTGCACATCTGCGGCGTCGGCCACGCGCGTGTCGGCACTGGCGCCGACGCGCTGCAGCGTCTGCCGCACGCGTTCCAGCCGCCGCTCATCGACGTCCAGCGCCAGCAGCCGCAGCGACGGTTCGCGTTCCAGCAGGTGCGCCGCCTTGCCGCCCGGCGCGGCGCAGGCGTCGAGCACGCGCATCCCCGGCTTGAGATCGAACGCATCGGCCACCTGCTGCGCCGATCCGTCCTGCACCGAGGCCAGCCCGTCGGCGAAGCCGGGCAGTTCGCCGATCGCCACCGGCGTATCGATGCGCAGCGCATCGGCCAGCCCGTCGGGCGCGACCGCCTCGATGCCGGCCGCCTGCAATCGTTCGAGATAGGCCTCACGGCCGATGCGCTGGCGGTTCACCCGCAGCCACAGCGGCGCCGGACGCAGGCTTTCGGCAAATATGGCCGGTGCCTGCTGCGGCCAGTCGGCAACGACCAGGTCGCGCAGCCACGCCGGCCAGGCCAGCGCGGCATCGGCCGCCGCTATCCCTTCGCGTTGGGCGCGGCGCAGCAGCGCATTGACCAGCCCGGCCTGGTGCGGCCGGCCGAGTACGCGCGCGGCCTCGACCGTCGCCGACAGCGCCGCGTGCGGCGGCAGCGACAGCGCATCGAGCTGCGCCAGGCCGGCCAGCAGCAGCGCGCGCAGCGGATGGTCGCGTGGGCCAAGCGGTTTCTGCAGCCACTGCGATAGCGCCTGCCCATAGCGATGGCGCTGGCGCAGCGCGGCGAAGCAGATGGCTTCGAGCAGCGCGCGATCGCGGGTGTCGGCCAATTGCGGCAGCGTGGCGGCCAGTTCGGCTTTCAGCGAACGTCCCCGGTGCACGACCGCATCCAGCACCTGCGCCGCATGCACGCGGACGGCGACGCCGGCCAGGCTCATGCGCGGATCAGGTCGCGGCGCGCGTTGACGAAATCGGCCGCGGTGATCGCCCTGCCGCCTTCGCGCTGGATCACCCGCAGGCGCAGCACGCCCTGCCCGCACGCCACGTCCAGCCCTTCGCGGCCGGCGCGCAGCAGCGTGCCGGGTTGCGCGCCATGGGCTTCCTCGACCGCGATGGCGCCGTGGATGCGCAACCGCTCGCCGGCCACGCCGCCTTCGGCGACCGGCCACGGATTGAACGCGCGCACCTTGCGCGCCAGCACGGCCGCCGGCTGCGTCCAGTCCAGCTGCGCCTCGGCCTTGTCGAGCTTGTGCGCATAGGCGATGCCTTCGCCCGGCTGCGTCCACGGCGCGGGGCGAATGCCGGCGCGCAGCAGGCCCAGGCCATCGCCCAGCACCGAAGCGCCGAGTTCGGCCAGCCGGTCGTGCAATTGGCCGCCGGTTTCGCTGTCGCCGATGGGGGTGGCGGCCGACAGCAGCACCGGCCCGGTATCCAGGCCGGCTTCCATCTGCATCAGGCATACGCCGGTCTCGGCATCGCCGGCCTCGATGGCGCGCTGGATCGGCGCGGCGCCGCGCCAGCGCGGCAGCAGCGAGGCATGCACGTTCCAGCAGCCGTATTGCGGAATGTCGAGCACCGCCTGCGGCAGGATCAGCCCATAGGCCACGACGATCACCAGATCCGGCGCCAGATCCCGCAGCGCCTGCTGCGAGGACTTGCGGCGCAGCGTTTCCGGCTGCAGCACCGGGATACCGCGCTGCAGCGCTTCCAGCTTCACCGGCGACGCCTGCAGGCCGCGTCCGCGCCCGGCCGGCCGATCCGGCTGGGTGTAGACGGCCACCACCTCGCCGCGGGCGTGGGCCACGCGCAAAGAAGGAACGGCGAAGGCCGGCGTGCCGGCGAAGACGATTCTCATGGGCGGTCAGGGGTGAAGGGTCGAGTCGCGCACTGCGTGCGCTGAAAAGGGTGAATGGTGAAGTCGCGCACTGCGTGCGCTGCCAGGGTGAAGACAAGCCGATGTCCCCTTGGCAGGCTGCGCAGCGGCCGGACTGGCAGCGCGCAATGCGCGCGACTTCCCTTTGCCTGCTGAGTCAGGCAGCCGCCTGTCGGCGCTGCTTGGCCAGCTTCTTGCGGACCATCTCGCGCTTGAGCGGGGACAGGTAGTCGACGAACAGCTTGCCTTCCAGGTGATCCATCTCGTGCTGGATGCAGATGGCCAGCAGTCCTTCGGCGTCCAGTTCCTGCGCCTGGCCGTAGCGGTCGACATAGCGCACGGTGATCTCGTCGGCGCGGGTGACGTCGGCGAAGATGCCCGGCACCGACAGGCAGCCTTCCTGGTAGACCTGCTCGCCGGCGCGGCGGACGATCTCAGGATTGATGAACACCCGCGGCTCGTTCTTCTCCTCGCTGATGTCGATCACCATGAAACGCTGGTGCACGTCGACCTGGCTGGCGGCCAGGCCGATGCCCGGCGCGTCGTACATCGTCTCGAACATGTCGTCGAGCAGGCGCTGGAAGTCCGGTCCGGTGACCTGGGACACTTCCACCGGCACCGCCTTGGTGCGCAGGCGAGGGTCGGGGAATTCTAGGATGGGAAGCAGGGCCATGGTTCTGTACGTGGGGGCGCCGGCGGAATCCGGCAAGACCTCACGGATTCTAACGCCGCCGCTTGCTTTGCGCGCCGATTTCTGGACTATAGTCGCGACCACCTGTCGGGGAATCAGGTAGATATCGCCATGTTCAAAAGTATTCGTACGGTTTTCGCCGTTGCGGTTTTCACTGTCGCGACCTATACCGCAGCGGCCGCGATGGCCGAGACTCACCCTGACACCTATGTGGTCAAGCGGGGCGACACCCTGTGGGACATCTCGGCGCGCTTCCTGAAGAAGCCGTGGCTGTGGCCGGAGATCTGGCAGGCCAACCCGCAGATCCAGAACCCGCACCTGATCTACCCGGGCGACGTCATCAGCCTGGCCTATCTGGACCGCGTGGCGGTGCAGCCGGGTCCGCGCCAGGAAGCGCCGCTGAACGCGATCCCGCTGTCGGACATCGAGCCGTTCCTGAAGAACCTGCGCGTGACCGACAGCTTCGAGCACCTGCCGCACGTGGCCGGCCTCGACGGCGACCGCCTGCGCGGCGTGTCCGGCCATGCCGTCTACGTGCTCGGCCTGGACAGCGCCCAGCCGGGCCAGCGCTACGCAGTGGTCCGCCCGACGGTGCGCTACAGCGCCAACCCGCGCACCGACGATCTGGATTTCCGCGGCCGCGTGACGCCGGGCGATGCCGACCTGTGGAAGGAATTGATCCCGCAGACCGGCAGCAGCGAATTCCTCGGCTACGAACTGCAGCAGGTCGCCGTCGGCACACTGACCCGCGGCGTCGTGCCCGGCTCGGACACCGCCACGCTGACCGTCGATGCCGGCGGCCATGAAGTGCGCGTGGGCGATCGCATCATCCCGGTCGACGTGCAACCCTACGACCTGCACTTCTTCCCGCATCCGCCCGCCGCGCAGGCGCCGGACGGCAAGCTGCGCGTGCTGGCCGTGGCCGATGCCTTCACCGCTGGCGGTCCGCGCGATGTGGTCGCCATTTCCGGCGGCAGCCGCGACGGCCTGGACAACGGCACCGTGCTGTCGGTCTGGCGCCAGGGCAGCCATACCGCCAACCGGATGGCGCATTCCAATTCCTCGCGCATCGGCGAGTCGCCGAACCATGGCGCCGGCCGCGTCAGCCTGCCCGACGAATACGCCGCGCACGTGATGATTTTCCGTACCTTCGACAAGGTCAGCTACGGACTGGTGATGGAAGGCGTCAAGCCGGCACGCGTGGGCTATTCGCTCAAGCATCCGGACGCGGCCTACTGAACCGGTTTTTTCCTACGTTCCAACGCGACGGCGCCCGAGGGCGCCGTCGTCGTTTGCGGCCCATGCTGGCGCGATGGACGATGACACCTCCGCGCTGCTGCGCCTGATCCACGCCGGCGGGCCTGCCGCCTGCCGGCGCGCCCTGCTCGACCATCACCCCTCGCCCGATGCCGCGCTACGCGCCGGCCCAGCGGCATGGCGGCAGGCCGGCCTAAGCGCAGCGCAGATCGAGGCTTTGTCGCGGCCAGACCAGGCCGCGCTCGCCCGCAGCCTGGCGTGGCTGGACGGCGATGGCCATCACCTCATCGGCTGGCACGACGCCGACTATCCGGAACTGCTGCGGCGCATACCCAGCCCGCCGCTGGCGTTGTTCGTCGCCGGCGACCCGATGCTGCTGTGGCATCCGGCCATCGCCGTGGTCGGCAGCCGCACGCCCACTGCCGGCGGCCGCGACAACGCCCACGACTTCGCGCTGGCGCTGGCGCGTGCCGGCATGGCGATAGGCAGCGGCATGGCGGCCGGCATCGATGCCGCCGCGCACGAGGCCGCGCTGTCGCTGCCCGACGGCCGTACCGTCGCCGTACTCGGCACAGGACCGGACGTGGCCTATCCACGCATCCACCGCGGCCTGCGCGATCGCATCGTCGCGCGTGGTGCGGTGGTCAGCGAGCACCCGCCCGGCACCGGTCCGCTGCAGTCGCACTTTCCCAGCCGCAACCGCATCCTGGCCGGGCTGACGCTGGCCACGCTGGTCATCGAGGCGGCCGAACGCTCCGGCGCGCTGATCACCGCCCGCCAAGCCGTGGAATCCGGGCGCGACGTGTTCGCCGTGCCCGGCTCCATCCACAACCCGCTGGCGCGCGGCTGCCACCGGCTGATCCGCGACGGTGCCGGGCTGGTGGAGAGCGCCGACGAGATTTTGGCCGCGGCGGGTGCGATGGCGGCCGGACTGGCACAGGCATTGCAGCAACGGATTGGCACTTCCGGAACTGAACCGGCGCCAGTCGCAATGCCTTCAGAGACGATGGCCGCGGCCGACACCGACTACAAGCGGTTGTGGAATGCGCTCGGTCACGACCCAACCCCTATGGATCGGCTGATCGAGCGCAGTGGATTGACGGCCGCCGAAGTGTCCTCCATGCTGCTGCTCATGGAACTGGATGGACGGGTGGCGGTCGAACACGGCCGTTACACACGAAAGCGGTTTCTTTCCTCCACAGCGTCGCCTTGACGCAGGCCGAGGGGCAATGAAAGAGAGCATCCTGGACGTACTGCTTTACCTGTTCGAACACTATTTCACCGAAGATGCGGACCCGGTCCGCGACCGCGATTCTCTCCAGAACGGTTTGATCCAGGCCGGCTTCAGCCCGGCGGAAATCAGCAAGGCCTTCGACTGGCTCGACGCCTTGGCCGAACAGCGGCCCAGCGCCGCGCAGCCGCGCGTGGGCGGCCCGACCCGCGTGTTCCATGGCCCGGAGCTGGAAAAGCTCGATGTGGACGGGCGTGGCTTCCTGATGTTTTTGGAACAGCACGGCATCCTCGACGGCGACCAGCGCGAGCTGGTGCTCGACCGCGCGATGGCGCTGGATCAGGACGAACTGGACCTGGACGACCTCAAGTGGGTCGTGCTGATGGTGCTGTTCAACCAGCCCGGCTCCGAGGCGGCCTACGCGTGGATGGAAACGCAGATGTTCACCGACGAACCGGAGCCGGTACACTGAACCACTGACGCCGCGCTTCTGGGGAGAAGCCATGACGCAGTGGTATTACGCCAGCCGCCAGCACCAGCGGCTGGGACCGGTGCCGGCCGACGAGCTGGCGCGCCTGTTCCATGCCGGCCATCTCACCCTCGACACGCTGGTCTGGCGCGAAGGCCTGGCGCAATGGCAGCGGCTGGGCGATTTCGCCGACGAACTGTCGCTGCTGACCGCAGCCGCGACGGCTCCGCCGCTGCCGCCATCGCCGCCCTCCGTCCCGCAGCCGGGATATGCCGCGGCCCCGCCGGCCGCGCCGCCGCCGACCGCGCGTCCGGGCATGTCGGCCGGCAAGATCGCGTTAATCGTCGGCGCCGTCCTGATCCTGCCGGTCGTGGCCATCATCGGCATGCTGGCGGCGATTTCGCTGCCGGCCTACAACGACTACACGCTCCGCGCCAAGGTCGCCGAAACGATGGCCCACGGCACCCGCTACAAGGCCATCGTCGCCGAATACCGCGCCACGATGGATGCCTGCCCGCACAATGGCGACGCCGATCTCGGGCCGCCGGAAAGCCACGCCAGCCGCCATGTCGCGCAGACGCGCTTCGGCGAACTGGACGATGGCACCTGCGGCATCGAGATGCAGCTGCGCAATACCGGCAGCACCCATATCGACGACAAGCGGGTCTGGCTGTCCTACGACGCGGACCGCCAGGAATGGAGCTGCACGTCGGAGATCGCCGACCGGTTCCTGCCCGCGCAGTGCCGTTGATCCCGCCGCGATCCGCCGCCGCGGCTCGTCACCCGCTTCCCTACCCCTTCCTCCGCGCCTGCGCCAACGCAGATCGCCCCATAACGAGAGTGACTCACGATGACCGAGTGGTACTACGTCGACATCCGCCAGCAGCGGCAGGGTCCGCTGGACAGCGATTCCCTGGCCGCGCAGTTCCGCGCCGGCCGCATCGAGCGCACCACGCTGGTCTGGCGCGACGGCATGAACCAGTGGGAGGCGCTGGAAACGCGCGCCCATGAGCTGGGCATCGAATTGCCCGCCCTGGCCGGCGTCGCCGAGCCCGAACCGCAGGCGCAGGCGGACGCGCCGCCGGAGGAGCGTCCGCTGACCGGCCGTGCCGTGTTCGAGGCGCGCGAACCGACCGTACAGCAGTACACCCCGCCCAAGCTGGATCCGGCCGCGCCGACCTTCAGCACCGATGCGCCGTACGCGCCGCCGCGCGCCAGCGTGCTGCAGGGCGCGCGCGTGGTCGGCGGCGGCGAGGTGGTCTATGCCGGCTTCTGGAAGCGCGTGGCCGCGAGCCTGATCGATGGCGTCATCGTCGGCATCGGCGGCAGCATCATCAGCATGCTGGTGCTGACGGTGCTGGGCATCGGCATGGCGGTCAGCTGGTCCGACATCGCGATGGGCACCGGCCCGGCGCTGCTGCAGGTGGTCAACTGGGTGGTGTCGATCGGTATCGCCGCGGCGTATTACGGCGGCTTCCACGCCTCGCGCGCGCAGGCCACGCTGGGCAAGATGGCCATCGGCATCAAGGTGGTGCGGACCGATGGCGATCAGATCTCGCTGGCGCGCGGCATCGGCCGCTACTTCGCCACCTGGATCAGTTACCTGATCCTGGGCATCGGTTTCCTGATGGCCGCCTTCACCGAGCGCAAGCAGGGCCTGCACGACTTCATCAGCGACACGCTGGTGGTGGACAAGTGGGCCTTCACCGACCATCCGGAGTGGCAGCGCCAGGAACTGGGCGCGGTCGCCTGGGTGGTGCTGATCCTGGGCGGTCTGCTGCTGCTGGGCCTGATGGTGATGATGGTCGCAATGTTCGGCATCCTGTTCGCCTCGCTGCGCTGACCTTCACGCGGCCGTTGCGACCGCACGGCCCCGCTGCGCTTGACAGCGGTGGCGGGCCGTGATTCCACTATAAAAAGACGGGAACCTGAACGCCCGGGGCCAACCGCCCCGGGCGTCGGCTTCTCTGAAGGGCGCCGATGCGCCACCCTAGCCGCCCCCGCGCGGGGCCATGCGTTCT
>Ga0160451_100873_pt1 | contig 12038 bp, 9 predicted proteins | sample HID1975M_E1MG_FD_108270 | JGI IMG/M metagenome (GOLD analysis project Ga0160451, IMG submission 108270) | Enriched soil microbial communities from UW Madison campus, WI, USA - HID1975M_E1 MG | ecosystem: Environmental > Terrestrial > Soil > Unclassified | place: USA: Madison, Wisconsin | collected... | reverse complement strand
TTCTACCTGTACAACACCCACCTGCCCTACCGCGATGAGGACGAGCCGCGCCGCGTACTGGGTGCCAAGCTGATCAGCCAGCGGCTGGCCGCACTGCCGAAGGACATTCCGGTGGTGGTCACCGGCGATTTCAACAGCGAGCCGGGCAGCACCACGTATGCGGCGTTCACCACTGGGCTGGCCGATGCCCGCAAGCTGGCACGCAAGGTCGAAGGCCCGCGCCTGACCTTCCAGAACTTCAGCGATACGCCCACCGCCGAGATCGACTGGATACTGGTCCGCGGCTTTGGTGTGAACCGATTCGCCACGCTGGACCAGAAACCGGGCGGCGTGGTGCCGTCGGACCACTACCCGGTCCTGGCAGAACTGGTGTTCCCGGCCGCGTCCACGCCTTGACCGGTAACGCGTGACGCTCAACGGAGCATCACAGGCGGTTCCCGGCAGCCCAACGGCAGTCGATCGGGATGCGAAGCTACCCCCGGCGCAGGCCCTCGAGTGCTTTGCACAGGGCCTGGTGCTGTTCGCGCGCCTGGCAGATCCGGGCGCTGATGGCCAGGAATACGCCAACGCCCACTACGCCGATGCCGAGCAGGCTGTCGGGCAAGCGCGCGAAGCCAAGGCTCACGGTGAGGGCGGCGACAACCAGCAACACAATCACGCCTGGGGACAGTCCAGAGGACGCCGAAGCCTGTTCTTCCTTTCCCGCACGTGGCGGCTTCCAGCAATTCCGTTGCATTACACATATCCCCGGGCAGGGACTGTTTTTAGCACCGGGTCGCTCCTACCCGGCAGAGGCAAAGCCGTCAGCGCGGGGTTCTCCGGTACGCCATTGCGGCGAACCATTACAAAAGGTGCAGGGGGCGACTGTTGCCGCCCCCCGCGTTCCTTCACCGCATCGTGCCGGCCACCGCCGGCGGGGTTGCATCCTGCTGCTGGCCCCAACCGCCCAGCGCCTTGTACACACCGACCACGCTGACGTTCACTGTCGACTCGGCCGCCGCCAACGCGTCATCCGCCGCCAGCTGGGTGCGCTGTGCATCCAGCAGGGTCAGGAAATCTTCCGACCCTTCGCGGTAGCGGATCTGCGCCAGCTGTTCGGCACGCCGGGCGGCCTGCGCCTGCTCGGCGACGATGGCCAGGCGGGCCTGCTGCTTGGCATAGCGGGTCAACGCGTTTTCGGTGTCTTCCAGCGCCAGCAGCACCGCCTTCTCATACTCGGCCGCCGCGCCGTCGGCCTGGGCCTTGCTGGCCCGCAGGCGCGCCTTCACGGTACCGAAATCGAACGCGGCCCAGCTGATCGACGGGGTCACCGACCACGCCTTGTTGTTGCCGTTGACCAGCCCGCTGGCATCGCCGGACAGGAAGCCGACAAACCCGCTCAGGCTGATCCGCGGGAACAGATCGGCGGTGGCCACGCCAACCCGCGCCGTGGCGGCGGCCAGGCGACGCTCGGCCACGCGCACGTCGGCACGCTGGCGCAGCAGGTCGGTGGTATCGCCGAGCGGCAATGCCTTGGCATACGGTGCGGCATCACGCGGTTCCAGCAGCGTGTCCAACGCGTCCGGGCGCTGCCCCAGCAGCACCGCCAGGCGATGCCGCGACTGCACTTCGGCCACTTCCAGCAGCGGAATGTCGGCCTCGATCGCCTTCAACCGCGCCCGGCTGCTCTGCACGTCCAGTTCGCTGCCCGCCCCCAGGTCCCACCGGGTTTCGGTGAGCTTCTGGGTGTCGCGCAGGTTCACCAGCGTGCGCTTGGCTACTTCGATGCGCTTCTGGGTGCCGCGCAGTTCGAAGTAGTTGCGCGCCACTTCGGCGGCCACCGTGACCTGGGCGTCGGCCAGGTTGTCCTGCTCGGCGCCCAGGTCCGCACGCGCCGCTTCGGCGGCACGGCGCTGGCGACCGAACAGATCCAGCTCCCAGCCGGCGTCAAAACCAAGCTGGTAGGTTTCGCTGAAGACACGCTCGCCACCGGCGGTCAGGTCCGGCTGCTTGCGGCGGTCGTAGCTGCCGCCGCTGGTCACGTGCGGCAGCTGGTCCAGGCGCTGCTCGACGAACACCGCACGGGCTTCACGCACGCGCGCCATCGCAATGCGCAGGTCCAGGTTGTCGCCCAGGGCGTCGTGCACCAGCTGTTCCAGCACCGGGTCATCGAACTGCGCCCACCAGCTGGCCACCGGCGAGGTGGTGCTGAACACCGGCGCGGCGGCGCCCTGCAGGACCACCGGCTGCGCCGGTGGTGCCTGGTAGTTGGGGCCGACGCTGACGCAGCCGGCCAGCAGCGCGCTGGCAACGGCGGCGGTCAACACACGGATCACCATGGCAGCACCTCGCCCAGGTAGGTGAAGCTGCCGTTGGGGCCGTCGGCGCCGATAAGCGCCATGCCCACGCTGGAGCGCGCGCCATCGGCGATCTCGATCTCGCCTTCGCCCCGGTTCATGTCGGTTTTCACGTAGCCCGGGTGCACGGTGTTGACCTTGGTGGTGCCCTCGCGCAACTCATAAGCCAGCTGCACGGTCCAGGCGTTCACCGCGCTCTTGGACGCGTTGTAGGCCGGCACCGCGAAACCGTAGATCGGCGAACCCGGCTGGCTGTGCAGGGTCAGCGAGCCCAGGATGCTGGACACGTTGACGATACGCCCGGCCGGCGATGCCTTGATCAGCGGCAGGAACGCCTGGGTGACCGCAATCACGGCGAACACATTGGTGTCGAAGGTCTGGCGCCAGGTGTCCAGGGTCTGCGCCGACGGCGCCAGCGCGGGGTCGTCGAGCAGGATGCCGGCGTTGTTGACCAGGATGTCCAGCCGGCCATGGCGGTCGGTGACCTCCTGTACGGCGGCGGCGATGCTGGCGGCATCACCGACGTCCAGCTGGATCGCCTCCACCGGCAGGCCTTCGGCCTGCAGCTTGAGCGCCTCGGCCACGGCGGTGTCGCGCTTGCGCCCGGCCAGCAGCGTGTGCACGCCGGCCTGGGCCAGCTGGCGGACGGTTTCCAGGCCGATGCCACGGGTGGCACCGGTGACCAGGGCGATCTTGGAAGTAGCGGTATTCATGGGTGATTCCTCGTAGGGGTCGGGATCAGTGATGCAGGGTGGATTCGCCGTGGGTGACCAGCTTGCCGCCGCCATTGCGGCTGACGAACTTGCGCAGCGCCACGTAGAACACCGGGGTCAGGAACAGGCCGAACAGGGTCACACCGAGCATGCCGGCGAACACGGTGATACCGGTCACCGAGCGCACCTCCGCACCGGCGCCGTGCGACACCACCAGCGGGATGGTGCCGGCGATGAACGCGATGGAGGTCATCACGATCGGACGCAGACGCAGGCGGCACGCTTCCAGCGCGGCTTCCACGATCCCCTTGCCGCCCATTTCCAGCTCGCGGGCGAATTCGACGATCAGGATCGCGTTCTTGCACGCCAGGCCCATCAGCACCACCAGGCCCACCTGCACGAACACGTTGTTGTCGCCGCCGGTCAGCCACACGCCCAGCAGCGCCGACAGCAGCGTCATCGGCACGATCAGGATCACCGCCAGCGGCAGCGTCCAGCTCTCGTACAGCGCCGCCAGCACCAGGAACGCCAGCAGCACCGCCAGCGGGAACACCACCAGCGCCGCGTTGCCTTGCGTGGCCTGCTGGTAGCTCAGGTCGGTCCACTCGATCGCCATGCCGTTGGGCAGGATCTGCGAGGCCAGTTCGGTCACCTTGGCCATGCCCTGCGAGGACGACATCACGCGCGGATCCACGTCGCCGGCCAGATCGGCGGCCGGGTAGCCGTTGTAGCGCAGCACCGGATCCGGGCCGTAGGTCTGGCGGATGTTCACCATCGAGCCGATCGGCACCATCTCGCCGCGATCGTTGCGGGTGCGCAGGTTGGCGATGTCCTCCACGTCGTCGCGGAACGGCGCGTCGGCCTGCGCGATGACCTGCCAGGTGCGGCCGAAGCGGTTGAAGTCGTTGACGTAGGCCGAGCCGAGATAGGTCTGCAGCGTATCGAACAGATCGGTCAGCGACACGCCCTGCGCCTTGGCCTTGACCCGGTCCACTTCGGCGTCGAACTGCGGCACGTTGGCCTGGTAGGTGGTGTTGGCGAAGCCCATGCCCGGCGTCTGCATCAGCGCGCCCTGCATGGCGCTGGTCGCTTCCTGCAGCGCGCCGAAGCCGAGGTTGCCGCGATCCTCGATGAACAGCTGGTAGCCCGCGCCGTTGCCCAGGCCCAGGATCGGCGGCGGCATCACCGAGAAGGTGAAGCCTTCCTGCAGGCCGGCGATCTTCTCGTTGATCTCGGCGTTGATCTCCAGCGCGCTGCGCTTGCGTTCGCCGAATGGCTTCAGCGGCAGGAACACCACGCCGGTGTTGGGCGTGTTGGTGAACTGCACGGCGTTCAGGCCGGGGAACGCGATCGAATGGGCCACGCCCTCGGTTTCCATCGCGATCTCGCTGACCTGGCGCAGCAGCGCGTCGGTGCGCGAGACGGTGGACCCTTCGGGCAGCTTCACGCCGGCGACCAGGTACAGCTTGTCCTGGACCGGGATGAAGCCCGGCGGCACCGCCTTGAACATCACGCCGGTCGCCACCAGCAGCACCGCGTAGACCGCGAACACCGCGCCGCGCTTGCCCAGCACGCGCGACACCGTGCCCTGGTACTTGCTGGAGCTGGCCGCGAAGAAGCGGTTGAACGGCCGGAACACCCAGCCGAACAGGCGGTTGATCAGCCGTGTCGGCGCATCCTTGGGCGCGTCGTGCGCCTTCAACAGCCGCGCGGCCAGCGCCGGCGACAGGGTCAGCGAGTTGATCGCCGAGATCACCGTGGAGATCGCGATGGTGACCGCGAACTGCTTGTAGAACTGCCCGGTCACGCCGGTCAGGAACGCCATCGGCACGAACACCGCGCACAGCACCAGCGCGATCGCGATGATCGGGCCGGACACCTCGCGCATCGCCTGGTGGGCGGCGGCCATCGGCGACAGCCCTTCCTCGATGTTGCGCTCGACGTTCTCGACCACGACGATCGCATCGTCAACGACGATGCCGATCGCCAGCACCAGCCCGAACAGGCTCAGCGTATTGATCGAGAAGCCGAGCAGGTACAGCGCGGCGAACGTGCCGACGATCGACACCGGCACCGCGATCAGCGGGATGATCGATGCGCGCCAGGTCTGCAGGAACAGGATCACCACCAGCACCACCAGCGCGACGGCCTCCAGCAGCGTGACCACCACCGCCTTGATCGAGTCGCGCACGAAGATGGTGGTGTCGTAGACCGCCTCGTACTCCACGCCGGCCGGGAAACGCTGCGAGAGGTCTTCCATCGTGGCGATCACCGCCTCCTGGATATCCAGCGCGTTGGCGCCGGGCGCCTGGAAGATGCCGATGCCGACCGCGTCGTTGCCGTCCAGCTGCGAGCGCAGCGTGTAGTCGCCGGCGCCCAGTTCCAGCCGCGCGACGTCGGACAGGCGCACGATCTCGCCGTCCGCGCCGGCCTTGATCACGATGTCGCCGAACTCCTGCTCGGTCTCCAGCCGTCCGCGCGCATTGATCAGGGTCAGGAAGTCGCTGCTGGGCATCGGCTCGGCGCCGATCTGGCCGGCCGAGACCTGCACGTTCTGCTCGCGCATCGCGCGCAGCACGTCGCTGGCGGTCAGCCCGCGCGAGGCGATCCGATCCGGATCGAGCCAGGCGCGCATCGCGTAGTCGCCGCCGCCGAAGACCTGCGCGTCGCCGATGCCGGGCAGGCGCGCGAGCGCGTCCTTGACGTGCAGGCGCGCGTAGTTGCGCAGGTACAGCGTGTCGTACTTGCCGTCGGGCGAGGTCAGGTGCACCACCATCAGGAACACCGGCGACTGCTTCTGCGTGGTCACGCCCTGCCGGCGCACGTCCTCGGGCAGGCGCGCGAGCGCCTGGCTGACGCGGTTCTGCACGCGCACCGTCGCGTCGTCCGGATCGGTGCCGGGCTTGAAGGTCACCGTCATCTGCAGCACGCCGTCGGAGCCGGCGACCGACTTGAGGTACATCATGTCCTCGACGCCGTTGATCGCTTCCTCCAGCGGCGTGGAGACGGTCTCGGCGATGACCTTGGGATTGGCGCCCGGGTAGACCGTGCGCACCATCACCGAGGGCGGCACCACTTCGGGGTATTCGCCGATCGGCAGCAGCGGGATCGCGATCAGGCCGGCGGCGAAGATCACGATCGACAGCACCGCGGCGAAGATCGGCCGGTCGATGAAGAATCTGGAGAAGTCCATGGGCGGATTTCCTGGAATTGAAAAAGCAAAGGTTTGTTCCCTGTTCCGCGAGGGACCAGGGAGGGGCATGGCCGCGTCAGCGCGGAGCGCGCGGCGCCTATCGCCGCATGCATCCTTCTGCCGACATTCCCGCGAAGGCGGAAGCGTTCTTCAACAGCCGTCAGGCCGGTCAACCCAGCGACTTTCCGAATGGACGCGCGGAAGTCGCCGGGCCTGCCTGCGCAGGGGCGACGTCGTCTACTTCATCGCAACGGTCTGGGGCGTATCGGCCTTGCGTCCATCCATCGCCACCGGCTTGGCGTCGACGGGGATGCCCGGCATGAACACCTTCTGCACGCCGTCGACGATCACCTTGTCGCCGGCCTTCAGGCCCTGCTCGACGATGCGCAATCCTTCGGCGCTGCGGCCGAGCACCACGTCGCGGCGCTGCGCCAGTCCCTTGTCGTCGATGATGTAGACGTACTTGCGATCCTGATCGGTCAGCACCGCGCGATCGTCGATCAGCGCGGCCTGGAACTGGCCGCTGCCGAGCACCCGCACGCGCGCGTACAGGCCGGGGGTGAAGGCGCGATCGGCGTTGTCCAGCAGCGCGCGGGCGCGGATGGTGCCGGTGCCGCGATCGACCTGGTTGTCGAGGAAATCGACGACGCCTTCGTGCGGGAAACCGCTCTCGTCGGTCAGCGCGACCTGCACCGGCACCTTGCCGTCGCGCTCGCTCGGGCGCTGGCCGTCGCGCGCCATGTGCCCGTAGCGCAGGAACGCGCGCTCGTCGGCGTCGAAGTGCACGTGCACCTTGTCCAGCGACACCAGCGTGGTCAGCACGCTGGCGGCATCGCCGGCGCTGACCAGGTTGCCGGCGGTCACCAGCGCGCGGCCGGCGCGGCCGTCGATCGGCGCGCGCACCTGGGTGAATTCCAGGTTCAGCCGCGCCGCATCCACCGCCGCCTGCGCGGCGGCGACATTGGCCTGCGCCTGCGCGGCGCCGGCGCGGCGCTGCTCGTATTCCTCGGTGGAGATGGCCTGCAGATCGGAAAGCTTGCGCGCGCGTTCGGATTCGCTGCGGCCCAGTTCGGCCTGGGTGCGGGCGCGTGCCAGTTCGGCCTGCGCGCGCGCCATTTCGGCGCGGTAGCTGCGCGCGTCGATGGTGAAGAGCACATCGCCCTTCTTCACTTCCTGGCCTTCGCGGTAGTTGACCTTGTCGATGTAGCCGGACACGCGCGGACGCAGGTCGACGCTTTCGACCGCTTCGACGCGGCCACTGAACTCGTCCCACTGGCTGATCGACTTGATCAGCACCGGCGCGGCGCTGACCGACGGCGGCGGCGGCGCGCCGGCCTCGTTGGCCTGGCCGCCGCTGCAGCCGGTGAGTACGGCGATGGCCAGGACGCTGAAGACGCCCAGCGCCAGCAGGCGTCGCGAGCCCGGAAGAATATGCAGTCTGGTATTCATGGTGATGATCTCGTGGGGGAGAAGAAGGCGGTAAGGCTGGGACCTGAAGCTAGGTTGAGGTCAAGCGGATAGGCGTCATCGGCAGAATCGTCGCGTAGCCGCGTCACGCCGAAGCGCGTTTGCCGGGCACGCCGGCCGCGTTCCACGGCTTGTCCTCGAGGTCGCAGACGAGCGTGTTGTCCGGCGGCACCGCCGCGCGCGGCGAGTAGGTCACGATGGGCGTGGACGCGCGTCCCTTCCGGGTCAGCAGCGACACCGCATTGCGGCCCACCGCCAGCGCGTCGGGCCACTCGGCGCAGGCATTGATGGCGTTGTCCGGCGTGCAGATCGGCTTGTCCACCGACAGCAGCTGCACGCGTACGCCCAGTGCGTGCGCTTCCTCGTGCAGCACCTGCGTGAGCATGCGCATCGCCGCGCCGGTCACCGAGGCATGGCCGTAGCCGGACCAGCCGCGTTCGGCATACGGGCCGCCGATCAGCACGTAGTGCGCGGCATGGTTGCCTTCGGACAACAGCGGCAACAGATGGCGCGCGGCGGCCAGGTGCGGCAGCAGGTCGGCTTCCAGCTTTTCCATCAGGAATCCCGCCGGTCGATCGAGCAGGCGGCCACGCTGCAACGGTGTGCCCAGGCTGGCGAACACCGCGCGCAAAGGTCGCGGGCGGGTGCGCAGCTGCGCGGCCAGCTGCGCGGCATCGTCATCGTCGTGGATGCAGTCCCAGTACAGCAGATCCAGGCCGGGCTCATCGGCGAAGTGTTCGGCCAGCGCGCGCATGCGCGGCCCGTCGCGGCCCACGGCCAGCACCGGGCTGCCGGCTTCCAGCAGCGCACCGACCACGCCGAATCCGACCGTGCCGGCCGCGCCCAGCACCAGCGCGCCGGGCGTCAGGGTGTTGTCGCGCACGCCGCTCATGGCGCGTCCTCGCTGCGCAGCGACGAGCGCGTGTCCGCCGCGTCCGCATCCATCCGCATACGCGCTGGCGCATCGCTCTGCGCGGGACGCGGCAGGGTGAATTCGCGGAAACCGAGTACGCGGCTGTCGTCGGGCAAGCGCAGCGCCGGCCGGCCCGTCGCAGGGGAGGGAGACGACGGACCGGCCAGCATGCGCAGCGCATACGCCAGCCAATGGCGTACGCGCGACCACGGAGAAGAAGAAGGCATGGCGCCCAGTTTGTCGGCCACTACCGCGTCGCCGATATCCGGATCCTGCGAGGCGCTTGCCTGATCCTGTGCCGCCTGCGGGCAGGTCTTGGCGGAGAACGACGTGCAGGTGGACAGCGCCAGGGCCTGCGCCGGGCCGCCCGGCTCGTGGCCGGCCGCCGGGGCGGTGCCGTCCGTCGGAACGCGCGCCGAAACTGTCCCGTTCATGGGACGAATACTCCCGCGGTCGGGATAATCCCGAAAATCCGGTTCGAGCCGTCCGGTCGCGAACCGGTCCGCCAGGCACCGCCGCGCTGCGAACGTGGGGCGGCGATGGGGGCGTCCAAATCGTGGCCAATCAATGGTTTCGTCGAGTCGGAAGCATGCGGGGGCTGGCTTCCCATCGGGTCGGCGGCCAGGTCGAGCGAGCGGTAGAGGCGGGCGAGCAGCATGGCGGCAACAGGGTCGGCGGGGAATGGAAGCCACCTTACGCCCGCAATGAGGACTTGATTAGTCCGGATTTAGGGGAATAATCATCCCGTCTGCGGTCCAATCCGGTCCGTCCCCACGGGAATCCCTTTCGATGAGCCACGATCTCAACGACACCCTGATCTTCGTCAAGGTGGTCGAGCAGGGCAGTTTCATCGCCGCCGCCACCGCGTTGCGCCTGCCCAAGACCACGGTGAGCCGCAAGGTGCAGGAGCTGGAGACGCGCCTGGGCGCGCAACTGCTGCACCGGACCACGCGCAAGCTCGGCCTGACCGAGGCCGGCAACATCTATTACGAACACTGCCAGCGCATCGCGCGCGAGTTGAGCGAGGCGGAAAGCGCGGTGAGCCAGCTGCATGCCGGTCCGCGCGGCTGGCTGCGCTTCACCGCGCCGTATTCCATCGGCATCGACAAGATCGCGCCGCTGCTGGGCGAGTTCCATTCGCAATATCCGGAAGTGCGCGTGGAAATGCTGCTGGCCAACGACACGCTGGATCTGATCGGCGGCGAGATCGACGTGGCGCTGCGCATCGGCAGCCTGCCCGACTCCAACCTGGTCGCGCGCCGGCTCAGCACGCTGCGCACGCAGATCTACGCCAGCCCGCGCTACTTGGAACGCTACGGCGAGCCGTTGCACCCCGACGATCTGCAGCACCACCGCGTGCTGGCGATGCCCAAGAACCGGCGCGGCAACGGTTTCGTATGGACGCTGCGCGACAGCGACGACGGCGAGCACGACTACCCGATCAACCCGATCCTGGTGGCCAACGATCCGGCCGCGCTGAAGGGCGCGTTGCTGTGCGGCGAAGGCCTGATGGTCGGCGCCGACGTGATGGTCAAGCCGTATCTCGAACAGGGCCACCTGCAGCGCGTGCTGGCCGGCTGGACCGGGCAGGAGTACGAGTTCAATGCGGTGTTCCCGCGCGGCCACGTGCAGTCGCCGAAGGTGCGCGCGTTCGTCGATTTCCTGGTGGAGCGGATGAAGTTCGACGTGGACTACATGATGGAGCACTGCCCGGTGTATCTGAAGCAGCAGGCCGAGGCGCGCGCCGCCGAGGAGCAGGGCGTCGACAGCGAAACCACCGAGGTGGGACGCAAGGTGCTGGCCGACGTGATGACCTGAGTCGCGGCGACGGCAAGCGGCAGTGCGATGCCGGTGCCATCTTCTATCCGTGTCAAAAAAGAAGGCGGCCATGGCCGCCTTCTTCCATCGACGTGGTGCGCTCTTATCTGACGGCCACTTCCACCCGCCTCGCCTCGTCGGCCGCGCCGTCGCCGGTGGTGACGGCCGGCTTGTCCAGCTCGATGCGCGATTCGGCCACGCCGTTGACCACCAGCCACTGCGCGATCGACTGCGCGCGCTGCCGCGCCAGTTCGGCGTTGACGGCGGCATCGCCGCTTTCGTCGTGGAAGCCGGACACGCGCGCGCGCGTACCGGTCTCGGCATGCAACGTGCCGAGCACGCCGGCCAGGCGCGCGCTGGTGTCGGCCGGCACCACCGCCGAGCCGGTGTCGAAATAGACCCGGGCCAGGCGGCTTTCGGCGGCGATCGGCGCGGACGCGTGCGATGCGCTAGCGGCCGAACCCAGCCAGCCGTTGACCGGCAGCACCGGCACCAGCAGCAGCGCGACGATGTTGATGATCTTGATCAGCGGATTGATCGCCGGGCCGGCGGTGTCCTTGTACGGATCGCCGACGGTGTCGCCGGTGACCGCGGCCTTGTGCGCCTCGCTGCCCTTGCCGCCGTGGTGGCCGTCCTCGATGTATTTCTTGGCGTTGTCCCACGCGCCGCCGCCGGTGGTCATCGAGATGGCGACGAACAGGCCGGTGACGATGGTGCCGATCAACAGTCCGCCCAGCGCCTGCGGTCCCAGCAGCAGGCCGACCACGATCGGCACGGCCACCGGCAGCAGCGACGGCACGATCATTTCCTTGATCGCCGACTTGGTCAGCAGATCGACCGCCTTGCTGTAGTCCGGCTTGCCGGTGCCTTCCATGATGCCCGGGATCTCGCGGAACTGGCGGCGCACTTCCTCCACGACCGAACCGGCGGCGCGGCCCACCGCTTCCATCGCCATCGCGCCGAACAGGTACGGAATCAGGCCGCCGATCAGCAGGCCGATGATCACCAGGTGGTTGGACAGGTCGAAGGTGAAACTGACCCCGGGATTGGCGGTCTGCAGGTTGTGCGTGTAGTCGGCGAACAGCACCAGCGCCGCCAGCGCCGCCGATCCGATCGCGTAGCCCTTGGTCACCGCCTTGGTGGTGTTGCCGACCGCGTCCAGCGGATCGGTGATGTTGCGGATCTCCGGCGGCAGCTCGGCCATCTCGGCGATGCCGCCGGCGTTGTCGGTGATCGGCCCGTAGGCGTCGAGCGCGACGATCATGCCGGCCATCGACAGCATCGCGGTGGCGGCGATGGCGATGCCGTACAGCCCGCCGAGCCAGAACGCGGCCAGGATCGCGATGCACACCGCGATGACTGGCCAGGCGGTGGACTTCATCGACACGCCGAGCCCGGCGATGATGTTGGTGCCGTGTCCGGTCGTGGACGCCGCGGCGACGTGCTTGACCGGCGCGTACTGCGTGCCGGTGTAGTACTCGGTGATCCAGACGATGACGCCGGTCAGCACCAGTCCCACCAGCGCGCAGCCGTACAGCCCCATCGCGCCGTACGGCGAGTCGGCCATCAGCTGCGTGGTGATGGGATAGAACGCGATC
>Ga0160451_100868_pt1 | contig 12211 bp, 10 predicted proteins | sample HID1975M_E1MG_FD_108270 | JGI IMG/M metagenome (GOLD analysis project Ga0160451, IMG submission 108270) | Enriched soil microbial communities from UW Madison campus, WI, USA - HID1975M_E1 MG | ecosystem: Environmental > Terrestrial > Soil > Unclassified | place: USA: Madison, Wisconsin... | reverse complement strand
CGATCCGGCGCGCCGACTGGGTGGTCGATGTTGGCCCCGGCGCCGGCGAGCAGGGCGGGGAAGTGCTCTACAGCGGACCGCCTTCGGGCCTGGGTGGAATTTCCGCTTCGGAAACCGGCCGCTACCTGTCCGGCGCTGCGAAAGCCGCGACGCGCCAGCCGCACGAACCCGCCGGCTGGCTGGAGCTGCGCGGCGTGCGCAAGAACAACCTGCACGACGTGGATGTCCGCTTTCCGCTCGGCGTCCTCACCGCGGTCACCGGCGTGTCGGGATCGGGCAAGTCGAGCCTGGTCAGCCAGGCACTGGTCGAACTGGTCGCCGCGCATCTGGGCCACGAGCCGGAGGCGGAAGAGGGCGACGACGGCTCGCCGCGACTGGATGTCGCCGTCGCGGCCGCCGGGCGCATTCATGGCCAGGCGACGGGAATCCGGCGGCTGGTGAACATCGATCAGAAGGCGATAGGCCGTACGCCGCGTTCCAACCTGGCCACCTACACCGGCCTGTTCGATCACGTGCGCAAGCTGTTCGCGGCCACGCCGATGGCGCGCACGCGCCGCTACGGCGCGGGACGGTTTTCCTTCAACGTCGTCGAAGGGCGCTGCCCGACCTGCGAGGGCGAGGGCTTCGTCCACATCGAACTGCTGTTCATGCCCAGCGTGTACGCGCCGTGCCCCACCTGCCGTGGCGCGCGCTACGACGCCAAGACGCTGGAGGTGACCTGGCATGGCCGCAGCATCGCGCAGGTGCTGTCGATGACGGTCGATGAGGCCGGGGACTTCTTCGCTGGCGAGCCTGCCATCCAGCGGCCGCTGACGCTGCTGGCGGGCATCGGCCTCGGCTACCTGCGACTGGGCCAACCGGCGACCGAGCTTTCCGGCGGCGAGGCGCAGCGCATCAAGCTGGCGACCGAACTGCAGCGAGCCCAGCACGGCGATGCGCTCTACGTCCTCGACGAGCCGACCACCGGCCTGCACGCGGCCGACGTCGATCGGCTGATGGCGCAGTTGCAGAGCCTGGTCGATCAGGGCAACACCGTGATCGTCGTGGAGCATGACATGCACGTCGTCGCCGACAGCGACTGGGTCATCGACGTGGGGCCGGGCGCGGGCGAGGAGGGCGGACGGATCGTCGCCTGCGGCACGCCGCGGCAGGTCGCCCGGGCCAAGGACAGCAGGACGGCGCCGTTTCTTCGCGCGCTACAAAGGAACGCGTCATCGTAAGCGTCATGGGCGATGCCGCCCTGCGGTCCAGTTGCAGTATGTCCTTTCATTAACAAGAGCGGTTCGTTGCGCAACGCCTCTGAAGCCATTGCAGCGGTCGAATTCTCGGCTGGCCTTCCCGTCAAACGCGGGCTCCGGAGGCAGCAACCAGCGAGCGCGGATGGATCTGGAACGCTGTCGAACGGCGGCGAGGCCGCGCTTGCGGAAAAGAAAAAACCGGGACCCACGCTCGTCGGATTTCGAGATGGATCCAGCCAAACCGATGTACTGCTTGGGTTACAGTTCGGCCGGGCCTACCCAGAGGGAGTTGTCATGTCCAAGTTGAAGATTGTCATTCATGCCATCGGTGCCGTCGTCTTACTTGCCGGCTGTAACCGATCTGCCGAGCCCGTAGCGCCTGCCGCAGGTCAGGCAGATGCCGGGCACGTCGCTGAAGCTGCAAGCGCGGATAGTCCAGCCGTACCGCCAACCGCGCCGATTACCGCTGCGCCGGCTGCCGGTGCCGATTCTGCGGGCGAGAAGGCCGTGAACGATTCGATCGATGCGAGCCTGGGCGATCACACCCAGTATGAACCCGTCATTCGTGGCTTCCAGACTGCTGTCGCGAATGGCGAAAAGAATGAAATAGCGGCGATGGTGCTATACCCGTTCACTGCCACGATCGATGGCAAGAAACAGGAAATAAAAGATGCAGCCGCGTTTGTCGCCGACTACGACAAGATCGTCACTCCTGACATTGCCAAGGTTATTCGCGATCAGAAGTACGCCGATCTGTTCGTGAACTACAAGGGAGTCATGTTTGGCGAAGGCCAGGCGTGGATAAATGGAATCTGCACCAAGGACAGCAAGAATTGCGAGAAGTTCGATGTGAAGGTAGTGACCATCCAGCCAGGCCCGTGAGCTGGCGCGTCGCTAAGCTGCCATCCGCCGCAGGCAGGAATTGACGGCCTGCCTGCGGCGCCCGGCGTCGGAATACGGCGTCACTTTGAGCGTGTGCGTAGAAATATGTCCAGGCTCGAGCCGGGATCATGTCTTGGCTTCAAAGTCATTCATCATGAGTCGAGGCCGGCGGTCCAGATCGATAAGGCGAAGCAGGGCCGCCCTGGCCACCGTTGCCGGCTTGTTACCTGTGCCTAGCTTGGATCCTGCATTGGCGATGTGATAGATGACCGTGCGCTCGCTTATTCCTGTAAGCGTGGCTATTTCCCAGTTTGTTTTCCCTAGGGCTGCCCACTTCAGGCATTCCTGCTCTCGCGAAGAAAGCACGGGGCGGACACTCGCATTCTCGTTGTCGACAAAGCGGTCGGCGGTCTCGTGCAGGCAGTGGACCAGCAGGAATGCGTCCGGGAAGGCTTCTTCAATGAAGTCGCGATCCTTGTCGGGAGGAGCACAACACCATGCAAGTCCCCTGCGATGATTTATGCCGCGTATCGACACCAGCAGCGCGGTCCCCACGCCAAGCGACCTCGCTTCCTCGCCCATCTTTTCCGTAAGGCGTTGTATCTGTGCCGACGAATCCGCCGGACAGTACGGCCAGATCAAAGGGATGCCATATTCCTTGGCATACCTGATCGCTGGATCGCGCTTCAGATAGTCGTTGGAGACGTACCAGTTCTCGAGCGGGGATGGCACCTCACGTATTCCCCATGCGGGCATCGCCTCCGCATCGCCCAATCCGTAGGCAAGATATCCCCAGTGGATGAATCCCAGGTTCCTGAAGGCCCTGCCGGCGACAGTGCGCAGATCGGCCTTGCAGGATGCGTCCCGCAACTGCGACATCATTTCCATCAGGATTCGCATGGGAGTCCTGCGACAGACAGTAGCGCATCGTCGAATACGTCTGCCTGATCCTGAAGCATGTGCTTGCACCGAAGCATGTAGCGGGGGGAAGAACTTCGCCTTCTTGCGACAACTGCGAGACAGGTCACCGAACACTGCCCGGCTGTAAGAAGTTACAAGGTGTTTTCGATTCGTCAAGCGTTTAGCTTATCCATCGTGTCCGGCAACTCCGGGCAAACTCAGAAGGACATGTTAAATGGACGTGAAGACATCTGCCGGGTTAGCGATCTTGCTGAGTGGCGTGCTGTTGGCCCCTTTCAGCGCGCACGCGCAATCGACTGTCGAATGCCACTCGAGGAACTATCAATACGCCGAGTGTCAGGCGCCACTGAAGGCTCCCCAGCTCATCCATCAGATTTCCAGCAGCGCCTGCATCATCAATAGAACCTGGGGCTTCAATCCGAGGACACGTTACATATGGGTTGCGCAGGGGTGTGCAGGCGTCTTCGCCGACCCGAGCGGCTACCATCATGGACGGTCGAGCGGCTATGACAGTGGGGCCAGGTCATATGACGATCGAGGCCACGACACAGGAGCCATTCTGGGAACGGCGATCGCCGGGGCGATCCTGGGCGCCGCGCTAGAGAGTGGCGACAGGCATGAGCACACCACCACGAATAACTACTACGATCGAGGCCGCAACACGCAAGGCAGCTCGTACGATGGCTGCCATGGTATCGGCTGCTTGGTCGACAATCCCGACAAGGATTCCAGCCAGGCGATCGATGATCGTCCCCAGTTCGACAAGGACGGCAATCCCAATTTCGACACCCAAGGCAACTACCAGGGTTGCCACGGTGAAGGCTGCAAGGTCGACAACCCCGACACCCCGCAGGACGATGGCGGTAACTAGTCCCCATGCTTCCATTCGGGCAGCTGTACCTCTTTTCCAGTGAAGCAAACCATTACCGATACAGGAGCACCAACGATGAGAGCGGGCCACTCCACCATTGCCTTTGCGTTGCTGTCGCTTGCTTTGGCGGCATGCTCGACACAGCCTGTCTCCCAGTGGGAAAAAAGTGGCCAGCCCACGAGCCAGCGCGATCAGGACTTGGCCCAGTGCAAGTACGAAGCTGAGAAAGCTACGGCGAGCTCTGGCGATGGCAGGCTTCCCAAAAGCACGAACGAGGCGGTGAACAAAGGCGTCGAGCGTGGCCTGGAGCAGGCTGACCTTATCAAGAGCTGCATGAAGGCCCGCGGGTACGCACCGAAGTAAGGATTGACGCAGGAGGCGGGGGCGCGAATGACCCTCACCCATCAGACAAAAGGATCGTTGCCATGAATAAGAAGGACATCCGCCGTTGTCTCGTTCCGCTTGCCCTCATGCTCAGCGCGCATGCCTACGCGGTAGAACCGGTCGACCGGTTCTACGTCGGCGTTGGCCACTATTGGTCGGACAACGATCTCGATACACGCTGGGACTCAAGCGATGGTTCCTTGGGCACCACCATCAACTTCCAGCGCGACCTGGGTTTTGAAGACAGCCAAGGTGCGCTGTTCTGGAATGTCGGCGGCAGCCTCGGTGAAGATCATCAACACAAATTCGATGCCTTCAGCTACGACTACGATGACGAAAGCGTAAGGTTGCTGAGTCGCGATCTGAACATCGAAGAAAATACCTACCCCGCAGCGGCTGCTTTTGCCGGCAGTCTCGATATCAAGATCAGCGGGCTTTCCTATACCTGGTTCTTCAACCGCTCCGAGCATCATGCATTCGGGGTCGGAGTCGGGGCGGTTCGCTACGATTTGTCCGCTGATCTTGCTGCCGCCCTGGTCACTGAAGAACAGTCGGTATCAGTGGAGAACAGGTTCTCGGAGGACGCATGGGCGCCCATGCTCCGGGCCGAGTACGTGCAATCCCTGGCGGAGCATTGGCGCTGGGGCGCGGCGCTATCGTACGTAAAAAAATCGGGTGGCAACGTATCCGGCGATGCGGTCGATGCGCAGGTGAAGGTCGAATATTTTCCTTGGGAACACTTCGGCTTTTCGCTGCGCTACAACTACAACGACGTGGACTTGGACTTCGATCGGTCGCGCTTCGATGGCAACATCAATCTGAAGAACCGGGGACCTCAGTTGGTGGCCGTACTCAGATATTGAGCGGGTGACCCGATAGGGCGCCTCTCTGTGTACTGGATCGTCATCGAGAACGAAGCCAGGCAGGGTTGGCGCCTTTGAACGCCCACAGATGACGCCGGGCTGGGCTTCGTGTCGGCGTCACCGCTGCGATCGACATGCTGGCTGATCGCCAGAGTCGGTACCGGAGCAGTCTGGCGATCTTGCTGCATGCTGCCGATATGGCTCCCGAGGCAACCGTTGCGATGACGTAAGCGGCAGCGTCGGATATGAAGCCCCACCTCCGGCCGCGGAATGCCAATAGGCATCAAGAAGCGATGGAGCGCAGGCGTAACGGAATCACTCGGCTGGCACTTTGTTCGAATCGCCGGGTGGCCTGTGCACCATCAGCGAAATCGCGAAAAAGCCGCAGCAGGCCGCAGCGAAGTAGGGCAAACCGTGCGGCGACAGTTCAAGGGCGAGGCCGGCGCCGATGGGGCCCAGCAACGCACCCAGCCCCCACGCGATGGACATCGCGCCATAAAGGGCAACCAGCTCCCTGCCTCGGTAACTGGCCCCGACTTCTGTGACTACTAACGTATAAATGCCTACGAAAGCGCCGCCCCACGCGAACAGTACGCCATAGGCGAGCATGGGCGTTGATATCGCCCACGGCCACGCGCACGCCCCGGCCGCGGATACCAGGCTGAGTACGAGAATCATGGGCCGTCGCGGAAACCGGTCTCCCAACCATCCTATCGGCAGTTGCAGGACGATCGCGCCCAGCATGAGCGTTGAAATCAGCAGGGTGGCCGAAGCCGTAGTCCAACCCTGCTTTATGGCATAGATGGGTAACAGCGACAGGCCCGATGCTTCCAGCGCCGCGTTCAAGGCGGAGGCCGACATCGCAAGGGGCGCGGAAGCCGCCAGGGCCAGCAAACTCCGATGCTCATTGCTGGCAGGCTCGCTCGGAGGCCGCGCACGTCCCAGCATGAGCATGATGAGGGCAATCACGGGCAACGCGCCGCCCACGGCGTACGGCGCCCAGCTCTGGGTGCCCAGCACGCTGATGATGGCCGGCCCGACTGCGAATCCAGCAGACAGACTGGCGGTGTATACCGCCATATTGGTTGAGCGCCGGGCGTCGCTGCTCTCCACGCTGACCCATGTCTCGGTCAGGACCATCACCGTTTCCGATGCCGAGCCCAGCAGGAGCCGAAGTACGAACCAGCATCCCACCCAAGGCAAGAGCCAGAATGCCGGCAGCACAAGACCGACCAGCAGCAACCCCAGCGCAAGCACCAGCCAGCTTCCCCAGCGCGCAATCAATCTCGGCAGATTGAAAGCCGCCGCCAAGACGCCGATCGCGTACATGGCCGCATTGGCGCCAATCAGGGATTCGGTCGCTCCTCGTTGGTGCAGCCCAAGCGATATGAGCGGAGCGCTCAATCCATAAGCCAGCCCGAAAACGGCAGAAGCAGCGTGCACCGGCAGCAATCGTGTAAACGTGCCCCGCATCCGCATGGACATCAGCCAGCCTCGGCGTGGATATCTGAAGGAGATACATCGTCTGGTATATCGGTGTGCTGCTCCACTATCGCACGCAGCAGACGCGCATAGTCCAGCACCAAACCGGGGGTCCACGCCATGGTGGTTCCACGTCGGCGAAGCATTGCGGCAGCCCAGAAATTCGGATCGGACAGCAACTTCAAGAGTTTCAGAGAAGGCTTTTGGGATGCCAGGCTCCCCTCCAGCGCGGATTCAATCGCCAATGAAGTTACGGTGGAACAACTGCGCCGGGTGAGGTTGTAGGTAGCATCGACGCGATAGCGCTCCCAGAATCGGATCAGGGCTGGCGCGTTGTAGCGGTGGAACGACACGGTTTGATCGGCTTCGCACCACTGCGAGACCTCGAATGCGTGATCAGGCTGCCACTTGCCGGGTATATCGTTCTGGGAGCCGGCGCGCAGCAAGGTTGTGAAGTCTTCCGGAGAATGATCAATCTCGACCGCCGGGTAATGGCTGATGTAGACATCCGGCAAACGCTCGAGCGCCGAATGGCCGGTCGCAATCACGCCTTGAGCGTCTACTGCCGCGATATAGCGGTCTACGATTGGCCTGCGCCGCGGTTCGTTGCTCGATCCGATTGGCGTCCACACATACAGCGTCATGGGCACTGAGTGGTAACTGGAACGGCCCTCTTGGCCGGGCAACGAGTCAGCCGGTCGATAGCGGTTCTGCGAGGCATGCCTCCGCAACGAGGTGATCGATGCGTCCCGAGGCAGCCGGCGAATCTGGCGACCCAACGCGATGCTGCTCCAGCCAGAGGCGATCAGGATCACGCCCAGGCTCATCGGCACTGTGTAATCGTGATGCAGCGGCCAGTTGGTGGCCACGGCTATGGATACGAACATCTCGGCGAGTCCTGCCGCGAGCGCGAGACCCCAGTTATTGAAACGCACGACCCAAGCCGATGCAGCCCTGAGAATACCGTCGAGGAAAAAAGCCGTCCCGAAAAGAAGCCGATCCGGTATGCCGTGATCCACCGCTAGTGGCATAGCAACCATCACGCCCAATATAAGCAGGGCAACCGATCGCAGATAGTAGAGATAGCGTACCTGGGCGGATTTGCCTTGCACCGATAGCAGAGTGGCCAACCCTTGCAACACCAGCACCAGCCCGAGGGCCTCGACTGTAAAAAACAGGACCCTGTCGGACGCATCGAAGATAAGCCAGATGCCCAGGCCGATCCATAATCCTCCGACGACGGGCAGAAACCACCATCTTCGCCTGAAGGCGTCCGTACCCAGCAGTATCATCGCCAATTGCATCATCTCAAGGTTCCTCGCGATCTAAACGGATTGGATACGACGCCGTCATAGAGCATCAGTCCCGAGTTGTTGCGGCGATCTCACCATGTTCGCCCAATCAGTCCGCAGCGCAAGGCAATGCACATATCGAGGATTAGATCCAGGGGCGGAGGAATCGCATTCGCGGGAGAATCGTTTCTACTTCGAATGCAGAAACATGTCGGCATATGGTGTCCATCGTACGTATCTGGTGTGGCCTGTATTCCTGGTGCACACGATCGCAGCCTCGCGACCATGCGGGCAGGAACTAACGAATGCTTGTATCAGTTAGGCGCAACGGTCTTTCCGGACGTATCTGGTCTTCGTCTTGCCGCATTGGATCTCGGGTCGGGGGCACCTTGAGACTGAAAGCAAGAATGTATCTTGACCATATATTTCAGACTAGGCTGTAAGAACTGACAGCTAGCCACATGAGATCCGTAGAGGGAGACTGCTGCCCGCGCCGCCAGTGTGGCGACCTACCGGTCTTGGCCAGGAGGCCGCTTCGATGACACAAGCGACTTTCCCACGGATGCGTCTGTCCGGGGTGCATCGATGGTGGCTGGCCGCGTGTCTGGTGGTGGCCGCGCTGGCTGCCTGCCAGCCGGCCGCACAGGTCGAAGAACGTTCCGGCAACGCATCGATCGCCGCTGTCCAGACTGCCGCTGCGGCATATGGCGCGCCAGATGCCGGTAGCGGGACGAATGGCGTGTTCACGCCGGTCATGCGCGAGTTCGATGACTACGTCGTGGGCTGTGACAACACGGGCACCTGCACGCTGGTGGGCGTGCCTGCGGATCACGAGGAAGGCATGGCCCTGATGGTCAGCCGCACCGCAGGTGAGAAGTCCCAAACCCGGCTCTCGCTGTTGTCAAACGATGCGCTGAATCCCATGGGCCTGAGGTTGGACGGCAAGCTCTTCCCGGACGGAGCGGCATGGAATGCCACCGCAGATGGCGTGGGGCTTAACTATGGAAGCGATGTGGAAGCTTTGCTTGGAAAACTGTCGGACGCTCGCTGGCTGAGCTCGGGAAAAGGGACCGGCCACCGTGTGTCGCTGACCGGACTCAAGGCAGCCATGCTGTTCGTCGACGACTTCCAGGGCAGGGTGGATACACCGAGCGCGTGGATCGGCAAGGGTAACGAAGCCCGGACTCCCCCGGTCGCTGCGCCGGCCCCGATCCTGGCGAACGCACCGGCATCCGGTCCTGCGCTGGGCGATGCGCAGGCAAAGGAACTGGCGATGTATGTGCGGCGGCAGGGCGGTGCAGCACTGGACAAGGCCGCGCAGGCGCTGGGCATCGATTCCTGCGAAGCAGACGGTGATGGCGGAGCGGACGATAGGACGTTTCCGCTGACCGCAAACGATGCGCTGGTAGCGGTCCAGTGCATCAGCGGCGCCTACCAGGGAAGTTCCCTGTTATTCCGCGTGAATCGCGCGATGAAAGCACCGCCAGTCGTCGTTGATCTGCCGCCGTCTCCCGGGGCCGATGCCAGCAGCCAGGCGCTGCCCGCGCTGCTGGTCGATCCGGTTTATGGATCTGGCGCACTCACCAGCAAATCCAAGGGGCGTGGCTTGGGCGATTGCGGCGATCTGAAGCAATGGCGCTTCGATGGCGAGCGGTTCGTACTTGCCTGGAGCGCGCGTCTCGATCGCTGCGGCGGTGTGACCGCCGACTACTGGCCGGTACTATGGAGAAGCGGCAACGCCGATTCCAAGGCGTTGGAGGACTCCTGATGAAATCCTTTCCCCCTGCTGCCGCCCTTCGGCTTGTTGGCCGGCTGCGGCATGCGCGGCTTGGGGGCGCTCCATGTCCGCCGTACCGTCGAACAAGAAATTCTCACCCGCGTCGTTACGCTTCAGAGCGCGCCGACGTGATCCGGAATACTCATCCATTAACCGGGGTAAGCAGCAAGCGTCGGCGCCCCATCCTGCGGAACGCCTTGGTCGCTGCTGCATTGCTCGTGTGCGCGCATCCACAGGTCGATGCCAGCGTCGAGCAGCGCGTGCCAGACTGCACGTCGCCCGAGGCGTGGCCGGCATCGATGGCTTACGTGACCGCCAAGAATGCCGGCCTGTTGTCGCCAGACACCGTTGATACGAGCCGTACGCGGGTGACGCGGCTGGCCTCCGAGACGCTGGCGGATGGCACCTTCCAGCAAGTGCACCTGGTGACGTTCTTCTTGCGCGATGGCAGCCGGCAGGGGGTGGTGGCGGTGGGGCGGGTGAGCCGCGAGGAATGCTCGTTCGGCGAGACGCAGAACTACTTCCTGCAGCGGCAGCGCGACTTCACCTTACCTGCGATGCCGGCTCGCGATGGAAAACGGGACCGCCAGTGACGATGCACGAAGACGGTTTCCTGCATGCGCTCTATGTCATCGCAATCATCGTCGAAGCGATGACGGCGGCGCTTGTCGCGGGACGCAAGGAGATGGACTGGTTCGGCGTCTGCGTGGTGGCATCGGTGACCGCACTCGGCGGCGGTTCGTTGCGGGACGTGCTGCTGGGCCGGCATCCGCTGACCTGGGTCGAGCATCCGGAGTATCTGGGCATAACAGTGATGGCGGCGCTGTCGATGGCCTTCGCGGCGCCGTACATGAGCCGGCTCAGGCGTCTGTTCCTGACCCTCGACGCAGTGGGGCTGGTGGTATTCACCGTGCTGGGATGCAACATAGCCGCCGCCATGCAGGTGCCGTTGTCCATCGTGGTGGTCGCCGGCATGATTACCGGATGCGCGGGCGGCGTCCTGCGCGACCTGCTGTGCGGGCAGACCCCGCTGCTGTTCCGGAAGGAACTTTATGCAAGTGTTTCGCTGGTGACGGGGTTGCTTTACCTGGGCTTGCAGCAGGCGCCGCTACCGCATGCCGGTGCGCTGGGCATCGCCATGGCCGCGGGGTTCGCACTGCGCGTGCTGGCGATCCGCTACGGGTGGAACATGCCGCGTTTCGTCTATCGTTCAGAGTGGGATTGATCCGATGGAGGGAGAAGTGAAGGCGCTTACTGGCCTGGACAAAGGACGTCGTGTTGCCGCGCGGCTGTGCCATGCGATGGCGATGGCCTTGCTCATCATGCCCTTCGCGGCATGGTCGCAGCCGGCCAGCGACAGGTTGATATCCGGATCGGCCCCCGATCACCCGCGTACCTGCCTGGTGCTGGGGGGCGGAGGCGCGCGCGGCGCCGCCCACATCGGCCTGTTGAAGGTGCTGGAGCGCGAGCAGGTGCAGATCGACTGCATCGTCGGCACCTCCATGGGCGCCATCGTCGGCGGGCTCTATGCGTCCGGTTACACGGCTTGGGAGATCGAGGTGGTACTGGACCGCATCGACTGGTCCGACGTGCTGCGCGACAAGCCGCCACGCGACGAGCGCAGCATGCGCCGCAAGGAGGACGATCTGCGTCTGCTGGGGGGCGTGGAATTCGGCCTGCGCAACGGCAAGATCGCTTTTCCCCGCGGCCTGATTCAGGGACAGAAGCTGGAGATGCTGTTGCGTCGCCTGTTGCTTGCGACATGGCAGATCAAGGACTTCGATGACCTGCCGATCCCGTTCCGCGCCATCGCCACCGATATCGTCAGCGGCGAGAAGGTCGTGTTCTCCGAGGGCGACCTGGCGCTGGCGATCCGCGCCAGCATGTCGGTGCCGGGCGTATTCGCACCGGTGCGCACCGACGGGCGCCTGCTGGTCGATGGCGGCGTGGTCGATAACGTGCCGATCGACGAAGCGCGAAAGCTGGGCGCCGAGCGGTTGATCGTCTCGCGTGTCGGCTCTCCGTTGCTGCGCGAGGAGCAGCTGGATTCGCCATTGGCCATCAGCCACCAGATGGCCAATGTGTTGATGAAGCACGAGGTGGAGGCGCAGTTGGCCACGCTGGGGCCGGGAGACTTGCTGATCACGCCGCCGCTGGGCGATATGGGCAGCCAGGAATTCAACCGCTCGCCGCAGGCCGTCGGCGTGGGCGAGCAGGCCGCCGAACAAGCGGTGGTGTCGATACGGCGCTATCGGGTAGATGCGCAGGCGTATGCCGACTTCCGTGCCCGCCACCGTCCGCCGGCTTACGATGCACCGATCGTCTCCTTCATCGATGTGGTGCAGGAAGGCACGCGCACCGCGCGCTACATCGAGCAGCGCCTGCAGCACGAGGTCGGACAGCCGTTGGCGCCCCAGCGGGTAGAAGAGAAGGTGGCGACCATCTACGGCGAGGGACGCTACGAACAGGTGCAATGGCGTGTGGAAGAGCGCGAGGGACGG
>Ga0160451_100865_pt1 | contig 12237 bp, 12 predicted proteins | sample HID1975M_E1MG_FD_108270 | JGI IMG/M metagenome (GOLD analysis project Ga0160451, IMG submission 108270) | Enriched soil microbial communities from UW Madison campus, WI, USA - HID1975M_E1 MG | ecosystem: Environmental > Terrestrial > Soil > Unclassified | place: USA: Madison, Wisconsin... | reverse complement strand
AGGACAGTCTTCATCTCGGGCAGAGCGGCGCTGTCGGTCACGGCGCGTTGCAGCGCGCGGCCGGTGGCCGGCCAGTACTGCACCCGTCGCCCGCCCGCCCCGCGCAGGCTGCCGCCGACCAACCGGATGCCCTCATCGCGCAGGAATTGCTCGGCGAAGTCGGCGTTGGCGCCGCCCACGTCCCGCAGGGTGTTGAACATGCGGCCGCCGCCGAACAGCTTGGCCTCCAGCTGCTCGCGGCGCGCGCCCATCTTCAGGCAATCGTTGATCAGCACTTCCATGGCGTAGGCGCCGTAGCGACGGGCCGCGTTCGCACCCGTGCCCACCCCGTCGGGCAACAGGAAATGGTTCATTCCCCCCACGCCGATCACCGGGTCCCGCAGACACATGGCCACGCAACTGCCCAGCACCGTGGTCAGCATGACCGAGGCGTCCCCGGTCACGACATGCTCGCCCTGCCCGACATGGACACGGCGCATCCCGGTGTTTGCTTGGCCGGCGTCTGCGTGGGCGGCCAGGGTCATGTCAGCGGACCGAACACGGTCTCCAGCTTTTCCTTCAGCTGGGCGACGGTGAAGGGCTTCACCAGATAATTGTTGACCCCGAACTGCACGGCGCGCTGGACCAGTTCGCGGTCCGCCCGTCCGGTCAGCATGATGAAGGCCGCGCGCGAGGTCGGCGGGTGGGCGCGCACCGCCCGCAGCAGGCCCAGTCCGTCCAGGTTCGGCATGTTGAAGTCCGAGATGATCAGGTGGGCGGGCCGGGCGATCATCTCGCGCAGGGCGATCTCGCCGTCGCCGGCCTCGCGGAATTCGCGGAAGCCCAGGTCCTGCAGGCTGGTGCGGATCAGGGCGCGCATGGACGCCTGGTCGTCGACGATGAGGGTGTGGATGGCGGAAGCGGCGGGCATACGTATCCTCAGGCAGCGGTCTGGGGGGCGCGGGGGGCGTCCGAGCAAAGGTCAAGGATGGCGGCGGGCAGTCGGCTGAGCGGCAACTGGCGCTCGACGGCGCCGATCTCGAAGGCGGCGCGGGGCATGCCGTAAACGACGCTGGATGATTCATCCTGGCCCAGAGTGCGGGCGCCGGCCTGGCGCATCTCCAGCAGGCCCTGCGCCCCGTCGCGGCCCATGCCGGTCAGGATCACGCCCGTCATCGGGCGACGCAGACGCGCGACCGAGCGGAACAGCACATCGACCGAAGGGCGGTGACCGTTGACCGGATCGGTGACGGCCAGGTGACAGCGCGGCGTGGCGCCGCTGACTTCCAGATGGGCCTGCCCCCCGGGCGCCAGATAGACGGTCCCGCGTTGCAGCACATCGCCGTCGGCGGCCTCGCGCACTGTGGCGGCCGAAATCTTGTCCAGGCGCGCGGCGAAGCTGCGCGTGAAGGTGGCGGGCATGTGCTGGGTGATGACGGTCGCCGGGCAGTCGGCGGGAAAGGCCGCGACGATGCCCATCAGCGCCTCGACCCCGCCGGTCGAGGCGCCGATGGCCAGGACATGGTCGCGCGCGGCGCGATAGTCGGTCGCGACATGGGTCGGGCCCGTCGCGGCGCCCGCGCGGACGCGAGAGCGGGCCGCGACCTTCACCCGCGCGGGCAGGTCGGCGAAGGCCTCGGCGGCGGTCATGCCGGCGCCCGGCTTGCCCACTGCGTCCACGGCGCCCAGCTCCAGCGCGGCCAGGGTGACCTCGGCGCCCTTCTGGGTCAGGGTCGAGACCATGACCACGGGCATCGGCCGCAGGCGCATGATCTTTTCCAGGAATTCCAGCCCGTTCATATTGGGCATCTCGACGTCCAGTGTGATGACGTCGGGGTTCAGCGCCTTGATCGCCGCGCGCGCCTCCAGCGGATCGGCGGCCGAGCCGACGATCTCGATCTCGGGATCGCGACGCAGGGCCGCCGCGATCAGACCGCGCATGGTCGGGGAGTCGTCGACGATCAGGACGGAGACGGTCATGCGGCCATCCGGTAGGTCGTCAAACCGTCGGGGATCAGGCGCGCGGCGGCCGGGCCGCTGACACGCTCGGAATGGCCGATGTAGAGCGTGGCGTCCGGCGTCATGACAGGCAGGAAGCGGCTCCAGACCCGTTCCTGGGTCGCGTCATCGAAATAGATCACGACGTTGCGGCAGAAGACGACGTCGAACCGGCCGCGCATGGGCCAGTCGCCGATCAGGTTCAACTCGCGGAAGCTGACCAGCTTGCGCAGCGCCTCGCCGGCGGAATAGCGGTTGGGGCCGTGCTCGGGCGATTTCTCGAACCAGCGATGGCGCAACAGAGCCGGCGCGGGAGACAGGGTCTCCTCGGAATAGACGCCCGCGCGACCCTCGGCGACCATGTTGGGGTCGATGTCGGTGGCCAGGATGCGCACGTCCAGATCGGCGGCGCCGGGCAGGACCGACAGCACGGTCATGGCCATGGAATAGGGCTCCTGACCGTTCGAGCAGGCCGCCGACCACAGCCGCACCCGGCCGCCTTTGCGCGCGCGCTCGGCCAGGCCGGGCATGACCACGTCGCGCAGGTGATCGAAATGGTGCGGCTCGCGATAGAAGCGGGTGACGTTGGTGGTCAGAGCGGCCGTCATGGCCTGAAGCTCGTCCACCCCCTCCACCCCCTGGATCAGGGCGCAGTAGTCGCGGAAACTGCGCAGCCCCAGCACGCGCAGCCGCTTGGCCAGGCGCGAATAGACCAGCGCCGCCTTGCCTTCGGTCAGGGCGATGCCGGTGTGGCTGTGCAGGATCTGGGCGATGTGACGGAAATCCTCGGCCGTGAAGACGAACTCGCCTTCGACCAGGGCGCTGCGTCCGGCGGGTTCGCTCATGCCGCCTCGGCCTCGGTGTCCGGGACCAGCCATTCCAGCTCAAGCAGGCTGACCATGCGGCCCTCGATGGCGAAGATGCCCTTCACGAAGGCGCGGACCTGTTCGCTGGCGACCTCGGGCGTGGCCTGAACGGCCTCGTCGGTCAGCTGGATGATGTCCGAGACCGCATCGACCAGCAGGCCGACCGAGCGACCGCCGATGCTGGCGACCATGATGACGTGGCGCGCGGTCGGCTCGGACGTGGTCAGACCCAGGCGCGCGCCCAGATCGATGATCGGCAGGACAGCGCCGCGCAGGTTGATGACCCCCTTCACGAAGCCCGGGGCGCGGGGCAGCGGCGTGGCGGGCGTCCAGCCGCGGATCTCGCGGACGGACATGATGTCGACGCAGAATTCCTGGTCGCCGATGCGGAAGGCGATCAGTTCGCGCGCGGGTGCGTTGGCGGAGGTGTCGGACATGATCAACTCGCGAGTTTGAAATCGGGCCGCGCCGACTTGCGGCGGGCGTTGGCGATGATGCCGTCGACGTCGAGGATCAGGGCCACACGCCCGTCGCCCAAGATGGTGGCGGCGGCGACGCCCTCGACGTGGCGGTAGTTGGTCTCGAGGCTCTTGATGACGACCTGGCGCTGGCCCTGGATGGCGTCGACCAGCAGGGCCGCACGGGCGCCGCTCTCGGTCTCGACGACCATGGCGACCCCGGTCCCGGGAGTTAGCGGCGCATCGCGAAAGCCCATGGCCACGCCGATGTCGATCAGCGGCACGAACTGTTCGCGGAAGCGGATCACCGGGTCGTGGCCGCCGACATGATGCACGTCCTCAGTCCGCGGCGTCAGGCTCTCGACGATGGCGGTCAGCGGCGTCACCAGGGTCTGGTCGGCGGCGGTCACCACCATGCCGTCCAGCACCGCCAGGGTCAGCGGCAGGCTGAGGGTGAAGATCGAGCCCTTGCCCGGCGTCGAGCTGATGGAGATGCGGCCGCCCAGCGACTGAATCGAGCGGCGCACCACATCCATGCCCACGCCCCGGCCCGAGATGTCGGACACGGCGTCGGCGGTCGAGAAGCCGGGCAGGAAGATCAAGTTGTCGACCTCGTCATCCGTCAGGGCGGCGTCGGCGGCGATCAGGCCGCGCTCCTCAGCGATACCGCGCACGCGGGAGCGGTTGATGCCGCGTCCGTCGTCGCTGATCTCGATCACGATCCGGCCCGAGCGATGCAGGGCGACCATGCGCACCACACCCTCGGCGGGCTTGCCGACGGCCAGTCGATCGTCGGGCGTCTCAAGCCCATGATCGATGGCGTTGCGGATCATGTGGGTGATGGGCTCGGCCAGACGCTCGACCACCGTCTTGTCGACCTCGGTCGCCTCGCCCTCGGTGATCAGGCGGACCTTCTTGCCGGTCATGTCGGCGACTTCGCGCACCAGGCGGGGCATGCGCTGGAACACGGACTTCACCGGCTGGGCGCGGATGGCCATGACGCTGTCCTGGATCTCGCGCGTCAGCAGCTCCAGATCCTCGAGACCCGCCGTCACGCCCGACGAGCGGATCAGGCCGCTTTCGCTCACGCGCTGGGCCAGCATGGCCTGCTGGATGACCAGTTCGCCGACGACGTTGATCAGGCGATCCACCCGCTCCAGATCGACGCGAATGGTGACCGGCGTCGGCGTCGCAGGGGCGGCCGGTTGCGCGGCGAACGGCGCCGGGGCGGCGAGCTCGGGCGTCGCCGGAACCGGCGCAGGCGCGAGCACAGGCTCCGGCGCGGCCGCCTCGACGCCGGCGCGGGCCAGCAGGGCGGCGATGTCCAGTTCGGGTTCGGCCGGAGCCGCTTCGGTCACAGTCGCCGCGTCCTGCGCGGGACGGACCGACAGGTCGCAGTCGGCCTCGACGAAGTCGAAGACCTCGCGCACCGCCGTCTCTCCGGCCGATGTCTCGACCTCGATCGCCCACGACAGGCACGAGACCTCAGGCTCCAGTTCGGCCAGGTCCGGCAGGGCGGACTGGTCCAGGGTCACGGCGACTGGACCCAGGCGCGACAGTTCGCGCAGCAGCAGGCCGGTCTCATTGGCCTTGGCGTACATCTGCGAATGCGGATGGAAGACGACGCGCCAGCGCCCGACCTCGGCTTCGGCCTCGACCGCCGCCGGCGCGGGCTCGAACGCGGCCATGTCGAAGACGACAGGCTGGAAGCCGAACTCGTCCGCCTCGGGCTCCGGCGCCTGGACTACCGGCGCCGCGACGGGCGCATCGCCGTGGGTCAGGGTCTCAAGCTCGGCCACCAGACCGGCGGAGCGGGCGGGGTCGACGGGCGCCCCCTGCCCGCGCGCGGCGGCGACATGGTCGGCCAGCACGTCGGCGGCGCGCAGCAGGGTCTTCACCGTCACGTCGTCGCACGGCTTCCGACCCGAGCGGATTTCGTCCAGCAGGGTCTCGAAGACATGGGCGAAGCGCACCAGATCATCCAGACCGAACGCGCCAGCCCCGCCCTTGACCGAATGGACGGCGCGGAAGACGGCGTTGACCGTCTCGTCATCGGCCGCGCCGGTCTCCATGGCCAGCAGGCCGCTTTCGAGATCGCCCAGCAGTTCTTCGCATTCCTGGAAGAAGACGCCCTTGATGGCTTCGAACGGGTCGGCGGCGGTCATGTCAGGCGGCCACCCGGCGCACGGCGTCGACCAGCTTGGCCGGGTCGAACGGCTTGACGATCCAGCCCGTGGCGCCGGCGTCGCGGGCGCGTTGCTTCTTGGCGGCGTCGCTCTCGGTCGTCAGGACCAGGACCGGCGTGGCGCGGTAACGAGGGTCGGCGCGGACACCCTCGATGAAGCCGAAGCCGTCCATGCGGGGCATGTTGATGTCGGTGATGACGACGTCGGCGCCCTCGGCGCTCAGCGTCTCCAGCCCGTCAACGCCGTCCACCGCCTGGATGACGCGGTAGCCCGCCTCGACCAGGGCCAGTTGCAGCATGTCGCGCATGGTGCGGGAATCGTCGACGGTCAGAATGGTCTTGGTCACGCGCGCTCTCCTGATTCAAACGCCGCTGTCGGCGCGCCGAACCGGTTCCATTGATCGACCAGGGCCTCGGACACCGGGGCCAGCGTCAGCGCCACCCCGTCCGTCGCCCAGGTCTGACGGGCCGAGAGCAGGACCTGCAGACACAGTCCGCCCAGTCGCTCCACGGCCGAGCCGTCAATGGCCGTCGCCTGTCCCCGAAGGGCCAGCAGTTCGGCCCGCAGCGGGGCCGCCTGCTGGATGTCGAGCACCGCCGGCAGGGTGACGACGGCCGTCATCAGAACTCCTCCCAGCCGTCTTCGGCGGGCGACTGTTCCGACTTCAGCGCCGCGCCGCCACGACCGATGGTCTTGAGCGAGGTCACCGGGCGCAGCGCCGCGCGGGGGGCCGGGCGCGGCGCCGCGGCGGCAGCCACGACGCCGGTCTGGAAGCGCGCCACCGACGAGGCCAGGGTCTCGGCCTCTTGCGACAGCGAGTGGCTGGCGGCGGTCGATTCCTCGACCATGGCGGCGTTCTGTTGCGTCACCTGGTCCATCTGGTTGACGGCGGTGTTGACCTGCTGGAGGCCGGTCGCCTGCTCCTGGGCGGAGGCGGCGATTTCCGACACCAGGCCGTCGATCTCGGCGACCCGTCCAACAATGCGCTGCAGCGCCTCGCCCGTCTGACCCACCAGGCTGACGCCGCTGTTGACCTGATTGCTGGAGGCCGAGATCAACACCTTGATCTCCTTGGCCGCTTCGGCCGAGCGCTGGGCCAGGGCCCGCACTTCCGAGGCGACGACGGCGAAACCGCGTCCGGCGTCGCCGGCACGAGCCGCCTCGACGCCCGCGTTCAGGGCCAGCAGGTTGGTCTGGAAGGCGATTTCGTCGATCACGCCGATGATCTGGCTGATCTCGCGGGCCGAGGTTTCGATGGCGTCCATGGCGCTGACGGCGTCGCGAACCACGACGCCGCTGGTTTCGGCGTCGTCCTTGGCCGCGCGAACGGTGGCCGAGGCCTGACGTGCGCCCGAGGCGGTGCGGTTCACCGTGGCGGTGATCTGGTCCAGGGCGGCGGCGGTCTCTTCGAGACTGGCGGCCTGCTGCTCGGTGCGGCGCGACAGGTCGTCGGCCGCCTGGCTGATCTCGCCGGCGCCCGAGCGGATGGCCGAGACGTTGGCCACGACCACCGACACCGCCTGCTCCAGCTGGGCGATGGCGCTGTTGAAATCGGCCTTCAGCTGTTCGGCGCGCGGAGCGACCGTCACCGTCATGCGGTGGGTCAGATCCCCCTCAGCCATGGCGGTCAGCCCTTGACCCAGGGCGGTCATGGCGACGCGGTCCTCTTCGGCGATGCGGGCCTTGTCGGCCTCGACGCGCGCGCGCTCGGCCTCGGCCTCGCGGCGATGCTGGGCGGCCTCGGTCTCGATGCGGACCTTTTCGATCGCGGCGTCGCGGAAGGCGATGATGGCGCCGCCCATCTGGCCGAACTCGTCTTTACGAGCCGCGCAGGGCACTTCGATGGAGGTGTCGCCCGCCATCAGCCGCTTCATGTGGCCGATCATGCGGAAGACGGGCGCGGTGATCGCGCGCGACACCAGCCAGCCCGCGGCGATCGCCATCATCAGGGCGGCGGCCAAACCGACATAGAGGGCGATGCCGGCGGCGCTGGCGGTCGCATCCTGCTGGGCCCGCGCATCTTCCAGGGCCTTCATCTGGATGTCCTTGATGGCGTTGAGGGAATCCTCGACCGCGCCGATATAGGCGTCGGCCGAGCCCTGACGTCCGACCATGGCCACGGCCTGGGCGCGGGTCGCCGGATTGGCGGCCAGGGCACCGCCTTCCTTCACGACCTTGTCGAACCATTCGTCGGCGGCGGCGTCGGTCTTGTCCGCCAGGGTGCGGATTTCAGCCGACCCGCCCGAACGCAGTTCCTCGATCCCGGCCTTGAAGTCCGCGCGGTGGGCGTTGAGCCGCTCCAGATAGAAGGGGTCGCCCGAGACCAGATAGCCGCGGAAGCTGTTCTCCTGCCGCGCCAGCTTCAGCTCGACGGCCGAGATGGTGCGGATATCCTCGTTGGCGACGCTGCGGACCTTACCGGCGGCGTCCAGCGCGTTCAGGTTCCAGACGATGACCGCGCCCATGGCCACGATGGCCAGGAGAACGGCGGCGAAGGCGACGGCCAGCTTTCGGCTGATCGGCAGATTGGAGAAGGACACGACGTTGCTCCTGCGATGAGCGATCAGAAGGAAAGGGACAGGGCGCCGACCAGGCGGCCCTCGTAGGATTCACCGAAGCTGTGGCCGTCGGTGTCGAACCAGCGCACGTCCACGGCGACGCGGTCGGTCAGCTTGCGCTTCACGCCGACGTTCCAGGCGACGTATTCGGCGCCACCGTCGGCGCTGCGATCGGCGACGGCGACCGTGGCCTTGGTCCGGGCGTCCAGCGACACGCCGGCCTGCGCTTCGACCCACCAGGCCTCTCGCGTCGCGGCGAAACCATCGGGCGTATAGTTGATACGCAGGCGGGTGCTGACCGCGCCGACCTTGCGGGCGATGTCGGCCTGATATTCCATGTAGTTGGCGTCGACGCCGGCGCGCGTGCCGGGCAGGTCGCGATTGATGATCGACAGGTCCAGGTCAAAGCCCGCCACTTTCGGGCGATAACCGATCGCGCTGACGATCTCGGCGTCCGATCCCTGGGACAGCTCCGCGGTCGAGGCGAAGACACTGGCGTAGACGGCGCCGCGGCTGACTTCGACCGAGCCGAAGACGCTGGGATCCCCAGCGCTCTTGCCCAGGGCCTTGCCCACATACTGGCTGGCGACGCCGATCTGCCCCTCGATCTCGATGTCGCCGGCGGAGGCCGTGGCGGGCAGGAACAGGGCCGTCGCCATACCAACGGTCAGGCCCGTGGAAATCACGGGCAGGGATGGGAAAACACGCATTCTGCGGTTCATTTCTCTCTCTCACGATGAGAGACGAAATGGCCACCGAACCCCGATATTATCCATGAATCCGGCGGTAGGTAGGAATACGTAGGCGATCCTGAACCGCCCGTCCGAAGGCTTGCCAACCCATGGCGGGCGCCGGCTGCGATGCGGCGCGGACACGGCCCACGGCTGCGATGGCGACTATCAGCGTCGGCAGGTTGACGGGTTTTGGGAACCAGCCATTGGCACCCGCCCCTTCCATCCGCTCGCGCAAGGCGGCGTCGGTTTCGCTGGACACGACGAAGATGGGCAGATCGTCAAACCCCGGGTCGTCCCGCACCGTTCGCACCAGATCCCAACCCGTAAGCTCCGGCATTCGATAATCGGTCAGGATCAGATCGATGCGCGAGATCGAGGGCTTGCCCAGGATCGACAGCGCATCCAGCGCCGACACGGCCGTCAAGGTGCGATGTCCCACCGCCGCCAGGGCCATGTCCAGCAACGCCCGCACCGGTGCGGAATCGTCGACGATCAGAATGGTCAGGGGATGGTCCACGGCGCCTCACTCTCGAGGCCCAATTTCGGCGCCGAACGCGAACAGGCGGTAAGCGCCGGACTACGCACTACCCCCTACGGGCCGCTACCTATACGCTGGCGCAAACAGTCAACGATTCCCGGAGCGGGCGCAGAAACCGTAACCGGCGGGCAGGAAGCCTTCGGAAGAGTTCATATGCTGAACGCGCGAAACTTCCCGATCGAGAGGGCGGTCCGTCCGTTATGGCTCGACTATGGGATAGCGCTGGCGGCGTTTGGCGTGTCCCTGCTGGCGCGGCTGCTGCTGGAAGGACTGGGCGCCTTCTACTACCTGCCGATGGTGCCGGCGGTGATGCTGACGGCCATCGTCACCGGACGGCGCGGGTCCACCCTGCTGACGGTCGCCCTGGCCATCGTCGCCAACGTGCTTCAGGTCAACCGCGTCGACGTGATCGACACCACGGCGAACGCCCTGCTGTTCTTCGTCGTGTGCTGGATGGTGGCCGGCATGTGCTGGCGCCTGCGCGACGCCCAGCAAAGGGCCCGCGACCTGTCGCGGCGTCTGGCGCGGCGCAACCAGATGCTGGACGCCATTCTGGACTCGGCGCCCGTCGTGACCATCGACCGGCTGGGCCGCATCCGGTTTCTGACCCGGCCGGCGCGCGCCATTCTGGGCGTGGCCGAGGGCGCGGCCGTCGGCGATCCGCTGTCCGCCTATGTGGAAGGGTTCGTCGCCCCCAAGGCAGGCGATCTTGGGGACCAGGAGACGATCTGGACCGGCCGGCGCGGCGACCGCCCCTATCCCCTGCGCATCCAGACCGGGCTGATGCCCGACGATCTGGACGGCCACCACGCAACGCTGTTCCTGACCGACCTGACCCAGGCGCAGGCGGCGGACGATCGCGCCCGCGAACTGCATACCCAGCTCAATCGCGTGTGGCGCCTGAACTCGCTGGGCGAGATGGCGGCTTCTCTGGCCCACGAACTGAACCAGCCGCTCAGCGCCGCCGCCAACTATCTCCACGCCGCCCAGAGCGATGTCGAAAAGGCCGGCTTGGCTGGCCAGAGCGCAGGGCGGACCATGGGGCTGGCCAAGGCCCAGCTTCTACGGGCGGGCGCCATCATCCGCCGGATGCGCGAGCTGCTGGCCCACGAAAGCCGCAGCATGGGGATCGAGCGGGTCACCGCCATGATCGCCGACATGCAGGGCATGCTGGGCATGATCGAACGCAACGCCGGCGTCGCCATCGAATACCGGATCGACGACCAGACCGACAGCGTGCGCGCCGAGCGGATCCAATTCCAGCAGGCCATGCTCAACCTGATCCGCAATGCGGTCGAGGCGCTGGACGGGCGTGAGGACCGGCGAGTTCGTGTCACGGGCGCGGCCGTGGGGCCCGACCTGTACCGGCTGACGGTTGAGGACAGCGGCGGCGGCATCGAGACGGGCAAGCTGGACACCATCTTCCGCCCGCTGATGACCACGAAAAGCGCCGGCATGGGACTGGGCCTGTCGGTCACCCGCACCATCGTCGAGAGCCACGGGGGAACCCTGGCGGTCGGCCAGAGCGAGATGGGGGGCGCCGCCTTCTCGTTCACCCTGGCGCGTGAACCCGAACTGGAGGAGGCCTGAATGGATCGGTCGGTCTTTGTTATCGATGACGATGAGGCTGTGCGGAACTCCCTGCTGACCCTGCTGCGAAGTCAGGGGATCAAGGCACGGGGTTTCGTCAGCGGCGCCGACTTCTTCCGGCGCCTGCCCCAGGGTGACGTCGCCTGCGTCATCACCGATATCCGGATGCCCGACATGGACGGCGCCGAAGTGGTTCGGCGCCTGGCCGAACGCGAGGGGACGCCCTGGCCCGTCATCGTCATCACGGGCCACGCCGACGTGCCGATGGCGGTCAGCATGATGCGGGCCGGCGTCGTCGACTTCATCGAAAAGCCGTTCGATCCCACACGACTGCTGGAGTCCGTTCAAGGATGCATGGCGCTGCTGATCGACCGGCGCAGCAGAGAAGACGCCCGCGCAGAGGCGCTGAAGCATCTGGCCGAACTGACCCCACGCGAACGCCAGGTGTTCGACGGCCTGGTCCAGGGCCTGTCCAACAAGGAAATCGCCCTGCAACTGGAACTGAGTCCCCGCACGGTCGAGATTTTCCGCGCCAAGGTCATGGCCAAGATGCACGCCGACAGCCTGGCCGCCCTGGTCCGCACAGGCCTGACCGCAGGGCTGTCTGACTGACGAAGATACGGTCGCGGACGCGGCTCAGGGTTGCGCCGCGGCGGCTTCCCACAGGACGGTTTCGCCGGGCTTGAGGCCCGACACGATCTCGACGCCCATGGGTGCGACGCGGCCGATCACGACGGCGCGGCGTTGCGGGGTCGCGCTGGTCGACGTCCGCACCATCACATGCGTATCGGGGCCTGCCCCCAGAACCGCCTGGGGCGGCACGACCAGCGCCGCAGGGTTCTCGTAGGCCACGACCGCGATATTGGCCGTCATGCCTATGCGGACGTTGCGTGCGGCTGTTTCCGACAAGGGATCCAGACGGACCCGCGCCGTAAAGGTCGCCTTTCCCGACGGCGCCCCGACATCCGCCTCGCCCGCCACGCCGGTGATGACGCCCGGCAGGGTTTCGCCGCCGAATCCGGGGCCCGTCACGATCGCTTTCTGCCCCGCCGTGACCGCGTTCAGATCGGCCTCGTCCAGGGTGAAGACCACGTCCAGCCCGCCGGTGCTGGCGATCACGCCCAGCAGTTGGCCCTTGCTGACGCGACCGCCGGAATGAACGCCCTTGTCCCCCTGCTCGCCCTTGCTGTCGGGGCGAACGACGACGCCAGCGCCGGGCGCCCGGATCATCGCATCCTGGGCGCCGCCGACGGACGCATATCGCGAGCGGGCCAGATCGCGTTGCAGGAAGGCGATGCGGCGGTCGCCCCCCTGACCGCGGCGCACCGTT
>Ga0160451_100864_pt1 | contig 12255 bp, 9 predicted proteins | sample HID1975M_E1MG_FD_108270 | JGI IMG/M metagenome (GOLD analysis project Ga0160451, IMG submission 108270) | Enriched soil microbial communities from UW Madison campus, WI, USA - HID1975M_E1 MG | ecosystem: Environmental > Terrestrial > Soil > Unclassified | place: USA: Madison, Wisconsin | collected... | reverse complement strand
GTATGAATGCCTTGCACACCAATCTCCGACAAGCGCTTCCACAAGGTTTCGTGGCCCAGGGCGCCGAGCACCGAGCAGCCTTCGGGGGCGATGATGGCGTCGGGGTAGACCGTCAGCCACACCGAAGCGATGTCGGTGGCGCGGCGCGGTTGCGCTTCGGCGTAGGGGTTGAGCCACAGGCGTGACTGGCCCGAGTACAGCCGGGCCCGCTCCTGCGAGGCCTTGAGCATGGAGCGCTCTTCGAGCCATTTGACGTATGACGGGTCGGGTGAAGTCATTTCGCGTCCTCTCTGCGTGTCGGCAACCGGCTCAAGGTATGACGATAGTGGACGCTGAACGTTCGGCTGAGGTTTCCCTGGCGGGCATTGTGCCGGGCAGCTATCGCCGGGCCGACAGTTGCTGCGGCGCCAGGAAGGCATCGTGGAAGTAGTTGCGCAGCGCCTGCATCGCCGGGCTGAACGCCCGCTCGCGGTGCCAGGCCAGGCCGACGCTCATGGGCGTGACCGGGTCGCTGATAGTCACGGTTTCGATGCGCTTGCCTTCCAGCGACCAGGGCCGGTGCACCAGGTCCGAGAGGATCGCCACGCCGCTGCCATTGGCGACCATGCTGCGCACCGCCTCGACCGAGCTGGTGCGTACGCGCACGCTGGGGCGTTGCTTGGCCAGTTGCCAGTAACGCATGGCGCTTTGTTCGGCTTCGTCCACGGTGAGCAGGATGAACGGCTCGTGGGCGACGTCGGCCAGGCTCACCGCCGAGCGCTCGCACAGCGGGTGGTGGCTGGGCAGCCACAGCCGGCGTTCGGAGTTGAACAGGGTTTCCGAGACGATATCCGGGTGGGTGAGGTTGGCGGTCAGTACCACGGCCATGTCGAAACGGCCTTCGAGCAGGCCTTGCTCGATGGCGCTGCGTTCTTGCTCGTGCACCTCCAGGGTCACGTCCGGGTGCCAGTGCTCCAGGCGCTGCAGGTGGTGCGGCAGAAAGTAGCCGAGCACCGTGTAGCTCGCTGCCAGGCGCAGCAGGCCGCTGGCGCGCACGTCGGGCAAGGGGCTGTTCAGCGCATCGTCGACGCTGCGCAAGATCACGTAGGCGCGGTTCAGAAAGTGCCGACCTGCGTCGGTCAGGCTCATGCCCTGGGGTGAGCGCTGGAACAACAGCGCGCCCAGCATGGCCTCCAGTTCCTTGATCGCAGTGGTCACTGCCGACTGGGAAATGTTCAGGTGGATCGCCGCTTGGGAGATCTGGCCGATTTCGGCGGTGGCGACAAAATAACGGACCTGGCGCAGGGTCAATGACACGAAGGCACTCCCGGGTATCTGATTTTCCGAAGATACCCTATCTGTTTATAGATCTTCCCAAGGGGTGGCAGAGAATCTAACGTGGCCTGCACGCAGTCACAAGCACCAGGAGAGCAGGCATGCAGGCAGTGGACTTCAACTCGGACATGGGCGAGGGCTTTGGCCCGTGGACCATCGGCGACGGTGTCGACAATGAGCTGATGGCCTTCATCAGCTCGGCCAATATCGCCACCGGCTTTCATGCCGGTGACCCGGGCACCATGCGCCGCACGGTCGAGCGGGCCAAGGCGCTGGGCGTGGCGGTAGGCGCCCACCCGGGGTTCCGTGACCTGGTCGGTTTTGGCCGTCGGCACATCAACGCGCCGGCCCAGGAACTGGTCGACGACATGCTCTACCAGCTCGGTGCGCTGCGTGAAATTGCCCGTGCGCAAGGCGTCAGCCTGCAGCACATCAAACCGCATGGCGCGCTGTACATGCACCTGGCCCGCGATGAAGAAGCCGCCCAACTGCTGGTGCAGAACCTGCGGGTGATCGAGCCTGAGCTGTTGCTGTACTGCATGCCTGGTTCGGTGATCTGCCGCGTCGCCCAGGCACTGGGCCAGCCGGTGGTGCGTGAGTTCTACGCCGACCGTGAATACGATTTGAGCGGCTCCATCGTGTTTACCCGCAATGTACGTGGCTACGAGCCGCAGGCGGTCGCCGAGCGTGTGCTGCGCGCCTGCCGGGAAGGCGTGGTGCGTACGATAGAAGGCCAGGACCTGGCCATCGAGTTCGATTCCATCTGCCTGCACAGCGATACCCCGGGCGCTCTTTGCCTGGTCGAGGCCACCCGGGCGGCGCTGGACGCCGCAGGCATCGAGGTGCGCACACCCCGTTGAGTTTCAAGGGCCGCCGGTGCGCAGACACCGCTGCCACCGCACAGCATTGTTTTTGCCTGCCTTACGATAAAGATTCCAAAAAAGGAGCAGACATGGCCGAGCCGCTTGCCAGTACCCCGATCCGCTACAGCTTCGGTGCCGACGAGCACCTGTTCGCCGAAGTCAGCGACAGCATGTCGCTAGAGGCCTTCTTCAAGGGCATGGCCGTCACCCGCGCGGTGGAGCGCCTGGCGCTGGAGGGCGTGCTCGACATCTGCCTGGCCAACGCCTCGTTCCAGATCCGTTTCGACCCCGACCGCATCGCCCCTGATGCGCTGCTCGAAGCCGTACGCGGCGCCGAGGCCGAGGCGGTGGCCGAGCGCTCGTTGCACACGCGCATCATCGAGATCCCGGTGCTGTACAACGACCCCTGGACCCATGAAACCCTGATGCGCTTTCGCGACCGCCACCAGGACCCGAGCAGCACCGACCTGGAATACGCGGCGCGCATCAATGGCCTGGCCGACGTCGAGGCGTTCATCGCTGCGCACAGTGGTGCGCCATGGTTCGTGTCGATGGTCGGCTTCGTCGCCGGCTTGCCGTTCATGTTCCAGATGGTCGAGCGCGAGCGCCAGTTGCAGGTGCCCAAGTACCTGCGCCCACGCACCGACACGCCAAAGCTGACCCTTGGTCATGGTGGTTGCTTCGGTTGCATCTATTCGGTGCGCGGGGCAGGGGGCTACCAGATGTTCGGTGTTACCCCAGCCCCCATCTACGACCCGCAGCAGGCCCTGAACTACCTCAAGGCGCACATGGTGTTCTTCCGCCCGGGCGACATCGTGCAGTTCAAGCCCATCGACCGCCAGGCCTACGACCAGGCCGTGGCAGAGGTCGAGGAGGGCCGTTTCGACCTGCGCATTCGCGCGGTGGAGTTTTCCCTCGATGCATTTCTCGCCGACCCGGTCGGCTATCCCAGGTCGTTGCAGGAGGCGCTGGCATGATCAAGGTACGCAAACCTGGCCTGGCGACCTCGGTGCAGGACCTTGGCCGCGAAGGCTATTACCACCTCGGTATCCCGCCGTCCGGCGCGCTCGATCAGTATGCGTTGTGCGCCGCCAATCAGCTGGTCGGCAACCCGGCAGGTGCGGCCGGGCTTGAGTGTGCGCTGGTAGGGCCGGAGTTGGAGTTCACCCAGGACGCCCTGGTGGCGGTGTGCGGCGCGCAGATGCCGGCGTTGCTCGATGGCCGTGAGCAGCGGCCTGATACCGCGTTTGCAGTCCGGGCTGGGCAAGTGCTGCGCTTCGGCTTTCCCACGGCTGGGGCGCGGGCCTACATTGCGGTGGCGGGCGGGATCGATGTGCCGCAGGTGCTGGGCAGCCGGTCTACGTATGCATTGGGGGCGCTGGGTGGTTTCAATGGGCGCAAGCTGGCGGCCGGTGATGTGCTGCCAGTCGGCGTGCCCAGCGGCAAGACCCGGGCCGGTGCCAGCCTGCCCATGGCCCTGCGCCAGGCGTTGGGCGGCGAAGTGGTGTTGCGGGTGGTGCCGGGCTTGTACTTCCATCGCCTGACCGAGGCCGCAGCGAAGCGCTTCTTTACCGATGCCTGGACGGTCGGCTCCGAGGCCGACCGCATCGGCTACCGCTACCGCGGTGGCGGCGCGTTGAGCTTCCAGCCGCGTGAGCAGCCGTTTGGAGCCGGCTCGGACCCTTCCAACATCGTCGACAGCTGCTACCCGATCGGCTCGATCCAGGTACCGGCGGGGCTGGAGCCGATCATCCTGCACCGTGATGCGGTGTCGGGTGGGGGCTATGCCATGATCGGCACGGTGATCAGCGCAGACCTGGACTTGGTCGGGCAGATGCAGCCTAACCAGCAGGCGCGGTTTTTGCCGGTGAGCATGGAAGAGGCGCTTGAGGCGCGTCGGTCGTACAAGAAGAAGCTGGGGTATCTGGCCAGGTTGTTCAGCTGATTTGTCAGGCCAGCTGTTCCGGCCCCCGCATACCCTGTAGGAGCGGCTTCAGCCGCGAAGCAGGCGCCGCGGTGGATGGCACCGGCTTCGCCGGTGTTCGCGGCTGAAGCCGCTCCTACAGGATCCCCGCCTGTGGGAGCCGGCTTGCCGGCGATGGGCTGCAGGGCAGCCCAAGGCCTCAGAAGCTGTACTTGGCTGTCAGCATCATGTTGCGCGGTGCACCCCAGGTGTCGCCGGCATAGCTCACCGAGTTGGCCACAGCCGAATAGAACTTGCGGTCGAACACGTTGTTGGCGTTGAGCTGCAAGTCCAGATGCTCGTTGACCTGATAACCGGCCATCAAGTCGGTAACCGCATACGAGCCCTGGATCAGGCGGTATTCGCTGCCATCGGCCACGGTGAAGTCGTTGTAGATGCGGCTCTGCCAGGCGATGTTGCCACCAATGCGCAGTTTCTCCAGCGGGCCTTCGAAGCGGTAGGTGGTGGTCAGTTTGAACATGTGCTCCGGTGTGTCGGTGTCGAAGCGCTGGTTCACGTTACCCGGGTTGGCGGCGTCCTTGATGGTGTGGGCACGGGCGTAGGTGTAGCCGGCACCGACCTGCCAGTTGCGGGTCAGCGCACCTTGCAGTTCCATGTCGATACCCTGGCTGCGCACTTCGCCGGAAGCGACGTAGCAGTTGGTCGGGTCGCTGCAGCTCGCCAGGTCCGTCTGCGAGACGGCGCGGTTTTCCTGATCGATGCGGAACAGCGCCACGCTGGCGTTCAACGCGCCGTCGAAGTACTCGCCCTTCACGCCGATTTCGTAGTTCTTGCCATCGATCGGCTTGACCGGGCTGCCGGAGGCGTCCTTGTAGCTCTGCGGGTTGAAGATGTCGCTGTAGCTGACGTATACCGAATGGTGATCGTCCAGGTCGTAGATCAGCCCGGCAAAGCGGGTGACATTGCGGGTGACCTTGTAGTCGGCGCTGGCGCTTTCCTTGTTGTCGTAGTCGTACCAGTCCAGGCGGCCGCCGAGGATCAGTTTCAGCGGGTCAGCCAGGCTCAGGCGGGTGGTCATGTACACGCCTTCCTGGGTGGTGACTTCGCGGGTATTGCCGGTGTGCACGAAGTTCGGCTTGCCGGCATTGAGCGGCCAGTTCGTGTCGTACGGGCTGTAGTCGCGCGTGTCCATGTCGTAGATGCGCTTGCTGGCGCCGACTACCAGCTCGTGGGTGCGGCCGAAGGCTTCGAACGGTCCGCTGACGAAGCCGTCGACCCCGGCCTGGTTTTCCTGGTGCTTGGACTGGTATGCGGTGCGCGACAGCGGCGCATCCAGCCCAGCCCAGCGCGACTGGTAAGAGCCGGTAAAGGTGGCGTCCTGCTGGGAATAGTTGGCGTTGACCTGCAGTTTCCAGTCATTGGCCAGGCGCTGGCGCACTTCAGCGAAGACGGTGTTGATCTCCTGGTCCTTGTTCTCCCAGTCGCTGCCCGGGTTGTAGGAACGCGAGAACCCCATGTGATGGCCGTCCAGCGCCGTGGGCATGGCGCCCCAGAAGTAATTGGTCTTGTCCTTCTGGTGGGAAAAACCGAGGGTCAGCGTGGTGTCTTCCGACAAGTCCGCCTCGGTCACGGCGTAGAACAGGCCGTGGTCTTCTTCCACATCATCGATGTAACTGTTGGCATCCCGGTACGACGCCACCACTCGGCCGCGCAGGGTGCCGCTGTCGTTGAGCGGGCTGGAGGCATCGATTTCGCCCCGGTAGTTGTCCCAGCTGCCGGCGGCACCGGTGAGGGTGACTTTCTGTTCGGCCAACGGGCGCTTGCGCACCAGGTTGATCGCCGCCGACGGGTTGCCGGAGCCGGTCACCAGGCCTGTGGCACCGCGCACGATCTCGACACGGTCGAACATGGCCAGGTTGGGCTGCGCCCCGACTGTCCAGCCTTGGTAGCCACTCGGGATGCCGTCGTACATCAGGTTGTCGATATCGAAACCGCGCGAAGAATAGGCCTGCCGCCCAGGGCCGTTGGAATAGTCGAGGTACAGCCCCGGCGTTGCCTTGACCACGTCGTTGATGCTGGTCATCGCCTGGTCGTCCATGCGCTGGCGGGTCATCACGGTCACCGCTTGTGGCGTTTCACGCAGGCTCAGCGGCAGCTTGGTGGCGGTGGACATGGAACCGGTGGTGTAGGACTGCGAGCCCTCGGTGGTGCTGCCCAGCTGGTTGGAGCTGATCTCTGTGGCGCCCAGTTCCAACGTAACGGGCTGGTCGTCTTCGGCCAGGGCCGGTGTGACGATGGCCATGCACACGGCCATGGCGAGCAGATTGCGAGCTGGGAGGGTGCGCGTGGGCGCGGAAGACGACGGCATGAGGGGCGGGTTCCTGTGCTTTGCTAAACGTTATTCAAAGTGTTTATGAGAACGATTAACAATAAGTGTGTCAGGATTTGTCGCACCGTGAAAGTCTGGTATGCCAATTTTTTTACATTTTTTTCACATTCGTGGCGCGCAGTAGAGCAGCTGCGGCCAGCGGCGCCCCTTCAGGGCGTCGGACGGGTGATCTGCTTGCCGCGCTGAACGGCGACTTCAACGGCCTGGCCATCGCGTTGCTTGCCCTGGCGCGCCAACCCCTCCAGCTGTGGGATCAGCATGCCCTCTGGCAAATGCCGCCAGAAGCGCCCGGGCATGTGCATGCGCAGGGCATCCGGGTTGAGGCGGGCAGGGTTGAAGGTATGGCGGTAGTAGGTGCGCCACAACTCGGCACCCGGATCATCGGCATTGCGTGCCCATTGGCGCCAATCTTCCGGGCAATCACGTCGATAATCGAAAGCCTGGCCATCAAAGCGAATGCCGTCCTGCGGGGTGGCGATCAACCAGCGCTGGCGCCCCAGACGGTCTGCAAAATGCGCACTGGCACTGTGCAGAATGTCATGGGCCGGGTCGTGGTAGGCCACCAGGTCCAGTTGCAACCGCTCTGCCAGTGCGCCGGGTAGCGGCACGAAACGTACGAAAGCATGCAGGTGGTGCGCTTCTCGGCTGACTTGCTTGACGCGCCGGTGCAGTTCGCTGCCCAGACGGTCACCAGCGAGCATCGCTGTGCGGTCACCATGGGCGACGCGCCAGAGCACTTCGTACAGCAGGTTCCAGCGCTGCTCACCACGGTAGCGTGCCGCCTGTTCCAGCAGGCTCAACAGCGCCGCCGGCACTTTGGCGCGAAACGGGCCGGGCCCGTCGGGCAGTGCCGTCGGCACCGCCAGCAGGTCGTCGATCGGGCCCTGTGCCCAGCTCACCTCAGCGGGGTCGATGCCATGGCCGAGCAGCGTGCGGGCCTGGTCGCGCCAGGTGGCGAACAGGTCGTTGCAATCGAGCGCGATCATCCCCACAAGCCCATTTGCATTGGCGCTTGCGGCTCACGCAGGCGCGCGCGCAGCAGGCCGCTGCGCAACTCCCCTTCGGCGGGGCGGTAGTCGCTGGTGATGATGAACGGCCGCGCCTTGTCGAGCACGCAACGCAGCTGGATCAGGTCGTCGTAGCGCACCCGCCGCTCGCGGCGCAGCGCTACCAGCCGTTGCACACTGCGCAGGCCGATACCGGGGATGCGGGCCAGCAACGCCGCGTCGGCGCGGTTTACATCCAGTGGGAACACCTCACGGTTGGCCAGCGCCCAGGCGAGCTTGGGGTCGATGTCCAGCGCCAGGTTGCCTACCTCGCCAAGCAGCTCGCCGGCCTTGTAGCCATAGCCGCGCAACAGGAAGTCGGCCTGGTACAGCCGGTGCTCGCGCAGCAGCGGCGGGGCGGCCAGCGGCACGCTGCCAGGGCTGTCGGGGATCGGGCTGAAAGCCGAGTAATACACGCGCTTCAGGCCGTAGCCCTGGTACAGCGATTCGGCGTTGCGCAGCAGTGTGCTGTCGTCGGTGGCGTCGGCCCCGACGATAACCTGGGTGCTTTGCCCGGCCGGCGTGAAGCGCGGTGCTCTGGGTTCGCCTGCCACGGCTTGCTGGCCCCGGTGAATAACGCCCATGGCCTGGCGAATGGTGTGCGCTTGTTTTTCCGGGGCCAGGCGCTTGAGGCTGGCGTCGGTGGGCAGTTCGATGTTGACGCTGAGGCGGTCGGCCAGGCGCCCGGCTTCTTCGATCAGCAGCGGGTCGGCGTCGGGGATGGTCTTGAGGTGGATGTAGCCGCGAAAGTTGTGCTCCTCTCGCAGCAGGCGGGCGACGCGGATCAACTGCTCCATGGTGTAGTCGGCCGAGCGGATGATGCCGGAGCTGAGGAACAGGCCGCTGATGCAGTTGCGCCGGTAGAAATCCAGGGTCAGGCGCACTACCTCTTCAGGCGTGAAGCGCGCCCGCGGCACGTTGCTGGAGCGGCGATTGACGCAGTACTGGCAGTCGTACAGGCAGAAGTTGGTCAACAGCACCTTGAGCAGCGACACGCAACGACCGTCGGGGGTGTAGCTGTGGCAGATGCCCATGCCATCGGTGGCGCCCAGGCCCTCGCTGCCACGCGAGCTGCGTTTGGGCGCGCCGCTGCTGGCGCAGGAAGCGTCGTACTTGGCGGCGTCGGCAAGAATCCCGAGCTTGGCGATGAGTTGCATGGGGCTGTCTCGCTGCACTGATTATTCATACAGTATTTTGAGATTGGATTGATTGCAATAGCGGGTGATCAACGGCGCTTGCGCAAGGCCGATACCCGAGCAAATCCGTCAGCTAAGCTTGTGCTGGACTTTACCGATAGCTGCGGGAGGCGACATGAACATCACGCACAAGTCGAAGCTTGCCCTGGCCGGCCTTGCGCTGGCTTTCGGCATGCTCAACGTCCAGGCCGCCGAGAGCAAGAAGGTCGATGTGCTGTTGGTGGGTGGGGGCATCATGAGTGCTACCCTGGCCGTCTGGCTCAACGAGCTGGAGCCGGGCTGGTCGATGCAGATGGTCGAACGGCTGGACAAGGTGGCCGAAGAGAGCTCCAACGGCTGGAACAACGCCGGTACTGGCCACTCGGCCTTGGCAGAGCTCAACTACACCCCGGAAAAAGACGGCAAGATCGACATCACCAAGGCGGTGGAGATCAACGAATCGTTCCAGATCACCCGTCAGTTCCTGGCCTGGCAGGTCAAGCAGGGGGTATTGAAAGACCCTCATTCGTTCATCAATACCACCCCGCACATGAGCTTTGTGTGGGGCGATGACAACATCCGTTTCCTGAAGAAACGCTACGAGGCGTTGCAGGCCAGCCCGTTGTTCAAGCCCATGCAGTACTCCGAAGACCCTGCGCAGATCGCCAAGTGGGTGCCGCTGATGATGGAGGGTCGCGACCCCAACCAGAAGCTGGCGGTGACCTGGACGCCGATTGGCACGGACGTCAACTTTGGTGAGATCACCCGCCAGTACGTGGGCTACCTGAAGACCCGGCCGAATTTCGACCTGAAGTTGTCCAGCGAGGTCGAGAACATCACCCGCAACGATGATGGCTCCTGGCACGTGGAGTACAAGAACCTCAAGGATGGCAACAAGGCCAGCACCGACGCCAGGTTCCTGTTCGTCGGCGCTGGCGGCGCGGCGCTGCCGTTGCTGCAGAAGTCGGGCATCGACGAGGCCAAGGACTATGCCGGTTTCCCGGTCGGCGGCTCGTTCCTGGTCACCGACAACCCGGCCCTTGCCCAGCGGCACATGGCCAAGGCCTACGGCATTGCCGCGAGCGGCGCGCCGCCCATGTCGGTGCCGCACCTGGACACTCGCGTACTGGACGGCAAGCGGATGATCCTGTTCGGGCCGTTCGCGACCTTCTCCACCAAGTTCCTCAAGCAGGGCTCGCTGCTCGACCTGTTCGCCAGCGTCAGCGTGCACAACACCTGGCCGATGGTGCGTGTGGGCGTGCGTGACTTCGACCTGGTGCAGTACCTGGTCGGCCAAGTGCTGCAATCGGACGACGACCGCTTCGAAGCCCTGCGCACTTACTTCCCGCAAGCGAAGAAAGAAGACTGGCGCCTGTGGCAGGCGGGCCAGCGGGTGCAGATCATCAAGAAGGACGACAGCCAGGGCGGCGTGCTCAAGCTGGGCACGGAAGTGGTGACCTCCAGGGACGGCAGCATCGCCGGCCTGCTCGGCGCTTCGCCTGGTGCCTCGACTGCGCCACCGATCATGCTCGATGTGATCAACAAGGTGTTCAAGGACAAGGTGGCGTCGCCGCAGTGGCAAGCCAAGATAAAGCAGATCATCCCGTCCTATGGCATGCGCCTGAACGACCATCCCGACGAGGTGCAGAAGGAGTGGGCTTATACCAATGAGGTGCTGCAGTTGAACCCGGCAGGCGCCGGGGCGGTGCAGTAGCTGCCAGTGCTTACGCCACTGCAGGGCCCGTCGCCGGTTTGATGGCGATGGGCTCAAGTTAGCGCAGCATAAACAGGGGGACAGGTAGTCGAGTGGTTCACTCCCTGCTGACCGGCATCTGATGGTATTGCCAAGGGACACCAGAACGGGCTGAGACGCGGTGCACGTATTTCGAGAACAGGTGTAGGCCAAATCTCAATGCCGTTCGATCAGCACATCTAAACTTACAAACAGCCCGCCGCTGCTCTCATAGCCGCGGGCCCTCACCATTCATCCGACCACCGCTACCCCGGACCGGACATCCCTCGCTGACGGTGGCCTTCTTGCAGAGGAGGGCAGGTCATGGACGAGGCAAGGCTCCACGATTTCATGGGCAAGCTGGTGGGCGACATGGGCGCTGCGGCGACCCTGGCCAATGTGATTCTCGGTGATGAGCTGGGCTTGTACCGGGCCATGGCCGACAGCCAGCCGACCACCCCCGAGGCGCTCGCGGCCAGAACTGGCTGCCACCCACGGCTGGTGCGCGAATGGCTCAATGCCCAGGCGGCGTCGGGTTACATGGTCCATGAGCGGGGCAGTTTCGTGCTGCCCGAGGAACAAGCCATGGCATTGGCGCTGGAGGATTCACCGGCCTATATGGCTGGCGGAGCGGCGGTTGTGGCCGCGCTGTTTCATGACAAGGACAAGCTGGTGGCGGCGATGCGTGGTGATGGCGCGCTGGCCTGGGGCGACCACCACCCATGCATGTTCAGCGGCACCGAGCGGTTCTTTCGGCCCGGTTACCGCACCTTTCTGGTGGCTGACTGGCTACCAGCGCTCGACGGCGTGGTCGGCAAGCTTGCGGCCGGCGCCAAGGTGGCGGATGTCGGCTGCGGGCATGGCGCTTCGACGCTGGTCATGGCCCAGGCGTTTCCGGCATCGACGTTCGTCGGCTACGACTACCACGCGCCGTCCATCGCCACGGCGCGTGAGCGCGCCCTAGAGGCTGGGGTGTCGGAGCGGGTGAGCTTCCAGCAAGCGTCGGCCAAGGATTACCCAGGCTTTGACCATGACCTGGTGTGCTTCTTCGATTGCCTGCACGACATGGGCGACCCGGTCGGCGCGGCCCGGCATGCGTATCGGGCGTTGAAACCGGACGGCACGGTGATGTTGGTAGAGCCCTATGCCGAGGATTCTTTGGACGGCAACCTGACACCCGTCGGGCGTTTGTTCTACGCCGCTTCGACGTTTATCTGCACGCCGAATTCACTGTCCCAGGAAGTTGGTTTGGGCTTGGGTGCGCAGGCCGGGGAGGCGCGTCTGCGGGCAGTGTTCGAGGAGGCGGGGTTCAGGCAGTTTCGGCGGGCGACGCAGACGCCGTTCAACCTGATTCTGGAGGCCCGTAAATAAAGACAGGCCTGCAAAAGCAGAAAGGGCGCCTTGCTGGCGCCCTTTCTGTTGCTGCGGCTTAGGCTTCAGCGTCCCAGGGACGATCGCCTTTTTCATCTTTTACGCGGGTTGGCAGGCCCATGACGTCCAGCGCCTTGAGGAACGGCTCGGCTGGCAGCTCCTCGACGTTGACCATGCGCTTGGCATCCCACTCGCCACGGGCGACCAGCAGGGCCGCGGCCACTGGCGGCACACCGGCGGTATAGGAGATACCCTGGCTGTCGGTCTCGGCGTAGGCTTCTTCGTGGTCGGCCACGTTGTAGATGAACACTTCGCGCCGCTGGCCATCCTTGGTGCCCTTGACCAGGTCACCGATGCAGGTCTTGCCGGTGTAGCCCGGGGCCAGCGAAGCCGGGTCAGGCAGCACGGCCTTGACCACTTTCAGCGGTACCACTTCCAGGC
>Ga0160451_100849_pt1 | contig 12463 bp, 8 predicted proteins | sample HID1975M_E1MG_FD_108270 | JGI IMG/M metagenome (GOLD analysis project Ga0160451, IMG submission 108270) | Enriched soil microbial communities from UW Madison campus, WI, USA - HID1975M_E1 MG | ecosystem: Environmental > Terrestrial > Soil > Unclassified | place: USA: Madison, Wisconsin | collected... | reverse complement strand
GGAATCACCGGATTGACCTTGCCCGGCATGATCGAACTGCCCGGCTGCAGCGCCGGCAGCTCGATTTCGCCCAAGCCAGCCAGCGGCCCGGCATTCATCCAGCGCAGATCGTTGGCGATCTTCATCAGCGCCACCGCCAGCGCGCTGAGCTGGCCGGACAGTTCGACGGCGTCGTCCTGCGCGGCCAGCCCCTCGAACTTGTTGCCGGCGCTTTCGAACTTCGTACCGGTGAGCGTCGACAGCGCCTTGGCGACCTTGCCGCCGAAGCGCGGATCGGCATTGATGCCGGTACCGATGGCGGTGCCGCCCAGCGGCAACCGGCGCAAGCGCTTGAGGCTGTCCTCGATGCGCGCTTGCGCGGACTCCAACTGCGCCGACCAGGCCGAGAACTCCTGCGCGAACGTCAGCGGCATCGCATCCATCAGATGTGTGCGACCGGTCTTGACCACCCTGGACAGCGCCTTGCCGCGCTTGTCGATGGTCTTGCGCAGGTGCTTGAGCGCGGGCAGCAACTGCCCCACCGTCGCCAGCTGTGCCGACACCCGCAGCGTGGTCGGAATCACGTCGTTGGAACTCTGGCCCAGGTTGACGTGATCGTTGGGATGCACGGCGGCCTTGCCCGCGCCACCCTTGAACGAGCGCGTGGCGAGCGTGGCGATGACCTCGTTGGCGTTCATGTTGGACGAGGTGCCCGACCCGGTCTGGTAGATGTCGACCGGGAACTGCGCATCGTGCCGTCCTTCCGCCACTTCCAGCGCCGCCGCGCGCACCGCCCTGGCGATACCGGCCGGCAGCAGGCCCAGATCGGCATTGACCTCGGCCGCGGCGGCCTTGACCAGTCCCAGCGCATGCACGAAGCCCGGCGGCATCGGCCGGCCGGAGATCGGGAAGTTCTGCACCGCGCGCTGGGTCTGCGCGCCCCACAGCGCCTCGGCGGGCACCTGCAGTTCGCCCATGCTGTCCCGCTCCGCGCGGGTGTCTGCGGCGCGGGTCTTGCCGGCCCTGGTTTTCTGCGTCATCAGCGTGTCTCCATGTAAGGGCTACGGCTGGCGCGCGACATGCAGGCCGCAACGGCTGGCTGGAGCACCGATGATACGCCACGGGCCTGTGGAGACAGGGGTGGGATAGAATGCGCGCGCCGCGGCAGGCCCATCATCCCATCCCGGCTCAAAGCGTTTCGCGCCTTGGCGCGAGTTACTTTTCTTTGCTTGTGCAAAGAAAAGATAACCAAAAGAAAGCACACCCCGGCGGCACGCCCTGCGCTTTGCGCAGGGTTCGCCATCGCGGCGGGAATTTTCGGAAGGCACATCCTTGTGCCATCCGAAAACGGCGCGCATCGTGCGCGCCGCCCTTCGGGTTTTACCCGCCGCGCTGGCCGTGCCTCAGGGGCCCCTGAAAAGCCAAAAGCAACCGCCTGGAATCCGCATGTCCCACGCTTCCCTGCTCGCCCTGTCCCCGCTCGATGGCCGCTACGCTTCCAAGGTCGATGCGCTGCGTCCCATCTTTTCCGAATACGGCCTGATCAAGGCGCGGGTGAAGGTCGAGATCGAATGGCTGCTCGCGCTGGCCGCCGAATCCGGCATCGCCGAGCTGAAGGACTTCTCCGATGCCGGCAAGGCGAAGCTGCGCGCGCTGGCCGATGGCTTCAGCGTCGAGCACGCCACCCGCGTCAAGGAGATCGAGCGCACCACCAACCACGACGTCAAGGCGGTCGAGTACTTCATCAAGGAACAGCTGAAGGACGATGCCGAACTGGGCCCGGCGCTGGAGTTCGTCCACTTCGCCTGCACCAGCGAGGACATCAACAACCTGTCCTACGGCCTGATGCTGGAGCAGGCGCGCCGCGAGGTGCTGCTGCCGGCGCTGGACGGCGTGGCCGCCACGCTGCGCAGCCTGGCGCACGCGCAGGCGGCCCAGCCGATGCTGTCGCGCACGCATGGCCAGACCGCCTCGCCGACCACGCTGGGCAAGGAGATCGCCAACGTCGTCGCGCGTCTGGAACGCCAGCGCCGGCAGATCGCGGCGGTCGAGCTGACCGGCAAGATCAACGGCGCGGTCGGCAACTACAACGCCCACCTCGTCAGCTATCCGGACGTGGACTGGCCGGCGTTCGCGCAGCGCTTCGTCGAAAGCCTGGGCCTGGTGTTCAACCCCTACACCACCCAGATCGAGCCGCACGACAACATCGCCGAGATCGGAGACGCCGCGCGCCGCGCCAACACCGTGCTGGTCGATCTGGCGCGCGACATCTGGGGCTACATCTCGCTGGGCTACTTCAGGCAGAAGCTGAAGGAAGGCGAAGTCGGCTCCTCGACGATGCCGCACAAGGTCAACCCGATCGACTTCGAGAACGCCGAGGGCAACTTCGGCATCGCCAACGCGCTGTTCGAGCATTTCAGCGCCAAGCTGCCGATCAGCCGCTGGCAGCGCGATCTGACCGACTCCACCGTCTTGCGCGCGCTCGGCACCGCGTTCGGCCATACCCAGGTGGCGCTGGATTCGCTGGCCAAGGGCCTGGGCAAGCTGACCGTCAACCCGGAACGGCTGGACGCCGACCTCGACGCGGCCTGGGAAGTGCTGGCCGAAGCCGTGCAGACGGTGATGCGCCGCCATGGCCTGCCCAACCCCTACGAACAGCTCAAGGCGCTCACCCGCGGCCAGGGCATCACCGCCGAGTCGATGCAGGCGTTCGTCGAATCGCTGGATCTGCCGGCCGAAGACAAGCAACGCCTGCGTGAGCTGACCCCCGGCGCGTACACCGGCCTGGCCCCCTCGCTCGCCTCGCGCATCTGACCGTCCGCATCCCCAACCCCCGCCATTCTTCGAAAGGAATCGATATGCGAAGCCGTTACTGCCTGCCGCTGCTCGCCGCGTTTGCCGCCGCCGGATGCTCGTCGGGCGATGCGCCGGTGTCGGGCGCCGTCGAGGCCGCGTCCGGTGACGCGGCCGCTGCCTCCCCCACGCTGCGCGATCCGCGCGAGCGCACCGATTGCGATGGCCGGGACGTGGAGATCGGCTACAGCGACGCCAGCATCGTTCTGGATGGCCGCTGCGGCCGGATGACGCTGGGCGGCTCGCGCCTGGCGGTGAATGTCGACGAGGCCGAGGCCATCGAAGTCACCGGCGACGAAGTCACCGTGATCAACAACCGCAAGGCGGGCATCGTCGTCGCGCACGGCGATGGCGGCACGCTCAACCTCACCGATGCCGACGAGGTGACGCTGCACGGGTCGCGCAACACCGTGCTGGCCTTCCGCATCGGCCGGCTCCGGATCGAAGGCAGCGGCAACACCGTCAACTGGAACGAAGGCGCCACCACCGCCGATGGCGACGGCCGCGACAACACGCTGATCCGCTGACGTGGCTGCGATGAGCCGACATCGCCGTCCTGATGGACACGCGTTGACGCCGCTCGGCCAATCAGCGGACGACGTCCCGCGTCGTGCGGCAGAATCGCGCTGGACGCCAGTCGCTTCCGTCCGGGATACCGCCATGCACCTGCTGATCAATCTGGATGTCCCCGACCTGCCCGCCGCCGAAGCGCTGTACGCGCGTGCATTCGGCCTGCGCGCTTCCCGCCGCTTCGGCCCGGACGGGGTCGAACTGCTCGGCGCGCAGGCGCCGATCTACCTGTTGCGCAAGGAGGCCGGTACCGTCGCCGCGGCCGATGCGCCGCGCGATTACTCGCGTCACTGGATGCCCGCGCATCTGGACGTGGTGGTCGACGATCTGGATGCGGCGCTGGCCCGGGCCGAAGCCGCCGGCTTCGCGCGCGAGGGCGATATCCGCCAGGCGTCGTGGGGACGCATCGTGCAGCTGGCCGATCCGTTCGGCCATGGCTGGTGCCTGCTGCAGTTCCTCGGCCGCGGCTACGACGAAATCGCCACGCCGGCGTGACGTTTTGCGGATTGTCATCGCCCACGTGCCGCCGGCGCGGACGGTGAGCGACAATGCATGGCCCTTCCGACCCTGGCCAACGCCACCGATGAAAAAACGCATCGCCTCCATCACGCTGCTGCTGTGCGCGGCCGCCAGCGCCCAGGCCGCAACGCCGGCCGAACCGCCCACCGCCTGCGCCGCCAACGCCGGCTGGAACGATCCGGCCACGCCGCTGCGCCTCCATGGCGACACCTGGTATGTCGGTACCTGCGGCATCAGCGCATTGCTGGTCACTTCGCCGGACGGCCATGTGCTGATCGACGGCGCCACGCCGCAGGCCGGCGCGCAGATCGTCGACAACATCCGCAAGCTCGGCTTCAAGCCGGAGGACGTGCGCTACGTGGTGTTCTCGCACGAGCATTTCGACCATGCCGGCGGCCTGGCCGAAATCCAGCGCGCGACCGGCGCGCCGGTGCTGGCGCGCGCGCCGGCGGTGGCCACGCTGAAGCGCGGCGCCAGCGATCGCAGCGATCCGCAGTTGCTGGTGCTGGAACCGTTCGCCGCGGTGGCCGACGTGCGGACCATCGCCGATGACGAGACCGTTACCGTCGGTTCGCTGGCATTGCAGGCCATTCCCACCCCCGGCCATACGCCCGGCGGCACCAGCTGGACCTGGCGCTCGTGCGAGGGCGGCGATTGCCGGCAGATCGTCTACGCCGACAGCCTGACCGCCATCTCCGACGACGAATACCGCTACAGCGACGAGGCCGCGCATCCCGGCTACCTGGCCGCTTTTCGCCAGACGCTGGCGCGCGTGTCGGCCCTGCCCTGCGACATCCTGATCACGCCGCATCCGTCGGCCAGCCGGCTGTGGTCGCGCATCGGCCCCGGCGCCAGCGAACCGCTGGTCGATGCGGGCGCCTGCCGCGCCTATGCGCAGGCGGCCGAGCAGCGGCTGGAAACCCGGCTGGCGAAAGAGGCCCGGGACGCCACGCCATGATCGAAATCGACGCCCGCAGGCATCCCCCGCTCGGCATGAAGCCGGCCGACTTCCTGCGCGACTACTGGCAGAAGCGGCCGCTGCTGATCCGCAACGCCTTCCCCGGCTTCGTCTCGCCGCTGGAGCCGGAGGATCTGGCCGGACTGGCCTGCGAGGAAGGCGCGCTGTCGCGCATCGTCATCCACGAGCGCCCCCGCGACGGCTGGACGCTGCGCAGCGGGCCGTTCGCCGAGGAGGAATTCCCCGGCATGCCCGACCACGACTGGACGCTGCTGGTGCAGGACGTGGACAAGTGGGATGCCGACGTGCGCGAACTGCTGCGGCATTTCGACTTCCTGCCGCGCTGGCGGCTGGACGACATCATGGTCAGCTTCGCCGCCACCGGCGGTTCGGTCGGCGCGCACATCGACCAGTACGATGTGTTCCTGCTGCAGGCGAAGGGCCGGCGCCGCTGGCAGATCGATGCCAGCGGCAATCCGCCGTCCGACTTCCGCCCCGACGTCGAGCTCAAGCTGCTGCGCGAGTTCAACCCCACCCATGACTGGGTACTCGAACCGGGCGACATGCTGTATCTGCCACCCGGGGTGCCACACCACGGCGTGGCGCTGGATCCGTGCCTGACGTTCTCGGTCGGCATGCGCGCACCGTCGTCGGCGGAGCTTATCGGCGACTACCTGGACACACTGGTCGCCGATGCCGACGAGGGCCTGCGCTACCACGACGAGGATCTGGCCCCGCCCGCGGATCCGAACGAGATCGACGCCGAGGCGATGCGCCGCGCGGTCGAGGCGCTCGACGCGCTGCGGATGGACGATCCGGACAGGCTGGGCGACTGGTTCGGTCGCTTCATCACCACCTATCGCGCCTCCGGCGACGTGGCGCCCGCGCCCGAGACCCGCTCGCGCATCGAGATCGAATGGGATCTGCAGCAGGGCGCGGTGCTGTCGCGGCATCCGTTCTCGCGGCTGGCCTGGCGCCGCCGGGGCGATGGCGCCAGCCTGTACTGCAACGGCACGGACTACCAACTGCCGGTGGCCGCCGCCCGCGCCATCGCCGCCGCCGAGACGTTCGATAGCGACGCTTATGCCGCGCTGGGCGACGCCGGCCGCGACACCTTGCTGACGCTGATGGCCCAGGGCCACTATGCGCTGCTGACGCCCGACGAGGACGAAGACTGACATGCGCCCATACCGCGTCGAACCCATCGACTACACCACCGGCGTGGACGAACTGCGCCACGTCCGCGAAACCGTGTTCGTGCACGAGCAGCAGGTCCCCGTCGAAGAGGAATGGGACGCGCTGGATCCGCTGTGCCACCACGTCATCGCGCGCGATGCGCAGGGTCGCCCGATCGGCACCGGCCGGCTGACCCCCGAGCGCAAGATCGGGCGGATGGCGGTGCTGGGCGACTGGCGCGGCCACGGCGTCGGCGATGCGCTGCTGCAGGCGCTGCTGACGCAGGCGCGGCGCCAGCAATGGCCCGAGGTCAGCCTGCATGCGCAGGTCAGCGCGGAGACGTTCTACGCCCGCCATGGCTTCCTGCCCGAGGGCGAGCGCTTCTCCGAAGCCGGCATCGAGCACCAGAAGATGCGCCGCCGGCTGGGCGGCGCGGCCGCGGTCGAGCGCCCTTCGGCCGCCATCGCGGCGGTTATCGGCCTGGTCGCGCAGGCCCGCCGTTCGCTGATGATCTATAGCCGCGAGCTGGATCCGGGCCTGCTGGACGCCCCGCCGGTGCTGGAAACCCTGCGCCGCTACGCCACCCGGCGCGGGCCGACCACCGTGCAGATCCTGCTGCAGGACGCCGCCGCGCCCCAGCACAACCTTTCACCGCTGCTGGCGCTGGCCCAGCGCCTGCCCAGCGTGTTCGCCTTCCGCGCCGTCACCGATCCGGTCGACAAGGCCTATCCGTCGGCATTCGTGGTCAACGACGACGGCGGTTACTACTTCCGGCCGCTGGGGCACCGTTCCGATGGCGAAACCGATCTCGACGGCCCCGGCCGCGCCCGCCAGCTGCGCGAGGAGTTCGCCCGCATCTGGGAACGCGCGCGTCCGGTCGGCGAATACCGTGCGCTGGGTATCTGATCCGGCCGCATGCGCATGCCTCTACCGCGGTGGACATGATCCCAAGGTGAGTCTTTAGTCCAATAAGCGTGCGCCCCTGAACGGGCTTGCAGGTATAATTTTGGCCCCGCTGTACGCATGGCCGCCCGCTTGCCGTCCGTCCGCGACCTCCGCCCCCTTCGCACGCCATCGCCTACGCCATCGTGGACAATCTCCTCAAGCAGTTTGCGCAATCCTCGCAACTCAACGGAGGCAATGCCTCCTACGTCGAAGACCTGTACGAGCAGTACCTGGTCGCCCCGGAGAGTGTCGGTCCACAGTGGAAATCGTTCTTCGACGGCTTCAAGGGCCGCGAAGCCGGCGATATCCCGCACTCGGTGGTCATCGAGCAGATCGCCGGCGCCGCCCGCCAGGCCGCCAACAACGGCCATGGCGCCGCCGCCGGGACCGGCGACGAGCGCGAGCGCAATGTCGGCCGCCTGATCACCGCCTACCGTTCGCGCGGCCACCTCGGCGCCCGCCTCGACCCGCTGGGCCTGACGCCGCCGGTCAATCCGCCGGATCTGGGCCTGGACTTCCACGAACTGTCCGATCGCGACCTGGACAGCGAGTTCAGCACCGGCGGCATCGCCGGCCAGCCGCGCATGAAGCTGCGCGACCTGCTGGCCCGGTTGAAGGCTACCTACAGCGGCGCCATCGGCGCCGAATTCATGCATATCTCCGAGGCCGAGCAGCGCCAGTGGCTGTACCAGCGGCTGGAAACGGCCGGCGGCGACTACGGCCTGGGCGGCGACGTCCAGCGCCGCACGTTGGAGCGGCTGACCGCCGCCGAAGGCCTGGAACGCTACCTCCACACCAAGTACGTCGGCCAGAAGCGCTTCTCGCTGGAAGGCGGCGATTCGCTGATCCCGCTGATGGACGTGCTGATCCGCCGCGCCGGCGAAGGCCAGGTCAAGGACATCGTCATCGGCATGGCCCACCGCGGCCGCCTCAACGTGCTGGTCAACACGCTGGGCAAGAGCCCGCGCAAGCTGTTCGACGAGTTCGAGGGCAAGTTCGAGCACGACTCGCTGGCCCACGCCGGCGACGTCAAGTACCACATGGGCTTCTCGGCCGACATCGCCACTCCCGGCGGCGCGGTCCACCTGGCGCTGGCGTTCAACCCGTCGCACCTGGAAATCGTCGACCCGGTCGTGGTCGGCAGCGTGCGTTCGCGCCAGGAACGCCGCGGCGACAGCGATCGCACCGCGGTGATGCCGATCATCATGCACGGCGACGCCGCGTTCGCCGGCCAGGGCGTGGTGATGGAACTGTTCCAGATGTCGCAGGCGCGCGGCTTCGCCGTCGGCGGCACCGTGCACATCGTCATCAACAACCAGATCGGCTTCACCACCAGCGCGCGCGACGATGCCCGTTCCACGCTGTACTGCACTGACGTGGCCAAGATGATCGGCGCGCCGGTGCTGCACGTGAACGGCGACAACCCCGAGGCAGTGGTGTTCGCCGCCAACCTGGCCTACGACTTCCGCCAGCAGTTCAAGAAGGACGTGGTCATCGACCTGGTCTGCTATCGCCGCCACGGCCACAACGAGGCCGACGAACCGGCGGCGACCCAGCCGGTCATGTACCAGACCATCCGCAAGCACCCGACCACGCGCGAACTGTACGCCGCGCAGTTGGAAAAGGCCGGCGTGCTCCCGGCCGACGGCGGCAAGGCGCTGGTCGACGAATACCGCGCCAAGCTCGATTCCGGCCAGTACACCACCGAGCTGGCCAAGGCCAAGTCCGACGAACTGGCGATCGACTGGTCCAAGTACGTCACTGGCAAGCTCAGCGACCCGGTCGACACCAAGGTCAAGCGCAAGACGCTTGATTCGCTGGCCACCCTCATCAACACCATCCCGGCCGGGGTGACGCTGCATCCGCGCGTGGCCAAGATCTACGAGGACCGGCAGAAGATGGCCGCCGGCAGCCAGCCGGCCGACTGGGGCTTCGCCGAGAACCTGGCCTACGCCACGCTGCTGGGCGAAGGGCACGGCCTGCGCCTGGTCGGCCAGGACGCCGGCCGCGGCACGTTCTTCCACCGCCACGGCATCCTCCACGACCAGAAGACCGACAGCTACTACCTGCCGCTGCGCCAGTTGGTGGATGCACCGGAGCACGCCACCATCATCGACTCGCTGCTCAGCGAGGAGGCGGTGATGGCGTTCGAGTACGGCTTCTCCACCACCGATCCCAACACGCTGTGCATCTGGGAAGCGCAGTTCGGCGACTTCGCCAACGGCGCGCAGGTGGTCATCGATCAGTTCATCGCCGCCGGCGAAGCCAAGTGGGGCCGCATCTCCGGCCTGACCCTGCTGCTGCCGCACGGCTACGAGGGCCAGGGTCCCGAACACAGTTCCGCGCGCCTGGAGCGCTTCCTGCAGCTGTGCGCGCTGGAGAACATGCTGGTCTGCGTGCCGACCACGCCCGCGCAATGCTTCCACATGCTGCGCCGGCAGATGCGCATGACCACGCGCAAGCCGCTGGTGGTGATGACGCCCAAGTCGCTGCTGCGCCACAAGCTGGCCGTGTCCACGCTGGACGAACTGGCCAACGGCGAGTTCCAGCACCTGATCCCCGATGCCTCGGCCGATCCGAAGAAGGTCAAGCGCGTCGTGCTGTGCTCGGGCAAGGTCTACTACGACCTGCTGGAGGATGCGAAAAAGCGCGGCCAGGACGACGCCGCGATCGTGCGCATCGAGCAGTTGTATCCGTTCCCGCGCGAACTGCTGGCCGCGCAGCTCCAGCGCTATGGCAACGCCACCGACGTTGTCTGGTGCCAGGAAGAGCCGCAGAACCAGGGCGCGTGGTACCAGATCAAGCACCACCTGCAGGCCTGCCTGCAGCCGGACCAGGCGCTGTACTACGCCGGCCGCCCGCGCTCGCCATCACCGGCCGCCGGCCATTTCGCCGAGCATGTCGAAGAGCAGCTCAAGCTGATCGCCGAAGCGCTGGTCGACAAGCTCGGCGACAAGAACGTCGCCGAATAATCCGCTCCCCCTTACACGAACCATCCAGGACGCCCCAATGGCCACCGAAGTCAAAGTTCCGGTACTCCCCGAATCCGTTTCCGACGCCACCATCGCCAGCTGGCACAAGAAGGCCGGCGACGCGGTCAAGCGCGACGAGAACCTGGTGGACCTGGAAACCGACAAGGTCGTGCTGGAAGTGCCCTCGCCGGTCGACGGCGTGCTGAAGGAAATCAAGTTCGCCGAAGGCGACACCGTGACCAGCCAGCAGCTGCTGGCGATCATCGACGAAGGCGCGACCGCCGCAGCCGCCCCGGCCGAAGCCAAGAAGGACGACAAGCCGGCCGCCGGCGCCGAGGAAGTGCAGCCGAAGGCCGACGCCGCCAAGGCCGAATCCAAGGCCCCGGCCAGCACCAAGCCGGCGCCGGCCCCCGCCTCCACCGACAGCCTGCCGCCGGGCGCGCGCTTCACCGCGGTGACCCAGGGCATCGATCCGTCGCAGGTCGAAGGCACCGGCCGCCGCGGCGCGGTGACCAAGGAAGACCTGGTCAACTACGCCAAGGCCGGCGGCGCCGGTACCGCTGGCGGCGCGCGCCCGGAAGAGCGCGTGCCGATGACGCGCATCCGCAAGCGCATCGCCGAGCGCCTGATGCAGTCCAAGGAATCCATCGCGATGCTGACCTCGTTCAACGAGGTCAACCTCAGCAAGGTCGCCGCCGCGCGCAAGCAGATCGGCGAGGACTTCCAGAAGACCCACGGCGTCAAGCTCGGCTTCATGAGCTTCTTCGCCAAGGCCGCGGCCAACGCGCTGCAGCGCTTCCCGGTCGTCAACGCCTCGGTCGACGGCGATGACATCATCTACCACGGCTACGCCGACATCTCGATCGCCGTGTCCACCGACAAGGGCCTGGTCACGCCGGTGCTGCGCAACGTCGAACGCATGTCCTTCGCCGACATCGAGAAGGGCATCGGCGACTACGCCGTCAAGGCCCGCGACGGCAAGCTGGGCCTGGACGATCTGCAGGGCGGCACGTTCACCATCACCAACGGCGGCACCTTCGGTTCGCTGTTCTCCACCCCGATCGTCAATCCGCCGCAGAGCGCCATCCTGGGCATGCATGCCATCAAGGAGCGTCCGATCGCCGAGAACGGGCAGGTCGTGATCGCGCCGATGATGTACATCGCGCTGTCCTACGACCACCGCATCATCGACGGCAAGGACGCGGTGCTGTTCCTGGTCGACATCAAGAACCAGCTGGAAAATCCCAACCGGATGCTGTTCGACCTGTAAGGCGGCAAAGGGCCAGGCGAGCGCGCGCTGCGCGCTCAATCGCAAAAGGGTGGGCACGCTTTTCTTCACCCTTCACTCTTTTCCATCTAACGCCCCATCCATCGATGGGCGCCGGATATCCAGCAAAAAAAGGTTTTGCGCAAATGAGCGAACAACAACAATTCGACGTCGTCGTCATCGGCGCCGGCCCCGCCGGCTACCACGCCGCGATTCGTGCCGCGCAGCTGGGCATGAAGGTCGCCTGCATCGACGCGGCGCTCGGCAAGGACGGCAAGCCCGCCCTGGGCGGCACCTGCCTGCGCGTGGGCTGCATTCCGTCCAAGGCGCTGCTGGATTCGTCGCGCCAGTTCTGGAACATGGGCCACCTGTTCGGCGATCACGGCATCACGTTCAAGGACGCCCGGATCGACGTCGGCGCGATGGTCGGCCGCAAGGACAAGATCGTCAAGCAGTTCACCGGCGGCATCGCGATGCTGTTCAAGGCCAACAAGGTCACGCCGTACTACGGCTTCGGCCAGCTGCAGCCGGGCAACGTCGTCAAGGTCAAGCAGCACGACGGCAGCGAGGTCGAGCTGAAGGGCACCAACGTCATCATCGCCGCCGGTTCCGATTCCATCGAGCTGCCGTTCGCCAAGTTCGACGGCGAGAACATCGTCGACAACGTCGGCGCGCTGGACTTCACCGAAGTGCCCAAGCGCCTGGCCGTCATCGGCGCCGGCGTCATCGGCCTGGAACTGGGCAGCGTGTGGAAGCGCCTGGGCGCCGAGGTCACCATCCTCGAGGCGCTGCCGGACTTCCTGGCGGCCGCCGATGCGGAAGTGGCCAAGGCCGCGCTGAAGGAATTCAGGAAGCAGGGCCTGGACATCAAGCTCGGCGCCAAGGTCGGCAAGACCGAAGTCGCCGGCAAGGGAAAGAAGAAGGAAGTCGTCGTCACCTACAGCGATAGCGAAGGCGAGAAGACGCTGACCGTGGACAAGCTGCTGGTGGCCGTGGGCCGCCGCGCGGCGAGCAAGGGCCTGCTGGCCGACGGCACCGGCGTCAAGCTCAACGATCGCGGCCAGATCGAGGTCGATGCGCACTGTCACACCGGCGTCGACGGCGTGTGGGCGATCGGCGACTGCGTGCGCGGCCCGATGCTGGCGCACAAGGGCTTCGAGGAAGGCATCGCGGTGGCCGAACTGATCGCCGGCCTGCCCGGCCACGTCAACTTCGACACGATTC
>Ga0160451_100845_pt1 | contig 12498 bp, 8 predicted proteins | sample HID1975M_E1MG_FD_108270 | JGI IMG/M metagenome (GOLD analysis project Ga0160451, IMG submission 108270) | Enriched soil microbial communities from UW Madison campus, WI, USA - HID1975M_E1 MG | ecosystem: Environmental > Terrestrial > Soil > Unclassified | place: USA: Madison, Wisconsin | collected... | reverse complement strand
GCCCCCTCGTGGATCTCCGCGGCCTCGAGCCAGGCCGTCAGCGCGTCGGCGCTGCGTCCCAGGATCGGCTTGTCCGGCGTGGAATCCACCGTCACGCCGGCCTGCTGGGTCTTCGAATACTCCAACCGGTAGATGTAGCCGTCCTCGCCAACCTTGCGCAGATCGCGGAGATCGGCCGCAGCGATCTCGCTGCGCCGACGACCACCGCTGGCAAAGCCAAAGCAGAGTAGGGCGCGGTCGCGGCGGCCCTCCAGACCGTCATCGCAGGTCGCCAGCATCGCCTCGAGCTCAGCGCGGGTGATCGCGGTCTTCTTGGTCGGCCGCTCACCTCGTTTGACCGAGGATCGGCGAGCGCGGCTTAACAGCGTTCTGACACTGGATAGCTCACACGGGTTACTTACGCGCTTGAGCTTGTGGGCCGTCGACAGAACGGCCACACGCTGGACTACCGTTGACAGCTTCAACGGCCCGACCTTGGCCTTGAGGCCGGCGGCCACCAACGCCTGGTCAATCGTCGGCGGTAGTTCGCTGACTAGGCCGGTCTTGCCCTTGCGCTGGATGTGGTCGACCAAGAACTGGATCACCACGGCCTCGCTGGCAGGCAAGGCCAGTTCGACGCCGTAGCGGGCCTGGTGCCAGCCGGCCCAATAACGCAGGGCGGACGCATAGCTGCGGGTGGTATTGGCGGCAGCGGCTTCGGCCAGCACCTCCCGCACCGCGTCAGCCGCCTGCTGGGCCAGCTGCTCGGGGAGTACCAGGTTCGCACCTGTCGCTGCCACGGCAGGCAATGTGCCATTTCGTTTCATACTATGTAATGTACGTTATGAAATAGGGTGCGTACTAGTGATAATCATCACTTATCGCCAGTACGGAATCAACGGGGCAGGGCGCCCGCACAGGAGATAGTTCAATGGCTCGCGGCATCACCGAATCCGACGTTCACACGGCTGCTGACGAACTGGTCGCCGGCGGCGAGCGACCAACGGTAGAGCGCATCCGCGGCCACCTTGGTACGGGGTCACCCAACACGGTGACGCGCTGGCTGGAGACTTGGTGGAAAAATCTAGGCACTCGCCTGCAGCCGGAGCGACCAGATCTGAAGGACGCTCCTACCGTTCTTGCGGAGCTCGCCGGGCAGTGGTGGGCGCTGGCCCTACAGCATGCTCGAGACGCGGCCTTGGAAGACCTGGCCGAGGCCAGGCGGGAGCTCTCAGCTGAGCGCGAAGAGCACCACCGTCAGCAGGAGGAGTTAGCAAAACAGACGAGCGAGATGCGCTCTCTTTCAGAGGCAGCCGATCTCTCGGAGAAGCTTGCCACTGCACGTGCGACAGAACTTCAGAGACTAGTGGAGCAACTCCATGCCCAGATCGGCGAGCTGAAGCAACAACTGAAATCTAGTCATCAGCGTGTGGAACTGCTGGAGGCAGCGCGGGATTCACTTGACGCTAGGGTGCAGGAAGTCCAGGAGTTGGCGAGATCTGAGCGAGAATCGCTTGGCGAGTACGTCAGATCTGCCGAGGATCGAGCGCTACGCGACGTAGATCAGGCCCGGCAGGAAGTCAGACTGCTGCAAGCGCAGCTTGCTGCGACGGTAAAGAGGCACGCCGGCATTGAGGCGGACCTCCGGCATGCCGTGGAACGGGCGCAAGCCGCAGCCAGTTCCGCAACGGCTGAGGCGGACAATCAGCGCGGTAGGAGCGCCGCGCTCGAGGAGCAACTTGCGAGGCTCCAAAGTCTGCCTGCCGAATTCGAGGCAGCGCTTCGGCGGAGTCAGCAAGCTCAAAAATCTCCTAAGAAAGCTTCAAGACGAGTTAAGAAGGCCGCGCCCAAGGCGCCATAAGCTCACTTGATTATTTTCCGCTTCGCGGCAGTGGCGCTTGCTGCGCGTACTTCTTACGGGCGAAGAGGCAGTTGAGTTCACGCCAACCTACCAACGCGCGTCATCGCTCCAGGAGGAAAAATCTTGCTTCGCCGCCTTTAACACGAGCGCTGGGTGTACGGCAAGAACCTCTGATGGAGTGCCTCCGGACAATCGAGCATGTGGAGCGATCAGCCATTCGATTTCATCCCAACCTGACGTCGGGCCGCCCGCCAAAACACCATATGGGCCACGCAGTAGCGCCAGTACCTCCGAGAGGCCTGGCAAAGGCATCCCAGTAGAGTCCAGCTGCCATGGAGGAAAGAGAAACAGCTTCAGCTCCCCAATCCACACGCCCAGAACGATCCCAGATTGCAGACACTGCGTCAGGGTGCGGCCCTGAACGGCATTTGGGTTCAGTATCGTTTCGAAGGTCGCCGCATCGGGCCAACCCTGCGCGGCGTCCGCTCTGGCTTGAGCGGAGACGGATGTTTCTGACGACATATGCTCGCGCATAGACTGCCTCCCTGGTACAAGAGCTGCTTCCGCAAGGCCACACGCTTTATTAAAGTCACCTGTGAAGGAAACGCCGCTTGAACGTCAGGCATCCAGCGATTTGCCACAACAAGGGCATTTCCCTCCTGCCAGCTCTCGAGCATCTGCTGCGTTTTGGCGGTTGGCCAGCCAGACTGCCGCCAAGGTAATGGAAACAACAAGCCCTACGACGACACCGGCGAAGATGCTCATCTGTTGCAAGGTAGACAAGGAATTCATTGCAATTCCCACCAGGAAGACCGAGGCGATGTGGCACTACAATCTTAGCCCCAAAATCGAAAGAACTTGCAGGAAAATTATCAGGGTAGGTCCCAGATTTAACGCAGACTGAGGGCTGTATGGCTGCACTCTGCGGGCGACATGGCTGCATTTGAACGCCGTCGCACAGCAGGGCAGCTATTTGGCGGCCCTGCGCACAAAAGAGCTCCAGAAGAGTTCGGGGCAAGTGATGCGTAGTACCGCCAAAGTGCACAAGGATGCCACATCCAACCAATCAGATAACCTGTGGGGAAAACGTCACAGGCCTCACGGATAGACAAAGCTCACGAACTCGTGGCTTGGCCAATGGGGATCGATGCCTGAAAGCTGATCCACAAGCTTCGCCAGCGTCCGCAGTGCATGTTAAGGCCCGTTACTGGGCCAGCTTGTCTCTGTCAACGAGGCAATCCTATGTCGGAACTTAGTGCAACCAGGCAACTAGCACCCAGAAATGTCTGCAATGGCTCACGGCAATCCAAGATTGTCTGCCTCGCGAACCGGAATCTCTGCGTCAGCGGGGCAGAATTGTCTGCTGATGAACACCTGCTTCGTCACCATTGCCAGCAAGAGCCAACGAATTTTGCGGCGCGTCGACGCACACTGAGCCAGATACCTCATTTCGCATAATGTATATTATGTAAGCAGCAAGCTGTGTTGATAGGGAGCGCGCATTGCAGCCAAACGCTCCCAGCAATCCCCAGGCTCGCCCAACGCCCTGGCTACTTCTCCTCTCCCGCAGGCGTGCGATCCAAGGGGCGTTTCCATGGCCAGAACCCCTCGACTTCCAGCACCACCGACCAGCTGAGGAAGGTGCGGATGATGACAAGCAGGCCCAGGGAAAGAATTGCGCGCATGGTGCTGTCCAGCGCAACCGTACGGATGATGTCCGCCGCCACCAGTATTTCCAGACCAAGCAACAGCGCCCGTCCGAGCCTGCGACGGAACCGTTCGTAGCTTTCCACGCGGTCCTTGTGGTGCACGGCCAAGGCGATCACGTAAACCGCTGTCGACACCACGATGGTCACGACGATCAGCGCGATCGCCAGCAACTCGATCGCCAGAGCCGACCATTCAACCCAATGGATCGCAGCCTCTTCGCTCAGCATGACAACGCTCCGGAAGGTCAGTGTTCCCATGGCAACTGGACGCCCTCAGCGAGCGCCAAATCGGCAAGCGTTGCAATCCAGCCGCAACTTGCGAGTGTCTAGCCTGAGGAGGTTCGGACAGGGCAACCAGCGTTTAAATACCTAGCCCGACCCAGTAAAATTACGTGGCCCGGCGGCTGCTCGCGTCTGACGCTACAAAAGCGGAACAACGCCAGGAACACGTTCACCCGCAAGCGCCTTCGCTTCCTGCCGGGCCTGCCGTGCGGAACCGGCGTCACCGCGCTTGCCATACAGCGCAGCCGCCAGCCAGGCGACGCGGTAATCGACAGCGGCGTAGGCATCCAGTTCGCCGAGTACTGCCGTGGCCTGGTCCATCTGGCCGGCATCCATCAGGATCCGGGCACGCAACAGGTTGGCCCTCACCCGGTCATTGGGGCTGCCATCGCGATTGGCGATGGCCAGCGCAGCCTGCGCAGCACGCAATGCCGCCGCGCGGTCGCCGAAACGATGCTGCACGAACGCTCGGGCAAAGGCGTCCGCCGGGTCCGGTCGTGCGGCGGCACCGCCCGCACCTTCCGGCCGTAACCAGCGACCTGCGTCTGTCGAGGTAGCCGCTGCCTGCACGGCAATGGCAGCAACGCTTGCATCCTGGCCCTCCGGTCGAGCGCCTGCATCGCCTGCCCAGCGCCCTGCCCCCACCACGTCGCCACGGGCCACAGCCAAGGCCATGCGCAGGCGTGTTACCGAAAGGTCCTGCGTCGTGGTGGCCGCCAGCGCATCGATGGCGGCCTCGGCTTCGCCCAGTTTGCCCGTGGCCAGCGCAACGGTGGCGCGCGCGTTCTGGATCACGGCAATCAACTGCGGGTCTTCCAGCGCGCCGCGCAGCGCGTCGGTCCGCGCGAGTGTCGCCCACGCCTGTGCGGGCTGCACCAGCTCCAGCTGCGCCATTGCTTTTGCTGCGAGGGTGGCCGCAAGGTAGTCATTGACCTGGAAACGCTCGAACACGTCGATGGCGCTGTCGAACTCCTGCAGTGCCTGCGGCCAATGGTTGCGCATGCCCTCCATGCGCCCCAGGTTGGCGCCGACCATCGCCGCGGAAACCACGTCGCCGGTGCGTCGCATGGCGATCCGTGCCTGGCCCAGATCGGCCACAGCGGCTTCCAGGTTGCCCTGCTGCACCTGGGCCACGCCGCGACCGTTGTAAGCGTTGCCGAGCAGACTGGTATCGCGGTTGCTGGCGTCGTCGGCCAGCACGGCCAGCGCCTGGCTGTAATGCGCCTGGGCCTGGTCCGGGTGACCCATGCGCAGCGCGACTCCGCCGAGCCCCATCAGCCCCTTCGCGCGCACGCCGGCGGGGGCGGCCGGCTGCTGCGCCAAGGCGCGCTCGAACAGACGCGCCGCGTCGGCCATGCGGCCTGCACGATATTCCAGTTGGCCTTCGCGCACCTGCAGCGCGGCGCTGTCCCGCAGCGATGCCGGCGTGGCCTGGATCTGCGCGCGCGCCGCGTCCAGCTGGCCGGCATCAAGTTCGGCATCGATGCGACGCAGGCGCTCCTGCAGTGCGGTGGGCGCGGCGCGGTCGGGGGACGCACGCTGGATGCGGTGCAGCCAAGCATCGGTGGCCACGGCCATGGCCTGCAGGGGCGTATCCCCCACCGCCTCGACCGATACGTCGCTGCCGCTGTCGAGCACGCGCAACTGCACCCGCCACTGCGTGCCACTGCGCTGCGCGCTCGGCACGATCAACCAGCGTGCGTCGCTGCGTGCGAGCAGTTGTTTCAAGGCGTCGGTGTCCAGCGCCCCGCTCTCTGCCAGCCCTGCACCCAGATGCAGGGTCTGCTCGGTCGGGGTCACCTGCAGCGCCGCACCGCGCAGGCGGTCGGCGGCATATTCCATGGCCCCCAACCGGACCCAGCTTGCATCGGCCTCATCTTCGGCCACCCGCACCGGCAGCACCGTTGCGCGCATCTGCGCTGCAGCCGTGGAAGCGGTGGATGACGGCGCCGGATGCATGATTCGCGCGGCGACAAAGCCCAGCAACACAACAACGGCTGCCACGGCCAGCACGATCAGCCATCGTGAGATGCGGCGGCGCCGGGAGACGGAGCCCGCTTCAGGCTCAAGGGCAACCGCCACGGGCGCGGGCGCATCGACGATTTCGAGATCGGCGATCGCCTCGGGCGCAGATGTCGATGTCACGGCCAGCGCGGCCGGATCAATTTCTTCCACCTCGGCTACCCAGCGGTAGCCGAATCCGGGCACGGTGCGGATCATCGTCTGGCGGTCACCGGCGTCGTCCAGCGCCTTGCGCGCGCGGCGCATGGTCTGGGTGATCACGGTATCGCTCACGTCGGCACGTCCCCATACCGCCGACACCAGCTCATCACGGCCGACCGCGCGTTCGCGGTTGGCCACCAGATAGACCAGGCACTCCAGCGATTTGAGTGGCAACGGCAGCCGATGCCCGGCGCGGCTCAGTTCGCGTACGGCAGGGTCCAGCACGAACTCGCCAAATCGGTACCGGATAAGGCGCATCTACCTGGCCTGCCTCGTCTACGTGGGGGGATCCCCATCCTACGACAGCACACGCCGCCGATGCTCAGTCGATCCGCACATGGAACGCGTAGATGCGGCGGTTTCGGGTGGCCAGTTCCTGGCCGCATTCGAACATCAGCTCGCCCTGCCCCGCTGCAAGGCCGCGAAAGCGCCAGGTGTGGGGGCCGGCCACGCGGGCCGGCTCCCATTCAAGGTCGAGAACCGCTGCCGGCGTCGTCCTCAGCCAGCATCGGTAGCCGCTGGCTGAATGCGCTGGAAGGCGTACCTCCAGCGGTTGGCCGGGTGCCACTGTCACCACCCGGCCATCATCGCCCTGGTCCAGCGCGATCACCGGCAACGCCAACGTTGCCGGTGCCGCGCCACCCGTGGCAGGTGGCTGCACGCCTCCACTGCATCCCAGCAGCGCGCCAGCCAGCAGCGCGGGAAGCGCACGCCGCTTCAATCAGTTCACCTTGACCAGCAGCCGCGCGCCGCTGGTTGCCTGGGTCGCACTCACCGCCACGTAATAACGGCCCTGCGCCGGGTTGAGCACGGTGATCGCCTGGTTCACTCCCGGGCGTGCGGACGCGCCCGCATTCTGGTTGGGCAGCGGGTCCATTTCATACCCCGCCAGCAGCTGCAGTTCGCCGCGACCGCCGTAGGTGGTGATCTCCAGCCGTGCCTTGCCGGGGGCGACGTCGATCACGTACAGATCGCGCTGGCCGGCGTCCATGGCCGGCAGCAGCATCGCGGTGCCGGGGCTGGTCGGGATGCCGTCGATCGGCTGGCCGAAGCTGCGCGCCCGCGCGACCGCCGCGGCCGCATCCAGCAGGCCGGCGCCGTTGGGCTGGGTCTGCTTGACCGGGAACGCGCGCGAGGTCGCCTTCAGCAGCCCCTCCACCTGCGAGGGCGTCAATGGCTGTGCGGCCACGCTCTGCATCAACGCCACCACGCCCACCACATGCGGCGTGGCCATCGACGTGCCGGTGTAACCGGCGTAGATGTCGCTGCCCGGTACCGTGGTGCCGTTGTTGAGGGTGGACCAGATGTAGCCGTTCGGGCTCCCCTCGGTGCCGGCGCCACCGGGCGCGGCCAGGTCGACGCCCGCACCATAGTTGGAATAGCTGGCGCGCTGGCCGGAATAGCCGGTGGCACCGACGGTGATCACGTTGGCGCAGCTGGCCGGCGCGTGGTCGGTGACCGGCGCGTTGTCGTTGCCCGCAGCCACCACCACGACGGTGCCAAGGCTCACTGCCGTGTTGATCGCCGCCTGGGTATCGGCGTCGCACGCGTGCGCACCGCCCAGGCTCATGTTGATCACTTCGGCCGGCGTGGTGTTGTCCGGCACGCCGTCGATGTGGCCACCGGCGGCCCAGACGATGGCGTCGTTGATGTCGGAGGTGTAGCCGCCGCAGCGACCCAGCACGCGTACCGGCAGGACCTTGGCGTTGTAGGCGATGCCCGCCCCGCCCACGTTGTTGTTGGTGACTTCGGCGATGGTGCCGGCCACGTGGGTGCCGTGCCAGCTGCTGTTGCTGGCCGGCGAGCCGTCGCCGCATTCGTTGATCGCGCTGTAATCGCCGATATCCCAGCCGCCCGGCACGCGGCTGTCGTCGGCGCGGTGCGAGACGAACGCATCAGAAATGAAGTCGTAACCCGGCAGCAGGTTCGCTTCCAGGTCGGCATGGTGGGTGGCGCCGGTGTCGATCACCGCCACCACTACCCCGGCACCGGTGGCACCGGATTCCCATGCGGTGGTGACCCGTGCGCCGCCGGCGCCGGTGCCGTAGTGCCACATCTGGTGGCTGCTCAGCACCGGGTCGTTGGGCACGGCTGCTGCGTGCATCAGGCGGTCCACCCGCACTGATGCCACGTTGGGGTCGGCGGCAATGGCGCGCATCAGGGTTTCGGCCTGGCTGCGGTCGAGCCGCTGCGAGGCGCGCACCACGTGCTGGCCACTGAAGGTGGCGCGCAGGCTTTTTACCTGCAGCGCCGCAGCGCCCTGCGGGGTGGCGAGGCGCGCGCCCAGCTGCGGGCGGGCACGGCTGGCAGCGGCGTCCAGCGAACGCTGGCGGGCCGCAGGCTGGGTGCGCTCGGCGGTGCCGGGCTTGTAGGTCACGATGAAACGAGGCGACAGCGTTGCATCTTCAATGGAGGCCAGGTCGACGGTGCCGGCGAAGGCGGGCGCGCAGGCAGCGGCCACCAGCAGGCTGAGAACGGAGCGACGGAAATGCATGAGTGGATTCCTGGTATGCGGAGTCTGGAAAGAGGAATTACAGGTCGACGCCGAAGCCGAGGCCGGCCGAGCGGTCGTCGCTGCTGAAGGCGCCACCGATGCTCATCGAAACGCGCTCGCTCAGGGCCTTGGAGTAGCCCACCGACAGCGCGCTTTCACCGTTCTGCCAGCCCACGCCCGCGGCCACGCGACCGCGCGGGCTGCGCGAATTGGCGGCGTTGATGGCCATGTTCATCATCGCGCTGCCCATCGCGCCCTGCCGGTCAAGGCGCTTGTCCTGGGCGTTCAGGCGCGCGTTGACGTCATTGCGGAGCAGGTCGAAGCTGTCGTTGAGGCCCTGCAGTCGCGAATCGGCATAGGCATTGGCACGGGTGAGGGTCTGGGTGGCCGTTGTGTCGGTGTAGCTGTTGGCCGAGGCCAAGGTAGCCGCATCGGCGTCCTGCATCTGGGCGACGTTGGCCGCATCGGTGCCTGCGGTGCCGGCAGCCACCTGGGTGATGCGGCGCTGCTGGCTGGCATTGCCGACCGACACGGTGTTCTCCTGATCGGCCACGGCGCCCTGCCCCAATGCGACCGCACCGCTGGCGCTGGCATGGCTGTCGGCGCCCACGGCAACGGCGTTGTCGGCGCTGGCGTCAACCATGGCATTGCTGCCGACCGCCACACTGTTGGCCGCAGCGACGCGGGCACCGCTGCCCACCGCAGTGTCGTTCGGGTCCGCGGCGCTGGAGCCGGCGCCTACGGCCAGGCCATCGCCCGTGCCCATCGGCACCTCCGACGCCGTCGGTGCCGGTGCTGCCGCTGCGGTCTCCAGCACGGCCACGCGACCCTGCAACCCGCTGAACGCGGCATCGATGGCGTTGAACGTGGCGCCGGCGTTGGTGTACGCCCCGCCCTGGAAGCCGAAGCTTGGCGCGCTGATGCCGCTGGCATTCACCGCCGCGCCGCCGCCGAGTGCGGTGGCCACGGTATCGAGCTGCGAGCCGATCGTGCCGCCCACATCGGCCACCACGGCATCGAGCTGACGCTTGTTCACGGCGTCGGTTGCGTCCACGGCATTGTCGACGTTGACCACGCGGCGTTCGGCACCGGCACTGCCGACCGACACCACGTTGTCCTGCTCGGCGGATGCATTCATGCCGATGGCCACGCTGTTGAGGCCGTATACAGTGGCGCCGCTGCCAATGGCCACGCTGCCGGCGGTTTCCACCACCGCGTAGCTGCCGATCGCCACGGCATCGTCGCCGCCGGCATAGCTGTTGTAACCAGCCGCCACCGCGTAGTTGCCCGTGGCGAACGCATTGGTACCGGCGGCCACCGCCGATTCGCCTGCGGCGTAGGCATAGGTACCCAGCGCGGTAGCGGAATCGCCGCTGGCCTGGCTGCCCTCGCCCACCGCCGCGCTGGACACGCCCGATGCCTGTGCGTTTGAGCCCAGCGCCGTGCTGCCCATGCCGACCGCCTGCGCCGCGGTGCCCATGGCCAGTGCGGAGGTGTCCGACGCCAGCGCGCCAGTACCGAAGGCGATGGCGTTGCTGGACTCGCCGCTCGAACCCGGTGCGGTCTTGGCATCCTGGCCGAACGCAATGTTGCCGGTGCCGGTGTAGCCGTCGGCATATGCGTTTTCGCCAATGGCGATATTGCGATGCCAGGTGGCGGTCGCCTGGTCGCCGAGCGCGATGCTGGCCACGCCGTAGGCCATGGTCTGCGTGCCGATGGCAATGGCGTCGGCATCGGCGGCCGTCGCTTCGCGACCTACTGCAACGCTGGACCGCCCGGCGGCCTGGGCAAAGAAGCCGCCGGCGAACGAACCGGACACCACCTTGGCATCGGTGCTGTCGTAGTTGCGGATCACGCTGGTAGGGCCGGGGTTCTCGGTGTCGCGGTCGCCGGTGCTGGCCGCCGGGCCCAGCGCGGTGGCGTAATTGCCGAAGGCATAGGTGCCGCTGCCGAACGCGGCAGTGCCCAGGCTGGTGGCGAACGCCTTGCCGTAAGCATTGGAGATGTTGCCCGGACCACGCGGCGCACTGCCGAAGGCCTGCCCCCAGTCCAGCCAACCGCCTACCGCCACCGAGCCGGTGCCCAGCGCGTAGGACATGTAACCCAACGCACTGGAATACGGGCTGTAGGCGATGGAGGTGTAGCCGATGGCGGTGCCATTGGTGCGGACCGACTGCGCGCCGGCACCGATGACGGTGGAATTCTGGTCGGGCAGCCAGTTCGGGCTGAAGGGGGTATAGAGCGTGTCGCCACCGGTGGCCGCACCGGCGCCGATCACCACGTTGTTGTTGCCCTTGGAGGTGGCGCCATTGCCGATGGCGATGGAGTTGACCGCCGACTCGACCGCGGTGAGCTGTGCGAAGCTCCCGCCCCAGTCGCTGACGAAGCTGGTCTGGTTGCCCTTGTCGCCGGTGACCGTAGCACCGTTGCCGAGGGCGATGGAGCCGTTGCCGTTGACGGTCGCATTGTTGCCCATCGCAATCGAATTCTGTGCCGGCGTTTCGTTGCGGGTCTCGATCTTGGTGATGACGCCGCTGGCGTCCTGGCTGACCGTCACGCTGCCGTTGATGGCGCGCACCCGGCTGCCGGTACCCAGCGCGATGTTGTTGCTGCCGTTGGCCAAGGCGCCACTGCCCATTGCCACGGCGTTGACGCTGCTCCCGGACGGGGTGGTGGCGATCGTGGTGCTGGTCTGCTGCTGCGGGCTGCCCTGGGTGTAGAGCGAGGTGGTCGTGGTCGCCGAGCCGGCATGCACCGCGCCGGCCTGGTTGCCGATCGCCACGCTGCCATCGCTGACGGTGACCGCGCGCACCCCTATGGCAGTGCTGTTGGCGCCAAGCGCCTGGGCGGCAGCGCCCACGGCGGTAGCGTTCACGCCCTTGCCCCAGGTGACTTCGTTGGCGTCGACCAGGCCATCGCCGTCTACGTCCACCCAGCTGCCCAGGGCGGTGCTGCCCGTGCCGCTGGCGTTGGCACCGGTGCCACAGGCCAGTGCCTGGTCGCCGGTTGCCGTGCTGTCGAGAGGCAGCGGAACGCCACTGCCATCCACCAGTTGGCAGTTCACACCGGCGTAGGCCGGCAGGGTGAGGACGGACAGAAGCGCAGCGGTCAGCGCTTTGCGATGCAGGGTGCGTGAGGTCGGAAGCATGGGCGGGCTCTGGGTGAGAAGCCACTAGAACGCCCCATCCGCCGTCGCCGTGCATGACGCCGTCGTGACATTGACGCCAAAATTGATGTCATTGAGGTGACATGGGTGACATTGTGGTGAAATCTGCAGCTACCGGCGGTCTATTTACGCCTTTCAGGCGTTCAGCAGGTGGCTCTCGTGATGCGTCACGCAAATGGGCGGGAACTGCAGGTCAGGGGCTGACCTCGTCGCGTTGCCGCTCGATCTGGAGCAGCACGTCGGCCTTGCCCTCTTCCGCCGGCATCCGCTGGACCAGGTTCCGCAGCATCTGCAGGTCCTGAAGCCAGCCGAGCCCGTCACTGGTCCTGTGCAGTGCCTTCGCCTTCCTGTTGCTGGCAACATGGCCCTTGGCATCTCCGTCCAACGCACCGAGCGCCTGCCCGGCGTCGAGTTGCATGCGCAGTCGTCGCACACGTCGTCGCCAACGGTGGATGGCTTCGGCATCACCGTCCGAAGCCGCGCGGGAGGCGGCCCGCTTCACCCGTCGCTCGCTGCGTGCGAGCGCGGCCCGAACGTGCCGCCGTCGCAGGCGCTCCCATGGCTGGGCCTCAAGCCGCTGCAGAACGCGCTCGAGTGTCCTGCGCCTGCGTGCAAACTGGGGGTCGATGGACGCAGCGTGCTGCAGAATGCCCGCGCGCCTCTCCTCAAGCGTGCCCACTACCGCTGCCCACGCGGGACCAGGGTGCAAGGCCTGAAGCCGTTTGGCCGCCTCGACCACCACATGCGCATCCCGAAGCGCTGAAAGGCTTTTGCCGAGCCGTCG
>Ga0160451_100844_pt1 | contig 12545 bp, 9 predicted proteins | sample HID1975M_E1MG_FD_108270 | JGI IMG/M metagenome (GOLD analysis project Ga0160451, IMG submission 108270) | Enriched soil microbial communities from UW Madison campus, WI, USA - HID1975M_E1 MG | ecosystem: Environmental > Terrestrial > Soil > Unclassified | place: USA: Madison, Wisconsin | collected... | reverse complement strand
GCCATCGACCAAGACCCCGCTGACCGCGATCGCGTCGATGAAGATCTGCAACGACGCGCTGAACGCCGGCGACTTCCCCGATATCTTCTTCCTGTTCAACGACGCCGGCGTGGAACTGGCGCAGCGGTTCGTCGACGACAGGCGCATCCCGCTGATCAGCTTCACCGGCTCGACCCAGGTCGGCCGCACGGTCGGCGAGCGCGTGGCGCGCCGCCTGGGCCGCTGCCTGCTGGAGCTGGGCGGCAACAACGCGATCATCCTCGACGCCACCGCCGACCTGAAGCTCGCCATCCCCGGCATCGTGTTCGGCGCGGTCGGCACCGCCGGCCAGCGCTGCACCACCACGCGCCGGCTGATCGTGCACGAGTCGATCTACGACAACGTGCTGGAAACGCTGGTCAAGGCCTACAGGCAGGTCGAAGGCAAGATCGGCGATCCGCTGGATCCGGCCAACCTGATGGGCCCGCTCAACAGCCAGGCCGCCGTGCGCCAGTTCCTGGATTCGGTGGAGAAGGCCAAGGCCGCCGGCGGCACCGTCGCGGCCGGCGGCGAAGCGCTGGATCGCCCCGGCAACTTCGTGCTGCCGACCATCGTCACCGGACTGAAGAACAGCGACGAGATCGTCCAGCACGAGACCTTCGCGCCGATCCTCTACGTGATGAAGTATTCGACGCTGGACGAGGCCATCGACATGCAGAACGCGGTGCCGCAGGGCCTGTCGTCGTCGATCTTCACCAACGATCTGAAGGCGGCCGAGCGCTTCCTGTCGGCGGCCGGCAGCGATTGCGGCATCGCCAACGTCAACATCGGCACCAGCGGCGCGGAAATCGGCGGCGCCTTCGGCGGCGAGAAGGACACCGGCGGCGGCCGCGAGTCCGGCTCGGATGCATGGAAGGTCTACATGCGCCGGCAGACCAACACCATCAACTACTCCGACGCTCTGCCGCTGGCGCAGGGCATCCGCTTCGATCTGTAGTCCTGTAGCGCATCGAGCAGCCGCTACGATCCATGCCTCGGCGGGGATCGTTCCGCGCGGCCGCACCATCCCGGCCGCGCTTCTGGGATAATCCGCGGCTGTCGCATCACGGTCGATTCCCGCGGCCGCCCTCCCCCGTCCGCATCCGCATCGCGCTTCCCTGACCCCCGCAAGGAACCCTTGATGAGCCACGTCCGCCAGACCAGTTCCCTCGCCATCGTCAGCCTGGTGTCGGGCATCCTCGGCTGGACGCTGCTGCCCTTCATCGGCACCATCGTGGCCATCATCACCGGGCACATGGCGCGCGGAGAAATCCGCCGCGCTCCGGAACGGCTGGACGGCGACGGGCTGGCGGTCGGCGGCCTGATCCTGGGCTGGGTAGCGGTGGCGCTGTGGATCGTCGGCATCGCCTTCATCTTCCTGTTCCTCGGTGGCCTGGCGTGGCTGGCGACGCTGAACTGACGGCCCGGGCGTTACCCTCCCCCGCATGTACTCGCTAGCCCGCCCGTTCCTGTTCGGACTGGACGCCGAACGTGCGCACCAGCTCGGACTCAAGGCGCTGGATCTGGCCTACCGCACCGGCACGCTGCCACTGCTGGGCACGCCGCCGGCGCCGATGCCGGTCAAGGTGCTGGGGCTGGAATTCCCCAACCCGGTCGGCCTGGCCGCCGGGCTGGACAAGAACGGCGCGCATATTGATGCGCTGATGGCGTTGGGTTTCGGCTTCGTCGAAATCGGCACCGTCACCCCGCGCGCGCAGCCGGGCAACCCGAAGCCGCGCATGTTCCGCCTGCCGCGCCAGCAGGCCATCATCAACCGGCTGGGCTTCAACAACGACGGCGTCGATGCGCTGGTGCGCAATGTCGAGGCCGCGCAGCGCAGCGGCGCGCTGCTGGGCATCAACATCGGCAAGAACAAGGACACGCCCAACGAGGATGCCGCGGCCGATTACCTGCACTGCCTGCAGCGCGTGTATCCGCTGGCCGACTACATCACCGTCAACATCTCCTCGCCCAACACCGCCGGCCTGCGCGAACTGCAGGAAGAACAGGCGCTGCGCCAGCTGATCGGCACGCTGCGCGAATCGCAGGAAGCGCTGGGCGCGAAGCACGGCAAGCGCGTGCCGATGCTGGTCAAGCTGGCGCCGGATCTGTCCGACAACGACATCGACGCGGTGGCGCGCGTGCTCGGCGACCTGGCCGTCGACGGCGCCATCGCCACCAACACCACCGTTTCGCGCATGGGCGTGGAGCAGCATGCGCGCGCGCGGGAGGCCGGCGGGCTGTCCGGCGCGCCGCTGATGGGACAGTCGACCAAGGTACTGCGCCGGCTGCGCGCGCGGCTGCCGCAGGACATCCCGCTGATCGGCGTCGGCGGCATCCTGTCCGGCGCCGACGCGGTCGCCAAGATGGCCGCCGGCGCGTCGCTGGTGCAGTGCTACACCGGCCTGATCTACCGCGGTCCGGAACTGATCGGCGAGTGCGTCGAAGCCACCCGCCGCCGCCGCTACGCGCCCAGCCGCGGTCCGGTCGCACCGGAATGAGCGCAACACCCGTCGCGCCGGCCACCGATGCCTGGACGCTGACCGCCGACGCCCCCCTGCAAGGCCGCAACACCTTCGGCGTGGCCGCGCGTGCGCCATGGCTGCTCGCCGTCCACGATGCCGAGGCGCTGCCACAGGCGCTGGATCTGCCGCCATTGCGCGACGCGCCGCTGCTGTTGCTCGGCGGCGGCAGCAACCTGCTGCTGGCCGGCGATCCGCCGGGCGCGGTGTTGTCGCTGGAGACGCGCCGCATCGACATCGCCGGACGCGACGGCGGATATACGCATGTGCATGCCGACGCCGGCGTGCCGTGGCACGCGCTGGTGATGTGGGCGCTGCAGCAGGGCCTGGCTGGCCTCGAGAACCTGGCGCTGATCCCCGGCACCGTCGGCGCCGCTCCGATCCAGAACATCGGCGCCTACGGGCGCGAGGTCGGCGAGTTCATCCATGCGGTGCGGGCATGGGATCGAGATGCCGGGCAGTTCGTGAAGATCGCACGCGAGGACTGCGCCTTCGGTTATCGCGACAGCCTGTTCAAGCGCCGACCGGATCGCCACATCATCACCGCGGTCGAATTCGCCCTGCCGCAGGTGCCGCAGCTGCGCACCGACTACGCGGGTATCGGCGAAGAGCTGGCGGCGATGGGGATCGCCGACGCGAACGCGCGCGACGTCGCCGAGGCGGTCATCCGCATCCGCCGGCGCAAGCTGCCGGACCCGGCCGCGCTCGGCAACGCCGGCAGCTTCTTCAAGAATCCGCTGGTAGCGGTGGAAACCGCTACCGAACTGCAGGCGCGCCATCCGCAGCTGCCGGTATTCCCGGCCGGCGACGCGGCGCTGCGCAAGCTGTCGGCCGCCTGGCTGATCGAGGCCTGCGGCTGGAAGGGGCATCGCGACGGCGATGCCGGCGTATCCGATGCGCATGCGCTGGTGCTGGTCAACCACGGCCAGGCCACCGGCACGCAACTGCTGGTATTGGCCCGGCGCATCGCCGAATCGGTGCAGGCGCGTTTCGGCGTGGCGATCGAACCGGAACCCAAGCTCATCGGAGCCATCTGGTAGCGATCCGATGAATCCGCCTGCGACGAACGACGCGCCCTTCGCGTGGCATGCGGCAACAGCGATGCCGCCGTGCGCCATGGTTTCCTGTTTCCGTGGCCCGGAAAAAACGGCATGTCCGATCTGATGCGTTCGCCGCCAGCGCACCTGCGCGCGGCGATGCTGATGCTGGCCAGCACGCTGACGTTCGGGCTGATGGCGGTGGTTATCCGGCTGGCGTCGGCCGATCTGGCGACGACCGAGATCGCCTTCTTCCGCAACCTGTTCGGCATGCTGGCGCTGCTGCCGCTGGTGCTGCGGCCGGGCAAGCCGCTGCCCGCCACGCGCCACCTGCCGCGCTATCTGCTGCGCACGCTGATCGGCCTGGTGTCGATGCTGTGCGGCTTCTGGGCGATCGGCCACCTGCCGCTGTCGCAGGCGGTATCGCTGTCCTATTCCACGCCGCTGTTCGTCACCATCGCCGCCGCGCTGTGGCTGGGCGAGCAGGTGCGCATGCGCCGCTGGGCGGCAGTGGTGGCCGGCTTCATCGGCGTGCTGATCATCCTGCGTCCGGGCACCGCCAGCTTCAGTCCCGGCATGCTGGTGGCGGTGCTGGCGGCGGTGATGGGCGCGCTGGTGGCGATCCAGATCAAGCAGCTGGCGCGGGTGGATTCGCCGGATACGGTGGTGTTCTACACCTACGTCTTCTGGGTGCCGATGTCGCTGCTGCCGGCGCTGTTCCAGTGGACCTGGCCGCATGGCGTGATGTGGCTGTGGCTGGTGCTGACCGGCGTGTTCGGCACGCTGGGGCAGTTGCTGTGGACGCGCGCGTTGAAGCTGGGCGAAGTGTCGGCCTTGCAGCCGATCAGCTTCATGCAGTTGCCGATCGTGATCCTGTTCGGCTGGTGGCTGTTCGACGAGACGCTGGATCTGTGGACCGGCGTGGGCGCGGCGGTCATCCTCGGCGCCAACGCCTACATCGCCCATCGCGAGGCGGTGCTGGCGCGGCGCGCGGCGAGCGAAGCGCCCACCGCGGCGGCCAAGCCCGGCGAGTGATCCCGCAAAACGTCTGGCGTCCTCAACGCGGCGCCCTATCCCCTTCCCGGATCTTGCCGGCCAGTGCGCGCAGCGGTTCGCTCAATGTGGCTGGATCGGTCGCCAGCAACGGTTCCAGATGGCGCCGGCGCCAAGAGGCGGCCAAGTCGGGCCGGCCCAGATCGCCGTAGGCCTGGACCAGATTCCACGCCGCGACCAGCGTCTCGGGATGTTGCGCGCCGAGCACGCGCTCGCGCAGATCGTAGAGCTCGAGGTAGCTGGCGATGGCGGCGTCGCCGCGATGCAGATCCATCAGCGCGTCGGCGCGGATCAGCAGCGCCGACTGCAGCTGCGGATGCTTCTCGCCCAGGACCTGCCGCGCCAGCGGGGCCGCGTCGTGCAGCAGGCGCAGCGCCTCTTCGTTGCGGCCGGCGCGATGCAGTGTGCCGGCGTGGTTGATCAGCATCGATACCGTATCCGGATGCTGCGGCCCCTGCCGGCGGGTGCGCACTTCGATGACCTGTTCCTCCAGCGGCAGCGCGGCCAGCGCATCGCCGCTGCGCGCATAGGCGGTGGCCAGGTTGAGGCGGGTGCGCACGGTTTCCGGATGCTCCTTGCCGATGACGCGCTCGCGCGCCTCCAACACCGATTGCAGCTGCGGGATCGCCTCGTCGAAACGCCGGTTCTCGATCAGCATCGTTCCCAGCGTCGCGCGCGCGCGAAGGCTTTCCGGATGTTCGTTGCCCTGGCGGGCCACGATCCTTTCGGTCAATGCCTGTTGCAACTGCACGGCGCTTTCCTTCTCGCCGTTCATGATCCGCAGGATGGCCAGGTTGCCCTGCGCGGTCAGCGTCTTCTCGTGATCGGCGCCCAGCGCCTCGGTGCGCATCGCCAGCAGCCGTTCGCCATTGGCCAGCGCCTGTCCGAGTTCGCCGAGGCTGCGCTGCGACGCGATGACGGCGTTGAGCGCGTCCATCGCGGCGGGACTGCGATCGCCATAGCGTGCGGTCAATTGCTCCAGCAACCGCTCGCGCATCGCCTTGGCCTGCGGGCGATCGCCGCGGGCGGCGACGATCTCGGCCTGCGCCAGTTCCAGCCCGACGCGATCGGCATCGTCGCCGGCCAGGGCGCCGGCCTGCGGCAGCGTACGGCGCAGCACCTCCTGCGCGGCATCGAAATCGGCCGCGGCGATCAGCGCCTGGACCTGCGCATTGCGCGCGCGCAACGTCTGCGGCGCGGCCGCGCCCGACGTGCGCTCGCGGTAGTCGGCCACCTGCGCGAACGCCCGCGCCGCCTTGCCGCTCAGTCCCAGCGCGGCCTGCACCCGCGCGACCGATTCGCGCAGTTCGCTGGCCAGTTGCGGATCGTCGGCGAATTCCTGCGCGATGGCGTTCTCGGCGCCGGACAACAGGCCGTAGTCCACCAGCTCGCGCGCGGTATCGGTGGTATCGGCACGCGCCAGCAATGCGTCGAAGTCGCCCCGCCGCTCCGGTATCGCCGCACCCACCTGCGCGCCCAGGTTCTCGGCCATCCTCGCGCCCAGCACCTGCATGTCCATCGATTCGAGCATCGACTGCTGGAAGTCGACGACCTTCTTGAGTTCTCCGCTGCGCTGCTCGGCGACCGCGCGCTGGCTGCGCGCCTGCTGCAGGCCATACAGCGACAAACCCAGTCCGCCCAGCAGCGCGCACAGCATCGCCGAGGCGGCCAGCAACGCGCCGCGATGGCGGCGTACGAACTTGCCCCAGACGTAGCCGCGCCGCGGCGGCACCGCCCGCAGCGGCTGGTCGTGCAGGAAACGGCGCACATCGTCAGCCAGTTCGGCGGCCGACGCATAACGTTCATCGCGCGATGGCTGCAGCGCCTTGGCGAGCGCCCAGTCCAGTTCATCGCGCAGGACGCGCCGCAGCGCCGGCGCGCGCATCCCCAGCGCCTGGGCGAACTCGCGCTGCTGCTGCGCCTCCTGCCGTTCCAGCAGCCGCGATCCATGAAGGCCGATGTCGTCGCCGTCGCGTTGCGGACGCTGGCCGACCAGCAGTTCGTGCAGGATCACGCCCAGCGCGTGGATGTCGCTGCGCGTGTCCACCTCGGCCTGCTCGCCGCGCGCCTGTTCCGGGCTCATGTATTCCGGCGTGCCGGCGCGCTCGAGCGTGGCGTCGCCGGTGGCGCGCGATGCGGCCGTGGCGATGCCGAAATCGATGATCTTGGGCAGCGGGCGGCCATCGATGCGATCGACCAGGATGTTGCCGGGCTTGAGATCGCGGTGGATGACGCCCTTGTGGTGGGCGTGCTGCACGCCTTCGCAGATGCGGATGAACAGTTCGAGGCGCTCACGCAGCGGCACCCGCTGCTGCTGGCAGAACCGCGTGACCGGGCTACCTTCGATGTATTCCATCGCGAAGAACGGGAACCCCTCGGCGGTGGCGCCGGCGTCGTAGATCTGCGCGATGGCCGGATGGCGCATCTGCGCCAGCAGCTGGCGCTCGATCTCGAAATAGGCCAGATGGCGCGCCTCCACCTGCCGCACCCGCAGCAGCTTGATCGCGACGGTGCGGCGCACGGGCTCCAGTTGCTCGGCCCGGTAGACCTCGCCCATGCCGCCGCGGCCGAGCAGGGACTCGATGCGGTAGCGCCCCATGCGCGCGCCGGGCGCCAGCGTTTCGCCATCGCCGGACGGCACGCCGGACAGGCGGGTGATCAGGATTTCGGTCCGGTCCGGATCGTCGTGCGCCGTCATCGCTGGCTCCCCCAAGGCAGCGGCCATCTTAAGGCGGCGGCTCCGGAAGTGTGACGGCGATCGGATACACTCGGCCCGTTACCCCTTGTCGACCGTCCGGTCATGGCTTCCGGCAACCACGATCCGAATACCACGCTGCGCACGGTGATCAGCGATGGACCGCGTCCGCTCGCGCCGCGCTCGGCGTGCGTGGTCGTCATCCATGGCGAGGGGCTGGGCCGGCGCGCCGATGTCCATGACCGCCGCATCGTCGTCGGACGTTCGCAGGAAGCCGACCTGCATATCCCGCACAGCAGCGTGTCGCGCCGGCACTGCGAAATCTGGCGCGAGGGCGACGAGTACCGCGTGCGCGATCTCGGCGCGACCAACGCCACCCGCATCAACGAACAGCCCGTGCACGAGGCCGCGCTGAAGGACGGCGATCACCTGACGCTGGGCGAGAGCATCCTCAAGTTCATCAGCCACGCCAGCATCGAGGCGCGCTACCACGAGGAGATCTACCAGCTCGCCACCCATGACGCGCTGACCGAGCTGTACAACCGCCGCCACTTCATCGAAACGGTGGACAGGGAAATCGCCCGCGCGATGCGCCACCAGCGTCCGCTGACGCTGTGCATCATCGACGTGGACCTGTTCAAGCCGGTCAACGACCGCTACGGCCATATCTCCGGCGACAACGTGCTGCGGCAGATCGCCGGGCTGGTGCGCCGGCACGTGCGCAACGACGATGCCGCCGCGCGTATCGGCGGCGAGGAATTCGCCGTGGTATTGCCCGAATGCGGCCCGGAAGCGGCTTACGGTTTCGCCGAGCGGCTGCGCGAGGCGGTGGCCGAGGTGCTGTTCACCCCCGGCGGCGACCCGCAGCACATCACCGTCAGCATCGGCGTCACCGCGATGACCCCGGCGCGCGACACCTGCAGCCGGATGATGGCCGCCGCCGACGCGGCGCTGTACCGCGCCAAGAGCGAAGGCCGCAACCGGGTCTGCATCGAACACTGACTATCGAATGGCTGCAGCGCTCGTATCGACTTCGAAAATTATCCACCGTCGTCCCGGCGCAGGCCGGGACCCAGCGACTTCCCTGCCATCCAGGGTAAGAGACACCGATCCCGGCCTACGCCGGGATGACGAAGTGTCATGGATCGAATGGAAACGCTCTGGCTGGTTCGACAGTCCTTGCCGCGGTGACAGGCCATCAGGCCGTTGTCTTGGGCTTTCCCCACGGCCCTTGCCGTCCCCGGTACAGCAGCAGGTAGACGCCGGCCACCCACGCCATGCCGGCCGCCCAGCCACCGAGGATATCGGACGGGTAATGCACGCCCAGGTAGATGCGCGACACGCCGACCAGCAGCGTGAACGATCCCGCCAGCACCGCCGCCGGCCAGCGCCAGCGCGTGTTCCAGGCCAGCAGCAGGACGACCATCGCCAGCGTCATCGAGCCCATCGCATGGCCGCTGGGGAAGCTGAAGGTGGACTCGGGCGCGATGGATTCCCACAGCGTGGGCCGATCGCGCTGGAAGAAGCTCTTGGTCGCCATGTTCAGCAGCGCCGAACCGCTGAACGACACGGCCGCGAAGGTCGCCTCGCGCCAGCGCCGCAGCGCCAGCAGCGCCACGCAAATCGACACATCGGCCGGGATCACGCCGTAGCGGTAGCCGACCGCAGACAGCAACAGGAAGAACCGATCCAGCGCCGGGCTGGCCAGCGCCTGCGCGCGCAGCAGCAGCGGATCGTCGAAGACGATCGCTTCCAGTTCGTGCACCTCGTCGGCCAGTTCGGCGAACAGCCACAGCGGCAGCAGCAGCCCGGCGAACAGCAGCGCCAGACGCCATCCCTTCTGCCGCAGCAGCCCGCCGATGAAGCGCAGGCCGTGCGCGAGCGCGTCAGCCGGCGACACGCGCGTAGCGGGTTTCCACGTAGTCGTCGATCAGCGCCACGAATTCCTGCGCGATGTTCTCGCCGCGCAGCGTCACCTTCTTTTCGCCGTCGACGAACACCGGCGCGGCCGGCGCCTCGCCGGTGCCCGGCAGCGAGATGCCGATGTTGGCATGGCGCGATTCGCCCGGGCCGTTGACCACGCAGCCCATCACCGCCAGCGTCATGTTCTCCGCGCCGGGGTGGCTGATCTTCCATTCCGGCATGCGCCCGCGCACGTGCTCCTGCACCACCTTGGCCAGTTCCTGGAAGAACTCGGACGTGGTGCGACCGCAGCCCGGGCAGGCGGTGACCATCGGCGTGAACGCGCGCTGGCCGGTGGTCTGCAGCAGTTCCTGCGCGACGATGACTTCCTGCGTGCGCGACTGGCCCGGCTCGGGCGTCAGCGAGATGCGGATGGTGTCGCCGATGCCTTCCTGCAGCAGCACCGACAGCGCCGCCGCCGAGGCGACGATGCCCTTGCTGCCGATGCCGGCCTCGGTCAGGCCCAGATGCAGCGCGAAGTCCGAACGCTGCGCCAGATCGCGATACACCGCGATCAGTTCCTGCACGCCGGACACCTTGGCCGACAGCACGATGCGATCGCGCGGCAGGCCGATCTCGACCGCCCGTTCGGCCGAATCCAGCGCCGAGCGGATCAGCGCCTCGCGCAGCACGCGGCCGGCGTCCCACGGATCCTCGCGGCGCGAATTCTCGTCCATCAGCTGCGCGGCCAGGGCCTGATCCAGCGAGCCCCAGTTGGCGCCGATGCGCACCGGCTTGCCGTACTGGATGGCGAACTCGATGAGCTGGGCGAACTGGGTGTCGCGCTTCTTGCCGAAGCCGACGTTGCCCGGGTTGATGCGGTACTTGGCCAGCGCCTCGGCGCAGGCGGGCTCGGCGGCGAGCAGCTGGTGGCCGTTGTAGTGGAAGTCGCCGATCAGCGGGACGCTGACGCCCATCATCTCCAGCTTGTCGCGGATGCGCGGGATGGCGGCGGCCGATTCGGGATTGTTGACGGTCAGCCGCACCAGTTCGGAACCGGCGCGCCACAGTTCGGCCACCTGCCTGACGCTGGAGGCGATGTCGGCGGTGTCGGTATTGGTCATCGACTGCACCACCACCGGATGCCCGCCGCCGACGTGGACGCCGCCGATGGCGACGGCATGGGTGGAACGGCGCGACCAGGCGGTGGCCTGGGCGGGAGGCGTGGGGCGGGAGACGGCGTCGTGCATGGCCGCCATTTTAGGCGTATCGGTGCCGCGCAGGCTGACGGCGGGCGCAACCGCATCCGCTTTGCTGTTTTCGGGCCGATTCCCCGAGGACCTCTGAACGAGTCCTCGTTTCACTCGTCATTGCCGCGCAGGCGGGATGACGCTACTTGTGCGGAGGTGCCCTATCGCACCAGCGCGCCTTTCAGCAGCGGCCGCCCATCGGCCGTATCAGTCCATACCAGCCAGGCGCGCTTCTGGTTGGCGGCCAGCCGCGGCAGTCCGCTGGCGCGCCCGCGGGCCGCCAACCGGGCCACCTCGGTCAACCGCGGCGACTGCAGGGCGGGGTCGTAGCGGCCCAGCACCAGCCGCTGGCCGCCGTCGTCCTGTTCCAGCCACGCCAGCAATACGTGTTCGCCGGCCAGCGCGATCGCCACACGCCCCAGCACCTGCTCGCCGCGCGCGATCGTCACCGGCGCGGCGAACCGGTCGCCGGCATCGTCCGAGCGCGCGGCGCGCAGTTCCGGCAAGCCATCGGCCTCGGTGTACCAGGCGACCCACACCGTATCGCCACGTGCGGCTGCCACCGGACCGTTGACCGGGCAACCGGCGATCTTCCAGCCATCGGCATGGACATCGCGCGGCGCGCTCCAGCGCTGGCCGTCGAAGCGCACCAGCCGGGTGTCGCGTATCTCTTTCGCATCGCGTCCGCGATAGACGACGACCACGCCGCGATCGGTCATCGCCGACGATGTCGTGCAGCAGTCGCAGGTCGAGGCATCCAGCGGCCATTCGGCCTGTTGCGCGCCATCGGCGCCATGCAGCGCCGCGCGCAGCATCATCGGCGCGCCGCCGCCGTGATCGTGCGCGTCGTGCGCCGGCGCAGGCGCACCGGCGGCCATCGCCGCGGCCTTCTGCCGGCTGTCCAGCCAGGCGATACCCAGCCGATCGTCGCCTTGCGGCCAGAACGTGACGAATCCATGGTCGCCGGGCGTGCCGCCCGGATGCACCGGCGCCGATGGCGACCAGCTGCGGCCGCCATCGCCGGAACGCGCCATCGCGATGCCGTAATCCATCGGCCCATCGCCGCTGCGGCGCAGCCAGTGCCCCCACAGCGAACCATCCTTCAATGCGTAGATGTGCGGCGTGTCGGCCCAGTTGACGAACCAGTCCTTGCCTTCGGCCACCGTCACGGGCGGCTGCCAAGCGTCGCCCGTACCGGCGCGCGGGCTCCCCAGGCTCAGGCGCAGGCGATGTCCGCCCCCGGCCGATGGTTCCAGCCAACTCACCAGCAGACCGCCCCCGGGCGTGACCTGCAGATCCGGCTGCGAAGCTTCCTCGGCTACCGGCAACCCTAGCGGGGTTGGCTGGGTGAACGCGTCCGTATGCGATTCGACGCTGGTCTCCGGTAACGGCGCACGCGTACAGGCGCAAAGCATCAGGACCATGCATCCGATACCCGGGATCGTGCTGACGAATGAGCGCATGGCATACACCGATGACGGATGGGTCATTGTAGGCGGCCTGCGCGTTGGCCACGAAGATGCACGTCTTGATGCGGCAGGCGAGCCGGGCGTCCCGTTACCGGACAACGAAGCGCAGCGTTTATGCTGGCCGGCATGACCGATCCCGCCCGCGACGTTCTCACGCCCAGCCAGCTCAACACGCTGGCGCGCGATCTGCTGGAAAGCGCCTTTCCGCTGATCTGGGTGGAAGGCGAACTGGGCAACGTGACGCGGCCGGCGTCCGGGCACCTGTATTTCACCCTGAAGGACGCGCGCGCGCAGGTGCGCTGCGCGATGTTCAAGCCCAAGAGCACCTGGCTGAAATTCGTGCCGCGCGAGGGCCTGCGGGTGATGGCGCGCGGACGGCTGACGCTGTACGAGGCGCGCGGCGAATACCAGCTGGTCATCGACCACATGGAGGAAGCGGGCGAAGGCGCGCTGCGGCGCGCTTTCGACGAGCTGAAACAGAAGCTTGCCGCCGAAGGCCTTTTCGACAGCGATCGCAAGCGTCCGCTGCCGGCGCATCCGCGCCGGATCGGCGTCATCACCTCGCCCACCGGCGCGGCCGTGCGCGACGTGCTCAGCGT
>Ga0160451_100843_pt1 | contig 12563 bp, 13 predicted proteins | sample HID1975M_E1MG_FD_108270 | JGI IMG/M metagenome (GOLD analysis project Ga0160451, IMG submission 108270) | Enriched soil microbial communities from UW Madison campus, WI, USA - HID1975M_E1 MG | ecosystem: Environmental > Terrestrial > Soil > Unclassified | place: USA: Madison, Wisconsin... | reverse complement strand
CATCGCCAAGGCGACCAACCGCAAGTTCGTGCGCATGAGCCTGGGCGGCGTGCGCGACGAGGCCGAAATCCGCGGCCACCGTCGCACCTACGTCGGCTCCATGCCGGGCCGCATCGTGCAGAACCTCAACAAGGTGGGCAGCAAGAACGCGCTGTTCGTGCTGGACGAGATCGACAAGATGTCGATGGACTTCCGTGGCGATCCGTCGTCGGCGCTGCTTGAGGTGCTCGATCCCGAGCAGAACAACGCCTTCAACGATCACTACCTGGAAGTGGATCTGGATCTGTCCGAAGTGATGTTCGTGGCGACCTCCAACTCGCTCAACATTCCCGGTCCGCTGCTGGACCGCATGGAAGTCATCCGCATCCCCGGCTATACCGAGGACGAGAAGCTCAACATCGCCCAGCGCTACCTGGTGCCCAAGCAGCTGAAGGCCAACGGCCTGAAGGCCGAGGAACTGAAGATCGCCGAGGGCGCGATCCGCGATCTCGTGCGCTATTACACGCGCGAATCCGGCGTGCGCAACCTCGAGCGCGAGATCGCCAAGATCTGCCGCAAGGTGGTCAAGGAAATCGCGCTGGCCGGCCCGAAGGCAATCAAGAAGAAGACCGGCAAGCCAACGGCCGTGCAGGTAGCTTCGAAGAACCTGGACAAGTATTCGGGCGTGCGACGCTACGACTATGGCCGCGCCGAGGAGCAGAACGAGGTCGGCCTGGTGACCGGTCTGGCCTGGACCGAAGTGGGCGGCGATCTGCTGCAGATCGAAGTGTCGCTGGTCCCGGGCAAGGGCGGCACCACGTTGACCGGCCAACTGGGCGACGTGATGAAGGAATCGGCGACGGCGGCGCTGTCGGTCGTGCGTTCGCGCGCCAGCCAACTGGGCATCGATACGGATTTCCTACAGAAGCAGGACGTGCACCTGCACGTGCCCGATGGCGCGACGCCGAAGGACGGCCCCAGCGCGGGTATCGCCATGGTCACCGCGCTGGTGTCCACGCTGACCAAGAATCCGGTGAAGTCCAACGTGGCGATGACCGGCGAAATCACGCTGCGCGGCCGCGTGTCGGCCATCGGCGGGTTGAAGGAGAAGCTGCTGGCGGCGCTGCGCGGCGGCATCGACACGGTGATCATTCCCGAGGAGAACCGCAAGGATCTGGCCGATATTCCGTCCAACGTCACCGCCGGCATCAAGATCATTCCGGTACGCTGGATCGACGAAGTGCTGGACATCGCACTGGAACTTCCGCTGGCGCCCAAGTCTTCCGACGGTGGCCAGGAACGGCCGCTGCCGGCGAGCGACAAGCCCACTTCGCAGCCCGGCGTCAAGCATTGAGATGAACATTAAAAAGCCGCAAAACCCGCGCCATTATTGGGTTTCGGCTTGCCTGACAGGGATCGCGCTGGTATAAAACCCGCACCCGTAAATGCGTCCGCACGTGACGCGCCACACGGCATATCGATTGGCTTGTCCGCAGGGCGGACAAGCCGATTACTAATCCGCGGATACCCGCACAGGGAGTTACTAGATGAACAAAACCGAATTGATCGATGCCGTCGCCGACCAGGCCGAACTGTCCAAGGCCGAAGCCGGCCGCGCGGTCGACGCCGTCATTTCCAGCGTCACCAAGGCCCTGAAGGGCGGCGACACCGTCACCCTCGTCGGCTTTGGCACCTTCCAGGTCCGCGAGCGCGCAGCGCGCACCGGCCGCAACCCGAAGACCGGCGATACGATCAAGATCGAGGCTTCCAAGAACCCGGCGTTCAAGGCTGGCAAAGCCCTCAAGGATGCCGTAAACTAATTGACTCGCTTGGGTGCTTAGCTCAGCGGTAGAGCGTCTCCTTTACACGGAGAGGGTCGGGGGTTCGATCCCCTCAGCACCCACCAGTGCACCAAAGCAAAAGTTTGAAGCGCGGAGCGGTAGTTCAGTCGGTTAGAATGCTGGCCTGTCACGCCGGAGGTCGCGGGTTCGAGTCCCGTCCGCTCCGCCAGTAACAAAACGGCCCCTGAGAAATCGGGGGCTTTGCTTTCCGCGGCATCGACGCGGCAAGCATGGGGTCGAAAACGCGGAGTGGTAGTTCAGTCGGTTAGAATGCTGGCCTGTCACGCCGGAGGTCGCGGGTTCGAGTCCCGTCCACTCCGCCACTTTCAACAGGAAGCCCGCGCAAGCGGGCTTTTTGCTTTTCCGTCCGCACCACGGCGCCGCCATGAGAGGACGCCCGGGCTTCGGGCCCTCGATTCTTCCTGTGGAGGAGGCGCCGACGGCACCCCCGGAGAGCGTTTCGGCCGGCGCAAAGCGCGGTAAACTTGCCGGCTAGACGTAATCAGGCCCCGCGCACCGATGCTGCAGAAACTCCGTGACAAGACCACCGGCTGGATCGCCACCCTCATCCTGGGACTGCTGATCATCCCGTTCGCCTTCGTCGGCGTGAACGAGTACATGACCGGCGGCACCGCCAACGACGTGGCCACGATCGAAGCGCCGCCGTCGTGGTGGAAGTCCGCGCCGTCATGGTGGCCGGTGTCGATGGCCTGGCAGCGCCGCGAGATCACGATCGACGAGTTCCGCCAGGAATTCGAGCGCGAACGCGCCCAGCAGCGCCAGGCGCAGGGCGAGAATTTCGATCCGCGCGAATTCGAAACGCAAGAGAACAAGCTGCGCGTGCTGCAGCAGCTGATCGATCGCGAAGTGCTGGCGCTGGCGTCCGAGCAGGCCGGCATCGTGATCGGCGATGCCGCCATCGCGCGTTCGATCGCCAACGAGCCTGCGTTCCAGGTCGAAGGCAAGTTCAATCCCGAGCGCTACCAGCTGCTGCTGTCGCAGCAGAATCCGCCGCTGAGCCCGCTCAAGTTCGAGGAGCGCGAGCGTGAGCGCCTGCGCATGTCGATCATTCCGCAGGCCATCGGCGAATCGGATTTCGTCACCGACAAGGAACTGGATCGGTTGCTGAAGCTGCTGGGCGAGTCGCGCGACGTCACCGTCGCGGTGGTGCCGCCGCCGGCCGCCGATGCCGCGCCAGTCGGCGACGAGGAGATCAAGCAGTGGTACGACAGCCACGGCAACGATTTCCGCCAGGCCGAGTCGGTCACGCTGGAATACGTCGAGATCAACGGCGCCGCGTTGCCGGCCGCCACCGCGGCCGACGAGGCGGTGCTGCGCAAGCGCTACGAGGACGAGAAGGCGCGCTTCGTCGAACCGGAGCAGCGCCTGTCCTCGCACATCCTGATCAGCGCGCCGGCCGATGCCGACGCGGCCACGCTGAAGGCGGCCGAGCAGAGGGCGGCCTCGCTGTCGGCGCAGGCGAAGGGTGGGGCGGATTTCGCCGCGCTGGCCAAGGCCAACTCGGATGATCCCGGCTCCAAGGATGCCGGCGGCGAACTGCCGTGGGTGGCGCGCGATGGTTCGATGGTCAAGCCGTTCGAGGACGCGCTGTTCGCGATGCAGCCGGGCGAGGTCAGCGCGCCGGTCAAGACCGATTTCGGTTACCACGTGCTGTTGCTGAAGGAAGTCAAGGCCGGGCAGGGCCGTTCGTTCGAGGAAGTGCGCGATGAACTTGCGCGCGAGCAGGCCACGGCCGACGGCGAGCGCGCCTACAACGAACTGGCGGGCAAGGTCGTCAACGAGGTATTGAAGAACCCGACGTCGCTGACCGCCGCCGCCGAAGCGACCGGGCTGACCGTGCAGCGCGTCGGCCCGGTGCCGCGCAATGCGCCGACCGGCATCGCCGCCAATCCCAACGTGCTGCGCGCCGCCTTCTCCGACGCGCTGGTGCAGGACGGTACCGTCAGCGATCCGATCGAACTGGCGCCCAGCCACAGCGTGCTGATTCGCGTAACCGAGCATACGCCCGAGCGCGCGCAACCGTTGGCGCAGGTGCGCGATGCGGTCATCGCCGCGGTCCGCGCCGATCGCGTGGACAAGGCGGCGCAAGCGGCGGCCGAGGCGTTGCTGGCGCGCGTGAACAAGGGCGAGAAGCTGCTCGACATCGCCAACGCGGACAAGCTGCAGTCCGGCGCGCTGCCGGGCCTGCGCCGCGGCATGCCGATGCCGTCGCCGGAAGCCAACGAGGCGATCTTCGCCGTGCAGGCGCCGGCCGAGGGCAAGCTGGCGGCGGGCAAGGTGGCGCTGGGCAATGGCGCGTGGGCGGTGTTCACTGTCGACAAGGTCAACGAGACCGACCTGTCCACCATCCCGCCAGAGCAGCGCACGATGCTGCGCCAGCAGATCACCCAGCTCGATGGCGTCAGCGCGGTCCAGGCCTATGTCGATGCGATGCGCAAGCGCTTCAAGGTCAAGGTGATGGAAGATCGGCTGTAACGTCTTTCTTCCAGGCGAAGAAAAAGCCCGGCCTGTGCCGGGCTTTTTTCTAGTTGCGAATCGCGATGCGCAATATGGCGTTCGCCGTTGTGGCTTCTGAAGAGCGGCGATCGATTCGTCTTGATTAGGCGACGATACGGTCGCGCGCGATAACTCGTAGGCACAGGCGCAGCGATTCGCACGCGATGCCCGCAACCGCCGCCAGCCAGGGCAGCCCCGGATCGAACCAGGCACCGGCAGCGACTACGGCGCCAGCCGTGCCTACCGCCACCATCATCCGGGATCCACGCCCTTGCACAGTTCTGTGGTGTCCATCGGATCGTGTCGCCATCCGGCGCGACAGGGCCGAAAGCAGCCACACACCGGCGACAAGCGCCAGCAGCGGCGGCAGCCAGTACGTCAAAGCCCTGGCTTATTCGTCGTCGCCCAGTCCGGTCATGCCGACGATGTTGTAGCCGCCGTCGACATAGGTGACTTCGCCGGTGACGCCGGCGGCCAGATCCGAGCACAGGAACGCGGCGACGTTGCCGACGTCCTCGATGGTCACGGTGCGGCGGATCGGTGCGTTCGCCTCGACGTGGCCGAGGATCTTGCGGAAGCCAGAGATGCCCGAGGCCGCCAGCGTGCGGATCGGGCCGGCCGAGACCGCGTTGACGCGGATGCCTTCGGCGCCGAGGTTCAGCGCCAGATAGCGCACGGTCGCTTCCAGGCTGGCCTTGGCCACGCCCATGACGTTGTAGCTCTGCAGCGCGCGTTCGGCGCCGAGGTAGCTCAGCGTCAGCAGCGCGCCGTTGCGGCCCTGCATCATCGGCCGGGCGGCCTTGGCCAGCGCGGCCAGCGAATAGGCGGAGATGTCGTGCGCCGAGGCGAAGTTCTCGCGGGTCAGTCCGTCGAGGAATCCCCCCGCGAGCGCTTCGCGCGGGGCGAAGGCGATCGCGTGGACGACGATGTCGATGCCGTCCCAGCGCTGGCCCAGCTGTTCGAAGCAGGCCGCGATCTGCGCGTCGTCGGTGACGTCGAGCGGAATGACGATGTCGCTGCCGAACGCTTCGGCGGCTTTCTCCACGCGCGACTTGAGCTTGTCGTTCTGGTAGGTGAACGCCAGTTCGGCGCCTTCGCGATGCATGGCCTCGGCGATGCCGGTGGCGATGGAGCGCTCGCTGGCGATGCCGGTGATGAGCGCGCGCTTGCCTTGCAGGAAACCCATGGATGTTCTCGCTTGTCGGTAAAAATCCCGGCTATTTTGCCACGGGGGTTTCGACGCTGCCCGATGCGATCGCGGCGGCGCCGACCTTCAGCACCATTCCCGGGCGTAGGGTGCTGTCGGTTTTCAGGCCGTTCTCGGCCAGCAGCTGTTGCGGCTTGAGCCCGTAACGGCGCGCGATGGTCCATGCCGATTCGCCCTTGCTGACGGTGTGGGTGAGCGCGGCCGGGGACGGTGCGTCGGCGACGGTGGTGGCAATGGTGGTTGCGCCGACGGCGGTCGCCACCGCCAGCGTGGGCGCATCCATCATCGTGGCGGCTTCGCCGGGGTCGCGCGCCGGCGCCAGCACGTGCAGGCTGCCGACGCGGCTGAAGTTGCCGGCCAGCACCGGGTTGAGGCGGCGCAGCAGATCGACATCGTGGCCGTGGTCGCGCGCCCAGCGTTCCAGGCTGGAAGCGTTCGGCGGCAGCGGGTGGGCAGCCAGCCGCGGGACCGGCCGATCCAGCCGTTCCAGCCATTCCTCGCGGTCGTCGGCCTGCTGGAAGATGCAGGCCAGCGCGTGCAGTTTCTCCACGTAGGCGTAGGTGATGCCGGACAGGCCGGGCAGTTCGGCCGGATTGGCATTGCGCGCGTTCATGCCGGCCTTGCGCAGCGACTGCAGGACGCGGTACTCGCCGGCGTTGTAGGCCATCACCGCCAGCCGCCAGTCGCCGGCGAACATGCCGTGCAGCGTCTTGAGGTAGCGCACCGCCGCGCGGGTGGAATCGACCGCCGACAACCGGCCGTCGTAGCCCTCGCGCATCGGCACCTTGTGGTTGCGCGCGGTGATGGCGATGAACTGCCACAGCCCGGCAGGCCCCTGCGCGTTGCGCGCGCCGGGCCGGTAGCCGCTCTCGACGAACGGGATCAGCGCGTATTCGGTCGGCAGGTGCGCTTCGCGCAGCGCATCGACCACGTAGCCGAACAGCGGCAGCAGGTCGTCGTCGCTGCGGATCAGCCGGCCCGGCGCATGGCCGAACTGCTGCTTCCAGCGTCCGCCGGTGGCGGCCGCGTCGCATTCCGGATCGGCCAGGCCGTCGCGGAAGCGCTCGTAGATCTCCAGTCCGTTGCGCTGGCCCGGCGGCATGGCCGGCGCGGCGGCGGTACCCGGCAGCAGGATCGGCGGGATGGCCGGCAGGGACGGATCCTGCGCGTGCGCCGGGCCGATGCACGAGCACAGCAGCACGATGGCCCGGACCGCGCGAATCATGCGCGGAAACCGTCCTTCCAGCGGCGCAGTTCGGCGAAGGTTTCCACGCGGTCGGCGGGCGCGCGGCCCAGGCGATGGGCGACGGCGGCGCGCACGGCCGGGTCATCGACGCGCAGGAAAGGATTGCAGGCCTGTTCGCTGGCCAGTGCGGTCGGCAGGGTCGGGCGTGCGGCGTGGCGCATGGCCTGGGCTTCCTCGGTCCGGCGACGCAGCGCGTCGTTCTGGGGATCCACGGCACGCGCGAAGGCCGCATTGGCCAGCGTGTACTCGTGGCCGCAGCAGACCAGGCTTTCCGGCGGCAAGGCGGCCAGCCGGTCCAGCGAGGCTAGCATCTGCGGCGGGGTACCTTCGAACATCCGCCCACAGCCCAGACTGAACAGCGTGTCGCCGCAGAACAGGTGCGGCGCGCCATCGGCATTGCCGCCGTGGTAGGCGATGTGGGTGGCGGTATGGCCGGGCACGGCCAGCACCCGCAGGCGCCAGTGCTTGAGCGCAACCTGGTCGCCGTCGCTGACGCGCTCGCTGGCGTCGGGGATGCGCGGATCGTCGGGGGCGAACACCGGCAGCGTCGGCCAGCGCTCGCGCAGCGCGGCGATGCCGCCGCAATGGTCGGCATGGTGGTGGGTAATCAGCACCGCCGCCGGCCACAGGCCCAGCCGCGAGGCGGCCAGTACCGGCTCAGCCTGGCCGGGGTCGACGATCAGCGCATCGCCGTCATCGTCCACCAGCGCCCAGATGTAGTTGTCTTCGAAAGCGGGAATGGCTTGCAGGCGCATGGCGGGCTCGGCGAAGGCCGGACGGCGGTGATCGCGTCCACTATAATCCCGACCATGCCCGCCTTTGAGGGACGGCATGGGTCGACCAGGCCAGGCCTGTTCCCGAACGGGGCCCATTCAGAACGGAGGCGATTCGCGTGACGCAGGAAAACAAGGAAACCCTGAAGAAGGCGAACGCCGCCATTTCGCAAGGCGACAACGAGGGTTTTCTGTCGTTCTGCGCCGATGACCTGGCATGGACGATGGTGGGCGACACGACCCTCAACGGGAAGCCAGCCGTTCGCGAATGGATGGCAACCGCGTACAAGGAACCGCCCAGGTTCGCCGTGACCGACCTGATTGCCGAGAACGATTTCGTCACCGCGCTCGGCGACATCAGCCTGGAGAACGAGGACGGAAAGGCCGAGCACTACGCGTACTGCGACGTCTGGCGCTTCCGTGACGGCAAGATGGTCGAACTGCGGGCCTTCGTGGTCAGGAAACCCGGCCACGAATGAACGGGCGTGCGGCATCGTCCCGCGCTGCCGCCGGCCAGTCGAATTCACGATGCCGAAACCGTCGGCAACGACCTTCTGAGGAAATCCGCGATCGCATTCAGCCCTCAATCCGATGTCCTGGCATGGTTCGGCAGCAACGCCGGCCAGGCGTTGCTGGCGGCCGAGGCCGGCGCGGTGGCCGCGGCGCTGGCCGGCAACGACGCGCAACCCTGGCTGTGGTTGTCGGCGGCGACGGCGCCCGGAGAAATCCCCGCGCCGGCCGGGCGCGGCCTGCGGTTGGCGTGGTCGGACGGGGCGTTCCAGGGCGCAGTGCGTTGCGCGCTGCCATTGCCGTTGCCAAGCGAGTCGGTCGGGCGGCTGGTGATCCAGCACGCCGGCGACGATGGCGGCGATGACCTCATCGAGGAATGCGATCGCGTGCTGGCGCCGGGCGGGCGGCTGTGGCTGTTCTGCCTCAATCCGTGGAGTCCTTACCGCCGCCACTGGCGCCGTGCCGGTCTGGCGCCGCGCGACGCGATGGGCTGGCGGCTCAGGCTGTCCGCGGCCGGGTTGCAGGTCGCCCCGCAGGTCAACTACCTGGGGCGCTGCGCGCGCGTGCGGGCGGGCGACGGCCCGCTGGCGATGCTGCGCGCGGCCTGCCTGCTGAGCGCCGAAAAACGAACCGCGGGCACCATCCACCCGCTGCCTTCCAAACCGGCCTGGCGCACGGCGGGCGCCGCCGCCGGCCTGACCCGAACGATGACCCGATGAAGCATGTAGAAGTCCACACCGATGGTTCCTGCCTGGGCAATCCCGGCCCCGGCGGCTGGGCCGCCTTGCTGCGCTACCAGCAGCGTGAGCGCGAACTGGTCGGCGGCGAGGCGCAGACCACCAACAACCGCATGGAACTGATGGCGGCGATCGTCGCGCTGGAAACACTGACCGAGCCGTGCCGGATCACGCTGCACAGCGACTCGCAGTACGTACGCCAGGGCATCACCGAATGGATGACCAACTGGGTGCGGCGCAACTGGAAGACCGCCGGCGGCGATCCGGTCAAGAACCGCGACCTGTGGGAACGCCTGCACGCGGCCTGCCAGCGCCACCAGATCGACTGGCGCTGGGTCAAGGGCCACAACGGCGATCCCGACAACGAGCGGGTGGATGTCCTGGCGCGCGAGCAGGCCACGCGCATCCGGGCCGGCGCAGCGGTGGCCGGATGAGCCTGGCGGTACTGGAAACGCCGCGCCTGCGGCTGTGGCGCCTGGACGCCGACCGCGCCGACGATGTCGAATTCAACCTGCGACTGCTCAACGACGAGGGCTACCTGCGCAACATCGGCGATCGCGGGGTGCGCACGCTGGCGCAATCGCGCGCCTATCTGCTTGAAAGAACCGTCGCCAGCTATGCGCTGCACGGCTTCGGCCTGTACCGGATGGAAGCGAAGGACGGCGGCGACGATGTCGGCGTCTGCGGATTGCTCAAGCGCGACGGCATCGACGATGTCGAAATCGGCTACGCGCTGCTCCCGGCGTTCCGCAGACGCGGCTACGCGCGCGAAGCCGCCATCGCGGTGATGCGCCATGCCCGGCAGTCGCACGGCCTGACACGGCTGGCGGCGATCGTATCGCCCCACAACGCCGCATCCATCCGCTTGCTGGAAAAACTGGGCATGCAGTACCGGAAAACCGTGCAGTTGCCGGACAAGAGCGATGCGGTCAAGCTTTTTTCCTGCGTACTGAACAGCTGAAGCCATGCGACAGATCATCCTCGATACCGAAACCACCGGCCTGGAATGGAGGAAGGGCAACCGCGTCGTCGAAATCGGCTGCGTCGAATTGCTGGAGCGCCGCCCGACCGGCCGCACCTACCACCAGTACATCAACCCGCAGCGCGAATTCGAGCAGGGGGCGGCGGAAGTCACCGGCCTGAGCCTGGAGTTCCTGGCCGACAAGCCGCTGTTCGCCGATATCGCCGACGAGTTCCTGGCCTTCATCGACGGCGCCGAGCTGATCATCCACAACGCCGCCTTCGACGTCGGCTTTCTCGATCATGAGCTGACGCTGCTCGGCCCCGCCTATGGCCGCCTGCACGATCGGGTGACGGTGGAGGATTCGCTGCTGCTGGCGCGGCAACGCTTTCCCGGCCAGCGCAATTCGCTCGACGCGCTGTGCAAGCGGCTGGGGGTGGACAACACCCACCGCCAGCTGCACGGCGCGCTGCTCGACGCGCAACTGCTTTGCGATGTCTATCTCAACCTGACCGCGGGCCAGCGCGAGATCGGCTTTGCCGAGGGCGAGGAGGCTAACGGGGTCGCCGCGGTCGCGACGTTCGTCTTCGATGCCGCCAGTGCCGCGCGCCCGCGCGTGCACGCCGATGCCGAGGAGCTGGCCGCGCATCTGGCGCGGCTGGAGAAGCTGCGCAAGAAGGCCGGCGGGCGGGCGTTGTGGGACGAAGTCGAGATGGTGGCCGAGGCGGTCCCGGTGGCCTGAGCCGCTGCGACCGGGTATGTAGAGCCCTTGGGCTCTAATCCAGCTCTTCGCTGTCCTCCGGATATGCAAAACGCCCCTTGCGGGGCGTCATGCATGTCTGGCGGAGAGGGGGGGATTCGAACCCCCGAGGCGCTATAAACGCCTGCCTGATTTCGAGTCAGGTACATTCAACCGCTCTGCCACCTCTCCGGCGGTCCCGGCCGTAACCGGGGCGTGAATGATACGGGGCGCGCCATCGGCGGACAAGCTGGTGGCCTTCATATTTTGGCGACGGGCCTGAATCCTTTTCGAATCCTGCTGCCCATTTCCTTGCCGCGTGTCCGTTTCACGATGATGATCACGTACAGGCTGACAAGGATATTCCCGTCTTCCATTTGCGGGCCAACATGATCGAATTCGGGCATATCACCCACGTCGGGCTCCGGCGCGAGCTCAACGAGGACACCTACTACGGCGACAGCGAGCTGGGCCTGTGGCTGGTGGCCGACGGCATGGGCGGGCACGCCTGCGGCGAGGTGGCCAGCGCGCTGGCGCGCGAGACCATCGTGCGCGAGATCCGCGACGGCACGCCACTGGCGCAGGCCATCCGCATCGCCGACGAGGAAATCATCCGCACCTCGCGCCGCCGCAACGACAGCCTGCCGATGGGCACCACGGTGGTGGCCGCGCGCGTGCAGGGCCAGCGCTTCGAAGTGGCCTGGGTCGGCGACAGCCGCGCCTACCTCTGGCGCGAGGGCCAGCTCGCCCAGCTCAGCCAGGACCACAGCTACGTGCAGGAACTGATCGCCCAGGGCGCGCTGACCAGCGAGCAGGCGCGCCAGCACCCGCATCGCAACGTGGTGACCCAGGCGCTGGGGGTGACCGACCCGCGCCATCTGAATGTCGAGACGATGACCGGCGAACTGCGCCCAGGCATGCAGCTGCTGCTGTGCAGCGACGGGCTGACAGAGGAAGTGGACGATTCGGGCATCGCCGATACGTTGCGGCACAGCGACTGCAGCGCGCAGGAATGCGTCGATACGCTGATCGCTGCCGCGCTGGATGGCGGCGGCTCCGACAACGTCACCGCGGTGCTGGTGCGCTGCCAGTAAGCGTTGGCGATCTGGAACACCGATTGCGCAGACGCCGCCGTCAGGGCGGCATCTGCATCTTGCCGGATGACTTTCGCAGCCGGGCGGCCTAGACCCGGCCCGTCACCGGAATCAGCGCGCCGGTGATGGCGCGCGCGGGCGCGGACAGCAGGAAGGCGATGGTGCCGGCGAGCTGTTCCGGCGCGACCCAGCGGGTGAAGTCGGCCTCCGGCATGTCGCGGCGGTTGGCCGGGGTGTCGATGATGCTGGGCAGCAGCGCGTTGACGGTGATGCCGTCGTCCTTGAGTTCCTCGGCCAGCGCTTCGGTCAGCCGGGCGACGCCGGCCTTGGAGGCGGCATAGGCGCCCATGCCCGCGGCCGCCTTGACCGCGCCGGCGGCGCCGATGTTGACGATGCTGGCGCGTGCGGATTTGCGCAGGTACGGCAGGACCGCCTGGCTGACGGCGACGGCGGTGCGCAGGTTGGTCCGGTACAGCGAGTCCCAGCTGTCCAGATGGCCGTCCTGCACGGTTTCCCAACGGAAGCCGCCGGCGATGTTGATCAGCGCGTCGATGCCGCCGCCGAGCATCTCGGAGGCTTGATCGATGGCCACGGCGGCCGCGTCCGCATCGGCCAGGTCGATATCGCCGATGGCATTGTGGTCTGTCGCCGCGTCCGCCGGCACCCCGGCGTGATCCAGCGCCACCACGCGCGCGCCGGCTGCCGACAGCGTGGCGACGACCGCACGGCCCAGGGTGCCGAAACCGCCGGTGACCACCACGCGCAGGGATTGCAATGCCATGTGGGAAGCTCCAGTCGAAGAGGCGATCATTCTAGGGCCGCGGCCGTGCGCAGGATCGGAAACTTCACGACGCGCCCGGTAGAATCGCGGTCCCTTTCCGAGGTGTCCGTCCCATGTCAGAAATCCTGGTCCCGGTGTCCTTCGGCGAACTGCTCGACAAGATCGCCATCCTGCAGAT
>Ga0160451_100837_pt1 | contig 12626 bp, 6 predicted proteins | sample HID1975M_E1MG_FD_108270 | JGI IMG/M metagenome (GOLD analysis project Ga0160451, IMG submission 108270) | Enriched soil microbial communities from UW Madison campus, WI, USA - HID1975M_E1 MG | ecosystem: Environmental > Terrestrial > Soil > Unclassified | place: USA: Madison, Wisconsin | collected... | reverse complement strand
TCTCCTGGTAGCTTCGGCTCCAGCAATCATCAGGGGATGCCTGTAAACCCGAAATGATTGTCATACAGAACAGGATCGTCGTGTAGCACGTTGGGGGCAAAGCGACTAAAACTTACCCAACTCGTCCAAAGCACCCTGCCCGTCGGGCGGCTGCGGATTAACTCAGTAGACACGGCTAAGCATGTAGTACCGACAGCGGAGTACTGGCGGACGGGGGTTCAAATCCCCCCGGCTCCACCAAATCCTCAGAAGAAGACGTCCATGGACGTCTTTTTTTGTGCCTGCGATTCAGTAAATACGCGGCCTCCAGCGCTTTTTCGGTCTTTTGAGAGTTTTTGAGTTCCAGCCATTTGGGTATTCCAGAAGGTATTCCAGTCCGTCCGTTGCTGATTCTTGGAATACCGAATCAGTGCCTGAGGACAATCTCATGCCTGCTCAAACCCTCCGCCTCCCCGATCGATAGCTCAAGGGAGTCAAACCCGCGTCCAAGGATTACGTCCTCACAGACGGTGACGGTTTGCAGCTCCGCGTACGCAGCAACGGTTCGTTGCTGTGGAATTTCAACTACCGCGAACCGGTGACCAAGAAGCGCATCAACATCGGCTTCGGGACCTATCCCGAACTATCGCTGGCGAATGCGCGAAAGATGGCAGTCGATGCGCGCGAGCTGCTCGCACAGGGCATCGATCCGAAGGTGCAGCGCAACACGCTGAATGAAGCCAAGCGCGCAGAAACGGAACACACCTTCGAGAACGTCGCCACCGCCTGGTTCGAGCTCAAGAAAGACTCGGTGACACCGGCCTACGCCGAGGACATCTGGCGGTCGCTCACGCTGCACGTATTCCCTGACTTGAGAACAACACCACTTACGAAAATCACCGCGCCGATGGTGATCGCATTGCTTCGTCCAATCGAAGCGAAAGGTAGCCTGGAGACGGTCAAGCGTCTTAGCCAGCGGCTAAACGAGATCATGACCTACGGGGTGAACTCCGGTCTGATCTTCGCCAACCCACTCACCGGTATCAGGGCTGTATTCAAGAAGCCCAAGAAAGAGAACATGGCGGCGCTTCCGCCAGAAGAGCTTCCGGAGCTCATGCTGGAGATCGCGAACGCCAGTATCAAACGCACGACCCGCTGCCTGATCGAATGGCAGTTGCACACGATGACTCGCCCCGCCGAAGCGGCAACTACTCGCTGGGCAGACATCGACTTTGAAAGGCGTGTCTGGACTATCCCACCGGAGCGGATGAAGAAGCGCCGCCCTCACAGCATTCCGTTGAGTGATCACGCTGTCGCACTGCTGGAGTCACTGAAGACTCACAGCGGCCATCGCGAATACGTCTTCCCGGCAGACAGAAATCCACGCACCCACGCCAATAGCCAAACGGCCAACATGGCGTTGAAGCGCATGGGGTTCCAGGATCGGTTGGTCAGCCACGGCATGCGTTCGATGGCCAGCACCATCTTGAATGAACATGGGTGGGACCCGGAACTCATTGAAGTCGCCCTGGCGCATGTCGACAAGGATGAGGTGCGCAGCGCCTACAACCGAGCCGACTACATCGAACGCCGCCGTCCGATGATGACTTGGTGGAGTGAGTACATCCAGAAGGCCGCCACCGGCAGCCTGCTCGCCTCAGCATACGGCCAAGTCAGAGACAAGAACGTGGTGCCGATCCGCTAGCGCTATGCAGGCGCAATGACGGCAGCAACAACAACTGAGCGTTCAAGATTCAGGGCGAGCAGCCTCGCTTATCCGCGTCTCAGCGCGGGTCCATCCAAACAGGGCTGCAAAGCCGCCCTGTTTGGATGGACCTTACTTTGAAAAGCTAAAAGCCACGATGTTGTCCGGGATTTACCACGGAATTCCATCGATGGATAACCGCATTTCACGTCCCCAAGAGCGCTGAGTTTCGGCCCTTGACCGGGTTTATCCACAGGCGTAGAACTGGCCGTGCAAGCGCTGTCGATGACAGCACCCCAGGTGACCAGAACCTTCAAGGTCACGCCGCTCCCGCGGTGGCTCTCCCCAAGGGCGATTCGCATCCGGCAGCTCGCCCGCTCACCTCCCCGGTGATGGATGCTCTCTAATCTTATGGCCCTCGTGCGCCAGCGACACCGTACTGTGCTGCCATGCAGCAACCTATCCGCTTGGCCGAATATTGCGCCAACCTGTGCCCGTCTCTTTCTTCTGGAAAGAGACGGGCACTTCTACCACTGCTGCAGCCCTGATCGCACATGGCTTTGCGGTATTCACCCTCGTGACAATCGGCGTGACAAAAACCGATGTCATCAGCAACAGCCTTGTAGATGGTGGTGCCGCAGACCAAGGAATGGACTGCACCTGACTGACAGTCAGGCATGCCCCGGTCATCGCAGTGCTGCTTCCACTTGGCTCATGACCTTCAGGCGCTGGTCTCGTCAGCCAGTGCTGCCTCCACCCGCCCACTGGTAACGGTGTTCAGGAGGCCAGATCATGAGATGCCCGTGCCCCCGGACGTAAGGAGCCGCCAGTCTCGCGTAGAGAACATTCCCCACAGGTCGCAGGGGCCTTGATCCCTGATAACACTCAACATTCTTGGCGGGATGAAGTGGGGCAAGAATCGGAGATCGGATGATGAGGTGACCGATATGGCATTGGTGGGTAGACGCGATGGCCGCAAATTTGGCTACGGCAGGCAATTGAGCTACGCAGGGCCGCAAGCTCTGAAAGACATGTTCGGCGGCGGTCATTACGGCACGGTCAAAGCGCACTGTGATCGGTGGCAGGCATTCGTCAGATGGTGCCGTTCCGAACAGGGGCCCGGTATCAATGATGCACGGCAGATTGATCGGCAGGTGCTGGCCAACTACGCGGCGCACCTGCGGAACTTGGTTGGGCTCGGTGATCTCACCGTCAGCACCGCACAAAACCGGCTATCCAGCGTTAACAGGACCATGGCGGCGCTTCGCGGTGATCAGTGCGTGAAATTGCCAAGCCCGAGCAAGGCGCTGGGTATGCAGCGCACCGGAGTGCGCCAATCGGCTCCGCAAGGCCAAGACCACGAACAGGTTAAACAGATCGTCGATGCGCTTTGCCGCCAACATCAGCTGCGTGCCGCCGCTGTTGTCTTATTGACGCGAGCCACCGGCATGCGCTTGCGTGAGGCCATCTTGGCTGACCTGCCACGGTTAAGCCGTGAGGCCCAAAATTTGGGCAGGATCAACATCCAGGACGGTACCAAGGGGGGACGCGCCGGTGCCTCGGCACCGCGTTGGATTGCGGTGGACGGCCAAGTTCGAGATGCACTTAAGCTTGCACGACAGATTTCGCCTGCGGGTAGCCGCAACCTGATTGCGCCACACGAAAGCTACCGGAGTCTTCTGCAACAAATCATCCGCCCTGCGCGGGACATCCTGCATACACACAACCTCAAAGGCTTCCATGATCTACGAGCGGCATACGCTTGTGAGCGCTATGCGCAAATCACCCAACACCGCGCGCCTATCAATGGCGGCCCCTTTTGCCAGATAGATAGCAACCTTGATCGTGAGGCCCGGAGGCAGATCGGCTACGAGCTGGGGCACGGTCGGGTAGATGTGGTAGCTGCTTACATTGGAGGGCGCGCGTGAGTAACCCATTCGACATGGAACTGTTCTTGTCTGCGGTACTGACGGGGTCGTATGCAACGCGGCAACGCCATTTGCGGCAAGCAAGAATCATTCAAGCTGAAATCACTAAGCGCTGGCAGCGAGAGACGCCTTGGAGTTGGCAGAGAAAGCATATTGCTTGGTGCCTTGAGCATTGTCTAAATCGACGCAGCGACGCGACGCGGTACTACTATTTGCTGACCATACGACTGCTCACTTGTCGATTAGAAAAAACATGGTCGTTCAACCTCAGGACGAGAATCTGATTTTGTTAGTCACAACCGACCACAGAAGATCCGAACCGGTCGGTCATGACAAGCAGCAATCCGCACCACCTAAATGAACCGCACAGCCCCCTCACGCACCAACAACTGCCATTGACCTAAATCGACCATGCGTTCGACAGCTTCTCTGCCTGCTTTAGCACCAGCTCCACTGCATCGGCCTGCTGGTCTGGTGGGTACTTCCACCGCTGTAAACAACGGCGTACCAGTATGCGCAATTTCGCGCGCACACTCTCGCGCACCTGCCAATCGATAGTCGTACTAGCACGCAGTTTTTCGGTGATCTCTAAGGCAATTTTCTTTAGCGCCTCATCGCCCAGTTCGCGTACGGCACTCTCGTTGTTGGCCAATGCGTCGTAGAAAGCAATTTCATCACTCCCTAAACCTAATGCGGCCTCTCTCTCTAGTGCAGCATGGAACTCCTTAGCCAAATGGATCAGCTCTTCGATCACCTGTGCCGTCTCGATGGCACGGTTATGATACTTTCGTAGCGTCTCCAGCAACCGGTCGCCATACTTCTTCTCTTGCACGACATTATTGCGCGCGCGCGCCTTGATCTCGTCGCGCAGCAACTTTTCCAGCAGCTCCACTGCTAGGTTGCGGCTGGTCATCTGCCGCACATCCTCAAGAAACTCATTGGACAACAGGCCGATGTTGGGCTTATCCAAGCCAGCCAGTGTGAATACATCCGCCACGCCATCAGAAATAATGGCATTGTCCAAGATCTGCTTGAGCGCGCTGTTTTTCTCAGCATCGCTGCGTTTCTTGTCGACCGTGGTGAACTTGGCAATGGCCGCCTTGATAGCCGAGAAGAAGGCTATTTCTTTTCGCAATTCTGCAACCTCATCCAGCGTGCTGCACAAGGAGAATGCTTTTGCCACAGCAACCATAGTGTCGAGAAAACGGTTTTTTCCGTCCTTCAGACCTAGGATATGGTTGGCTGCTGGCACCAGTAGCTGGATAGCCTGGGCTTCGTATGCGCTGTAGTCAAAGCCGTGCATCATGCCGCGAACGATGTCCATTTTCTCCAGCAGCACTGCTAGCGCTTCAGCTGCGTTATGCGTGGGGTCACCCTTGCCTTTGGCATCGGTATAGGTCTTGAGCGCAGCTTTCAGCTCGTTGGCGATACCAATGTAATCCACCACCAGGCCGCCAGGCTTGTTCTTAAACACTCGGTTGACGCGGGCAATTGCCTGCATCAGGTTGTGGCCCTTCATAGGCTTATCGATGTACATGGTATGGCAGCATGGCGCGTCGAAGCCCGTCAGCCACATGTCACGAACGATAACCAACTTCAGCGAGTCTTTCGCGTCCTTGAAGCGCACCTCTAGCCGCTTTTTCACTTGCTTGCTGTACAGATGAGGCTGCAGCAGTGGCTTATCGGCAGCGGAGCCCGTCATCACGATCTTGATGGCGCCCTGTTCGGGATCTTCGTTGTGCCACTCTGGTCGAAGGGCCACGATGGCGTTGTACAGATGGGCGCAGATGTCGCGGCTCATACATACGATCATTGCCTTCCCATCCGCCACGGCGATGCGAGCCTCAAAGTGCTGGATCAGGTCGTGTGCCACCTGCTGCAAACGTGGATCTGCGCCCACCAGTTTTTCCAGGGCGGCCCATTCGCTTTTAGTTTTCTCGCGTGCGCTAATGTCTTCTTCGTCTTCGACGACTTCATCCACCTGCTCGTTGAGCGAGTCAATCTCGGCCTGGTTCACGTCCAGCTTGGCCAGGCGACTTTCGTAGTAGATGGGTACCGTGGCGCCATCATCTACCGCATCCTGGATGTCGTAGATGCTAACGTAGTCGCCAAATACGGCCCGGGTGTCCTTGTCCTCCTGCGCAATTGGAGTACCAGTAAAGCCAATAAAGGTGGCGTTCTCCAGAGCATCGCGTAAGTGTTTGGCGTAGCCGAACAAATACTTGCCAGTTTTTGTATCCAATCGTCCTTTAGTACCATACTGACTGCGATGGGCTTCGTCTGAAATCACCACGATATTGGTGCGATCGGAAAGCAATGGGTGTGCGTTTTCGTCGTCGCGAAGAGCAAACTTTTGCACCGTTGTGAAAATGATTCCGCCGGCCTGACGTGAGGCCAAAATATCCCGCAACTCTTCCCGACTGCCGGCTTGTATAGGGTTGGTTTTGAGCAGGTCACTCGCTGCGCAAAAAGTGGCGTATAACTGACCGTCCAGGTCATTGCGGTCGGTCACCACCACCAATGTAGGGTTTTTCATTTCCGGCTGCTGAAGCAATTTGGCAGCGTAGCAGGCCATGGTGATGCTCTTGCCCGAACCTTGGGTGTGCCAGACCACACCGGCCTTGCGTGAGCCTGGGATCACCTCCTTGCTCCGTGTAGCGTGCTCTTCCCGAACTTCCAGCAAGCCTTTCTTTGGTGAGTTGGCCGCAATCACCGTGGCACGCACCGCCTCACGTACTGCATGAAACTGGTGATAGCCGGCCACCTTCTTGATGAGGCGGTCACCATCTATCTCAAACAGCACAAAATGTCGTACATAGTCGAGAAACAGCTCCGGATTGAAGAGGCCACGCACCAACGTCTCCAGCTCCATCTGCAGACGCGGCCGATCATACTCGTTGGCGATGGTTCGCCAGGGCAGCATGCGCTCGGCATTGGCGGTCAAGGAACCGACACGCGCCGTAAAGCCATCACTCACCACCAACGTAGCGTTGCAATTAAAGAGCGCACTGACCTCTTCTTTGTAGGTCTGTAACTGGTTGAACGCATCCCAGATATCAGTCTGTTCATTAGAAGGGTTTTTTAGCTCGATCACAGCCAGCGGTAGACCGTTAACGAAGGCTATTAGATCCGGCCGACGCGGCTGCTTGGTACCAGTGATGGTGAACTGGCTTACAACCAGAAAGTCATTATTGCTGGGCTCGGCAAAGTCAATGAAGTGGACGAAGTCGACCTTTTTCTCATCGGCCACAGAGAACTCTACCTGAACGCCATCCAGTAAGAGGCGATGGCAACTGCGGTTGCGAACCACCATCTGCGGCTCGCTCACCGTTTGCAGCACATGTGCGGCCTGTTCCAACGCTGCATCTGGAATAGTCGGGTTGATCCGCGCCAGCGATGTCACAAAGCGTTCACGCAGAATCACCTGTCGATAATCTGTTCGCTCCGGAGTTACGCTGTCCGGTGCGATGCTAGGCCCGTGGACAAAACCCCAACCAGTTTCTCGAAACCATTCCAGGCATAACTCTTCAAGCTGCTGTTCGTTCATCTTGGCTCAGGACTCGGTATCAGAAGGACTGGGTAAAGTTTCGCCGGAGTGATAGGCACGCTATTCATGTATCGGCGTGACGGGGAGGGCCAGGCTCAAGACACATGCCCGGACTCTCGGCGAGAGGTAGCCATTGCGCAACGACGCCGGCTCGGCGAGTAGGTCTTTAATAGAGATTTATTCGCGTATGAATCGAGATCATCGAGATACGGAATATTTATCATATTTTGGCCTCTCTCTCTTCCGCCTTAGCCAAATTAAGGACTTGTTCAACTACTAGCTCACGCAACATCTGTGGATAGCCATATTTACGGAGTACTACGCGTACCACGTTGCGAAGGCGAGCTTGAACCGTATCCCTGGTCTCCCAGTCCACCTCCTTGTTTTTTGCAATGGTAGAGGCAAGTTCTTCTGCTATCAGCGCAATGCGCCCGGACTCCACCTGCTGCGCGCCAACTTGCTGACGCAATACCTCTTCAATACTGTTTTGCTCGGCACGAGTTACAGCAGTCATAGCCATCATAGGCTGAACAGCAGGCATGGTCGTGTCGACAAAAGAGGAATGCAGTCGCTCACGCTGCTGCACTGCGCTGGTCAACTCAGCTTCGGTGGTAATGATGTTGCAGTATTCTGAGGCCCCTAGCAGGTCGGGGAACAAGCTGGCGTGGTGCACATTCATCCGTCGAAGATGGCGCAAGCAGGCATCACGCTCTTCATTGCGGATGTAAATCTTGCAGATGTAGCGGGCCAGTATGTCCGGCTGCTCGTCTTCCGATGCGGCACGTAGCTCTTCATCCTCAAACTGTTCGTCGTCAGCCAAGACGTTTGCCAGCTTATTCTCGATAGTGGCGTCGGTAGGCGAGAAGGTGAACAAGCCTGCCTGGTTCACTAAGCGGCCATGATCATCCCGGCGCGGTTCCCACAGGCGGATACCAGTCTCAGCTTCGCGCTCAGTAAGAAAGCTTTTATTGAGCACATATACCGAGCGATAAGGATTAGCCGCCTCTTCCTTGCTATCGTCTTTGTGAAAGGCGAAGAACAATGCGACATAGGGTGAATAGGTCCAGTCAAGCAGCGGTGTCATGAGTCCATGATGCTGGCCAACAGACCAGAGCTCGTCATCCTCATCCACCATAGCGGCGTGGTTGAGCCGCCCACGAACCGCCCGCTTGAAACGCTCTAATTGAGCTTGGGCCAGCTCCTCAGTAACGATGCCGTTTGTGGTTAGCCGTCCCAACGTTGGCATCAGACTCCAGTCATAACGCCGATGCCCCCGAAAGACAAGCTGTGTGGTGGGACGGTTGAAAAAATCGCTCTCCAGCAGGTGAGTGAAGTCTCGCCAGGACTCTAGTCGGGTGACCGGAATACGTCCACTTGACTCGTCAGCCATGACCTCAAAACGCTTATTAGCCTCGGCATTCCAGAGAGGAATACCCTCAAAGTAGTCGCTGGAGAGCACCTCGTGCTCATCTACTGAGATCATTGTCGACTCAGTCATATTCAGCCTCAATTGCGAGCTCGGTGACTGGCAAATCTCCTGACAGTAGCTTAGGCACAAGTGACTCACGAAGATTGTTTAACATCTTATTCGCATCAGAGTTAGCACGAATTGCCTTTCGAATAGTTGACACCTCCGATTCAAATTCCTGCAGAATTCGTGGCCCAGGAAGAACCAATTCGAGGCGATAAACATTCTCCCGATTGAGGCCGGGAACAGCTGCATCGGTGTTCATTTTCTCAAGACCTAAGGTCTGCATGGCATAATAGCAGAATGTCAGTGGCGCAGCGATTGGACGTACGTAGTAAGTAGTATCGATTGGAAAAAAAGGCTCATCTTCCCAATATAAGCTCCCCACTGTTCCCTTACGACCAACAATTACAGAGCCATGCTGAACAAGCGGAACATTATGGTAGCCAGTAACTCCGCCGGACCCATAAACAGGTACACTTCCGACTTGCCTGTCGGTTGATCTGAGAGCCTTTCCATAAACAAGCTCAAATACGCTACCGGCTCGTTGAACCCCCCATCCTTTCGGAATGGTCCGCAACTCCACCACTTCCATCTCATCCGGAAATAGCGCGACGACATCAGCGAGCTGGGCGAATTTCTCAGGCCCAAGCAGATCGAGCTCTGTGTCGGACTTACCACTTATAGCACTCATGGCCGCACGTAACGGGTCGCGGCCTTCCAGCTTAGCATCAAGCTTGGCTTTGACAGGTTCGAAATCAACAAACCACGACTTGAAGATGGCTTGCACCATGGTTTCTAGAGTTTGATTAATACTGCGATTAACAGCGACCATATCATCGATCTTATAAAGAATCTTTGCAACACGCCGCTGAATCGTTGGACTAACCCATGGTACTGGCAGTTCAGCTAAATCTGACCCTCGAATGCCAGACGCCCCAGCTCCCTGCTCGACGATAGTTTCAATTAGCCTCCGACCTTTAGGACTATTGAAGAAGTAGAAGTAAAAATGTGGGTCCGCGAGCTCTCTATTCAATCGACAGCGGATGACATGTGATTCGAAGCATACGTCTTCCTCGTCGCTGACGAAGATGGAGCACTTCCCAGCCCCCGCAAGAACCAAAGACTGGCGCGCAAAAAGAAGATCTCCTGCCGCGAGCAACGAATTATTTCGTTCTGTTTGGCTCAATGGAACCCGGTCCATCGGTACGTTGACAATACGTGGGTTGGCAAAAAGCTCACCCATGTTAACCATCTTTACGCCCGCTCCACGAACTGCTTTCGGCTTTGTGAGCCCGTTCCGAAGTGGGATTGAGAATAGCTCTCTGAAAGGTCTAGATTGCATAGCCCAATCCCGCCAGATTCTTCTTGATCTCTTCTTCCAGCCTGGCGCGCTCCGCAAACTGATCCGTTAACCGCGCCGTCAACTGTGCCATTTTTTCAGCAAAGGCTTCACCATCATCCTCCTGCTCTTCTGCTCCCACATAACGACTCGGTGTCAGCACGTGCTCGTGCTTGCGGATATTTTCCAGTGAAGCCGAATAGCAGAAGCCAGCTATGTCCTCGTAGCCCTCGCCATGCTGCCACGCGTGGAAGGTATCCGAAATTTTCTTGATATCATCCATCGTGAAATCACGAAGAACACGATCCTTCATGTAGCCGAGTTGGCGGGCATCAATAAACAGAAAGTCACCGCGCCGATCACGTTTCTTTTTATCAAGGTTGAAGCCATTTGCCTTGTCTTTGGTCAAGAACCAGATACAGGCCGGAATCTGCGTATTGGTAAACAATTGACCAGGCAAGGCCACCATACATTCCACATGGTCGCGCTCGATCAGTTGTTTGCGAATCTCGCCTTCGTTGTTGGTGTTGCTGCTCATCGAGCCATTAGCCAGCAGCAGTGCCATGCTGCCAGTAGGAGCCAGGTGGTGAAGCATGTGCTGTAGCCAGGCGAAGTTGGCATTACCTTGAGGAGGCGTGCAACCGGGCAACCAGCGAGGATCATTTTCCAGCTTGGCGTTCCACCACTCCTTCATGTTGAAGGGCGGGTTGGCCATCACGTAGTCAGCGCGCAGATCGGGGTGCAAGTCGTTCTGCATAGTATCAGCGGGCTGTTTACCGAAGTTAAAGTCGATACCGCGAATGGCCATATTCATGGCAGCCAAACGCCAGGTGGTGGGATTGCTTTCCTGGCCGTAAACGCTGATTTGGCCAGTCTTGCCGTTAGCCACTTTACCGCCATGCTGCTCGATGAACTCTTCGCTCTGCACGAAGAAACCGCCCGACCCCATGGCCGGATCGTAAACACGGCCCTTGAAAGGTTGCAGCATCTCGACGATCAACGTGACGATACTCTTCGGTGTATAATACTGACCGCCCTTCTTACCTTCAGCCAGGGCGAACTGCCCCAGGAAGTATTCGTAGACGTGCCCGAGAATGTCTTTGCTCTTCAGGCTCAGGGGCTGGCCTTTGTAGTTTGGCTGGCTGAAGTTCGTATCTGAGAAGTTGGCGATTAGATCGGCTAGCCTGTGGCTGTCAATCTGGGTACGGGCAAAATCCTTATTGAGGACGTTCTTGAGCTTGATATTTTCGCGCTCGATGGCCTCCATAGCGTTGTCGATCAACCAACCGACACTGCGCATCTCTTCCGGCTCGTCTTTACCAGGCTTTTCCCAAGGCAGTGGCGCTTTAGGTGGCAGCTGGGCGCAGTCGCGCAGAGTTTGCCATCGAGCCTCGACAGGAACCCAAAATACGTTCCTCTCAGTGTAGTAGTCGCGTACTTCCAGTTCGGCCGAGATATTTTCTTCATACTCCTCGCTACCAATATCCCCATAGTCCTCCGGGTCCATGAAGTATTCGTCAGCTGGGTTGGTGAGTTGCGCCCGTAGCTCCCGCTGGCGCTCTTCAAAAGCATCGGAAACATATTTCAGAAATATCAGCCCGAGCACGACATGCTTGTACACAGCGGCATCAAGGTTGGAGCGAAGCTTATCGGCTGCGCTCCAGAGTTTCTTCTCTAGATCATTGAAGAATTGTTGTTCAATGGGATTCATCTGACGCTCCCTAATAACTGAGCCCATTTAAAGCAGATGGGCCTGTCCTACGTAGATCGGGTAGTGAGCGCTTCGGTGATAGCTAGGCGCTCAGGTTGTGCGGAAAGATACACTCGATTAGGCTAAGGATGCCATATCAAATGGCCTTTATAGCTTCGGGATGTAGCTAGTCGGGCGAACCTTATGACCAAGGCCACGCAGCAGCCGTTTACAGCCTTCCGCGAATAGCCCGAACCGAACCAGCCTCAACGCTAAGTGGCTCGCTGCGCGCTCCCCCTGGCATTGTTGATTAAATCCTTCCTAGCACGCTGCTTTTTCGGGCAACAAGCCGCTGGCCATGCCCTCTGGATCAGCGAAAAAAATGTCCTCAAAGCCAGCGAATGGCTGCCTGGTGAAATCTCAATAGCATTGGTACGGTTGGACCAGACTGATCGCTACCGATGACGGTGCTGGAGATCCCAAGCTCACGACGGCGCAGCACTCAGAATTGGATTAAGCCGCTATTCGAATGAAGCTGACAGTATGAGTTGGTCTGAAGGTGGAGCTCTGATACCTGCAGGGTATCTCCAACAAAGCAATACAGCTCACTCAGCATTCCATATGGTGTTCCAGCCGTTTTGGTTGGCTAAGAATTGTTCATTTTAATCAGATTGCTACACCCCTATTTCAAATCCCCCCGGCCCATACGCGACTTCACTTGCGCAGCAACTCATGCCGAAAGCGCGCCTCCAGCGACGGTATTTCCAGCAGCACGTCTTCATCCTCATAAACGTCATAGGATCGTTCCATCTCGATGTCCCCCTCCATGAACGCCTCATCGAAAGGCGCATCCTCGTCGATCTCTTCGTGCAACACGGATGTATAACCCTTGATCCACAGCTTGCGCTTGTCGGCGCTGACGACATAACCGGAGGTGTATTCACCGCCTGCCAGGCGATCCGGTAGC
>Ga0160451_100835_pt1 | contig 12660 bp, 9 predicted proteins | sample HID1975M_E1MG_FD_108270 | JGI IMG/M metagenome (GOLD analysis project Ga0160451, IMG submission 108270) | Enriched soil microbial communities from UW Madison campus, WI, USA - HID1975M_E1 MG | ecosystem: Environmental > Terrestrial > Soil > Unclassified | place: USA: Madison, Wisconsin | collected... | reverse complement strand
TGAACGACAGCACGAAGGTCCACAGGATGTAGCCGTAGAAGCCGACCAGGACGATGAACATGCTCGGTGCCAGTACCAGCTTGGGTAGCCAGCGCTGGAGAGCGTCCAGGGGTGAGGCCCGCAGTTGGGCGGTGGTTGTGGTCATGGTTGATCCCCATTTGGATAACGACGCGTACCCCTGTAGGAGCAGCCTTGTGCTGCGAAGAGGCCGGCGAAGTCACTGCAATCCTCAGCGCTGGCACTGGCCTCTTCGCAGCTCAAGGCTGCTCCTACAGATGAATTACTGGGCGGCCTTGATCGCCGCTGCCAGCTTCTTCGCCGCGTCGGCCGGATCGGCCTTGGGGTCGTTGATGTAGTTGGTCACCACATCGAAGAAGGCGCCCTGCACGGCCAGCGTGGTGGCCATGTTGTGCGCCATGCTCGGCTGCAAGCCGCCGGTCTTGGCGTCAGCCAGGAAGTCCTTGGCCGAGGTCTGGGCGCAGGCGTCGAAGCCGTACGTGCCCATGTCGGCGAGCATGTCGTTACGCACCGGGATCGAGCCTTTGTTGGTGCTGAACACCTTCTGGAAGTCCGTACCCAGCACCTTCCTGGCGATGTCCTGCTGGCCGGCCGCCGTGCCGGGGTCCTTCTGCTTGAACACCACCAGCGAGTCGATGTTGTACAGGAAGCCATTGCTTGTGCCGGGGAACGGCACGCACTGGTAGTCCTTGCCCGCGACCTTGTTGGCCAGGGTCCACTCGCTCTTGGCCCAGTCACCCATGATCTGCATGCCGGCCTTGCCGTTGATGACCTTGTTCGCCTCTAGGTTCCAGTCCTGCCCTTTGCCGTCAGGGTCCATGTAGGTGGCGATCTTCTTCAGCTCGGTCAACGCCTTGATCATGTCCGGGCCGGTCAGTGTGGCGTTGTCCAGGTCGACCATGGCCTTCTTGTAGCCTTCCACGCCCATCACCGAGAGCGCCACGCTTTCGAAGACAGTGCTGTCCTGCCACGGCTGGCCGCCGTGGGCGAGCGGGATGAAGCCGGCCGCCTTGAGCTTGTCGGCGGCGGCGTAGAATTCGTCGAGGGTCGCGGGCGCTTTTTCGATGCCGGCCTTTTTGAAGACCTCAGGGTTGATCCACAGCCAGTTGGTGCGGTGGATGTTGACCGGCACGGCGACGTAGTCGCCCTCGTACTTGACGACGTTAGCGACTTTTTGGTCGAGCAGGCTGTCCCATTTTTCGTCCTTGGCCACGTCCTTCAGCACGTCGCTGTCGAGCAGGCCGGTCGCGGCCCAGTCCTGGATATCGGGGCCTTTGATCTGCGCGACGCCTGGCGGGTTGCCGGCCACCGCGCGGCTTTTCAGCACGGTCATGGCCGTGGCACCGCCACCGCCGGCAACTGCACCGTCCTTCCAGGTAAAACCATCTTTCTCGACTTGCGCCTTGAGCACATCGACAGCGGCCTTTTCACCACCGGAGGTCCACCAGTGCACGACCTCGACATTGCCTTTGGCATCGGCAGCGAGGGCGCTGAGCGGGAACAGAGAAGCGAGGGAAATCGCGGCAGCGAGACGGAGCGTGGAATTCATCGAAGCACCTTTCTTGTTGTTATGCCGTGCAAGTCGGTCGCTTGCGTTGCATGCAGTCTAAGCGGCGTGGCCGACGCGCCAGGTAACGAAGCGATGCGCGAATGTCATCGTTTGGTGACATTCGCGGGGATACCCGCACACACGCTCACTCCAGCCCTCGCGGCAGATACAACGTGACCCGCAAACCACCCTCGCGCAGGTTGAGCAAGCTCACTTCACCGCCATGGCTATGGGCGATGTTGCGCGCAATCCCCAAGCCCAACCCGTACCCCTGCTGCTGCCCGGCCAGCCTGAAGTGCGGCTCGAACACCTGCTCCATCTGCTGCTGCGGCACCCCCGGCCCGTGGTCATCGACCTGCAGGACAAAGCCCTCGGCGCTGTCGATGACCCGCAACCGCGCGCGCTCGCCGTACTTGATGGCGTTGTCGATCAGGTTGCCGATGCAGCGGCGCAACGCCAGCGGCTTGCCCGGGTAGGGCGCCAGCGCTTGGCCCTCCACCGTGATGCGGCCATCGCCAAGGTAAGGCTCAGCCAGGATGTCCAGCACCTGGTTAAGGTCGACCGGTTCGATGTTCTCGTGGATATCGGTGTCTTTCACACACTGCAGCGCGCCTTTGACCAACAGCTCCAGCTCATCCAGGTCCTGGCTGAACTTGGCCTGCAGGCGCTCGTCTTCCAGCAGTTCGACGCGCAGGCGCAAGCGCGTGATGGGCGTGCGCAGGTCATGGGAAATAGCGCTGAACAGCTGGCTGCGTTCGGTCAGGTAGCGGCTGATACGCTCGCGCATGCTGTTGAAGGCCCGGCCGACTTCAACCACCTCGCTGCCCCCGCCTTCGGCCACGGGGGCCACATCGGCGCCCAGCGACAACTCCCGCGCAGCGCGCGCCAGGCGCTTGAGTGGCCAGCTTTGCCAGTGCACCAACAGGCCGATGAACAGCAACAGCAAGGCGGTGGTGAGCACGATGAAACCGATCTGCTGGCGGGGCAGGCGCTCGGCCTCAAGGCTGGTGTAGGGCTCGGGCAGCAGCGAGGCGATGTACAGCCACTCGCCCTCGCCCAGGCGGATCTGTGTCACCAGTACGGGTGGGTTGAGCGGCTCCAGGGTCAGCGAATAATGCGCCCAGGAACGTGGCAGCTCATCTAGTTTCAGGCCACTGTTGAAAATGCGCAGGTCATCGGGGGCGACGAACGCCACGCTGACTTCTATCTGCGGCCCCAAGCGTTCGTGCAGCACCTGCTGGAACACCTCGATCACCGCCTGCTTGCGTGGGGTGACGGGCAGCACCGGCATGTCCAGCGGCTTGTCGTTGAGCGACACGAAAAAGCGCGTGCCACCCATGCTGCGCAGCTGGTCGAGCACCATCGGCCGGTAGGCCACGGGCAGCGAGCGGAAGTAGCTGACGCTGGCACTCATCGAATGGGCCAGGCTGCTGGCACTGGCGCGCAGGCCTTGCAGCTGGCTGGCACGCAGTTGAGCGACCCAGATGACGCTGGACAAGCCTTGGGCCAGCAGCACCACCAGCAAGGTCAGCAGCAGCATGCGCCCCAGCAGCGAGCGCGGCAGCAGGCGCCAGCGCCGCTCAGGAAGCGCAGCAGACATGGGCAGCCAGCAGGTAGCCACTGCCACGCACGGTGCGGATCAGCCGTGGTGGTTTTTCGGTGTCGCGCAGACGCTGGCGCAGGCGGCTGACCGCCATGTCGACGATACGGTCCAGCGGCATCGGTTCACGCCCCCGGGTGGCATTGCCGATGGTGTCGCGGTCGAGGATTTGCTGGGGGTGATCGAGAAACAGTTTCAGCAGGGCGAAATCGGCACCCGACAGGATCACCTCTTCGCCATCGCGGTGGAACAGGCGGTGGCTGACCGTGTCCAGGCGCCAGTCATCGAAGGCCAGCACGGCGCTGCTCGGCGCCGCCTGGCCGAACTCGGCACGGCGCAGCAAGGCCTTGATCCGCGCCTGCAGTTCACGCGGGCTGAACGGTTTGCCGAGGTAGTCGTCGGCGCCCAGCTCCAGGCCGATGACCCGGTCGGCTTCGTCAGAGCTGGCGGTGAGCATGATGATCGGCACCCGCGCTTGACGCGGGTGTTGACGCACCCAGCGGCACAGGCTGAAGCCATCTTCATCGGGCAGCATCACATCGAGAATGACCAGGTCGCAGGGCTTGCTTTCCAGGGCCTGACGAAAGCCCCGCCCGTCGGCCTCGGCGTGTACCTGGAAGCCGGAGCGGCTCAGGTAGGTTTGCAGCAGTTCGCGGATTTCCTGGTCGTCGTCGACCATCAGGATCGATTTTCCGGCAGTGCTCAAGATGGTCCGTCCTCTTGTTGTGTGCAGGTCTTTTTGCCTGCTGTCGGGTATTGCTATTGGGGCTGCTTTGCAGCCCTTCGCAGCACAAGGCTGCTCCTACAGGAATCGCGCCATCCTGTATGAAGGGCAGCAAAGCGCCCCATCAATGATCCAGCGCCATCCTGGAGCAGCCTTGTGCTGCGAAGGGCCGCAAAGCGCTCCCATCAGTGATCCAGCGCCTGCTGCAAAGCCACCCCGGCCCCCAGCAGCCCCGAAAACTCAGCCGTCACCAACCACACCGGCACCCCGGCAAAATACCCACTCATGCAGCCCTTGTCGGCAAAGCTCGTGGCAAACCCACTGCGCAGGAACAGCTCGGCAAACCGAGGGATCACCCCCCCGACAATATAAACCCCACCGCGCGCGCCCAAGGTCAGCACATTGTTGCCCGCCACGCGGCCCAGGAAGCGGCAGAACTGCTCGACCACCGCCAACGCCCGCGGCTCACCGCCCAGGGCGGCATCGGTAATCTGCGCCGGGGTCTTGTGCCGCGGTGTGTCGCCATCCAGCGCGCACAGGGCTTGATACAAGCGCACCAGGCCTCCACCACTGAGCACGGTCTCGGCACTGACATGGCCAATCTGGCTGTGAATCTGTTGGTGGATCGCGGCCTCGCGGGCATTGCCCACCGGCAGGTCGACATGCCCACCTTCACCAGGTAGCGCCTGCCAGTGCTGCTCGCCAAGGCGCAGCAGGCTGCCGACACCCAGCCCGGTACCGGGCCCGATTACCAGCGCAGGCCGCAGCGGGTCGGCATGGCCAGGGCACACCTCGTGAAACTCGCCCGCTTGCAGGCGGGTCATGCCCAGCGCCATGGCCGAGAAGTCGTTGATCAGCATCAGCCGCTCGACCTGCAGCGTGTTGCAGAACGCACGGCGGCTCAGGCGCCAATGGTTGTTGGTGAAGCGAAACTCATCGCCATCGACCGGCCCGGCCACCGCCAGGCACACCGCCGACAGGCCACCCCGGGCAATGCCCTGATCCTTCAGGTAGGCCTCGATGGCCTGCTCGGGGCTTGTATAGTCCGCGGTGGCGAATACCTTCACCTGGTACAGCTGGTTGTCACGCCACAACGCAAAACGGGCATTGGTGCCACCGATGTCGCCAACCAGCAAGTCCTTCATTTGAGGTTCTCCAAAGCCGAGGTAAAGGCGCTGGCGCCCTGCTCGGCCGGGCTGAACGCCATGCGCATGAAGCCGAACAGTTCGCGCCCGCAACCCAGGTCATTGCCTTGGGGGGCGGGGGGCAAGTCACGGCTGGCCAGTTCTTCGGCCGATACCTTCACCTGCAGCGTGCCGGCGACGCCATCGACCCGCACGATATCACCCTCGCGCACGCGCGCCAGCGGGCCGCCATCGTAAGCTTCGGGGCACACGTGGATGGCGGCCGGGATCTTGCCCGACGCGCCCGACATGCGCCCATCGGTCACCAGCGCCACTTTGTAGCCGCGGTCCTGCAGCACACCCAGGAACGGCGTCAGCTTGTGCAGCTCGGGCATGCCGTTGCAACGCGGCCCCTGGAAACGCACCACGGCGACGAAGTCGCACTCCAGCTCACCGGCCTTGAAGGCATCGGCCAGCGACTGCTGGTCGTGGAAGATCCGCGCCGGGGCCTCCACCACCTGGTGTTCGGGGGCAACGGCGGAGACTTTCATCACCCCACGCCCCAGGTTGCCTTCCATCACCCGCAGGCCGCCTTCGGCTGAGAACGGCCGCGCCACTGGGCGCAGAATGCTTTCGTCCAGGCTCTGCGTCGGCCCTTCGCGCCAGACCAGCTTGCCGTTGTCGAGGAACGGCTCTTGGGTATAACGGCGCAAGCCATGGCCTGCAACGGTGTTGACGTCTTCGTGCAGCAAGCCGGCATCGAGCAGCTCGCGAATCAGGAAAGCCATACCGCCGGCGGCCTGGAAGTGGTTGATGTCGGCCTTGCCATTGGGGTAGACGTGAGACAGCGTCGGCACCACTTCGGACAGGTCGGCCATGTCTTGCCAGGTCAACTGGATGCCTGCCGCCTGGGCGATCGCCGGCATGTGCAAGGTGTGGTTGGTGGAGCCGCCGGTGGCGTGCAAGGCGACGATCGAGTTGACCAGTGCCTTCTCGTCGACGATCTCGCCCAACGGCATGAAGCTGCCACTGGCCTTGGTCATGCGCGTGACCTGCTGCGCCGCCTCGGCGGTGAGCGCGTCACGCAATGGCGTGTAAGGGTTGACGAACGAGGCGCCCGGCAGGTGCAGCCCCATCACTTCCATCACCAGCTGGTTAGTGTTGGCGGTGCCGTAGAAGGTGCAGGTGCCTGGGCTGTGGTACGAGTTCATCTCCGACTCCAGCAGCTCTTCGCGGCTGGCCTTGCCTTCGGCGTAGCGCTGGCGCACGTCGGCCTTCTGCTTGTTGGAGATGCCCGACAGCATCGGGCCACCTGGCACGAAAATGGTCGGCAAGTGCCCGAAGCGCAGCGCGCCCATCATCAGGCCGGGGACGATCTTGTCGCAGATGCCGAGCATCAGCGCGGCGTCGAACATGTTGTGCGACAGGGCAACAGCGGTGGACATGGCGATCACTTCACGGCTGGCAATGGCCAGCTCCATGCCCGGCTCGCCCTGGGTCACGCCATCGCACATGGCCGGCACCCCGCCGGCGAACTGGCCAACCGAGCCGACGTCGCGCAGGGCCTGTTTGATCTGTTCGGGGAAGTGCTGGTACGGCTGGTGCGCCGAGAGCATGTCGTTGTAGGCGGAGACGATGGCGACGTTGGCCGCGTTCATCAGGCGCAGGCTCTGCTTGTCCTGCGCGCCGCAACCGGCGACGCCGTGGGCGAAGTTGGCGCACTGCAAGCTGGCACGCATGGGTCCGTCACTGGCCGCGCCGCGAATCAGCTGCAGGTAGCGTTCACGGGTGGCACGGCTGCGTTCGACCAGCCGTTGGGTGACCTCAAGGATGCGCGGGTGCATGTACTGGACTCCAGGCTAACTGTAGGGGCGGCTTACCAGGCATTTCCCCTCCAAACGATTGCGACCTAGGCTCTAGGAAAGGGCCTGGAGGTCTCGCTGGGGTGGCCTGCCCGACCACTCGTTGTATGTTTAAACAAAATACTGCCACTAAAAAGGCTTGTTTTCTATCTGATAGTGAATAATCTTGTAATTCCAACAACAAAACCGTTTCAGTGAAGCCCCTTTGTGCCACAGGCCTCACTCGAACCGCCAGAGGTAATGCCATGACCCTTCGCATCGCCATCAATGGATTCGGCCGCATTGGGCGTAATGTCCTCCGCGCACTGTATACCCAAGGCTACCGCCAGGACCTGCAGGTCGTCGCCATCAACGACCTGGGTGACAGCGCCATGAACGCCCATCTGCTCAAGTACGACAGCGTGCATGGCACCTTCGACGCCAGCGTCGAAGCCGATCATGAAAGCCTGACGGTCAATGGTGACCGCATCGCAGTCAGTGCCATCCGCAACCCGGCCGAACTGCCCTGGAAGGCCGAAGCGATCGACGTGGTGTTCGAATGCACCGGGCTGTTCACCGAACGCGCCAAGGCCGCCGCGCACCTGGCCGCCGGGGCTGGCAAAGTGATCGTCTCGGCGCCAGCCAAAGGTGCCGATGCCACCGTGGTGTACGGGGTTAACCACGACGTGCTGCGCGCTTCACACCAGATCATTTCCAATGCCTCTTGCACCACCAACTGCCTGGCGCCCATCGCCCAGGTGCTGCACCGCGAGTTCGGCATCGAGCAGGGCCTGATGACCACTATCCATGCCTACACCAACGACCAGGTACTCACCGACGTCTACCACAGCGACCCCTACCGGGCGCGCTCGGCCACCCAGTCGATGATCCCCAGCAAGACCGGCGCCGCCGAAGCCGTGGGCCTGGTGCTGCCGGAGCTGGCCGGCAAGCTGACCGGTATGGCGGTACGGGTACCGGTGATCAACGTGTCGCTGGTGGACCTCACCGTCAACCTCAAGCGCGAAGCCAGTGCCGACGAAGTCAACCAACTGTTCCTGGAGGCCAGCCGACATTCCAGAGTATTGGGCTACAACGCCTTGCCTTTGGTTTCCTGCGATTTCAACCACAACCCGTTATCGTCGATCTTCGATGCCAACCATACCCGGGCCAATGGGCGGATGCTCAAGGTGCTGGCCTGGTATGACAATGAATGGGGCTTCTCCAACCGGATGCTGGATAACTGCCTGGCGTTGTGCAGCGCCCAGTAACCCAGCGGCATACGTTTCCCTGTAGGAGCAGCCTTGTGCTGCGAAGAGGCCGGTACAGCCCAGCATTTTCGGGGCGTCTACCGGCCTCTTCGCAGCACAAGGCTGCTCCTACAAGGGGATGCGCTAGTCCGGGTTAATCACAATCTTTACCATTTCTAAACACTTCCAGACTTGACCTTTGGTACAGATGATAAGCATTATCATTAACCTTTCGTCGGCCAGGTCCCCCCGTGAGTCAGTCCCGGTTCAACTCCGTCTTCCTCGTCCAGCGCCTCACCCTGCTGCGCACCCTGCAACGCATGGTGGGCAACCCCAGCACGGCCGAGGACTTGCTGCAGGAAACCTACCTGCGGGTGTCCCGTGCCTTGAGTGAGCGGCCCATCGAGCATATCGAACCCTTCGTGTTCCAGACTGCGCGCAACCTGGCCCTCGACCACCTGCGCGCACGCCGGGTGCAGGCGCGCATGCTGGTCGACGACGTGCCCGACGAGGTGCTGCACAGCATTGCTGCCCCCACCAGCAGCAGCGAAGACGCCGCCCACGCCGAGCAGTTGCTCGAGCACCTCAGCGTCAGCCTCAACCAACTGAGCGAGCGCCAGCAGCGCATCTTCATCCTCAGCCGCCTGCATGGCGCCACCTACCTGGAAATCGCCGAGCAATTGAACGTCTCGGCCAGCACGGTTCAGAAGGAACTGAAACTGATCATGGCGATCTGCATGGGCGTCGCCGACCGCCTCAAGTGAAACGACCACCGGCCCGCCAGGCAACGCAAAGCGCTTGCCACACCCCGCCTTAGCCTTGATCATTCGTGAATAACCCTTTCAAGGATTCACCGTGACCGACCACCCCGCCCCTCGCCCGACACCCGCCGGGCTCAATGCCCGTGCCCGTGCCAGGGACGAGGCGCTGGACTGGCTGGTACGCCTGCAATGCGCCGATGCACAGGACACCCAGGCCTTCGAAGCCTGGCTCAGCGCCGCACCGGAAAACGCCGAAGCCTACGTTGAAGCAGAAGCGCTGTGGAACGGCATGCCGCTGCACCAGGCTGCCGTGCAACTGCATCAGGGCCAGCGTCGGTCGTTGCGCGGGCGCCTGCGCAGCCACTGGAAGCCCTTGGCCACCGCGGCAGTGCTGCTGGTCGGCCTGTTCACCCTCGGCAACCTGCCCATGCGCCTGCAGGCCGACCACCTGACCGTGGTCGGTGAGCGCCAGCGCCTGCAGCTGGACGACGGCGCAAAAGTGCTGCTCAACACCAATTCGGCGTTTGCCAGCGACCTGCGCGAAGGGCGTCAGGTGGCCCGTCTGCTCCAGGGCGAGGCCTACTTCCAGGTCCCTGAGGGCGGGCAAGTGCCGCTCGAAGTCCAGGCCGGCCCTTTGCGCGCCCAGGTGCGTGATACCGACTTTGCCGTGCGTTACCTGGACGGCGAAGCCCAGGTGCGGGTACAACGTGGTGACGTTGACCTGCAGGCCGCCAGTGACCAGCGCATCCGCCTCAGTGCCGGCGACAGCATCAGCGTCGGCCCTCAGGGCTTTGGCCAGCGACAGCGCGCGGACATGCAGAAGGACCTGGCCTGGGTCGATGGCCGCCTGGTGTTCGAGAACTGCCCGTTGAGCCAGGTGCTGGCCGAGGTCAGGCGCTACTACCCGGGCTGGATCATCAACCGTAACGCCAGCCTCGAAGACGTTGCGGTGACCGGCAACTATCGCCTCGACCAACCGCTGGAAACCCTGCGTGCCTTGGCCCACATCACCTCTGCCCGGCTGCATGAATACCCCGCGGTGGTCATCCTCAACTGAGTGACCGCTGCATCCCTTGCCTGCGCGATAAATTATTTTTACGCGATTGCGCTGCGCCGCCCGTCTCGTTATAGCCAATGCAACTGATTCTTGTTTGAAAACAAGAACGGTCATCACCTATAACAGTTCGCGCGTCTGGGAGCGCTTTCGATGTCCACAGGTCCAACTCGCCCGTCCACACTTTCCCGCCGTACAGGGCAATTGTCCCTGCTGAGCCTGGCCCTGCTCGCCTGCGGCGCCTGCAGCCTGCCGGCCCTGGCCGCCGAACCTGCCCAGGCCAGCAGCCCGCGCATGGGCGACTATCGCTTCAGCATCGGCCAGCAGCCGCTGGTCTCGGCCATCAATGCCTTCAGCCAAGTGACCGGCTGGCAAGTCGGTTTCAGTGCCGAGCTGGCCGATAACGTGGCCTCGCCAGGGGTGCAAGGTGCACTGCCACCGGAAGCTGCGCTCAAGCGCCTGCTCAAGGGCACGGGCCTTGGCTATCGCAAGATCAGTAACGGCAATGTGGTGCTCGAACGCCAGACCACGGGCAATGTCATCGCCCTGCAGCAGGTGACCGTCAGCGCCACCCGCAGCGCCCAGGACATCAGCCAGGTGCCGAGCACCGTCAGCGTGCAGACCCGCGAGCAACTGGACCGGCAGAACGTCAACAACATTCAGGACCTGGTGCGTTACGAGCCGGGGGTTTCGGTGGCGGGTACCGGCCAACGCAGCGGCCTGAACGGTTACAACATCCGCGGCATCGACGGTGAGCGGATCCTCACCCAGATCGACGGGGTGTCGATCCCCGACAGCTTCTTCTACGGCCCTTACGCCCAAACCCAGCGTAACTATGTCGACCCCGAAATCGTCAAGCGCGTGGAGATCCTGCGCGGCCCGGCGTCGGTGCTGTACGGCAGCAACGCCATCGGCGGTGCGGTGAGCTACTTCACCCTCGACCCCGACGACATCATCAAACCCGGCAAGGACGTCGGCGCCCGCTTGAAGACCGGTTACAGCTCGGCCGACGAAAGCTGGCTGACCTCCGCCACCGTTGCCGGCCGCCAGGGCGACGTCGATGGCTTGCTGCACCTGAGCCAGCGCAACGGCCACGAGACCGAATCGTACGGTGGCCACAGCGGTGACGGCCTGGCCCGCACCGAAGCCAACCCGCAGGACGCGCGCACCACCAACGTGCTGGCCAAACTGGGCTGGAACTACGCCGACGACGCACGCCTGGGGTTCACCTACGAGCGTTACAAGGATGACCGCGACCAGAATATTCTCAGTGCGGCGGGTGGGCCGTTCATTCCAGGTTTCGGCGGCATGGGTTACTACAAGGCACGCAGTGGTAACGACACCATCACTCGCGAGCGCTTCGGCATCAATCATGAATTTGGCTTGGACTCGCTGGTAGCCGACCACATGAAATGGAGCCTGAACTACCAGATCGCCAAGACCGACCAGCACACCGAGGAAGTCTACGCACCACCTGGCCGTCAGGTTCTGCGCACCCGCGACACCACCTACAAAGACCGCCAGTGGGTGTTCGATGCCCAGCTGGACAAGGCCTTCAGCTTCGGTGCTACCGACCATTTGCTGACCTATGGCACCACCCTCAAGCACGAGAAAGTCACCGGTTCGCGCAGTGGCACCGGCACCTGCCTGGCGGTTGGCTCAGGTTGCAGCGCCGCCGGTGCAGACCGCCCGGCAGACGGCCAGGCCCTGGTCAGCGACTTCCCGGACCCGACCGTGAACACCTACAGCCTGTTCGTCCAGGACGAAATCCGCTGGAACAACTGGACCTTCCTGCCCGGCGCCCGCTACGACTACACGCACATGGAGCCCAAGTTCACCGACGCCTTCCTGCGTGGCCTGGAGTCTACCGGCACGGCGCCTACCTCCCAGGACGACTCGGACAAGAAATGGCACCGCGTCTCGCCCAAATTCGGCCTGACCTACGCCTTCAACGACAACTACACCTGGTACGGCCAGTACGCCGAAGGCTTCCGCACCCCGACCGCCAAGTCCATGTACGGCCGTTTCCAGAACCTGGAGCAAGGCTACCGCGTAGAGGGCAACCCGGGGCTTGAGCCTGAGAAGAGCAAAAGCTACGAAACCGGCCTGCGCGGCAACTTCGACGCCGGCAACTTCGATGTGGCGGTGTACTACAACAAGTACCGCGACTTCATCGACGAAGACGCCGTGCAAAGCGCCAACCTGGAGCAAACCTTCCAGGCCAACAACATCAAGCACGCCACCATCAAAGGCGCCGAGGTCAAGGGCCGCCTGAACCTGGATCACTTCGGTGCGCCGCAAGGCCTGTACACCCAGGGCTCGATTGCCTACACCTACGGCCGCAACGATGACACCGGCCAGCCGTTGAACACCGTCAACCCGCTGAAGGGCGTGTTCGGCCTGGGTTACGAGCAGCAGAACTACGGCGGCCTGTTGAGCTGGACGCTGGTCAAGCGCAAGACCCGCGTGGACGACACCCACTTCTACGCGCCCGACGGTTCGAGCAGCAAGTTCCGCACCCCGGGCTATGGCGTGCTGGACCTGACCGGCTTCTACAAGGTGACCGACGACGTCACCATCAACGCCGGCCTGTACAACCTTGCCGACAAGAAGTACTGGCAGTGGGATTCGGTGCGCAGCTACGACGGCCAGGGTGAAGCGGCTGTGACCCAGCCGGCCAACATGGACCGCCTGACCATGCCGGGGCGTAACTTTGGCATCAATGTGGTGTGGGATATCTGA
>Ga0160451_100832_pt1 | contig 12744 bp, 8 predicted proteins | sample HID1975M_E1MG_FD_108270 | JGI IMG/M metagenome (GOLD analysis project Ga0160451, IMG submission 108270) | Enriched soil microbial communities from UW Madison campus, WI, USA - HID1975M_E1 MG | ecosystem: Environmental > Terrestrial > Soil > Unclassified | place: USA: Madison, Wisconsin | collected... | reverse complement strand
GCCCGATGGCGAACACGTCGGCTCGATCGAACTGCTCGGCAGCGACCGCACCGAAGTGCGGGTCGACGTGCCGGTGTCGGCTCCGCCGCGGCGCGATCGCATCGCCGGCTTCGTCGAGGCCGGCGGCCACATCGCCATCGAAGCCGCGCATTACGCGCGCGCCGAAGCGAAGGACGGACTGGCCTGGGAAGTCATCCCGAACCTGGGCCGCACGCTGTCCGGCGTGACCACGGTCCCGGTGACCGCCGCGCCGACCACACCCGGCGCGGACGCGCCTTACCTGTCGTACCCGCTGCACCTGCACGCGCCGGGCGAAGTGGAGGTTCGGGTGGTGCTGTCGCCGACGCTGGACTACGGCAAGCGCGGCGGACTGCGCTATGCGGTCTCGATCGGCGACGAGGCGCCGCAGATCGTCACGATGAAGCTCGATCCGACCCCGGGCCATGCCGACTTCGCGGCATGGGAACGCGCGGTCAGCGACAGCGTGTACGTGGCCACGTCGCGGCACCGTGTCGCGGGCGGCGCGCAGACGCTGACGCTGTGGCGGGTCGATCCGGGCGTGGTGCTGCAAAGGATCGAGATCCTGCGCGGTGAATCGCGTCCGACCTATCTGGGTCCGCTAGAGAGCGTGCGCCGGTGATGTATGTGCGGGGACGATCTCTCTCGTTTTTCCCTTCCCTCGTGTGCGGGAAGATGCCGAAGGCCGATGGAGTACGCCACGCGCGAACCGCGCCCTCATCCGGCGCTTCGCGCCACCTTCTCCCGCGTGCGGGAGAAGGAATTGGAACAACGCCACCGCGAATTCCATCTGACGTCATGAACGCCGCTGAGTTGCCATGAACACCGATACCCGACCGCTGACGCTGCACCAAGACCGCCTGTTCCCCGCCGATGCCGCGCAGCGCGCGATCGCCAGGCGCCTGTACGCGCGGATCGCACAGTTGCCGATCGTCAGCCCGCACGGCCACACCGATCCGTCGTGGTTCGCCGGCAACGCGCCGTTCGCCAACGCGACCGAACTGCTGCTGGTGCCCGATCACTACGTGTTCCGCATGCTCTACAGCCAGGGCGTGCCGCTCGACGCGCTCGGCATCCCGCGCGCGGACGGTTCGCGCGCCGAGGTCGATCCGCGCGCGGCATGGCGGGTGTTCGCGGAAAATTTCCACCTGTTCCGCGGCACGCCGTCGTCGATGTGGCTGAATCATGTCTTCCACGACGTGTTCGGCCTGCGCGTGCGCCTGGATGCGGGCAGCGCCGATGCCTATTACGACACCATCACCGCCGCCCTGCAGACGCCCGGGTTCCGGCCGCGCGCGTTGTTCGAGCGGTTCAACATCGAAGTCATCGCCACCACCGAATCGCCGCTGGATCCGTTGCGGCACCACGCCGCGATCCGCGACAGCGGCTGGAACGGCCGCGTCATCACCGCCTACCGCCCGGATCCGGTCGTCGATCCCGAGCACGAGCAGTTTCCCGACGCGCTGCGCCGGTTCGGCGAGATCACCGGCGAGGATGTGTACGACTGGGACGGCTACCTGCGTGCGCACCGCCAGCGCCGCGCCTTCTTCGCTGCGGCCGGCGCCACGTCGACCGACCACGGACATCCGAGCGCCGCCACTGCCGATCTCTCCCCGGCACAGGCGCGTCGGCTGTTCGACACGGTCGTGCGTGGCGCGGCCACGGCGGAGGATGCCGAACTGTTCCGCGCGCAGATCCTGACCGAAATGGCGGCGATGAGCCTGGACGACGGCCTGGTCATGCAGATCCATCCGGGCTGCTTCCGCAACCACAACCGTGGCTTGTTCGAGCGCTACGGCCGCGACAAGGGCGCCGACATCCCGCTGCGCACCGACTACGTGCATGCGCTCAAGCCGCTGCTCGATCGCTTCGGCAACGAGCCGGGCTTCAAGCTGATCCTGTTCACGCTGGACGAGAGCACCTACGCGCGCGAACTGGCGCCGCTGGCCGGCCACTACCCGTGCCTGTTCCTGGGCCCGGCCTGGTGGTTCCACGATGCGCCGGAAGGCATGTGGCGCTTCCGCGAGCAGACGCTCGCCAGCGGCGGCTTCTACAACACCGTCGGTTTCAACGACGACACCCGTGCCTTCCTGTCGATCCCCGCACGCCACGATGTCGCCCGCCGCGTGGACTGCGCGTTCCTGTCCAAGCTGGTCGCAGAACACCGCATCGACGAGGACGAGGCGGCCGAGGTCGCCAGCGACCTCGCCTATCGGCTACCGAAGGAGGCTTACAAGCTGTAAGCGGACGATGGGCCGTGCGTGAAGGGATGCCGTGGGAGCGACGTGAATCGCGAACGCTTTTCTGGAAGATCGTCGCGACTCACACCGCTCCGCATCCCCATTCCGATGCTGCATGGGCTTTCGATTGCCTGCCTCCGCCAGATAACGCCGCCCCCGCTGCCACCTGCCAAGAATCTGGAGATGCCACCCGCCATGGCCGCCTTCTTTCGCCCTGCCCTGCTCGCATGCTTCGCCGTGGCTTTTGCCAGCGGCAGCACGCAGTCTTCCGAACCCGCCGCAGGCGCTGTGCCCTCCAACGCCACGACGCTGCGAACCGCCTACGCCGATGCCTTCCTTATCGGCACGGCGGTCAACGACGACATCGTGGCCGGCCGCGATGCGCGCTCGCAGGCGCTGGTGCCGCTGCACTTCAATTCGATCACCGCCGAGAACGTGATGAAGGCGGAAGTGCTGCACCCGCGACCGGCGATCTGGGACTTCGCCGCGGCCGACGCGTTCGTCGACTACGGCAAGCGGCATGGCATGTTCGTCGTCGGCCACACGCTGGTCTGGCACAACCAGACGCCGGCGTGGTTCTTCGAGGATGGCGCAGGCCGGCCGAATGCGCCGCAAGCGCAGCTGGAGCGCATGCGCGCCTACATCGCCACCGTGGCCGGGCGCTATGCCGGCCGTGTCGATGCATGGGACGTGGTCAACGAGGTCATCGGCGAGGACGGCGGCTACCGCGATACGGCGTGGACGCGCGCGATCGGCGACGGCGACCTGCTGGTGCGCGAAGCGTTCGCCGCCGCGGCGCGCCATGCGCCCGATGCCGAGTTGTACTACAACGACTTCAATACTTGGCGCCCGGAAAAGCGCGCCGGCATCGTGCGCATGTTGAAGATGCTGCAGGCCGCCGGCATCCGCATCGACGGCATCGGCATGCAGGGGCATTGGGGCCTGAACTATCCGCCGATCGAGGAGATCGAGGCATCCATCGACGCCTACGCCGCGTTGGGCGTGAAGGTGATGATCACCGAACTGGACGTGGACGTGCTGCCGTTAACGAAGGAGGGCCAGATCATCGGCACCGGCCTGCAGCATCCGCAGTTCCAGCTGTCCGAATTCAAGCGCTTCCTCGATCCCTATCGCGACGGCCTGCCGGCCGGCGTGCAGCGGCAGCTCGCCGACCGTTATGCCGAGCTGTTCCGCCTGTTCCACCGCAAGCGCGATGCCATCCACCGCGTGACGCTGTGGGGCGTGCACGACGGCATGTCGTGGAAGAACGACTACCCCATCCCCGACCGCATCAATTACCCGATGCTGTTCGATCGCGCGCGCCAGCCCAAGCCGGCGCTGGAAGCGGTGCTGCAGGTGCCGCATGAGAGCGGCGGGCGATAGCCGGTGGAAACCCCATCGCCCGTCCTTCGCGGCGAGACGGGTATGCTCGCGCATCAACGAGGTTCGCCAGAGCGTCATCCACCGCTGTCGCGACGCTCCGCATCCAATGCCACGTCCCAGCACCCACGCAAGGAGATTCCGATGGACCGCTTCGTCCGATCCGCATTCGCCATTCCGCTGCTGACGATGCTGGCGGCCTGCACGTCGACCGGCGGCGACACATCGCAAGCCTTCGACACCGTCGGGCGCCTGACCGCCTTCGATGCCGCGTTCGATACCGTCGTCGCGCCCGATGCGCGCATCGAGAAGATCGCCGAAGGCTTCACCTGGTCCGAGGGACCGGCCTGGCTGCAGCAGGACAACGCCCTGTTGTTCACCGACGTGCCGGAAAACACGCTGTACCGCTGGTCCGAGCGCGACGGCCTGTCGGTCTTCCTCAAGCCCTCCGGCTACGACGGCCCCGCCCTGGAGGCGCTGCGCGAGGCCGGCGCCAATGGCCTGCATGCCGAACCCGACGGCACCGTGCTGCTGGCCGACTCCGGCACGCGCATCGTGGCCAGGCTCGACCCGGCGACGAAGTCCAAGACGCCGCTCGCGACCGCCTACGACGGCAAGCGCTTCAACAGTCCCAACGATGTCGTGCGCCGCCGCGACGGCGTCGTGTTCTTCACCGATCCGCCTTACGGCCTGAAGGATCTGGACGATTCGCCAATCAAGGAACTGGCGTTCAACGGCGTCTACCGCCTGGATCGCGACGGCCGCGTGCACCTGCTGGACGACACTCTGCGCTTCCCCAACGGCATCGCGCTGTCGCCCGACGAACGCACGCTGTACGTGGCCAACTCGGACTCCGAGCGGCCGATCTGGATGGCCTATTCGCTCGACGCCGCTGGCGCGGTGACCGGCAAGCGCGTGTTCGCCGATGCCTCGGATCTCGCCGGCAAGGACAATCCGGGCCTGCCGGACGGCATGGCGGTCGCGGCCGACGGCACGCTGTTCGCCACCGGCCCGGGCGGCGTGATCGTCTTCGCGCCCGACGGCAAGCGCCTAGGGCGCATCGAAACCGGCACGGCGATCGCCAACTGCGCCTTCGGTGGCGACGGCCGCACGCTGTACATGACCTCGCATTCGTTCCTGGCGCGCGTGCGGGTCAAGGCGACTGGCCTGGGTTTCCAGCCATAGGGCATCTGGCAGGCAAGCATCCGGCGCCGACCCGCAGCAGGGTGGGCGCGGGTTTTCGATGCGGCAGCGAGATCGATCGCCTCGATGGCGTTCGAGCCGAATCGGCACCTTCTCCGGCCTCGCCGGGCGGCCGGGGCCGCCGTCAGCGCGGCTTGACCTTCGCCAGCTGTTCCAGATACCAGACGATGATCGGCCTGACCTTTTCGGCTTGCTGCGTCTTCCAGTCGCGGAACAGTTCGGTGCCGAGCGCCACGGCGGTGTTGGGAATCGCGCCGGCCTGGACCAGGCGGTCGATGGCGGTCGCATGCGCCACCTGCGACATGCCGCCCACCGCATCCGCCACGAACATCACCTCGAAGCCTTCCTTGAGCGCGTCCACGACCGGGAAAGCCAGGCATATCTCGGTGTAGAGCGCGCCGAAGATCAGCCGGCGCCGATGGGTGGCCGCGACGGCGTTGCGGAATGCCGCGTCCTCCCATGCGTTCATCGTGCTGCGGTCGATGACCACGGCTTCGGGTAGCTCGGCGGCGATGGAATCGCGAGTGGGACGATTGACGCCCATCTCCACGCCGACCGTGCTCAGCACGACGGGGATGGCCAGCGCCCTGGCGACCCTGATGAGGAAGCGCGTGTTGAGATCGACGAGTTCGGGTCCGGTCTCGGATCGGATGTTGTCGAACATGTCCTGCTGGTAGTCGATCAGCAGCAGGGCGACTTCGTCGTGGTTCCATACCCCGCCCTGCGGCGAGCGCCGTTGCGACGGCAGCTTTTCCGGCAGCCCGCGCGGCGAACCAGTGGATTGCGCCAGCACGGTCCCGGTGAGGGTGGCGGCCAGGGCGGCGGTCACTACCTGCCGGCGGCTGAAGGTCTCGCCTGTCATCGTTCGATCCTCTGGTTCACGAAAAGAGTCTGACCGCATCGCCGACACGGTACGTTCCTGCGCTTTCTGTCCATTGCTGCGATCGCGATGCGCGCGCAATCGACGCGTCATGCCTTGCGTTCGCGCCGCCATACCGCGGGGCTGATCCCCGCCAGCATCCGGAACCGTCGGCCGAAGTGCGTGGCATCGGCGAAGCCGGTCAGCTCGGCAACGTCGTCGAGCGGCAGGTCCGTGTCGGCCAGCAACGCCTTCGCCTTGCTGACGCGCGCTTCCAGCTGCCAGCGGTAGGGCGCCCGCCCGGTCGACGCCTTGAACGCGCGCGCGAAGTGGGCCTGCGACAGCCCGGCGAGCGCCGCCAGATCCGCCAGCTGGACCTGGCCGGGTAGATGCTCGTCCAGGTACGCCACGACCCGGCGCAGCTGCCAGGGCGCCAGGCGGCCGCGCGCGGTGCGCGGCACGTCACCGGCCTGGCCGGTCAGGCGGGCCAGCAACGCGACCGTGTTGCCATCGCCGAACAACTGGCTGGACGGATCCGGATCCTCGACCGTATCGGCCAGCAGCTTCAGCAGCGTCCAAGCGCGCTCGTCCGAAAAGCGGATGCGCGGCGTGGCCAGCGCGCGCGCATCCAGCCGCGCGCCGAACGAGTTCTCCAGTGCGTCGATGCGGAAGACCAGCGTGGCGTCCTTGACGTAGCGCATGTCCGCGCAATAGCCCCACAGGCGGGTGCCGGGCGACGCCAGATGCAGATTCCGCGGCGTGTAGTCGAAGGGGCAAGGCCGGTCCGCGCGCAGGCGCGGTTCGCAATGCGCGCGCCCAGTCTCCTCGAGCATGCCGATCAGCCGCGTCTCGTTCTCGTAGCACAGCTCCGTGCAGCTCTGGCCCTGGCCCCAATATTCCGTCACATCGACATAGGCCCCGTTCCACGCCCGCCGCGAGACGGCGATGCGGCTGAGGTTCGCCGGCAAGGGATTGAGGCGATCGGCCCGTGTCTCCATGCAGGCATTCTCCGGCGCCGTGTCGGCCCGGTATTGCACCTGGTTGCTTGTCCGCAAACCTCCTTTCGCGACGGCGGGGCGGCAAGAAGCGGGCTGTCGGCGACCACCGCTCGTACCGATGTTCCGTTGGCGGATCCGTGTCGCCCCGATCTGCTGTCTTGCAGCACATCGCCGGACATCGCTTCGTCGATTTCATCCGCAGCAAACGAATTTCCGTGAACCAGGGCCCGGAACGGAATACCCGGGAAATTTGCTTTTGACAGCGCTGCCATCGCTTACCACGGTAGCCCCCGATCGTCCGCATGGCGGTCTTGTCCAAGCAATCTCATGGAGGCCTTTTATGGACCGGTTACGCGTCCCTGTTGTTTCGTTGATCCTTCTCGCCGGCTTGCTCGCGGTTCCCGCGATGCAAAGCGCGCACGCGCAGACGCTGGTGTGGGAGGACAACTTCGATGGACCCGGCATCGATGGCGACAAATGGATTTACGAGGTCGGCAACGGCTGCCAGATCGGCCTGTGCGGCTGGGGAAACAGCGAACTGCAGTACTACACCAGCCGTCCGGAAAACGCCCGGATCGAAAACGGCAACCTGATCATCGAAGCGCGCCAGGAAGCCTTCCAGGGCAGCGCGTTCACGTCGGCGCGCCTGAAGACCGAAGGGCGCATGCATTTCAAGTACGGCACGCTGGAGGCGAGGATCAGGACGCCGCAGGTCGGCAACGGACTGTGGCCCGCGTACTGGTTGCTGGGCGCGGTCGGCGTCTGGCCGGCACGCGGCGAGATCGATCTGATGGAAGCCGGCTCGGCCGCGGCCATCGCCGATGGCGTGGCCAACCGCCGCATCGGCGCGGCCGTGCATTGGGACTACAACGGTTCGAAAGCCGACTACGGCAGGGATTACACCAGTCCCGCCGATCTGCACACCGATTTCCACGTCTACCGGATGACGTGGGATTCCCAATACATCCGCGTCTCGATCGATGGCCAGCAGTACTTCGAATTCGCCATCGCCGATATCGAAGGCGGATCGCTGCACGAGTTCCATCATCCGTACTACCTGCTGCTCAACCTAGCCGTGGGCGGCACCTACACCGGCGTGGCGTCGGCGGGCGGCGTCACCGCGCCGATGCCGGGCAAGATGGAAGTGGACTACATCCGGCTGTACCAGAATCCCGGCGACGAACTGTACGTAGGCGCCAACAACGCCGTGCCCGCCGGCAAGTTTGGCGTATTCACCGAACAGGGCGATACCGTCGGCCGGCTCAACTTCGGCCAGGACGCCGAGCTCTATCTGTGGAACAACCTGACGCCGATAGCGCAGGCGCCGTTCGAAGGTTCCGAGGTGATGGCGTTCCGCGCCGGTGCGGGCAACTGGTACGGCATGGGCATCGTGACCGACCACCGCAACATGGGCGCCTACGCCGGCGGCGCGCTCAAGCTCCATCTCAAGACCACCACGCCGTCCACCTTCAAGATCGGCATCAATACGTCCTTCGGCGACAGCTGGGTGGACTTCGTCAACGGCGGCCCGCAATACGGGCTGATCCGCGATGGCGCCTGGCACGAGGTGACCATTCCGTTCAGCGCCTTCTACGATCTCGATCTGAAGGCGGTGAAGCAGATGTTCATGCTGGTGTCCGATCCGCCCGCCTCCGATGTGGAGATCGCGATCGACAAGGTCTACTACGAGAGCCCTTGATTTGTCTCCACGCCCCGGTGGAAGCGACGTGGGCCGCGACGGCATCAACGCGATCCTTCCGTTCAAGGAAGGAGGGCCATCGTCGCGACTCGCATCGCTTCCACGAGACTAGCCGGGACGGGAGGAACCGCTGGCGAGAATGGAATCGAACCCGTCCGCATCGCCCAGCGCGGCGTAAGCCTCGCGCAGCGCGGTGGCGAATCTCAGGTCTCCGGACAACGGCGCGAACACCGCATCGAGTCGCAGGAAGGCGGCGACATCCGCCTGCGCATCGCCCGAACATTCGCGACCGATGCCGGTCAATGCATCGTCCAGCGGATCGGCCAGCGCCACGCCGTTGCGCGCCTGCCGCCGGACGAAATGCATCCATGCCGCGACCGGCAGGCACAGCCGATCGATGGGCCGGCCCGCCGCGAGCGCATCGGCGATCGTGCCGAACAGGCGCACCGGCAGCTTCTGCGAACCGTCCCAGGCGATCTGCGACAGCCGGTGGCGGATCGCCGGGTTGCGGAAGCGCGCGAGGATCGCATCGACATAGGCATCCGGGTCGAAGCCGTGCAGCGTCCCGAGGCTCGGCGCGATGTCCTGGCGCATCAGCCGTTCGACGAAATCGGCCAGCGCCGGGTTGCGCATCGCGTCGGCGACGGTCTCGATGTCCATCAGCGATCCGAGATAGGCCAGCGCCGAATGCGGGCCGTTGAGCAGGCGCAGTTTGGCGCGGTCGTAGCCGGCGATGTCGTCGCTCATCGTCACGCCCGCGCGCTCGAACGCCGGCCGGCCGTTGCGGAAATTGTCCTCCACCACCCATTGCGTATAGGCCTCGCGCTGGATCGGCCACGCATCGACGCAGCCGAGTTCCGCGGCGATGCGTTCGCGCAGCGCGTCGTCGCTGGCCGGGGTGATGCTGTCGACCATCGAGCGCGGGAACGCGGTCTCATTGGCTATCCAGCGCGCGAGATCGCCATCGAGGCGTTCGGCGTACTGCAGCACTGCGCGGCGCAGGCGACCGCCGTTGTCGGCCAGGTTGTCGCAGCTGAGCACGGTATATGGCACCAGTCCGCGATCGCGGCGCAGGCGCAGGCCGGCGACGAGGTAGCCGATGGCGCTGTCCGGCGCGTGCGGCGCGGCGAGATCGTGGACGATGTCCGGATGATCGAAATCCAGGCCGTCGCCGGCCAGGCAATAGCCCTTCTCGGTGATCGTCAGCGTGACCAGGCGGACATCCGGGTCGGCCAGCCGCGCCAGCACCGCCGGCCGCTCGTCGCGCGCGCACAGCAGCTCGCGCAGCGAACCGATCACGCGCAGCGCAGGCCGCTCGCCCAGTAGCGCCAGCGTGTACAGCCCGTCCTGCGGCCGCAGCGCATCGCGCACGCCGGCGCTGTGCAGCGAAACGCCGCAGATCGCCCAGTCCGGTTCATCGGCCAGCAGATCGTCGATGTAGACGGCCTGATGCGCGCGATGGAACGCGCCGGGACCGAAATGCACGATGCCGATGCGGGTTTCGTGGCGGTCGTACGCCGGCCGCACGATGCCGTCAGGCAGATCGCGCAGCGTCTCTTCGGAAAGTCTTGGGCAACCGTCGTTCATGGCGCGGCCGGTTCGATGCGCGCGTAAGGTCCGATCGTCGCGCCGACGAAACCGCCCGCGACTTCGGTGCTGAGCACGGTACCGTCCTGAGCGCGGGCCAGCCATTGCCATGCCGCGCCGTCGCCGGTGAACGCGAAGGCATAGGCGCCGCCATCGGCGGAGACCTTCAGCCGCAGCGTCTCGCTCGCGGGCACGGTGCGCGACGCCACCACCGTGGCCGGTGCATCGCCGCTGCGCCGCTCCAGGAACAGTTCGACGCCGTCGGCGCGGCGGCGTACGCCGAAGAAGTACCAGTAGCGTTCGCTCTGGAACGCGGCGATACCGGCGGAGGTACCCACGGCCGGCAACGCCAGCGCGGTGCTGGCCTCGAACGCGAGGTGCCGCTGCCGGCGCGCCAGGAACGACGGATTGCGCAGCGTATCCAGCCCTTCGGCCAGCGGATGGATCGCCAGCGCGCCGGGCCGCGTGCGCAGATCCGCCCAATCCCGTTTCGGAACGCGCACGTACAGCCATTCGCGGCCGATCGCCGGGCCGTCGAATTCGTCGCGCCAGGTGAAGTTGCCGGCCATCGGCGCCTGATCGGCGTCGCCCCGCATGAATGACGGACCGCGCACGGTATACGGAATCTCGCGGCCGGATTCGAGGATGACCGGCCAGCCGTCCTTCCACGTCACCGGCAGCAGGTAGGTCTCACGGCCGGTGTTGTAGTGCACGCGCGCGTAGTTGCGACTGGCCAGGAACACCGCCCACCAGCTGCCGTCCGGACCTTCGACCAGATCGGCATGGCCGGCGTTGGTCACCGGCAACGGTCGGTCGGCAGGCAGATCGCGCTGGGTCAGGATCGGGTTGCGTTCGTAGGGCTGGTACGGACCCCACACATCGCGGCTGCGCAATACGACCTGCGAATGCTGCGGACCCGTCCCGCCCTCGGCGTCGGACAGGTAGTACCAGCCGTCGATCTTGTAGAGATGCGGGCCTTCGATCCAGATCGGGTTCTTCTCGGGTTCGACGCCGCCGTCGATCAGCGCCTTGCGCGGCCCGATCGGCGCGTGGCGGGCGATATCGATCTGCTGCATCCAGATCGCGCGGTGGCCGTCGTAGCGCGGCGTGCCGGGCGGTTCGTCGTTGTTGAGAAGGTAGACCTTGCCATCGTCGTCGAAGAACAGCGACGGATCGATGCCGCCGATGCCGGGCAGCCAGTGCGGGTCCGACCACGGCCCGGCCGGATCGGTCGCGGTGGCGATGAAGTTGCCGCCGCTGTCGACCGCAGTGGTGACGACGTAGAAGACGCCGTCGTGGTACTCGATGGCCGGCGCGAAGATGCCGCGCGATACGCGCAACCCGTCGAAGTCCAGTTGCGAAGGACGATCGATCACGTTGCCGATCTGGGTCCAGTGGACCAGATCGTCGCTTTCGAACACCGGGATGCCCGGGAAATAGGTGAAGGTCGAGTTGACCAGATAGAACTTGCCGCGCGCTCGCACGATGCTGGGATCGGAGTGGAAGCCGGCCAGCACCGGATTGCGGTAGTGGCCCGGCGGCAGCGGTTGTCCGAACGCGGCATCGCGGCCGGTATATTCGAACCAGTCGAAGAACACCGGTTCGGCCTCGGATGCCAGGACCCCCGTCGGTATCGCCGCCAGGATGGCGAACATCAACATCTTTGCGATTCCCGCCGTGCTCCATCGCCGTCGTCCCCGCGCAGGCGGGGACCCAGCGACTTCATTCGCCGGAAGAAAAGCAAAGGCACGGGGTCCCCGCCTGCGCGGGAACGACGAATCGGAGCGATGCCCGGAAGACAGGCCACCCGCCCGGCGGCAACGCATGCGCTTCATGGCCTCACCAGTCCCACATCGCGCCGTCTTCCAGCCGCGCGATCGGCAGCTGCTTCGGCGAATACGGGTATTTCGCCGCCAGCGCCTCGTCGATGTCCACGCCGTGGCCGGGCGTGTCGCCGACATGCAGGCGGCCGTCGCGGAAGGCGTAGTCGTGCGGGAACACGGCATCGGTCTCGTCGGCATGAAACATGTATTCCTGGATGCCGAAGTTCGGCACCCAGGTATCGAAGTGCAGCGCCGCGCCCATCGTCACCGGCGACAGATCGGTGGCACCGTGGAAGCCGGTGCGCACTTGGTGCAGGCCGGCGAAGTCGGCCAGCCGGCGGATATGGGTGATGCCGCCGCCATGGACGATAGTGGTGCGGATGTAGTCGATCAGCTGGTGCTCGATCAGATGCTTGCAGTCCCAGATCGAGTTGAACACCTCGCCCACCGCCAGCGGCGTGACCGAATGCTGGCGGATCAGTTCGAACGACTTCTGGTTCTCGGCCGGCGTGGCGTCCTCCAGCCAGAACAGGCGGGACGGCTCGACATCGCGCGCCAGCCGCGCCGCCTCGATCGGCGTCAGGCGATGGTGCACGTCATGCAGCAGTTCGACCGTATTGCCGTGATCGCTGCGCAGCCGCTCGAACAGTTTGGGCGCGGTTTCCAGGTAGCGCGGCGTGTTCCACACCGTCTCGGCCGGCAGCTCGCTCTCGGCCGGCTCGTAGGGCTTGCCTTCGGCGGAAATGCCATAAGCCTTCTTGACGCCGGGCACGCCGCACTGCGCGCGCACCGCCAGGAAACCCTTGTCGATGTACTTGCCGACCTCGTCGCTGGCCTCGGCGATGTCGCGGCCGTTGGCGTGCGCGTAGACCAGCGCGCCTTCGCGCGAGCGGCCGCCGAGCAGCTGGTAGATCGGCAGCCCAGCCATCTTGCCGAG
>Ga0160451_100827_pt1 | contig 12773 bp, 12 predicted proteins | sample HID1975M_E1MG_FD_108270 | JGI IMG/M metagenome (GOLD analysis project Ga0160451, IMG submission 108270) | Enriched soil microbial communities from UW Madison campus, WI, USA - HID1975M_E1 MG | ecosystem: Environmental > Terrestrial > Soil > Unclassified | place: USA: Madison, Wisconsin... | reverse complement strand
GCCGCCGTGGCGCTTCTGGTGGCTGGCGCTCAGGCCGATGCCCCAGGTCTTGTCGGGATTGGCATAGCTGAAGATGCCCGAAACCTCGGGAGTGATGCTGCTGCCGAACACCTGCGAGTCGTCGAACACCGCCTTGACGCCCGCGCCGGCCACGACTTCGCCGCCGCTGTGGTTGAACGGACGGTCGGTCAGGATGTTGATGGTGGCGCCGATGCCGCCGCTGGGCACGGTCGCCTGGCCGGTCTTGTAGACCTCCAGGCCGCTGATCGCCTCGGAGGCGAGCTGGGCGAAGTTGAACGCGCGGGTGCCCGCGTCGACGCCGCCGATCGGCACCTGTCCGGATGCGCCGAAGGCATCCGCACCGGGGATCTGGCGGCCGTTGAGGGTGATGAGGTTGAACTGCGGGCCGAAGCCGCGCGCGGTGACCTGCGCGCCCTCGCCGTCGCGGCGCTCGATCGAGATGCCGGTGATGCGCGACAGCGATTCGGCCAGGTTGGTGTCGGGGAACTTGCCGATGTCCTCGGCGCTGACCACATCCACCACGCCGGCGGAGTCGCGCTTGATGTTCATCGCCTGGTTGAGGCTGCTGCGTATGCCGGTGACGGTGACCGTGTCGAGCGTCGTCGCCTCGTCCGAGGTCCGTTGTTGCGTGATCTGGGTTGGCGCCTGCGTGTCCTGGGCGAAAGCCGGACTGACCAGGATCGCGCCGATGGCGGTGAACAGCGCCTTCGTCTTGAACCGCTTCGAATGGTGATTCATGGATTATGCCCTCGGCACTGGAATTGAACGGACAACGGCGTGTGGTTCCGGCATGCGGAGACGGCTGTAGCGCCCGCCGCTGCCACTGTCAGTGCGAGACATCGACGTCTGCTACCTGGCATCTGGACACCTTTCCCTTTTTGCTTTGACCTGGTGAATGTCATCGCCCCCTCCCAGGGGCACCCCGCAGGCGTGGGCCTGCCATTCCGAACCGGGCGCCTGGGCGCGCCCGTTGCAGCCATGCCGGTGTCCGGACAAGACCCGGCGAATCCAAAAACACATGCGACCGGAAAGCGCCCGGCGACCTGCCGGTGCCGGTCCCGCCGCGGGATGGCCGCAACGTCCGCACACCGGTCGGCGCCGCGTGTCGGCCTGTCCCCTGTCGGCAGGCCGCCACGTTTTGGTAGCGCTAACATCTGGAGGACAGCGTAGTCACGCTCCGTTCCGTTTGTCACCGTGCAGTGCAGCAAGCGGCCACCGCCGGCTGACCGCCCGGACGACAGGGCGTCATTGGATATGCGTGCGCCTTGTTGGCGCGCGAAATGAGACCGACAGCGCCGCAAATCGTGCTGGCTGGCCGCCGTCCGGTTCGATTCGTAGACCTGTTTGCAGTGACGCAATTACTTCGCGTCGATGCGCGATCACCCCGAACGGGCGCGCAATGCGGCGCGCGCCGCCGCGAACGGAAAACGCAGCCAGATCATCGCAAAGACAGCGGTACTGGCCAGCGCACCATGCCTGGAGGCATCGAACTTGCGGAAGTAGCGCCACAGGCCGCGATGCTTGTGCCATTCCACGAACAACGGCCGCGCGCGGCTCGACACGCCGCGCACGTGCACGACCGACAGATCGTTGGCCACCGCCACGTGCGCGCCGGCATCGCGCGCGCGCCGGCACAGATCCAGATCCTCGGCATGCAGGCGGTAACCTTCGTCCAGCCCGCCGAGCCGATCGAACAGATCGCGCGACATCAGCATCAACGCGCCGGAAATCGCATCGACCTGCTGCACGGCCAGATCCGGCTCGCGCGGCACGTCCAGCGCGGTACGGCGGCGCTCGAACAGCATCGCGGCGAAATCCGGATCCCGCCGGCGCGCCGCCGGATCGCGCACGCCATTCTCGTTCGTCAACTCGACCCCGAGCAGCGCATCGCCGATGGCGACGGCATGCGCGCGCAGCCGCGCGAGCGTATCGGTTTCCACGCGCAGGTCCGGATTGACGAACGCCAGCCATGGCGCCGTCGAATCGGCCGCGCCCTGGTTGCATCCGGCCGCGAAGCCCGGATTGTCCGGGTTGGCGACGAAGCGCACGCGCGCATCGAGCGAGGCGTGGCGGCGGACGATGTCGAGCGTGTCGTCGCGCGAATCGTTGTCGATCACGCGGATCTCGGCCACGCCATCGGCATTGCGCAGCCGCAGCAGGCAGCCGTCGATGGTCGAGGCGCTTTCGTGGGCGACCACCACCGCGGCGATGGCGTGGGCATCGCCCGGATCAGTCGAACAGTTCACGCTGCCGCTCCCCCGATGCGATGTTCTCGTACTGCGCTGCCAGCTGCGTGCGCAGATCGCGCAGCGGATCGCCCATCAGGAATCCGGCCAGCCGCGGATGCCACGCCGGCCAGCGCGCGTTGAGCGCATCCATGTCGCCGTCGTAGGGACCGCCCTCGCCGCCGCGCGCGACGAAGGCGGTTTCGCACAGCACGTTGCGCCAGCCCAGCCCGGACAGGCGCAGCGACAAATCGATGAGCGCGGCGTACCACGATGCGTAGCTGCTGGCATCCAGCCCGCCGACGCGCTGGCGCGCCCGCGCGCGCAGCGCCACGGCATGGCTGACCGCGGCGGGCAGTTCGGGGTGGGCAGGCGGCATCGCCGCGCAGGCCTGCGCGGTACGTGCAACATCGGACGGCGGCGCGGCGATCTCGCCGATGCGCGGCCACGCGGCCGCTTCGCCGGCGTTGCACCACGGCGTGGCGGTGGCGATGGCCGCATCGCGCGCCAGGCACGCGGCCAGCTGCGACAGCCAGCCCGGCAGCGGCTGCGCATCGGGCGCCAGCACGACCACGTCCACGTCCTGGCAGGCGGCGAGCATCTGATCCAGATGCGCGACCTCGCCGATCGGCTGCGGTCGGCGCGTGTAGTCGGCCTGCAACCGGGTCTTCTTCAGCCAGCGCTCGACGATCGCCAGTCCGCGCGGGCCGGCCTGCGCGTCGTCGGCCAGCCACACGCGCGTGCCCGCCGGCGTGCCGGTGTCCAGCGCCGCCAGGCAGGCATCGAGCGCATCGTCGTCCACGCCCACCGGCAACAGCACGACGGGCAGCGCGGCGCCGGCTTCGCTCACTTCTTCGGCGGATTCAGCGGCTCCAGCGCGCGGAAGCGCCGGCCGTATTCGTCGGTCAGATCGTTCGCTTCCTGCGGATTGCGCACGATGGTCGGCGTCAGCAGCACGATGACCTCGCTGCGATCGGTACTGGAGGTCTGCCGGCCGAACAGCCCGCCGACGATCGGCAGCCGGCTCAGCCCGGGCATGCCGCGCGAGCCGCGCGTGGTGCCATCGCTGATGAGGCCGGCCAGCATCACCGTGTTGCCGTTCTGCACCGCCGCCTCGGTCTTCAGCCGGCGCGTGTTGATGCGCACGTTGCCGTTGTCGTCGGGGATATCGCCGGGCGTGCTGACCTCCTGCACGATGTCCAGGAACACGATGCCATCGCGGGTGATTCGCGGGCGTACCTTGAGGATGATGCCGGTGTCCAGGTACTGCACCTGGCTGTAGGTGCTGTCGCCGCCCAGGCCCGGATTGACGGTGACCGACGAAATCGGGATGCGGCTGCCGACGTTGAGCGTGGCCTCGGCGTTGTTGCGCACGAACACCGACGGCGTCTGCAGCAGGCGCACGTCGGTGACTTCGTCGAGCGCGGAGATGATCGCTGCCGCGTTCCGGCCGAGGAAGGTCCAGCTGAAGCCGGGACCGATGGCTCCATTGGCGCTGCCAATACCGGTGATGTTGCCCGCCAGTCCACTCCATGTATCGCGACCCACCGCGCTAGGCAGACCAACATCGGTTACCGCACGCTCGAAGTACCAGTTGACGCCGTAGCTCAGATCGCCGGTCAGCGCCACTTCCGCCACCTGCGCCTCGATATGCACCTGCATCGGCATCACGTCGAGCTTCTCGATGACCTCGCGGATCGACTGCCAGGCGCTGCCGCTGGCACGTACCAGCAGCGTGTTGGTTTCCTCCACCGCCGACACGCCGACGCGATCGCCTTCGACCTCCAGCGTCACCGCCGCGTTGCCGTTGTCGCGCTGGTTCAGCGACAGCGAGCCGCTGCCCAGTCCGCCGCCGGTGCCGCCGCCGCTGTTGCCGAAGCCGACGCTGCCGTCGCGCCCGTCCACGCCGCTGTCGTTGATCTGCACCGGGTCGGTGCCGGGCATCAGCGATACGTTGCCGGGGCCGCCGGTGCTGCGGCCGTCGCTGCCGCCACCGCCGGCGCCGAACACCTCGGCCAGCCGCTGCGCCAGTTCCTTGGCCTTGATGTACTTCAGTTCGTACGAAAACAGCCGGCTGCCTTCGCCGGCGCCGTCGATGCGATCCAGCCATTGCTGGATCTGGTCCAGGTACGCCGGCTGGGGCGTTATCACCAGCACCGCGTTGGCGCCTTCCAGCGGCAGGAAACGGAACATGCCGGCGCTGGGCGTGCGGCTTTCCTGCCCGAACACTTTTTCCAGATCCGCCACCACCTTGGCCGCACGGCCGCTGCGCAGCGGGAACACTCCGACCGACATGCCCGACAACCAGTCCACGTCGAAGATCTCGACCGTGCGCAGATAGTTCTCCAGTTCGCTGCGGCTGCCCGACAGCGTGATCACGTTGCGCGCCGAATCCACCGCGACGATGGCGTTGGGGCGCGCGTACGGCTCTAGGACCTTCTTCATCTCGCTGGCGGAGATGAAGCGCAGCGGCACCACGCGCACCTCGTAGCCGCGCGCGTTGGCCGGCGCGCCGGTGCGCGGTGCCACGGTGCCGGCCAGCGCCTGGTCGGCCGGCACGATGTTGTAGCGCCCGCCGCTGTAGATCAGCCGCGCGTTGTTCCAGCCCAGCACCATCTCCAGCAGGCTCAGCGCCTCGGCCGGCGACACCGGCTTGGGCGTGCCGAGGGTGACCGTGCCCTGCACGCCGGGCGCGATCACGTAGTTCTGCCCGAGCATGTCGCCGAGGATGGCCTTGACCACCGCGTGCACCGATTCGCCTTCGAAATTGAACGTGGCCGCGCCGCTGCTCGCGCCGCCCAGCGACGGCAACGGCGCGGCTGCCGCGCTGCGGTTGATCATCTGCCCGCTGCCGCGCCGGATCTGCGCCTGCGGACCGGTGCGCGGCGGCTCGGTCTCGGCCAGCGGCGTCGTCTGCGCGCTGCCCGGCACGACATCGGCCGGCACGCCCTGCGCGGTACGGCGCACGTCCGGTACCGGCGTACTGGCGCACGCGGCGAGCAGGCCGACGCACAGGGGAATGGAAAGGAAACGTAGCCTCATGCCTGCACTCTATTGGGTCGGTTCCGGCGTGGCCGGCGACGGGGTCTGGGGATTCTGTTCCTGCTGCCGGCGCTGCGCGCGGCGCGCCTCGATGCGTTTGCGGATTTCTTCCATCTGCTCGTCGGTGGTCTGCGGCGCGGCGGCCGCGGACGGCGCCGGCATGCCGGCCGGCGTGGCGACGGTGGCGGGCACCGGCATCGCCGGGGCGGTACCGCCGGTGGCGCGCGGGGTGGGCATGCCGTCGGGCGACGGCGCGGATGGCGGCGGCGGCACCGGCATCGCGACCGGTGCCGGCACGCCCGGGCCGCGCTGGCCCGGCGGCGCCACCGTGGCCATCGGCGTCGGCGTCTGCCCGCCGGTGCCGTCGAACACGCGCAGTTCCAGCGTGCGCCGGCCTTCCGGGCCGTCGAACACCGCGCTGCGCGGCTCCAGCTCGACCAGGCGCCACGAAGGCAGCCCCTGCGGCGCTTCGCCCAGCTTGACCCGCACGCCCTCGCCGCCCTGCGCCGGCTGCAGGATGGCCAGTTTCAGCGCCGGGGTGACCAGCACGCTGCTGAGCACGAAATCGAAGCCCTGCTGCGCGCCTTCCTCCTGGCCAGGCAGGAAGAACGGCTGCGGCTGGCGGTTGCGCGAGAACAGCGGGCGCTGGCCGATCTCGGCGTACTGCGCGAGCGGGCCGACGCGGTCGGGCGCGGCCGGCGGCAACTGCGGCAAGCCGGTGCCGGCCGCATCGTCGGGCAGCGGCGCGATGCGCCCGCCGAGACCGAACAGCATCAGCACATAGACCAGCACCGCCCAGCCGGCGATGGCGGCGAGCAGGCCGGTGCGCGGATCGACGGCGTCAGGGCGCATCGGCGCCTCCCGGCGGCGATGGCGCGCCGGCCACGGCCTCCGCCACGATCGCCGGCTTCAGGTAGCCATACAGATCGAAGCTGACGTCCAGGCCGCCGCCGCCGGTTTCCTGCGCGTTGTAGGCATAGGCCTGGGTCAGCAGGTTGAGGTTGTGGACGAACAATCGCGGCCTTCCGGTTTCCAGCGCGTACAGCACCGCGGACAGTTCCGGCGTGCCGCAGCGCAGGCGCACCTGCACGGCCACGCGCGGATACGGCTCGCCGCCGGGCAGGCTCAGCGGCGACTGGTTGCTGATGGCGCAGCTGCGGTTGCCCGGACTGGCCTCGCGCACCACCGCTTCCAGCCGCTGCACCAGGCCGGCGGTGGCCAGCTCGACGGTCGCCTCGGGCAGGAAGCCGGGACGCTGGGCCTGCTGCGCAAGCGCCACTTCCAGCCGCTCGCGCACCTGCGGCGCGCGCTGCAACTGGGTGCGGATGCGCAGTTCGCGCTCGCGCAGTTCGTCGATGCGGGTGTTCGCTTCGCGCAGCGGCAGCGTCCACCACGGATGCACCAGTACGCCATAGGCCAGCGCCAGCGTCGCCAGCAGCAGGCCCAGCGCCAGCCAGCGGTCGCGATCAGTCACGGCCGACGCCATCGGCGGCTCCCTGCGGTGGCGGTGACGGTGGTGTCGTCGATGCCGGCGGCGCGACCAGCTCGGCGGTCAGCGTGAAGCGATCCATCCGCGTGCTCGCGTCCGGCTGCAGCGCGCCGCTGAGCGCGGGTGAGCGCCACAGCGGCGCGCCTTCGAGCCGCGCGACCAGCCCGGAAGCCTCCGGGCTCAACCCGATCAGGGTCAGCCGCGCGCCGCGCCGGCCGCCGTTGTCGACCGATTCGATCGCCAGTTTTTCCAGCCAGGTGTTGTCGGGCAGCCGGCGGGTCACCTCGGCCAGCACTTCGACGCTGGTCGGCAGATCGGCGCGCGCCTTGTCCAGCGCCGCCATGCCTTCGACCAGGCCGACCAGTTGCTGTTGCTGCGCGGCGGCGCGGCGCGCCTCCGGCGCCGTGGCCTGGATCGACGCCTCCAGCGTCTCGGCGGCGGCGCGGCGGTTGTCGAGCAACTGCCACATCGCCGCCACCGTCGCCAGCAGCGCGATGGCCGCCAGCAGCCACTGCCAGCGCCGCTGCGAACCGGTACGCACGCTGCGCTCGGCCAGAGGCAGCAGGTTGACCCCGAGCGGCTGGGCGTCGGCATCGGCGACATCGACGCCGGACAGCGTGCCGGCCAATGCGCCGAGCGAGGCCAGGGCCGCATCGAAGCGCTCGCGCGGGACGACGACCAGTTCGACATCGATTTGCCCATCCGCGCGGCGTTGCAGCAGCCGGGCATCGAAGCGCACGTCGTCGCGGGCGAACGGAGTCTGCCGATCGATTTCGAAACCGGCCACATCGCGCAAGCGTTCACTGGCGGCGGCCGGCAACACCATCGCGCGGCGTAGCGCGCTGCCGGCGGGCAACAACAGCCAGCGCGGCAATTCGGCGGCGCGGCGCACGAGGACGGCATCCAGATCGGCGGCCTCCAGCGGCAGCCGCGCCAGGGCCTGGCGGCTGCCGGCATGCTGCCAGTCCAGCTGCAATTGGCTGTCCTGCGCCCGCAGCAGCAAGCGCTCGGGCGACAGGCCCAGCAACGCCTGCCAGCGCGCCGGCAGCCCGCTGGCCAGCGACTGGCGCCACCATGCGAAGAAGCTGCCCGCGCCGGGGCCCAGCCTGGCGCCGCGGCTGCGGAGATTTTCGCGCATCGTGTTCATTGCCGGGCCGCTCCTTCCTCCCACCGGAGTATCGTGTAGACCGAACCCGGCACCGGGCCTCCGCCCGTGCGCACCACCGTCCGTAGCGTCGCCTTGCGGCCATTGGGCAGCGTGGCAAGGCTCTCGATACTATACGTGCCGCTGCCGGCACCGACGAGTTGCGTCGCATCGCCAGGCTGCGCGCCTTCGCGCTGCGCCTGCCATGCCTGCGCATCCAGGCCCATCGCCGCCAGCACCGGCAACGGAGCGAACGCCGGATCCGGCATCGCGCGGCCGGAATACAGGGTCACGTACGGCGAAAGTTCCGCGTACAGCGCCGGCGTCATCCCCAGCACCTGGCCGAGTTCGGCCACGGTGTCGAACGGCGCGTCCTTGGCGCCGTGGGCAAGCCCCGCCGCGGCGTAGTCCGGATCCTCGGCGCTGCCGATCGGCTGGCCCAGCGAATCGGGATCGCGCCAGTCGACGATCGCCGCGGCCATGCGCTCGGCCACTTCGCGCGGCTGGCCGATGGCCTGCATCAGCAGCGACAGCAGTTGCGCGTCGGCCTGGTTCAGATCGACCTTGCCGCTCTCGTCGACAATGCGCACGCGTACCGCGTTGCCGATGTAACTCCAGTCGTACGGCCGGCCATCGGGCAGCCAGCGCGCCTGCGGCCGCGTATCGGCCACCCGCACCAGCGCGTACTCGATGCCGGCGCGGGCGATCTGCTGGGCGGCGGCGCCATCGCGCAGCACGCGCCCCTGCAGCGACTCCACGCGCGCGGTCAGCGCGAACGCGCCGATCAGCGCCGCCAGCAGCGCCACCAGCCACATCACCAGCAGCAGCGCCGCGCCGCGGACCGCGTTCATCGCGTCACCGGCGGAAGGCCCTGCGGCAGCGCGCCGCCGCCGGCGCCGCCCTCGCTGCGCGCCAGCGACACCACCATCTCCGGCCACCAGCTGCCGTCGGCCGACTGCACCTGCATGGCCACCTGCAACGGCAGCAGGCTGCCGGTCTGCCAGCGGTCCTGCCAAGGGCCGAGCGCGTTGTCGCGGTCGAGCCCGCGATAGCGGAATCGCACCTGGCGCAGATCCTCGGCCAGCGTTTCCGGCGGCCGCACCGGCGTCTCCTGCACGGTCTGGCCGGCCTGCACCATCGCGAAATCGACGAGCAGGCGACGGCCGTCGTCGACCGCGCGGATGTCGTACAGATAGGGGCCGCCGCGCCCCAGGTAGTCGGGCAGATCGGCGACGAAGCGCAGCCGCTGCGGTTCGCCGAGGAAACTGGCCTGCTGCAGCGTCGCCGCATCGGTGGCGAACGGGATCGGCAACGCGGAGGACAGATGGTTGCGCAGGAACTGCTGCACCGCGCGCGTGCGCTCGCTGCGCTCGGCGATGACCTCGCCGCGGGTCACCAGCGCAGTCGCCGAACGCAGCGTTGCGAACGCCAGCGCCAGTCCCGAGGCCAGCAGCACCGTCGCCAGCAGCACTTCCATCAACGTGAAGCCGCGTGCGTTCCGCTTCATCGCGTCGCGCCCTGGTTGACGTCGGCCGGCACCAGCCGCAGCGTCTGCCAGTGCAGCCGCTGGCCGGGTCCATCGCCCCAGCGCACCGACAGATCCAGCGCCATCAGTCGCGGCGCGTACGGATCGACGACCTGCCCGCCGCCGGGCGGCGGCGGGTCGGCGTAGGGCGCGATATCCAGCGTCCACGTGTAGCGCCCCTCGTCGAAGCGGCCTTGCCGCCGTCCCGGCTGCGCCGGCTCGCCGCCGTCGAACGTGGCCAGCAGCGACTGCGCGTGCAGCGTGGCGCGGCTGGCGTCCTCGGCCTCGCGCACCTGCCGCGCCGCGCCGGACAGCGAGCCGAGCAGCAGCGTCAGCGCCAGCGCCAGCAAGGCGAAGGCGACGATGACTTCCAGCAGGGTGAAACCGTGCGGCCGCTTCACGACAGCGGTACCGCGTCGGCGCGCGAAATCCTGACCTGCCCGGTCAGCCAGCCGACGTCGATGACCCAGGCCGCCTGTCCCTGCTGCAGGCGCACGCGCCCGCCGGTGGATCCGCCGTCGTGGAAGAACAGGATGCCGCCCTCGCCCGCGCGTTCCTGCGCCTGCCGCGCGCCGGTGAAGCCGACGCCGATGGCCGCCGGCAGTTCACCGCGGCGATCGTTGGGCGCCTGCCAGCGCCGCGCATGCGGGTCGATGACGAAACGTTGCGGCACGCCGGTGGCGATGGCCTGGGCGCGGGTATAGCGCAGCTGCGCAGCGATTTCCTTGGCCTGCGAACGCAGCCGCATGCCGTCGATGCCGCCGGTCAATACCGCCGCCGCGAGCAGGCTGGCGACGGCGATCAGCGCGATTACCAGCATCATTTCCAGCAGCGATACGCCGCGCAGAGCGCGAGGCGTCGACCGCAGGGCACCGGAGCGGTTCATCGCGGATGCGAGGGCCGGCGCTTATTCGAAACGCAGATCCGCATCGACGCTGTCGCCGCCCGGCTTGCCGTCGGCGCCCAGGCTGATCAGATCGAAGCGCTGGTTCTGCCCGGGCACGCGGTATTCGACGTCCGTGCCCCACGGATCCTTCAGTTCGGTGGCCTTGGCGTAGGGACCGAGCCAGCCGGTGGCGTTGCCGGGCTGGACGACCAGATCCTGCAGCTGCGACGGCAGGCTGCCGGTATCGAGCTGGTAGTTCTCGATCTTGCCGGCCAGCGTCTGCAGTTGCGATCGCGCCAGGTTGGCCTTGCCGCGATCGGCGCCGCCCAGCACGCGGCTGCCGACCAGCGTCAGCACCAGGCCGATCAGCACCAGCACGATGATGATCTCCAGCAGGCTCATGCCGCGCTGCAGCGCCGGCGACGGGGAGCGGGTCAGCGAACGGGAACGTGGGCGCATCGGGGGAGTCCGGAGGGAAAGGGCCATAGTGTGATTCCTTGTCTATGAATGTTCCTTGCGCGGGGTCGCGGGTCAGCCCAGCGCATTGGTCAGGTCGTACAGCGGCACCAGCACGGCGATGATCACCATCCCCACCACCGAGGCCAGCACGATGGTGACGACCGGCACCAGCGCGGCCAGCATGCGGTCCATCGCCTGCGCGGTCTCCTGCTCGAAGGTATCGGCGGTCTTGAGCAGCATCGCGTCCAGCGCGCCGGACTCCTCGCCCACCTGGATCATCTGCAGCGCCAGCCGCGGGAAGCGCTTGCCGCGCGCCAGCGACACCGACAGCCCGTGACCGTTCCTGACATCGTCGGCGGCCTTCTCAACGTCGGCCGACAGCGCGCGGTTGACCAGCACGTTGCGCGCGATGCCCAGCGCCGCCAGCAGCGGCACGCCGTTGCGCAGCAACGTCCCCAGCGTGCGCGCCAGCCGCGCGGTCTCCAGCCTGGCCAGCAGCGGGCCGACGCCCTTGCGCTGCAGCAGCCAGCGATCCAGCCGATCCCGGAACGCGGCGTCGCGGCGCTTGCGATCCAGCCACCACGCCAGCAGCAGCGGCGCGGCCACCAGCACCGGCCAGCCGTCGCGCACGCCCAGCCCCAGCCATAGCACCGCCTGGGTGAACCACGGCAGCGCCACGTCCAGGCTTTCGTACATCGCCGCGAACTGCGGCACCACGTAGCCGAGCAGGAACAGCAGCGCCGCCGACACCACCACCAGCAGGATGATCGGATAGATCAGCGCGTTGACCACGCGGCCCTTCAGCGCGCGGCTGCGCTCCAGGTAGTCGGCCAGCCGCTGCAGCGTCTCGTGCATGCTGCCGCCGGCCTCGCCGGCGCGGACCATGTTGATGTAGAGCCGCGAGAACAGGCCGTGCTGGCGCTCCAGCGCCGCCGACAGCGGCGCACCGCCGCGCACCGCGTCGCGGATGTCGGCGATGGTGTGGCGCGCCTTCTCGTCCTCGGGCAGATCGAGCAGGATCGACAGCGCGCGATCCAAAGGCTGTCCGGCGCCGAGCAGCGTGGACAGCTGCTGGGTGAACTGCACCAGCCGCTCGCCGCCGAACGGCTGCGGCTTGAGCAGGCTGCGCCACGAGCGTCCGGTCTCGGCTTCCGACGCCAGTTGCGCCTGCACCGGCAGATGGCCCTGTTCCTGCAGGCGCGCGACCACCTCGGCATCGCTCGCCGCCTCCATCTGGCCGTCGAGCATTTCGCCGCGCGGATTGAGCGCCTTGTAGCGGTAGAGCGGCATGCGGACAGGTCGCGGAAAGGTCAGGCACGTTAGCGCACGCGGTCCTGCGTGCCAACGCCGATGCGACCGCAGCACCGGGGTCGGCCGGTGCTGCGGTGCAAGGCGTGCGTTTACGGCGCGCTGAAGCTGCCGCGGATGCTGACGTTCTGGAACGCGGTCTTGCCGATCAGGGTCACGTAGTACGTCCCGGCCTGCGGCCTGGCGATGTTGACCACCTCGTTGTTGCCGGGCCGCACCGAGCGCAGATCGTAGCTGGCCGCGGTGGCTTCGCTGCCGAACTTCACGTACAGATCGGCGTCACCGCTGCCGCCGTAGGCGATGAACGACAGCGACGTGGCACCGGCCGGCACCACCAGCGCATAGGCGATCGCCGCATCCTTGGCGCCACTGTTGCCGCCGACGGCGACGTTGTTGGTCAGCGGCGTGGCGGTCGGCGGTTCGCCGCCGCCGAGCACCGCATCGACCGCCGCGGACGCATTGACGATGCCCGCGCCGATCGGCCGGTTGGCCGGCGGTGCGACCGGGAACGCGCGCGCGGTCGACTTCAGCGTCGCCAGCACCTGCGCCGGGGTCAGCGGCGTTTCGGCCACGCTCTGCATCAGCGCCACCACCGCGGCCACGTGCGGCGCCGCCATCGACGTGCCGCCCATGCCGAAGTAGGTCTCGGTGGTCGGCACGGTACTGCCGGCGTT
>Ga0160451_100822_pt1 | contig 12844 bp, 12 predicted proteins | sample HID1975M_E1MG_FD_108270 | JGI IMG/M metagenome (GOLD analysis project Ga0160451, IMG submission 108270) | Enriched soil microbial communities from UW Madison campus, WI, USA - HID1975M_E1 MG | ecosystem: Environmental > Terrestrial > Soil > Unclassified | place: USA: Madison, Wisconsin... | reverse complement strand
TTCGCGCTGCGCCTGTCCGATGATTTCAACGGCGACAGCAACTACCAGTTGATCACCGAACTGACGCGCACCGGATTGAGCGAGGAGGGCGCGGAGATGAAGCTGCGCGTCGGCCTTGGCGAAGTGGAGCAGGTGTTCGCCGAGTACTACCGTCCCTTCGGCATCTCCGGCCGCCACGCCTTGTCCGGCTACGCCCAATATCGCGCCACCGACCTGGGCTTGGAACTGGAGACAGGTAACGCCCTGGCGCGGTACCGCTATAGCCAGTGGCTGGGCGGTCTGCGCTGGGCCTACTCGCCGCGTGTGGATTGGGAGGCTTCGCTATTCGTGGAGCGCGGGCAAGAGCGCCTGCGGCTGGACGTGGGCGATCCCACGCAGTTGGGCAACTATCGTGCCGACCTGGGCAGCATCGCCTGGCAACTCAGGCACGATTCCATCGATAGCTCGGCCTTCCCCAGCCGCGGACAGCGGCTGCTGCTGACGCGCCAGCACTTCCTGGAATCGTTGGGCGCGAACGATTCGGAGGCGGTGACGCGGCTGCAATGGGATGGCGCATGGTCCTCCGGTGAGAGCCGTTGGCTCGGCGGCCTGCGCGCCTCCTCGGCACATGGAGGCGATGATCTATTGGCGGCATACGGCTTCCTTGGCGGGCTTGGAAACCTGTCCGGCTATCCGGAAGAGGGCATCTTCGCGCCGCATACCGCGCTGGCGCGCGTCATGTACTACCGACGCGTCGCGCACGCGGATACGTTGTTGACGATCCCCTTGTACGTGGGCGGCAGCCTGGAGTGGGGCGGCTATTGGCGGCGCCGCGCCGACGTGGACATCGACGATATGCAGGGTGCGGGCAGTGTGTTCGTCGGGGTGGATACCTTCCTTGGACCGGTGTTTCTGGGGTATGGCCGCACGCAAAATGGGCGGGATTCTTTCTACCTGACCTTCGGTTCGCTGCTGCGGACGTTGGATGGGTTTTAGACGGCGTGCGCGACTGCGCAGGCTCTGCGAGAGGGGCGGAAATGAAACTTGGACGAAGGACCATGCTTGCGGCGGCAGTCGCCGTCGCAGCGATGGCGACCGGATGCAGGCAGCAAGCTGTCGTCGACGACGGGATCGGCATCGTTGTGACGTTGAGCCCTCGGGCCGCGGAAGAAATGGAGTCACGCGACGAACAGATCACGGTGTCGGCTGCCTGGTACGGTGCGCCGCGTCCCGATGCGGTCGGCGACGTGGACGAAACCGGCCGATTGGCACTCGGGACACGCCAGTGGTTGCTGCCGGGGCAGGGAGGGTCGGTAGACGTGGCGCCCGACGACCGCACGCGGGGAAACTATCCACGCGTCGAAGGGCCGGTGGGCGTCAACGTCAACATCTACTCAGCTCGCAAGAGTGGACCGGATAACCTGTTGGCTTGCGACATCATTGATGGCGACATCGCATCTCTGGCTGGGCGCGAAGTGGCCATCGCATGCAGCTTGATCGAGGAAGGAACGCCTACTCGTCACTTCCCGTGACCGATCCGCAAGCAAGGCATCAGCATGAACGAGCTGTCCGGTTGGATCATAGGCATCCTCTTTGTCGCGGCCGCGATCGCGTTCGGCTTGCTGCCGGCGCGCCTGTTCCGGTGGAGGCATGCCAGGGCGTTGACCAGCGAATCCAAGCTGGTCGCATCCGACCTTATGGCGCGGGTCGGTGCGTTGCATGGCCTTATCCTGGCTCTCGTCTTTGCCAGCACGCATGGGGGCAACGAGCAACTTCAAACCATAATCACGCAGGAAGCGACCGCGGTCGATCACGTGTACTACAACGCACGCCGCTACGGGGCCCCCGAGGTGATGGCGGCCAGTACCGCCTACATCCGCGCGACGATCGATCAGGATTGGCCCAGCATGGCCAACGACAATGCGCTGAGCAGCGCCGGCTGGCGCGCATGGTCGAACCTGCTGGAGAAGGCGCTGGAACTGACCCCGGAGAATGCACGCCAGGCCGCGCTGCTGGCACAGATCCAGCAGGACGTCTGGCGCATCGAGAATCTTCGGCAGACACGCGGCTACGAAGCAGACAACCGGATCGCACCGGTCTTCTGGCTGGTGGCCATCACCGGCATCGTCCTGGTCGGCGCGCTGCTGTTTGCGCACGAGCCCACGCCGCTTCACCAACTCATGATGTCGGCGTACTCGGCATACACCGGACTGGTCCTGTTCCTGATCTATGATCTGACGCATCCGTTCGACGGAGCCATCCAGATTCGGCCCGTCGCCTTCCAGGCGATATTGGATTCGATCATGCTGGGCCAGTTCTGAGAAGACTTGTCCAACATGCGGGCTTGGCCCGGGGTCAAGAAAACGTGGGGCGCGAAGTTTTTTCGCGATCTTCCTGGATGGCTCGCCTTCATCGGCGCAGTGCGCACCTTGGCCTGGCGGGTGGCATCAATAGATGAGCAGAAGACGCGTAGTCGCGAACGTCCACGGTGCAACACGTGATCCCCTCAGGACACCACAGGACAACTGTCGAAGTCGCAGGCAAACGCCAAACCATCACGCCGCGGTACAGCGTCGATATCCGTACCGACGTCCGCGCCGCAGTTTCCCCAAGGCTGAAAAGAAAAACCCCCTGATGGAATCAGGGGGTTTGAATGGTGGAGGTGGGCGGAATCGAACCGCCGTCCGAAGGCACTCCATCCCCGGCACTACATGCTTAGCTCACCGTTGGATCTCGTCCTGCGACAGCACGGTGGGCGAAGCGCACCGCAGGACCAGCCTGTTTTGGTTAAGCCGTGACTGACAGGCAGCCGTCACAGCCGGTTCCGTGATAATGACCCTACATCCACGAGCACGGGCACAAGTGGGTTCGGGGCTTACGCCTTAAGCGGCGAGAGCGTAGTTGTCGTCGTTGGCAACTAGAGTTTTGCCGCTGGATTAACGAGGAAAGCTGCCCCCTCGGCATGCGCCAGGCAATTTCGCAACCCCCGTCGAAGCCAGTGCACCCCCGGGAATCGTCATTGCTGACGGAAGGCAGTGTAGGGGCGCGCCGCCAGCGTCACAAGTGTGCGTTGGTTAACGGTCAGCACGGCTTCACCTGCCGCACGATGGCCTGACCCCGACCGATGGCGCGTTGTCGAATGACGACAGGGGACAACGCAAGGAGTTGACTCATGGCAGGCAGAAAGCCTCCCCGCCGTCCCGCCGGCGGCACGTCGTCCGCCGCGACACCGCGCAAGGCCACCCCGGGCAAGCGCGCGCCCGCCAAGCGCGCCAAGGCCGCCACGGCGAAGGACCCGCGCGTGGCCAAGGACATCTCCAATGCCTCCAAGCAGGAGGATTTCATGGCGCTGGCGCAGGGCCGCGCCAAGACCGTGCTCTACATCCATGGCATCGGCAACAAGCCGCTGCCGGAAGTGCTGCGCCGCCAGTGGGACAACGCGTTGTTCGGTCGCGGCATGGGCGAGCGCACGCGCATGGCCTATTGGGTCAACCGCGAGCGCTATCCGTCGCCGGAACCCGGCGGCATGGAAGATCGCGATCAGGGACCGGTGCTCAACCAGGCCGAGCAGCGCATCCTCAGCGCGCTGGGCATCGAGCCGAGCATGCAGGATCTGGAAGTATTGGCCGATGCGCTGGCCGACAGCGAACGCGAGCGCCAACTGTTGCAGCGCATGCTGGACGAACTGGAAGCCTCGGCGCCGCCGCCGGGTTTACCGGGTTCGCCTGGCGCCAGGGGTATCGCCAGCGGCCTGAATCGCATCCTGTTGAAGATGATTTCCGCGGCGCTGCTGCAGGACGTGCACGATTTCTTCTTCGTGCCGGCCGAACGCGAGCGCATGCGCAACAGCCTGCTCGAACGCCTGCAGGCGGGCGGCGGGCCGTTCGTCATCGTCGCGCACAGCCAGGGCTCGGTGATCGCCTACGACGTGCTGCGCGAACTCGATCCGGCTACGCACGAGGTCGCGCTGTTCGTCACCGTCGGATCGCCGCTGGGCCTGCCCAGCATCCGCAGCATGTTCAAGCAGTGGACCGGGAAGCGGAAGCTGCCGTTCCCGGCCTGCGTGCGGCGCTGGGTCAATATCGCCGAGCATCTGGATCCGGTCTCGCTGGATCGCGATTTGACCAACGATATCGAACGCACGGCCGGGCGTTTCGTCAACATCAACGGCGCGCGCATCAATCCGGACTGGCGGCGCAATCCGCATTCGGGATCGGGTTACCTGTCGATGCCGCAGACCCGGCAGGAAGTGCGCAACGCGGTCGGTGTGGGCTTTGACCAGCCGGTGTCCAATACCGTGCTCATCAAGGACCTGTCAGACCAGATGGAAGCGTGCGGCGCCGAATACCGCCACGAGATCCTGATCGAGCTGGACAAGCTGTCCGGTGATGGCGATCGCGCCGGCATGCGCGTCGCCTTGCTGTCGCGCATCCGCGAGCTTGCCGGCGCGTCCACCCGCCTGCAGGGCGAGGCGCTGGACGAGGCCATCGTGCTGGAGGACGGCTTGCACCGGTTCGTGTCGGCACGCTTGACCCGGTTCGAGATCGAAGCCTTGCGCAACGACTATCGCGCGCTCGGCTTCAAGCGCCTGTGGCGCGATGCCGGCAAGCGTGCGCTGCTCAACCAGTCGGCGGGCGTGGTGCATGCCGATGCGGCGCAGGTGTCCTACCGTGCGCAGGGCAGCCGGATCGGCTGGGCGGTGCTGGACAGCGGCATCGCCGCCAGCCATCCGCACTTCTACCAGCGCGGCAAGCGCGATGTGGTGGCCGCGCAATGGGACTGCACCGTGCGCGGCAAACCGAAGAAACTGGTGCGCGGCGACGGCGCCGCCTTCAGCGGGCTGGATCGCAACGGCCACGGCACGCACGTGGCCGGCATCATCGCCGGTACCTGCAGCGCGCCGCTGCCCGGCGGCGCGGAGGCGGTGGAATTCAGCGGCATCGCGCCACAGACGCAGATCTACGGGTTCAAGGTGCTCAACGATGAAGGCGAAGGCCAGGATTCGTGGATCATCAAGGCGGTCCAGCAGATCGCCGATCTCAACGAACAGGCCGGCGAACTGGTCATCCATGGCGCCAACCTCAGCCTGGGCGGCTATTTCGATGTGGAAAGCTACGGCTGCGGACATACCCCGCTATGCAACGAACTGCGACGGCTGTGGCGGCAAGGCGTCGTGGTGGTGCTGGCAGCCGGCAACGAAGGGCTGGCATGGCTGGTGCAGCACGATGGCGAGTCGTACCCGATGAACATGGACATGACCATCGGCGATCCGGCCAACCTGGAGGAAGCCATCGCCGTCGGCTCGGTGCACAAAGGCAATCCTCACAACTACGGGGTGTCGTATTTCTCCTCGCGTGGGCCGACTGCCGACGGGCGTTGCAAGCCCGATGTGGTCGCTCCGGGCGAGAAGATCATCTCGGCGCATTACGGCTTCGATCCGCGCGACGCGAGCACCTGGATGGTCGAGATGAGCGGTACCAGCATGGCCGCGCCGCACGTGTCGGGCGTCATCGCCGGCTTCCTGTCGGTGCGCCGCGAATTCATCGGCTTCCCTGATCGCGTCAAGCAGCTGCTGATGGCGCATGCCACCGACATCGGCCGCGATCGCTATACGCAGGGCAAGGGCATTCCCAACCTGATGCAGATGCTGGCGACGACCTGACGCGCGAGATACTGGGAGACAGCTGTCGTCGGAACGCTCGCCGTCGCCGCCGCTTGCGGTTAACGTGAGCACCGCAGCGGCTCGTGCGTCGAGGGGCGCCATGGATTTACCGGTAACGCCAGGACTGGACAATCCCATCTGGAACACACTGACCGGATTGCACCGCGATCTCGCGCTGCAATCCGGCGCGGTGATGCGCTATCCGCCCGAATACGCGCCGTTCCTGGGCGTGGCCGACAGCGAAGCGGAGGTCGGCGATGCGCTGGAGACGCTGGTACAACCCGAGGAGACGGTCTACCTGCTCGGTGTCGCGCCCAGGCCACCGGCGCGCTGGCGACTGGAATCCTTCCGCCCGCTGGCGCAGATGGTGTGCCCGGCGCCGGTCGCGATGGACGACGGGCCGGACATCATCGCGCTGACGCAGGCGCATCGTGCCGATGTGCTGGCGTTGACGGCCCTGGTGTACCCGCATTACTTCCGCCCGCGCACGATGGAGATGGGCCGCTATTTCGGCATCTACCTGCAGGGCCGGCTGGCGGCGATGATCGGCGAACGCCTCGGCCCGGCGGGCTGCCGCGAGATGAGCGCCATCTGCACGCATCCGGACTTCGGCGGCCAGGGCCATGCGCGCCGGCTGACCGCGATGCTCGGCAACGACACGCTGGCGCGCGGCCAGCTGCCGTTCCTGCACGTCAGCCACGAGAACGTGCGCGCCAAGCGGCTCTACGAAACGCTCGGTTATCGCCATCGCGGCGACATCGGGTTCTGGGCGTTGACCCGGAGATAGCGCCGTGCCGGAAAAAGAATGGCGTTGCCTGTCGGCGCATCGGAACGCGCTCAAGGCAAGGCGAACGTTCCGCCTCCCGGGTGCGATGCAGGCGTTCCCGGCCGCGGAAATCCGCCGGCCGGCAGCCTCATGCGTTCTTGTTGTGCTGGCGCATCGTCCGCTGCTTCTCGCGCGCCCAATCGCGATCCTTGCTGGCCGCGCGCTTGTCGTGGGTCTGCTTGCCCTTGGCCAGGGCGATCTCGGCCTTGACCTTGTTGCCCTTCCAGTACAGCGCGGTCGGCACCAGCGTGTAGCCGTCGCGCTCGACCTTGCCGACCAGCGTGTCGATCTCGCGCCGGTGCAGCAGCAGCTTGCGGGTGCGGCGGTCGTCGGCCACCACGTGCGTCGAGGCCTGGATGAGCGGGGTGATCTGCGCGCCGAACAGGAAGATCTCGCCGTTGCGGATGGTCGCGTAGGCCTCGGTGATGTTGGCCCGGCCGGCACGGATGGCCTTCAGCTCCCAGCCCTGCAGCGCCAGCCCGGCCTCGTGGCGCTGCTCCAGGTGGTACTCGTGGCGGGCGCGCTTGTTCAACGCGATGGTGCCAGTTGCTTTATTCTTGTCCGGTTTCTTTGCCATCCGCCCATTGTCGCCCAAGGCGGGATCACACGCGAGTCAAATGCCTACCATCCGCCGCAGCGCCCTGGTCGAACACTCGGCCGCCCGCATGTACGACCTGGTCAACGACGTGGCCGCCTATCCCCGGCGCTTCGACTGGTGCAAGGGCGCCGAGATCATCGACAGCGGACCCGACCGCCTGGTGGCAAGGCTGGACCTGGGGCTGGGTTCGCTGCGCACGTGGTTCACGACCGAAAACGCGCTGGATCGCCCGCACCGCATCGACATGCAACTGGTCGACGGGCCGTTCCGCAAGCTGCACGGCCGCTGGGATTTCCATGCGCTGGACGAATCGGCCTGCAAGGTGACGCTGACGCTGGCGTTCGAACCCAGCAGCCGGCTGCTGGCGCCGGCGCTGGCGCTGGGATTCCAGGGACTGGCCGACCGCATGGTCGACGACTTCATCCGCGTGGCCGATCGGGGCGAATGAGGTGCGCGTGGAAGTTATCCGCGCCTGGCCGCGCCGGCATGAATCGATCGTGCTGGATCTGCCCGAAGGCACGCAGGTCGCGCAGGCCGTGGCGCTGTGCGGCTGGACCGGCGAGGAATGCGGCTATGCGGTCCACGGCGTCGCGGTGACGCCGGAAACACCTTTGCAAGACGGCGATCGTCTGGAACTGCTGCGGCCGCTGCAGATGGATCCCAAGGAAGCGCGCCGCAAGCGGGCGCGCAAAACCGTTTAGCGGCGGCGCGCGCCTTTCTTCTTGTCCTTGGCCAGGTTGGGGCCGAACTTGCGCACGTCCCTGGACAACTGCAGATCGTTCTCCGGGAAGTATTCGCCTTCCCAGGTGGCCAGCGTATTGCCGTCGAAGTGCAGGGTCAGGTTCTTGATATCTGTATTACCGCGGCGGTTGGTGCGCTCGCTGGCGGTGTAGTCCCAGCGGTTGGCGTGGAACGGGTCGGCGATCGAGGGCGAACCGAGCAGCGCCTGCACCTGCTGCTTGCTCTGGCCGGCCTGCAGCTGATCCACGGCGGCCTTCTCGAGAATGTTGCCCTGGTAGATGGGTTGCTTGTAGAGGATGCCGCAGCCGGCGGTGGCGGAAGCGAGCAGGGCGACCAGCAGGAATTTGCGCATGGGTGACAGCGTGGGATCGGCGAATGAAAACGTGCCGATGATACACTTCCGCGGACCGCCGCAACCGGACTTCAGGCAGCTGGCGCTAAACCGCCAATGAACGGAGACGCCACATGGAATCGCAGGATTTACGCAAGGTCGGCCTCAAGGTCACCCACCCGCGCATGCGCATCCTGGAGCTGCTGGAGCGCGACGGCGCGCATCATCTCAGCGCCGAAGACATCTACCGGCAATTGCTCGATCACGGCGACGAGATCGGCCTGGCCACCGTCTACCGCGTATTGACCCAGTTCGAAGCCGCCGGGCTGGTGCTCAAGCACAATTTCGAAGGCGGCCAGGCGGTATACGAACTGAATCGCGGCGGCCACCACGATCACATGGTCGATATCGACAACGGCAAGATCATCGAGTTCGAAAGCCCGGAAATCGAGAAGCTCCAGCGCGAGATCGCCGCCCAGCACGGCTACATCCTCGAAGAGCATTCCTTGGTGCTGTACGTGCGCAAGAAGCGCTGACGACATGTGCCGCCGGGCCGGTCCCGGCCCAGCCTGCCCGAAATCCGAAAACTTCTTGTGGGAGCGACGTCAGTCGCGACGGGAGATCTTGCGTCTCGGCTGACGTCGCTCCCACGGGTACCGTTTGCTTCGGCGGAGTCAATCCACGTTGGCGAGCAGCCGCCGGGCCGCGGCGCGCGCTTCCTTGCTGACTTCCACGCCGCCGAGCATCCGCGCCAGTTCCTCTTCGCGTTGTTTGATGTCCAGCGACTCGACCGCGCTCTGGGTCATGCCGTCGACCGGCGCCTTGCTGACGCGGTAATGGGCGTGGCCCTGCGCGGCGACCTGCGGCAGATGGGTCACGCAAAGCACTTGCCGTTGCGCGCCGAGCGCGCGCAGCTTCTGGCCGACGATATCAGCGACCGCGCCGCCGATGCCCGAATCGACCTCGTCGAACACCATCGTCGGCACCGCATCCAGTCCCAGCGCGGCCACTTCGATGGCCAGCGAGATGCGCGACAGTTCGCCGCCCGAGGCGACCTTGCGAAGCGGCCGCGGCGGCTGGCCGGCATTGGCGGCGACCATGAACTCGACGCGCTCGCCGCCGGCCGGGTCCGGGCGGTCGTCCGGGTTGGCTTCCAGCGCGATCTCGAAACGTCCGCCGCCCATGCCCAGTTCGCCGATCAACGTGGTGGTGGCCTTGCCCAGTTCCTGCGCGGCGCGCTGGCGGCTGCGGCCGAGCTTGCCGGCGGCCTTGCGCCAGCCGGCGCGCGCGGCCTCGATATCGGTGTTGAGCTGCAGCAGGCGCTCGCCGGCGCCGCGCAGGCTTTCCAGTTCGGTCTCCAGCGCATCGCGATGGGCGGCCAGTTCCTCGGGCAGCAGGCGGTGCTTGCGCGCAAGGTCGTGGATGCGGCCCAGTCGGCGATCCAGTTCGTCGAACTGCGCCGGATCGGCGTCGAGGTCGTCGCGGATCTGCGACAGCAGCGCCAGCGCTTCCTCCAGCTGGATATGCGCGCTTTCCAGCAGGCCGTCGACCTCGCCCAGCCGCGGTTCGTGATCGCGCAGGCGCGACAGGTCGTGGCGTCCCTGCTGCAGCAGCGACAGCAACGCCGGGCCGTCGTCGCCGCCCAGCCGCTCCAGCGCCAGATCGCAGGCCTGGATCAAGCCAGCGGCATGGGCCTGGCGCCGGTGGTTGGCGACCAGCGCCTGCAGGCTGGCCGGGGCCAGATCCTCGCGCGCCAGTTCGCCCAGCTGGTGTTCCAGGTAATTGAGGCGGTCGGAGACATCGCCTTGTCCGGACAGCCGTTCGCGCTCGCGCAGCAGTTCGGTCCACTGCGCCGCCGCCTGCCGCACCGCGTCGCGCTCGGCGTCGTTGCGCGCGTAGGCGTCGAGCAATTGCAGCTGGCTGTGCCGGGCCATCAAGGCCTGATGCTCGTGCTGGCCGTGGATTTCGACCAGCCGCGCGGCCAGTTCGGACAGCTGGGTGAGGGTGACGCTGCGGCCGTTGATCCACGCGCGCGAGCCGCCGTCGGCGCGGATGATGCGGCGCAGCTGGCACTGGCGGCCGTCGTCCAGTTCGTTGTCGCGTAGCCAGGTGTGCGCGGGCGCGCCGTCGTCCGGGTCGAATTCGGCCGACAGTTCGGCGCGTTCGGCGCCGTGGCGGACCACGCCGCTGTCGGCGCGCAGCCCGGACAGAAAGCCCAGCGCATCGACCAGCAGCGACTTGCCGGCGCCGGTTTCGCCGGAAATGACGGTCATGCCGGCGCCGAACTCCAGTTCGGCGGCGCGGACCACGGCGAAATCCTTGAGGGCGAGATGTCTCAGCATGGGGCGCGATTGTAGGGCCTGCCGGCGCAGCGGGTGAGACGGCGCGCATGGCGTCTTGCAAAGCCCGGTCCCGCTGGTTATCTAGAGGGCATGTCCGTGCCTTCGCTCCCGCTAGACCCGCGCGCCCGCCAGCTGCTGCGCACCCTGATCGCCCGCTACATCCACGATGGCGAGCCGGTCGGCTCGGCGACGCTGGCCAAGCACGCGGGCCTGGAAGTCAGCCCGGCGACCATCCGCAACATCCTGTCCGAGCTGGAGGAAGTGGGCCTGCTCAGCTCGCCGCATACCTCGGCCGGGCGGATACCGACCGCGCAGGGCTATCGGGTATTCGTCGACAGCCTGGTGCAGGTCAAGTCGCTGGGCGATGGCGAGGTGGCGCGGCTGCGCGCCGAACTGCCGGCCGGTGCCGGCACCCAGGCGCTGCTGGGCAACGCGTCGGAACTGCTGTCGGCAATGACCCATTTCGTCGGCGTGGTCAGTGCGCCGCGGCGCGAGCAGTTCGCGTTCCGCCATATCGATTTCGTGCCGCTGGAAGGCAAGCGGGTGCTGGCGATCCTGGTGTTCGCCGACAACGACGTGCAGAACCGCGTCATCGAGCCGCGCCGCGCCTACGATCGCCCGGAACTGGAGCGCATCGCCAACTACCTCAACGCGCATTTCGCCGGCCGCGCGATGGCCGACATCCGCGCCACGCTGCTGCGCGACCTGCGCGCGGACAAGTCGGAGATGGAGACGCTGCTGAGCCAGGCGGTGGACCTGGCCGAGCAGGCGCTGGTGCCGCCCGGCAACGATGTCGTGCTGGCCGGGCAGACCAAGCTGATGGGCGCGCAGGGACTGTCGGATCTGGAGCGGCTGCGCGACCTGTTCGAGACCTTCGCCCGCAAGCGCGAGATCCTGCAACTGCTGGAACGCACGCTGCGCGCGCCGGGCGTGCGCATCTTCATCGGCGAGGACACCGGCCTGGCGCCGCACGACAGCGTGTCGGTGGTGACCGCGCCGTACATGGCCGGCGGGCAGGTGCTGGGCGTGCTGGGCGTGATCGGCCCGACCCGGATGGCCTACGACCGGGTCATCCCGGTCGTACAGGCCGCTGCCGATGTGCTGGGCGCCGCCTTGAATCCGGAAACGCCGGCCCCATAGGTGTCCGGTCAGCGGCAGGACGCGCCGCCACGGAACCCGCAATGAACCCGAACGAACAAGATTCCGCCCCCGGCCAGAGCGCCGAACAGCAAGACACCGAAACCCTGCTGCAGGCCGAGATCGAGACCCTGCGCAACGAACTGGATCAGCTGCGCGCCACCACCCTGCTGGAGCGTGCGGATTTGGAAAACCAGCGCAAGCGCGTGGCCCGCGACATCGATCAGGCGCGCAAGTTCGCCAACGAGCGCCTGCTGGGCGACCTGCTGCCGGTGTTCGACAGCCTGGATGCCGGCCTGGCCGCGGCGGGCGAGGGCGCCAGTCCGCTCAAGGACGGCCTGGATCTGACCTTCAAGCAGTTGCTCAAGGTGGCCGGCGACAACGGCCTGAGCGTGCTGGATCCGACCGGCGAGGCATTCAATCCGGAGCACCACCAGGCCATCAGCCAGGCCGACGCGCCGGGCGCCGATCCGGGCAGCGTGGTGCAGGTGTTCCAGAAGGGCTACCTGCTCAACGGCCGCCTGCTGCGCCCGGCGCTGGTAGTGGTGGCCAAGCACGATTGAGGTTTTTCTCCTTCCCCTTCAAGGGGAAGGCCGGGATGGGGATGGTTTCCCGCCGAGTCGAAGCGACAACCGGTCGTAGCCGACACCATCCCCACCCAATCCGCCCGGCCTTCGCGCGCAGCGCTCAGGCGTTCGGGCCGATGCGAGCCAGTGGTTCGCAAGCATCGGCCCTCACCCCCTTGAAGGGGAGGGCCTAGGCCCCACATTCGACTCATCGACGGGCCGCCGGCCGGTCACACAGACTCAAAAACTTCTTAGGGAGCAACCCATATGGGCAAGATCATCGGCATCGACCTGGGCACGACCAACTCGTGCGTGGCGATCATGGACGGCGGCAAGGCCCGCGTCATCGAAAACTCGGAAGGCGACCGCACCACGCCGTCCATCGTCGCCTATACCAAGGACGGCGAAGTGCTGGTCGGCGCCTCGGCCAAGCGCCAGGCCGTCACCAACCCCAAGAACACCTTCTACGCCGTCAAGCGCCTGATCGGCCGCAAGTTCACCGACGCCGAAGTGCAGAAGGACATCGGCCTGGTGCCGTACGGCATCGTCGCGCACGACAACGGCGACGCCTGGGTGGCCACCAGCGACGGCAAGAAGATGGCCGCGCAGGAAATCTCCGCCAAGGTGCTGGAGAAGATGAAGAAGACCGCCGAGGCCTTCCT
>Ga0160451_100809_pt1 | contig 13038 bp, 7 predicted proteins | sample HID1975M_E1MG_FD_108270 | JGI IMG/M metagenome (GOLD analysis project Ga0160451, IMG submission 108270) | Enriched soil microbial communities from UW Madison campus, WI, USA - HID1975M_E1 MG | ecosystem: Environmental > Terrestrial > Soil > Unclassified | place: USA: Madison, Wisconsin | collected... | reverse complement strand
GATTTGCAGGCTGCGCTGTCGTTGCTTGAACCGGGGTTGCGCGAGGTGGTGGCGCCGTTGGCGCGGGAAGCGTTTGCTGGGGGATTTGAGGCGGTGTTGGTGACGGCGGGGGTGGTGGCGCTGGTATTTGCGGTGGTGGTTGGCGCGCTGCTGAGCAGGCCACTGCCAGCCGTGCAGCAAATACCGCTGGCGGACGGGCACACGATTGAGCATTAGTCCCCAATATAGTGGCGTTTCGCCCTGTTACGTGTTGAAACCTTTTTGCTCTTTGGCGACGATAGGAGTTTTCCTACAACGCTCGACGAAAAAAGGCAGGGCTCGTGGCGATAAAAGCGGTTTCGAAGGAACGAATAGACAAAGCCTTGCTGGAATTTGACAGTAAATACCGAAGTAAGCGCGAGTGGCAGGGCTGGGAAAATAACCAGGCCCACCGTTACGCCGTTCACGCCGGTGGTGAATTGTATCCAGCGAAGAAAATCGTCTCCCTGGCTACCGGCATTGCCGTAGGTGAATTTTCCGGTGGGCACCCGACCAACAGTTACCTAGAAAAGCGAGGCTTCACCATTGTGGAGCTACCGCGGGGGGAGGGCGAGCTAGCGGTGCAGTTCACGCCGGGCGTTGTATACGACCGCAAAACTGAGATTAACGGGCCGTTCGGCGGCAGCCTGCAGAGCGGCATTGCAGCGTCCGCTACCTACCCTGCGATTTTTTTGTTTACAGGCGATAGCGGTGAGCAATATGGGTATGCCGACCATTGGGAGGATGGCGCTTATTTTTACACCGGCGAAGGGCAGCGTGGGCCAATGACCTTAGTAAGCTATTGATTTATAAAATTAATATCGATTTTGATTTTTGGTTGGAATACCAATTGGAATACTGCACTCCACTTGACCACCTGTTTGCATTCGATCTGACCAGCACGCTTCGTAACTATGATTGGCAGTGAACTGCCCAAACCGGCCGGTCGTGTCGTCTACGACATAAGGGTTGATTCAAGCTATCAATCCAGCAGCTACCACCCCGCTACTACCCCAAGATTACTAGTTGGTTCAGAATGGTCTCCGTTGCAGCGCCGGTGCACATCCGGTGAACGATCGCATCCGTAGGTCATTCGTTCCTCTCCTCACTGCGTTCGCCCAGCTGCTTGACTAGAGACATTCCACACACAAGGAGGTAAGCCATTAATGGCAGGCGATGATTTGGTGCGCCCGAGCCGGGACGGCGATCAGTTTCACTATCATTGGGCAGCGCGCCATTGCCTTTCTCTCTTGCCGGGATTGGGTGATCTTGTAGCCATTTCTATCGAGGGGGCCTCTGTGGCGGAGGGGGGCAGATCCGTGGAGGATGGGGACGAGCTCATTGATGTTGGCTTTTACTACGGTAGTGAGAACGTTGAAGATGCGCGAAGCGTTCATTACGTCCAGCTGAAGCACTCAACGCGGCATGCTTCAACACCTTGGACGGCAAGCGGCCTCAAAAAGACCCTCAAAGGGTTTGCCAAGCGCTACACAGGACTCAGCTCCAAGTTTTCCGCAGAAACGCTCCAAGAGAAATTTAAATTTACTTACACAACCAACCGTCCTATCGACATAAAGGTGAAAGAGTCGATTGAGGATTTGAGACATGCTCAGCGTTCTCGTCATCCCACGGTTCGACAATCGCTCATACGCTATACCGGGCTGAGTATCAGTGCGGCTAAAGAGTTTTTCAAAACTTTCTCGGTGGAAGAAGGTGAACCAGGGCTTTGGGCGCAGCGGAACCTACTCAGCCTTGATATCGCTGTGTATCTGGCTGGCACAGACTATGATTCTCCGGTTCAGCTCAAAGAGCTCGTCTCCCGCAAAGCCACGTCTGAATTCGCTCATGACCCTTCTATTCGCAGACACGATGTATTGCGGGCCTTGAAGGTCACGGAGCCGGAATTGCTTCCGGCTCAATGCTTGATTGCTTCTCCCACTAATGCGATGTCTCGAGAGCAAGAGGGCGAAATCCTTGCGTATTTGCTCACTTCTACGCAATCAGTAGTTCTGCACGCCGACGGTGGTGTCGGCAAGTCAGTGTTAGCTTCACGCTTGGCGGCATTGATGCCCAACGACTCCGTTGCGGTGCTTTATGACTGCTTCGGCGACGGACTTTATCGAAACGTACTGCACTATCGCCACCGACACCGCGATGCACTCGTCCAGATTGCCAACGAGCTCGCCTCCCTGAGCCTTTGTCATCCGCTAATACCATCTGCCCATGTGGATGCTAAGGATTTGATGCGTGCGTTCTTGGGCAGGCTTAACCAAGCCATTGCTGTAATACGCGGGCGTGATCCTGACGCATGTTTGTGCCTGCTCATAGATGCTGCGGACAACGCCGATATGGCTGCTGAAGAGTTGGGCGAGCGAGCATTTGTCCGAGACCTGATCCAGCTGGAATTACCAGATGGCGTGAAATTGGTAATGACCTGCAGGACGCACCGTAGGGAGCGCTTGGGAAGTCTGGTTAATGTTCATCAGATCGAGCTAAAGCCCTTCAGCAAAGCAGAAACTGCTGTGCACTTGCGTTGCAAATTCCCGGATGCGACTGAAGCGAACGTAGCTGAATTCGCATTTCTGACGAGTTCTAACCCTCGAGTTCAGGCTCTGGCTTTGAGTCGTGGGTTGCCGATGGGGCAGATGCTGAGAGAGCTCGGCCCCGCGCCTTCCACGGTCGAATCAGCAATTGGTGACTTGCTGCAGCTTTCCGTTGAAAAACTAAAAGAGCGGGAAGGGAATACGGAGGTCGCTCAAATCGATCTTATCTGTCAGGGACTGGCTGTGCTTCGGCCACTAGTGCCTGTCTCAGTTCTGGCACAGATCTCTGGCATATCTGAGGGTGCAGTTCGAAGCTTTGCATATGATCTTGACCGCCCGCTAGTCGTCAAAGGAGATAGCCTTCACTTCCTTGATGAGCCTACTGAAACATGGTTCAGAGAGCGGTTCAAGCCAACGCCAGCGATACTCGCCTCGTTCTTGGAGCGTCTACGACCGCTCGCGAAAAGTAGTTCTTATGTTGCCTCCACGATCCCTCAATTACTCCTGTCGGCCGGGTACCTGGATGAGCTTGTCGAATTAGCTCTATCTGAAGACGGCCTGCCCACCACAAATCCGATCGAGCGTAGGGATGTGGAGCTTCAGCGGCTTACATTTGCGCTCAAAGCATGTTTGCAAAAAAGGCGCTATGCCGACGCGGCGAAGTTGGCATTAAAGGGAGGAGGTGAGGCCGCCGGAGAGTCGCGTCAGATCAAGCTCATTCAGACCAATACTGATATTGCCGCTCATCTCCTTGCACCAGACAGAATTGAAGAACTCGTCTCAAGACGCACATTCGACGGCGGTTGGATGGGAGCACACCATGCTTACGATGCAGGCCTGCTCTCAGGTCGTGATCAGTTTAAAGCGGAGGCTGGTAGCCATCTCCGTATGGCGATGGACTGGTTATACGCGTGGTCAAGACGTCCTCAAAGAAAACGAGAAGCTGAGCAGGTCGACGATGCTGATCGAGCTGAAATCGCCATGGCTTACTTACGAGTCGAGGGGCCGGAGGAGGCCACGAAGTTTTTGAGTCGGTGGAAACCTCGCCGGCTCGCGTTTGACGCGAGTAGGCTGCTCGCCAGTCGGCTCGTCGACTTGGGGCAACTCGATCAGTTGGATTTGCTCGCCATCCACTCCGCGAACAACCTCTGGATTCTGCTGGGGTTAATAACGGAGGCTGCACGAATCGGTCATTGCATTCCCCCGGAGCCCATGGCCAGGGTCATGCGTGTCCTGATGGATCAACGTGTAAAACTAAACAAGAACTCCCAGTGGGAAGATCGTTGGGAACTGCTAGACGCTGTTACATCTGCGGTAGCAACGTCGCTAAAGGTACTGCCGCGGCAGGACGATGCCTGGGCAGATTTACTATGCCGGTACCTACCCGAACGGCCCCCATCGGAACTCACAGATCGTTTTGGCTCACATCGTGGGTCGTTACTACGAGCCTACGCTTTGGAGTCGGCGCTACGAGGCAAGTCTCTCCTACTAGTCGACATAGCACCTCCTGACATCCGAGATGAGATGGAAAACAAAGCTTCGCGGGGAGGAGGCGGGGACGCCGCCGCTTTCAGACTCGCCATCGGCGGCGTGTTTTCTTGGTATGTGCTCGCTGCGGAAATCTCTTGTGGAAGAGCGCCGGCCGACTTGGCCAGCGCCATCGAACAGGCGCTGAAAGCCACTGAGAGCGCTGCGTCAAAGGACTACCAAGGCCAATTTAATATCCACCAGGTTGCAGCAGTAGAGTGGATACGCATACTCAATGCCTCCTCCACGACTGACACTGGACATGTCGATGTGCTCCGGGCTTGGTGTCATGCTCGAAGGGAGCAATGGTGGCCGGCAACTCTTACTGCCATGTGCTGGATAGCTGCTCGAGCCAAGGGCATGCAGGACTTTTCGTTGGTGCTTGCGATAGCAGCTTTCGAAACGTTGGAAAACTCCAGAGAGCATGCTGACTCAAGAGCCGACGACTATTTACGCCTGGCTCGTGCAGTGTTTCCTGCCAATAGTAATGAAGCTGCAGCTTATTTTGATAGGGCAGTGGAGATCTCGAGTCGTATCGGCGACGAGAATTTGGACCGTTGGAGCGCACTACTGCATTTGGCGGAGGCCGCTGCGCAGCGTGGTGCTTCCCGTTCGCGCTCTGCTTACAGGCTTTCACGGGCCGCTGAGCTCACGTATGAATATGTGGCTCGCGACAAACATTTCGACTGGAATAGAACGGTCGATGCTCTTCTCTCTTCATGTCCTTCCTCAACGTTCTCTATTCTTAGTCGGTGGCGTGACAGGGATTTTGGCGATGCCGGGCGGTTGATCGGGATCGCTGTCCATAGTCTGGTTCACTCTGGCGAGCTTCCAGCCTTCGCCCCGTTGGTGTTATACGGTCTGGATGCTGGTTGGGATGGGCTCACTGACATCCAACAGGCGGTGTTAGCGGAGACTGATCAGGAGCGGAGAAAACTCATGCTTCAGATCGGTTATCGCTATCTGAGAGTAGAGCCCCAAAAGACCGATACCTGGATAGGGCTTGCGGAGCTTGGCCGGTCTCTGAAGCTTGAGCTTTTAGACCTGGATAGGTTGATTGCCGCAGCAGAGGCAGAGTCTGCTAGCAAAACTACTCCAGGTGATCATTCTGATCTTGATGATGAGCCGAAGGCAATTCAAGCGGACTGGGATACCCTTTTTGCTGAGATTGACTTTTCTAGTCCGGAAGACCTCCGGAAGGCTTATAAAGGACGAAGTTCTATCGCACCTGGATCCACACCAGTCGAGTTTTTCCAGCAAGCTTTGCAGCATAGCGGGACGAGCCGAAGCGTTGGATTTGTGCGGGCTATTGCCGCTTGGCCAGACTTCGGATTGTTCGAGTTGCGGTACCTTTTGGATGCCATCCCTAAGGCGAGCCGCAAGCTGCTTTCGTTGCGCAAAGCTTTGAATGAAGCAACTCTAGCCGCTTGCCGTAACACCCCTGAGTATGCGCGGCGTACCGGCTGGGGAAATGTTTTCCCCTTTGAGGACCTTTATAGAGATGGCATCGTATCCGAAGATGAAGTGGTAGGTGCTGTGCTGCAAAGCTTTGAGAAAATTGAGGCTTTTGATGCTGCTGATTTCTTCCTACTGATAGACCCACTCTCTTTCCGTCTTCGACCCGATGAAGCCGATGGCGTCTTGAACTTCGGGCTGGACCTCCTCGAAGACATTCTTGAACCTGAAGATGGCGATGGGCCTTGGACTGATGACTTGATGCCTCCCTCTTCGTGTCTTACCTCGCTGGCTGGATACCTTTGGGTTAGCCTTGGGTCTCCTACGGCGTCAGAGCGTTGGAAGGCTGCGCATGTGATAAGAGCATGCATCGAACTTGACTGGAGAGAACTACTGTTGGCTCTGGTTGAGCGGGCCGATGCTGGCAACGGGAGCCCGTTCACTGATCAAGGCCTTCCTTTTTATGAATGGCATGCTCAGCAGTGGTTGTTGATAGCGCTTGCGCGTGGAGCACTCGATCGTCCTGAGGCTGTGATCCCATTTGTACCCTACCTGAAGAAATCAGCCGCCATGAAGCATGTGCTGATTCGCCACTTTGCCCGCGAAACGCTACTCGTCATGCATCGTACAGGAGCCCATATCCTAGAGGATGTTCCCGAGCTGCAAGCTGTGAATGCTAGCCAGCTTCCATTACTAGCTGGTCAGCGATGGCAACGGAAACGGTTGAACGAGACGTGTGAAGACGGCGGCGTTTCCGATGACGAAAAGTACTACTTCGGCATCGACATCAGCCCCTACTGGTTCGCTCCGTTGGGAGAGGTGTTTGGGCTTAGTGAGACATCGATAGAGGTCCGGGCGAGACGGGTACTTCGTGATCAAATGCCTATCACGTACGCCCTTGGCAGGGACGACCCGCGCTACAAACGAAAACTGTTTCCCAGTCTCGCCACCAGTCATTCGCACGGGTCAATGCCACGTGTAGATGATCTGCGGGCATATCATGCCTATCACGCCATGATGCTGGTCGCCGCTGACTTGTTGGAGACACACCCCGTAGGTACCTGTGAGTACGAGCTTAAGAATGACTTCCAAGTTTGGCTTCAAAGCCGATTACTCACCCGAGTCGACGGTCGTTGGCTTGCGGATCGTCGCGATCCTAATCTGACCAATCCTCCGATCAAGGTCCAGGGGGACAGCGCCCATAGCTGGTACTGGAGAGTCACGAAAGACTATCTGCACAGCCAGTTGCGAGCGGATGACGGCCTTCAAGTTTTGTATGGGCATTGGTCAAGTGGCCACAGGGATGATGTTGAGAACATTAAGGTACAAAGTGCTTTCGTCTCTAAGGACAGTGCTGCGGCACTTCTTGCAGCCTTGCAGACGTCTCCTGTTGAGAACAGATTTTACATCCCTAGAGCGGATGAGTCGGAACCTGCGGGGGAAGCGTTCCGGATTTCTGCATGGGTTACTGACGAAAATTTAAGTGCACAGCTGGATGAGTATGATCCGTGGGCAGCAAAAATGGATTATCCAGGTCCGCAACCGTTACCCCACATCATCAGTGAGCTCGGACTTACCGCTTGCCCAGACCTCAGGCGATGGAGATCACCGTCAGGGGCGCTGTTGCGCAGCGAGTCATGGACTCGGTCCGTCGGTTACGGGCGAGACCATGATCACCTCTCAGGTACCCGACTAAGTTGCGATAGCTCGTTTTTGGGCGAGCTCCTGCAAGCGCATCCGCACGAGCAATTATTAATCTGCGTATCCGTACGACGGGTGCCTCCACGAGATAATGAAGCTCAGTTTGAGCCTTATCCGTGGCCCTATGAACACTATTACTTGATAGGCAACGATGAAATCACTCGAACGCTCTAAAGCTGTAGTGGATTTGGGTAAGCGGCTGATCGCTGAGCTCAACCTCGCCGACGATCTGTTAACCCAATGGATGGCGCACATGATTGCCGAGCGGATCGATGCCACAGAAAAGGCATCGAACGAGGACAAAGTGGCGGCGCAGGATGCGTGTCAGCAGGCGATTTTCAACTTATGGGAGCGTCGGAACAGTATTCCGTTGGAAGCGAGGCCGCTCCAGGAGCTTGAGCCACTCATCCACACGTTGGACTCCCTCAATGTTGATAGCGCAGTGCGCTACCGGCACTTCCAGGAGAGGCCAAGCGACGAAGAAATGGATGCTGTGGAGGGCTCTGCGAAGAATTTTCTCGAACTCGCGCGGAGGCTCGATTACTCGGCTCGTGTGCTAATCCACTTTTTGATTAGCTCGGCAGCAAAGGATGCTGCCGAGCAAGCGATTCCCTGGTTGGAAGCGCTGGCCAAGGCCGGTGCGGATTCCAGATATGTGCTGCCATATGTACAGTTTGCGCTAAATGGCCCGGGCGCTCACGAAGCTAATGAGCGCGAGCTAAAGTCTCTGGCGGAAAAGATTGAACACCTGGAGTCATTTTCTAATATCGCCACTGGAGTCGCTACAGAATTGAGGTCGCGGATGGCTCAACTCGAAGGTGAGGGGGGCGGTGGTGAGTCCGACTCTGAGCCATGAGATGGCATACCTATGCAGTTGAATCAGGTCGTTGGCACCACGATGTCATTACTCGCCTCATGCTGTAGGCGGCGCCCCCCAACTCATTTCTGTAATCTCACTTAGATGCTACGACCAGCCGCTTCGGGTCCAGGCTGTGTGAAAACGCATGCACCGTTTTGAAGTGTCTGCCAGTGTTTGGTTAGTCAGCAGACATGAAATTTGCGTAGAAACGCGATATTCGTTTCGATTCTGACTGTAGAACTTGCTCTAGAACGTTTTCACACAGCTTGCACCCAAAGCGGCTTTTTATCTTTCTCGGGAGTGCCCACCGTCAAGCAAGAAAAAGCCAGTGATCGATACGCCTGCTATCCGAAGTTCTCGCTCCGCGGTGTACTACCCTCCGAGGGTAAATAGTCTAGGTACTCAGAGATCGAAGCGAAGGCTATCTGACTTCTGATCGAGAAGAGCGATGAAATCCGTACCGCTCTCAATTTGCTTAACATCGGCCAACGAGAACACCAATAAGAAAGTGCCGTCGCGATCGTACGCTGACTGAATTTCTCGCAACGCGTCAAGACCAGTCCCCTCGCCTGTGATCCCGTTCTTTGCGAACAGAATGCCGAGTTGTGTCTTTGCCTTGCGCAGCTTGCCTAAGAAATCGCGGACGGGAGCTACACCAACTGGGCTGCTCCAGTTTTTGCACTCAATCAGGCAGTATCGACCTAGCTCCTCAAATAATGGGATGTCGAACTTCGATCCTCGATACTCGACTACAAGGTCTATCTCGCTGGATCGTGTAATGAGATTGCGGTACTTGCAGTGCAAAGATGGGGCGTTAGTAAAAAGTAAAGTAGCGAGTTCTTCAAGGGAGCGCCCCTTATCTTGATTGGTAGTCGCTGTTTCCACTTGTACGATCAAGTCGGCAATGGCCGCGCGCCCTTGCTTAATCTCGTGCTCACTTTGCGTCCAGCGTCCAAGTCGACCCAGCAATTCGGATGCGTCCGCGCCACTTAAATTGGCCAAATCGAATAATCCGACAGTTTCACCATCATCGACGGCAAGCTGTGATCTGCCAATGGTCATCCCCAAAGGACTACCGAGCGCTGACATATACGTACGAAGCTGTCGCAAGGAGTGTTCGTTGAGGCGCAAGCTGCTGCTCTTAATCTCAATAACTATCCACGGACGTGCTCCTACTGCAGGTGCGAGTACGACATCAGCACGCATTGCGCCGACGCTGTATTCGTACAGGGTTTCAGACTCCGCGTAACCAAGAGCACTCACAAGTTGAGGGGTAATCGATCTCGTAAAGTCAAGTTCCGTGGCATGCGCACTAGCCGGAATCTCTCTAAGTATGCGTTGTAGCTCTCCAGCAGATTCGCTCAGGTAGCGCTTCAGTCTTACTTGCCCTTTCGGTGTAAGCACAGCGCGACCGTCGGCTATCATTTTTTCCATCACCTCTCTTCGGTATCTCCAGTGCCGATTCGGAGGAGGGGAGTTTCCTAAGATTGAATAGGAAAGCGCCGGTCGGTCACCGTAGGCTGTCGCGTCCAACATCACATAGGGACCGCGTGGATCGCTATCCGGATTGCGGTAATGTGCAGAGGGGGAATCCGCGTTGCCAACGCTTGAATCAAGCCTGTTCTTCATTGAGATCGCTGTTCCAATTTTGATCTGCGGGTAAGAGGATGGAGTGTAGAAGAAATGGCTGAAGAATTTAACAAAGTGATCAAAGCCAAAAGGAAAATCACAGTCGCTTCATCTTCAGCACAATGTCCCTTGCTGGCTGATTGTTGCCTGTCGCGAGAGGCCGCAGTCGACAGATTGTGTTGAAAAAGTCGACCTGCCTGGCTACCCATGCATTGAGCGGTGAGAACGCCATTTTTGCATGCTGCTACGTCAAATCTGAGCCTTGAGCCTTCTGCGCAAAACACGGATTTCAATCTCAGACGCGTACTTTTCTGCCGTGGAAACCGAAGCCGACTTTTTCAACAGAACCGACCCTTTGCGGTCGGTCAGAACAGCCAGAAATCAACCCCTCAACTGCCGCTCATGTGTCTGGGAATCTAAGGGCAATTCAGAGTGTTACCTCATCCTCCAAAATGAGGGCTTTTCAGCCGTCGTCAACAAGATCAGTGTCGTGGTACTGTTGGCTCGACTTAATGCGTAAACGACGGCTATTGGCCGTGTTCGACCTGTCACGACTAACCGGGTTGGGTTGCTTTTTGCCATTGCGGCGGTGTTTTTCGATCAGGTTCATCCGCAAGAGAATATCCACGCTGAGATGGATGGCGGGCAAGCGAGTCTGGAGGGTTGCCTATCCACGATTCGAACGTTAGATCAGCATTTCTCGGTCGTTCCCTAACCTCTTCCAGACCAATAAGGTGGTGAGCCGATAGTAATACCGAGTGGCATCGGAATGGTCTTTCAGGTGTTGAGTGAGAAACCAGCGCACATGCTTGAGCTGCCAGGTCCAGGGATTGTCTTGCTGCCATCGCTGTTGAATGGCCGCTTGCATGATTCGGGCTTGGCGTAGGTGGCGTTGCTGAGTGGCCTTCGAGCCGGTCAGTACGCCGCTCAGGAACAGCGTCATATCGAAGGGTTTCGTCACGCTCTCCCTCCAATGTAGGCCGAAACTACATCGATCCGATTATGCCCGAGTTCAACGCTGATCTGTTGCCGCGCCTGTTGATCAAGGTCGCGGTCAATGCGATAGCAGTGGCCACCATTGATCGGGGCAGTATGGCCCGTGAGCTGCTCGTAACGCTCGCAGGCGTAGGCTGCTCGCAGTTCATGAAAACCCTTCAGCCCTTGTTCATGCAGCACTTCGCGGGCGGGGAGAACGGTCTGTTGCAGGAACGCGGCGTAGCTTTCGTCTGGGGCCAGCAAGTTGCGGCTGCCGGTTGGCGATGCCTTACGAGCAAACTGCAGCGCCGCTTTCACCTCTTCATTTACCACGACCCATCGCGGCGCTGAAGCACCTGAGCGGCCGCCTTTGGTGCCGTCCTGGATGTTGATGCGGCCTAAGTGTTCGGCTTCGCGGTGCAAGCGTGGCAGGTCAGCCAGGATCGCTTCGCGCAGGCGCATGCCGGTTTCTCGGGCCAGACGGACAACCGCCGCCATCCGCTCGTGTTGCTGTTCCCCAAGCATCTCAAGCACTCGCCGCACCTGTTGACGGTCTTGGCCATCCGGCGCGCGGGTGCGTACGCTCGAACGCCGCAGTCCTAACGCCTGGCTCGGACTGGCGATCCTGACATCCTGATCACCGCGCAGCGCAGCGAGGGTGCGGTTGACGCTGCTCAGGCGGTTCTGCGCGGTCGCGATGCAGAGTTCACCTTGCTGGATCTGCTGGCGCAGGTAAGCAGCGTAGTCTTGCAGCGTCCCTCGATCGATCTGGCGCGCATCGTTGTAACCGGGACCGTCCTCTGACCGACACCAACGCACGAATGCTTGCCAGCGATCGCTATGAGCTTTGACCGTGGCGAAGTGGCCGCCGCCAAACAAATCCTTTAGCGCTTGTGGGCCGGCGTAGCTCAGCTGGCGGCCATAGCCAAAGTTGCGACCATCACGCCGACCGACCAGGGCCATCGTCTTCACCGTTTTCGTTTGTTTGCAGAAAGAGCAGTAGGGCTTTCCAGTGGGGGCTGAGCCTGGCCAGCTGCTGCCAGTGTGTCGGGCGAATCAGGAGGGAGTTCCCGTGGTGTTGCAGCAGCGCCCCTTCCTCACGCAGTTGCTTTATCAGCAGAGTGATGTGGGCAGGTTCCAGGGGTGGTGTGGCGACTGCGGCGACAGTGGCGACAACCCGCGTCGTTTCTGGCCTGGCGCGTGGCGACAGGGTGGCGACTGAGGCGGCGACACACCGCGATTCTGGCTGCGGTTGATGTTGCGTCTGGTAGCGGCGCACCGCGTCATTGAGGCGAAACATGGCGAACCTCGAAAGTTTTTCCGTCGCGGCTGGTCAGCCAGCGATGAGTGATCAGCACGACCAATAAAGAGGCGGTATGGTCAGCGCTCTTACGGGCAAAACGAGGGCCGTTGCGATTGACGTCGCGAATGGTGAAGTGAGTCCAGCCTTTCTGTACCAGCCAGCGCAGCAGTCGATCCGCCTCTTCGCATCGGCTATTGACCGGCTCCTGTTCGGTCAGGCGCTGGATCTCGGCCAGGTAGTAATCCATCAGCGTGGAGGCGCGCTGTATGTGTGCTTCGTCCAACGCACTGGCCTCTTCCACCATGGCCAGCACACCTGCGATGCGCAGTACATTCGCCGCGGCTTTGCCTGCGACAGGCTGGACGCCGGCTAGCTCACCGAACTCGCCAGACTGGCACTCGATAGTGTCGTGAATATCAATCCAGGCACGCCGGGCACGGGCAGTCAGCTCCAGCGTGGCGGGATTGAGTGAGCCATCCTGGTGAAGCGACCAGGGCTGTTGCAGCAGGGCGGTGATCCGCTGTTGGTAGCGCTGGACCTTGGCATCTCGGGTCAGGTCGATCGCCTTGTAAAGTCGTTGGCCGGCCAGGCGCTCGGGCCAACTGATCAGGCAACGCCCGAGGATGCCTTGGCCATTGATCACCGGGTCTTTGAACAGTTGGTTGGCCAGGTAGGGCTGCAGCATCAGATGCAGGCTAAGACGGCGGTCATAGGCGCGCAGGCTTTCTCCGGCCATGGAGCGCGCCCGGTCGATGGGGCTGCCATCCCACAGTGTCGACAAGGTGGTGATCGCCTTGAGCAGGTTTTCTTTGCTCATGGTGGTGCTGCCCAAGAACTGGCCACCTTCATCATTGAATAAGCCCATGCTGGGCAAGCCCTGGCATAGACTTTTGACCAGGGCCTCAATGGTGGGCTCGGCAATGATCAGTCTCGGTGGTACCGGCTCGGACAGCTCACCGCCTTTTGCCTCAGCACGCTTTGTTGAGGTTTTGGGTTTGGCCATGATGGTGGTAGCGGCGCGATAGGTT
>Ga0160451_100806_pt1 | contig 13053 bp, 11 predicted proteins | sample HID1975M_E1MG_FD_108270 | JGI IMG/M metagenome (GOLD analysis project Ga0160451, IMG submission 108270) | Enriched soil microbial communities from UW Madison campus, WI, USA - HID1975M_E1 MG | ecosystem: Environmental > Terrestrial > Soil > Unclassified | place: USA: Madison, Wisconsin... | reverse complement strand
GCGGCACCTTGTATGAGCGCGAACAGGACGGGCAGCTGGTGTACTCCACCCGCAACCTGCCAGGCTCGCGGGTATTCCTGAAATTCACTGTGGCCACCCCACCAGGCGAACCCGCGCACGAAGGGCTGGGCAAGGTCGGCGCGCCGCAGCTCAACCGCCATGCGAAACAGTTCAAGGCGGCGGCGCGGGCCACGGGCGTGGACGATGCCTGGCTGCGCGCGATTGCCCATGCCGAAAGTGGCTTCGATGCCGGCGCAGTGTCGCCCAAGGGCGCGCAGGGGGTGATGCAGCTGATGCCCGATACCGCCACCGAACTGGGCGTGTCCGATCCGCTTTCCGCCGAGCAGTCGATCAATGGCGGCGCGCGGTACCTGAAGGCGCTGCTGGCGCGCTACAAAGGCGACCGCACGCTGGCGGCGGCCGCCTACAACGCGGGCATCGGTGCGGTGACCCGCTACAAGGGCGTGCCGCCCTATGCGGAAACGCTGGCCTACGTGGAGAAGGTGGGCGCGCTGTACGCGCGCTACCGCGAGGCGATGGGGTTCAAGACGGAAACCCCGGCGCGATAGCCGGGGAATCGCACATCACTCGTTATAGAGCGTGTAGCTGTCGACCCGCCCCACACGGCGTACCGCCTTCTTTACATCGGCACGCTGCGCAAACTGCTCCCAGCGAGCGTTGGACTCGATCTCGCCCGGCAACAGCGGCGACATGCGGGTGTCCTGCAGCTCCAGCAGCGCGGTACCGCGTTCCATGGGGTCGTCCAGGCGTGCGGTCAGTGCCACCACGGCGTCATCCAGGCGGTTGTCGGCCACCAGCCCGGCCATGTAGTGGGCGGCGTCCGCTTCCCGCGCAGCGAACAACGCATCGCGCGCTTCCTGCGCAGCGGCGTCATCCTTGAGCTGCAGCGCGGCCAGCAGCTGCACCAGCTGCCGGGCACCTTCGCCCAGCGCGTTGAGGTGCTCCAGGTCCTTGACCTGCTGGCGCGCCATCGATGGGCGGTGCAGGCCGATGTACAGCACGGCCAGGCCAAGCGGCTGGTTGGCCAGGCCGCTCTGGGAGGTCATGCGCACGGCAAGCTGCTGGGTCTCCACGGCTTCATCGATCTGGCCCAGCTGGTGCTGCGCTCGCGAGCGCAGGTCCAGCAGCCAGCCGATCGATTCCACCTCTTCCGGGGCGGGGACGGTGGTGGCGTTGGGTGCGAAATCGGCCAGCCATTGGGTCATGCCGATCACTTCCTGCGGCTTGCCGGCCACCAGCAGCGCGTAGGCCAGCTCCACGGCCACCTCATCCAGCGCCGGCGCCAGCATGCTCTGCACGCGCAGGCGGTCGATATGCCGTTGCGCCGATGCCACCGGATCGAAGCGGGGACCGGTGCGCGGCATGTAGCGGTCGAAGCGCTTGTCGCTGCGCAGGGTGATCAATGCCAGCGGCTGGTCGATCCGCTCCAAGGTGGCGCGCACCTTGTCGCGCTGCCCGGCTTCGACCTGCAGCGTCGCCAGGGTCACCCACAGTGCGGCCGGATCGATGTCGTCGTTCTTCCAGTTGCGGTCGAACAGCGCCTGCAGCAGGTCCAGCCGGGTCGCTGGGGTGTCCTTCAGGAGCAGGTCCAGCTGCCAGACCATGTCCTTGTGCAGGTCCGGCACGCCGTCGGTATCGTCGATCGCGCGGATGATGTTGCGCGCAGAAGCTTCCACTTCATTGTCGACGAGCTGGCCGCTGGCCAGCAGGAAGCGTGCGCTGGCGTTGCCCGGATGGATGGACAGCGCGGTGGTCAGGCGCTGCGCGGCCAGGGCGTCCTGCCGCTGCAGTCCGGCCACCCTTGCTGCGGCCAGCCACACGTTACTGCGCTGCGCGTCGTCCAGCTGTGCGAGGCGTGGATCGGCGAGCAGGCGTTCGAAAGCGAGTGACGCCCCCAGGCTGTCGCCGCGGTCGCTCTGTTCGCCGGCCGCCGCCACTTCGGCCAGGAAGCCAGCGTCTGCGGCAGGTGCGGTGCTGACAGCAGCATCCACGGTGCCATGCACGGCCGCGTGCGCGCCGGCCATCGGCAGGGCGAACAGCGACAGCAGCAGGGCAAGGAGGTGAGGAATACGGCAGGTCATGCAGTGCGTCCTTTGCGGTTACTCAATCAACGAACAGCGGGTAGGTGTCGATACGCCCCACACGGGCCACCGCAGCCTGCACATCGGCGCGCTGCTTGAGCTGGTCCCAACGCCCAAGCAGTGTCGCTTCCGCCGGCAGCAGCGGTGGGGTGAGCACCGCCTGCAACTGGAGCAGCACCGCGCCACGCTCCATGGGATCGGCCAGCGCCTGGATCAGGCTTGCAGCGGCATCATCCAGCCGGTCGTCGAGCAGCAGGGCATCGCGGTAATGACCGGGGGTCTGGACGCGATTGGCGAACAACAGCTCACGTGCGGACTGTGCCGCTGCGCGATCCTTGAGCTGCAGCGCGGCCTTGAGGTCGATCAGTGCGCGTGCGCTCTGGCCGTATCCACTGAGGTCTTCCACGCCCCGGGTGGTCTGGCGTGCCAACTGCGGCTTGCCCAGGGAGACATACAGGTCGGCAAGGTTGAGGGTCTGGCTGACCGTGTCGCCTTCCGGATCGGTCATGCGAAGGGCCAGCAGCTGGGCGTTTATCGCTTCTTCGTCCTGGCCAAGCCGCCGCAACGCACGGCTGCGGGTGTCGAGCATCCACGCGATGTAGCGGGCCTGTTCGGGCGGTGCGGCATCGGCCTTCGTGGCCGCGTCGGCCAAGCGGTCGGTCATGCCGACCACTTCCTGCGATTGCCCGGCCACCATCAGTGCGTTGGTGAGTTCCAGCGCCGTTTCATTCATGCCGGGCGAGAGCATGGCGTCGACGCGCAGGCGATCAATATGCCGGCGCGCAGCGGCCACGGGATCGTAGCGCGGGTCGTCGCGGCGCAGGTAGGGGTCGAACCGCTTGTCGCTGCGCAGCTGCATCAGCGCATTGGGTGCGTCGATGCGCTCCAGGGTCGCGGCGACCTTGTCGCCTTGGGCGGCCTCCACCTGCAGGGTGGCCAGGTTGACCCATTGGTCAACCGGCTCGACCCCTTCGTTCTTCCAGCCGTTGTCGAACAGGGCCTGCAGCAGGGCCAGGCGCCGGGTGGGCTGCTGCTTCAAGGCCATGTCCAGGTGCCAGACCATGTCGCTGTCCACCTCCGGTTCCGGGCCGGCATCGGCAAGTGCAAGCAGGATGCTTTCGACGGCGGCTGCATCCTGCTGGTTCGCCATCTGGTAGCGGGCCAGGCGCAGGCGGGCGTCGCTGTTGTGCGGGTTGAGCGCGACGGCGCGCCGAAGCCGCTTCTCCGCCACACTGGGTTGTTCCTGCGCCGAAGAAACCAGTGCGGCGTAGGCCCACACGTCGCTCTGCGCGAACGTATCCAGCAGCCCCAGGCGCGGATCGTCCAGCAGGCGGTCGATGGTGATGGACGCGCCCAGGGTGTCACCCTGCCGCGCCACGTCCACCGCGTCGACCACTTCGCTGAAATACGCGGTACCGGCCCCGGCTGCTTGACGCGTGAGGTCCACGACAGCGGGGGCCGCCGTGTCTGCCATGCCGGCTACAGGCACGGCACCCAGCGAGAACAACAGGGCGAGGGCGGTGCCGGTACGGCGGGTCATGCGGTGCTTCCTTCCTTGGTCTGAGCCACGATTGAAACCGGAACGCGGCATCCACACAAGTCGCTGCGGACGCACGCAGGGTTTGCAGGCACGCGGCGAGCGGCTAAGGTCGTGTCCCGAACGGGTAGCAGGCAAGGACAGCGATGACGCGCGCGCGATGGGCAATGGTGGCGCTGGTAGGCGTGGCGGTGGCAGCGGCACTGACGTGGACCTTCCTGCGCGAACCGGCCGCGCCGGCCCCGCCGCCGGGCCCGGTGGCCACGGTGCTGGGCTGGACCCCGCAGGTCAGCCTGCTGGCCGGTGACGGCGTGGGCGGGCTGCGCGATGGCGCGGCGGCGCAGGCCCGGTTTGCCGATCCCTATGGCCTCGCACTGGATGCGCACGGCGTGCTGTATGTGGCCGATGCGGGCGACAACAACCGCATCCGCCGGGTGTTTCCCGATGGGCGGGTGGACACGCTGGCCGGGCAGGGCGAGGGCTGGCGCGATGGCCCGGCGCTGCAGGCGCAGTTCAATACGCCGTCAGGCATTGCACTGGATGGTGCCGGCAATGTGTTCGTCGCCGATACCGGCAACCATGTGATCCGACGGATCGGCACCGATGGTGTGGTCAGCACGATTGCCGGTGATGGCACCGCCGGTTACGCCGATGGCCCGGCCGCACAGGCGCGCTTTGACGGGCCGATGGGCGTGGCGGTGGATGCCGGTGGCCGTGTGTTCGTGGCCGATACCTGGAACGACCGCATCCGCGTGATCGAGCCCGATGGCCAGGTGCGCACGCTGGCCGGCGGTGATGCGCCGGGCAACGTGGATGGGGCAGGGGTGGGCGCGCGGCTGGATACGCCCGTGGCGTTGGCGCTGGATTCCCACGGCAACCTGCTGATCGCCGACCTGCTCAACGCCGCGATCCGCCGCCTGGCGCCGGACGGCACGGTGGATACGCTGCTGGCGCGCGGCAGCCTGCTCAACGGGCCGCTGGCGCTGGCGGTGACCCACGATGACGTGGTGTATGCGAGCGATTTCGACGGCAAGGTAGTGCAGTTGTCGGCACTGGGCCATGTGGTGGACCTCACCGGCGCGTCGGCGCAGCCACGCTTTTCGCGGCCGGGCGGGCTGGCGCTGGATGCCGATGGCGGGCTGTATGTGTCCGATGCGGCGTCATACCGGGTGCATCGCCTGCGTGCGCTGGCGGCCGGCGCCACGCCGGCGCCGTCATTGATCGGTCCGGCCGCCGATGCCGCGCTGCCGGACACCGGTGGGCGCTGGCCGCTGGCTCCGCAGCTCGGCTGGCATGAGGTGGTGGGCACGCTGGGTGAGGTGCGCGGCAACTTCAGTGGTGAGAGCCGCCACCACCTGCACGATGGCTTTGATATCCGTGGCGATGTCGGGCAGACGGTGCTGGCGATGGCCGATGCGAAGGTGAGCAGTCCCTTCCCGAGCTGGTCGGTGGGCGGGCAGGCCGAAGGGTTGTCGCTGGACCGGCTGCGCTACATCCACATGAAGGTGGGCCGCGATGCGCGCGACCGCGCGTTCGACGCGCGCTGGCCGCAGCTGCGCGACCTGGACGGCAAGCTGGAGCGGGTACGCGTTCGCCGGGGCACGCGCTTCAAGGCCGGTGAGCCGCTGGGCAGCATCAACCGCATGGCGCACGTGCACCTGAGCGTCGGCGCGGGTGGATTCCAGCGCAATGCGGTGGCGCTGGGCTTCGTGGGCTACGCCGACAGCTTCGCGCCGCGCATTACGGACGTTGCGGTGCTGGATGACCTGGACCAGCCGATCAAGGCCGGGGCGAACGGGCGCGTGCCGATTCCGCGCGTTGGGCCGGGCGTGCAGATCGTGGTGGAGGCGTGGGACCAGGTGGACAACAACCTGCCGCGGCGTCGGTTGGGGGCGTATCAGGTGGGGTACCAGATCCTGGACGCGGCTGGCACGCCGCTGGCGGGGTACGAGCAGCCGCGCTTCAACATCGTGTTCAACCGGATGCCGCGCGAGGACAGTGCCACGGTGGTGGCGTATGCGCCGGACAGCGGGATTACCGTGCACGGCAGTGCGGTGACGCGGTTCCGCTACCTGGTGACCAATACCGTGCGCGATGGCCTGGTGGAGACCGGGCGCTGGCAGCCGGAGGCATTGCCGGCGGGGGATTACATCATTCGCGGGAGCGCGCGGGACTACACCGGGAACGAGGCGATCGGAGAGCGCGAGTTGAAGGTTACGGTGTTGCCGTGATTTCCAGGCAACCTCAGGCGCCGACCCGCCGGCGTTCTGCTTCGAAGTCGGCTACCGGGCGGACTTCGATGCTGCCGTAGCGCGACCACGGGAACCCTTGGGCGATGCGCAGGGCTTCATCGTGGTCGCTGGCGTTGATGAGGTTGAAGCCGGCGAGCAGTTCGCGGGTTTCGGCGAATGGGCCGTCGGTGATGCGCGCCTGCGCCTGGCGCGTGCGCAGGGTGCGCGCCTGGGCGACCGGCTCCAGCTGCTGCGAGGCGACCAGCGTGCCTTCGGCCTTCAGCTTGTCAGCATGCTGGATGCAGCCGCGCATCATGGCGTCGTATTCCTCGGCGGGCACGTCCTGGATCAGGGCTTCGTCGATATAGATCAGCAGCAGGAATTGCATGGCCGGCGCACCGCTGGGCAGGGGATGCCCATGATGCCCCAGCCTGCGCTGCGGTCCTGTTGCAGTGCAGCGCTGCCGGCCCGTTCAGGGCCGTGACCGTCAACCGCTGCCGGCATCGGAATATTTTTTGGCAGGCATGTCGATTTCCGTTCCACTGGGGCGTCGTATCTCATGAAGGGCCCGCCAACCGGGCCGACAACGAGGAAAGCCGATGAAAGTCATGGTGATCGTGAAGGCGACCGAGGCCACCGAGGCCGGGGTGCTGCCCACCGAAGCGCAGTTCCGGGACATGGGCGCCTTCAACGAGGAGCTGGTCAAGGCCGGGATCATGCTGGCCGGCGATGGCCTGCGCCCCAGCAGCCACGGCCGCCGGGTCGCGTACACAGGTGCGGCACCGCAGGTGATCGACGGGCCGTTCGCGGAAACCCGCGAGCTGGTGGCCGGTTTCTGGCTGTGGCAGGTGCGCTCGGTGGACGAAGCCACCGAATGGCTCAAGCGCGCCCCGTTCCTGCCGGGCGACGTGGTGGAGATCCGCCCGTTCTATACCGAAGAAGATTTTGGCGAGGTTTTCACCCCGGAATTACGTGCGCAGGAACAGCGTCTGCGCGAGCAGATCGGCCAGGCCGACTGACCCACCCCCCGTGCTTTTCAGGAGATTCCCATGAAACTGATTCCGTTCCTTGGCTTCAATGGCCAGACCCACGAAGCCATGGCGTTCTATGCCCAGGTGCTGGGTGGCAAGGTCACCTCGGAAATGAAGTACAGCGACATGCCGCCCAGCGACAACATGGACGGCTGTGGCGACAACCCTGGCCCGTCCGATCCGAACCTGATCGCGCACAGCCAGCTGGAAGTGGGCAGCGCGATCCTGATGGCGGCCGATGGCCCGCCTTCTTCGGGCCAAGGCACCACCACGATCAACATCGAGGTGGAAACCGAGGAGGAAGCCGAGCGCGTGTTCAAGGCGCTGTCCGAGGGCGGCAAGGTCACGTTCCCGATCGGCGAAACGTTCTGGGCCAAGCGCTGGGGCATGCTGGAAGACCGCTACGGCAAGCCGTGGATGGTCAACTGCATGAAACCTTACTGATCACGGGAAACCCACCATGTCCGAGACGCCCCAGATGATCTTCGTCAACCTGCCCGTCCGCGACCTGGACAGGAGCAAGGCGTTCTTCACCGCGCTGGGATTCACGCCCAACCTGACCTACACCGATGACAAGGCGGCTTCGTTCAACATCAGCGACACCATCATGCTGATGCTGCTGCTGGAGCCGTTCTTCGCCACCTTCATCAACCGGCCCATCGCCGATGCGCGCAAGCAGGCGCAGGTGATTCTTGCGTTGTCTTCGCCCAGCCGCGCGGCGGTGGATGAAACCCTGGAAAAAGTGCTGAAGGCCGGCGGCAGTGAACCGACCCCGGCACGCGATTACGGCTTCATGTACCAACGCAGCTTCGAGGACCTGGATGGCCACCTGTGGGAAGTGGCGCACATGGATGGCGAACCCGGCTGATGCCATGTGCCGCGCCGCACCTTGTGCGGCGCGGTAACGGATGCTCTCATTCGACGCATGGAAGCTGCGCTGACACAACGACTGGATACCCTCTGGCGCATGGAGTCGCCGGCGCTGATCGCACGCCTGGCGCGGATGCTGGGCGGCGATATCGGGCGTGCCGAAGAACTGGCCCAGGACACCTGGCTGGCCGCGCTGGAGCGCTGGCCCACCCAGGGCGTTCCGGATAATCCGGGAGCGTGGCTGATGACTACTGCACGCAATCGCGCCATCGACGTGCTGCGCCAGCACCAGCGCGTGGCCGGCCAGCATGCGCAATGGGGCAGCGAGCTGGAGCCGCAGCCCTTGCCGCTGCCCGACGACAGCGACGCCCTGCAGGACGACATCGGCGATGACCTGCTGCGGCTGATGTTCGTGGCCTGCCACCCGGTGCTGTCGGCCGATGCACGGGTGGCACTGACCCTGCGCCTGCTGGGCGGCCTGACCACCGATGAGATCGCGCGCGCGTTCCTGCAGCCGGAGCCGACCATTGCCCAGCGCATCGTGCGCGCCAAGCGCACGCTGGCCGACAAGCAGGTGCCGTTCGAAGTGCCGCGCCAGGCGGCATTGCCGGAGCGGCTGGGCTCGGTGCTGGCAGTGGTGTACCTGATTTTCAACGAAGGCTATGCGGCCAGCAGCGGCGATGACTGGATGCGCCCGGCGCTGTGCGAGGAAGCCCTGCGGCTGGGGCGGGTGCTGCAGCAGCGCCTGCCGACCTGGCCGCAGGTGCACGGCCTGCTGGCGCTGATGGAACTGCAGGCCTCACGCGCGGCCGCGCGCGTGGATGTGCACGGCAACCCGATCCTGCTGCCCGACCAGGACCGCAGCCGCTGGGACCACCTGCAGGTGGCGCGCGGGCAGGCGGCGCTGCAGCAGGCCGTGGCGCTGGGTGGGGCCGATGATGGCTACGTGCTGCAGGCGGCCATCGCCGACTGCCACGCGCGCGCGCGCCACGCCGATGCGACCGACTGGGCGCGCATGGCCGCGCTGTATGCGCGGTTGGCGGAAGTGCAGCCCTCACCGGTGGTGGAACTCAACCGCGCGGTGGCGGTTTCGCGCGCGGAAGGGGCGGCCGCCGCATGGCCGTTGGTGGAGCGCTTGGCCGACGATCCACGGTTGCGGGACTACGCGCCGATGGCGGCGGTGCAGGGTGACCTTTTGTCGCAGATGGGCCGGCACGCAGAGGCGGCCGATGCCTTTGCGCGGGCGGCGCGGCTTACTCCCAACGCGCGCGAACGCGCGCTGCTGCAGGCGCGGGCGGCGCAGCTGCAGCCGGACTGACACAATTCTCCGCTTGCTCGAAACCTGAACAGGCACTATGGTGGCGCCTCACAAAAGTGACCGGGCGCCTTGCCGGGTCCGTTCGAGAAGGATTGCGGGACGATGGTTTCAGGGAAGAAGCGTACGCGCGCGCGTAGCGCGTGGCTGTTGTTGTGCGGGTTCGTACTGGTTGGCACTGCCACCTTCGCCAGCGCCGCGCAGGCCGCAGACAAATCGCAGCAGGCCTATTGGGCCGGTTTTGCCTACACCGCCGACCAGAGCGCCGTTGAAGCCAGCACCCCGCGTGCGGCCGCCGTGCTCAAGGCGCGTGGCCTGGCCCCGCTCAACCAGGCCCTGTGGGCCCGGCTGCAGGCGCAGCGCCCGGCCAGCCTGGAACTGATCGACCAGCCGCTGGCGATGCTTGATGGCACCACCAGTGCCACGGTGCTGGCCACCGCGCTGGACCGCGAGCTGGTGTCGATCGAACCGATCGGTGGCCAGTACAAGGTGCTGGTGGAAGTGGCGCTGCAGGCGCTGTTCTTCGATTTCCGCGAACGCCAGGTGGTGGCGTCCTACCCGATCACGCTGCAGCGCATCGACGTGATGGAGTTCCTGCCGGACGAGGACGACATCGACGCGATCGTGGCCGACCTGCTGTACGGCAAGGCCGCCACCGGCCTGCCGCAGGTGCTGGCCGATACGCTGGCCAAGGCAAAGCTGCCGGCCGCGTCGACGCGGCGCCTGCAAGTGGGCGAGGTAACCCTTTCCGATGCGGTGCGCGCCAAGCTGCCCGATGCGGTGGATGAGCAGGTGCTGCGCGCCACGCTGGCCCATGAACTGTCCAAGACGCTGTCATCCAACACCGGCATCGGGCTGCTGCCGCCGGCCACCGGCCAGGCGATCGGCGGTGCGATGGCCGCGCGCTTTGCCGACGGCAAGGTGTACCAGCTGAAGATCCCCGAGCCGGATTACGTGGTGAAGCTGCGCCTGGATGCGCTGAAGAACGGCGTGATCAATGAAACCCCGGCGATGAAGACGATGCTGTTCGGCGCGTTCTTCCAGGCCACGGTGGTGGAGCCGTTCTCGGGCAAGGTGTTCTTCGACCAGCCGCTGCGCAAGGGCGCCACCAAGGTGGTGCCGTCGACCCAGTGGCACGTTGACCAGTGGTCGGCCAGCTACGAAACCACGCTGGCCGGCCTGGATGCCTTCGCCGGCGCCGCCGCCAAGCGCGCGGATTCGAAAGCGTGGCTGGACGAACAGAAGCCCGGCGGCAAGCCGCTGCAGCAACAGACCCAAGCCCTCCAGGAGTTGATCACCTCATGCCGTTGATTCGTGCCGTACTGCTGATTCTCATTGCACTGATGGTTGCCGCGCCGGTTGCGGCGCAGACCGCCAGTTCCCGTGGTACCGGTTCGGCCAGCTATGGCCTGCGCCTGAGTGCCGACACCCGCGCCCAGGCCCTGAACAAGGCCAAGGTCAATGCACTGGAGGCGTACATCGCCGAATCCGGCGCGGCCAAGCTGCGCCTGTTCGAAGACCGCCGCGCCGAGTTCATCGGTGAAATCGACCGCTACGTGCTGTCGGCGGTGCCGCTGTCGGACACCGAAGACAAGAAGGCCAAGACCTACACCGTCAGCGTCCGCGCCGAGATCAACACCACCCTGCTGCAGACCAAGCTGGATGCCGGCTCGGCCACCGCCGGTGCACGCAGCAACGAGCGCTCGATGCTGACCTTCCTGTTCATGGCGCGCTCGCAGGACACCGTGCAGTCGTTCCAGGACAAGGAATACCGCCGGGTCGACGCCAGCCAGAGCTATGACGAGAAGACCCGCGAAGGCGACAGCTTCCGTGGCAACTCGGTGAGCACCAACGGCAGCATCAACCAGAACGCGTCGGTTTCGATCACCGCCGGTGGCAGCACCACCGCGCGCAGCGACAACATCGCCTGGAAGGTGGCCAACGCCAACGAGATCAACACCGCGATGACCGGCGCGTTCAGCGCAGCCGGCTATGAAGTGGTGGAAGCGGAATACGTGGAAGGCGAATCGCGTGGCCTGCTGAGCATCGAGCGCATCCGCAAGGACTTCAGCACCGGCAACGACCTGTCGGCCGCCACCCTGCGCGATACCGCCAATGGCATCAAGGCGGCCAACATCCCGTATCTGGCGGTAGGCACGCTGGACGTGGGCATGCGTGACCGGGATCCGGTCAGCGGCAACACCCGCGTGTTCGTCACCGTCACCGGCAAGGTGCTGGACGTGAGCGGCCGCTTCCCGAAGACCGTGTCGTCGGTGGGTCCGGTGCAGTTCTCCGGCACCGGTCCGAACGAGACCGTGGCCCGCACCAATGCGCTGCAGATCGCCGCCGAGAAGGGTGCGCAGCAGATGATCAACGAATTGAACGTCAAGGCCGTGCGTTAAGGCGTACCGACCAAGGTCGGTACCCACCGTTCGCGCCAACATTTTCCAACAAGGAATTACCCAATGATCCGCAAGACCCTCATCGCCCTGGCCATCGCCACCACCTTCGCCGCTCCGGCGCACGCGCAGTTCGGCAAGCTGAAGGACCTGGCTGGCGGCGGCAACAGCGCCGCGGCCGCTTCGGCCGGCGCCCCGGACGAAGCCGCGCAGGAAGCGCTGGTGCGTCGTTTCGTGTCCTCGCAGTCGCACTCGATCGACGCCCAGACCTCCTTCGCCAAGGCCTTCGGCCTGGCCGAGCAGGTCAAGCTGCTGGAAGCCGAGCGCATGGCGCTGTCGTCCGGTTCGGTCAACGTGGACCAGATGAAGAAGTCGGTGTCGGTCAGCGAAGCAGCCCAGGCTGCGATCGATGAGCGCGTGGCCGCGCAGCCGGAGCTGAGCGCCGAATCCAAGCAGCACTACACCACCGGCCTGGTCGCCCTGGTCGCGTCGGCTGCCGAAGGCCAGAAGCTGAGCGGTGAAGCCAGCAACTTCGCCAACGGCATGAAGAGCCTGAGCGGCACCCAGCTGGTCACCGTGGGCCGCAAGCTGGCCGCCGGTGCGTGGGTGGCCAAGGAATCGCCGGGCTACCTGAAGGGCCTGTACTCCTCGTCGAAGGCCGCGCTGACCTTCGCCCGCGCCGCCAAGATCAAGGTGCCGGGCAACGCCGAGTCGATGCTCGACAGCCTGTAATCGAAAGGAACGCCACGCATGCAGACCTCATACCGACTGTTGAGCCTGGCCCTCACCGCTACCCTGCTTGCCGCCTGCGGCAAGCAGGAGGCACCGGTGGAGACCGCGGCGCCGAAGGCCGAATCCAAGCTGGACGCACCGGCTGAAAAGCCGCTGCGCGGGTCCCCGGATTTCGGCGGCACCACCCAGGTGGCGCGCGAAGCCGAGGGCATCGGCAGCACGCCGGAGCTGGCGGTGCTGGCAGCGCTGCAGTCGGCGGTGGCACAGGTCAATGGCGTGCGTGTCGCCAGCCAGATGCAGAGCCTGCGTGCGGGCCTGCATGTGGACGTGGACGGGGAACACGTCGGCGATATCCGCGCCGACGCGTTTTCCCAGCAGATGATTGCCGCCTCCCAAGGGGCGGTGCTGGGTTACGAGATCCTCTCGCAGGAAGAAGTCAGCCAGCTCGATGAGGAAGTGATTGCCCGCGTGCGCGCCAGCGACGCCGGCTACAGTTATTCGGCGTCTGCCTCGGCCAGTGGCTCGGCGCAGGCGCAGGCAGAGGCTGCCGGTGGCGGGAGTTCCGCATCGGCCAGCATCAAGGAAAGCTACAAGGAACAGGCCAGCGTGGACGCCAAGCGTGGCGCGCAGTCGTTCGAGTCCGATGTCAGCCGCCGCACCATACGCAGCTACTGGAAGGTGCGCGTGCGTGCCGACATCGCCAAGTACCGCGCCCCGGACGAACAGGGCCGGCCAAAGATCGTGGTGGCCCAGCCGCACGTGCGCAGCGGCACCTATGCCGTCGGCGATGGCCGGGTGGCCAGTGACGAAGTGGCCGCGGCGATCCGCGCGCGCCT
>Ga0160451_100801_pt1 | contig 13125 bp, 10 predicted proteins | sample HID1975M_E1MG_FD_108270 | JGI IMG/M metagenome (GOLD analysis project Ga0160451, IMG submission 108270) | Enriched soil microbial communities from UW Madison campus, WI, USA - HID1975M_E1 MG | ecosystem: Environmental > Terrestrial > Soil > Unclassified | place: USA: Madison, Wisconsin... | reverse complement strand
TCGCGACGAAGCACAGCACCGCCCACGCCAGCAGCAGGTTCGCGTGCCGGCGCTCGCGCGGGTCGTGCCGCAACCGCCACGCCTGCAGCATCAGGCCGCTGGTGGCGAACAGGAATGCGCCCTGCGCGCTGATGCCATGGATCAAGCCCTCGGCCGAACCGCCGACGCCGGGCAGGTCCATCCACGCGTAGGCGGTGATCGACAGCGACAGCGCCGCCAGCACGAACAGCAGCAGCGGCGCCGCGCTGCGCGCCGACGGCGGCGTGGTCCGGTACAGGCCGATGGCCAGCGCCACCATGCCGATGCCCAGCACCGCATAGGACGCCTGCAGCAACGGCCCCCACGCGCCGATCAGGTACAGGCTCATCTGGCTGGCGACCGGATCCAGATCCGGACGCAACAGGTGCAGCGCGACCGCCGCGGCGACGAACCATGCCAGGCTGGCGATCGCCACCCGCGACCCTGTCTTCGATGCGGATCGGCAGGCGGCAGCGTCGGTAGGCATTCGGCATCTGGCTCAGGGTCGGCGACGGCCGGATCATGCCTGTTCCTGCCGGCAGGATCCTTCGCGCGGAATGCCATGCGGCGCTTTCGGCGCGATCGGCCGCGCGCGCGCAGCAGCAGGATGACTTCCTTGTGCGAGGGACGTCAGCCCGTCTTCAGGCATATGCGACCGCCGCTTCATCCGCGACACTTCGAGAAGTCGACCCCAGCCTGCGCCGCCGCCGGTGCCGCCCGACGCCGCGCAACAGGCGCTGGACGACTGGCTGGCTGCGTTCAATTCCAACGACCGCGGCGGGCGCGGGTGATGGACAGCGCCGACGCCGCTTGCCACCATTCCGCCGGGGACAGGAGGAATGGGGACGCATCCATGTGCAAGGGACGGGTATGGGCGGGCGTGGCCGTATGGGCCATGTCGTTGACGCTGTCGTGGTCGGCGCAGGCCGAGCCGGCCAGGATCGATATCGCGCCTTATCTGAAGCAGGACACCTTCGAGCGCGTCAAGATCTCGCCCGATGGCGCGCACTACGCGGTCACGATGCCGCTCGAGGACCGGACGGCGCTGGTGGTCATCCGCCGTTCCGACATGCAGCCCACGACCAAGATCACCGGCAACAAGGACTCGGCGGTGGACGACTTCTGGTGGGCCAGCCACGAACGCGTCGTGGTATCGATGGCGCAGAAGTACGGAACGCGCGATCAGCCGGTCGCGATCGGCGAACTGCATGCGGTCAATGCGGACGGCAAGCGCGCGCGGTTGCTCGCCAGCCCCTATGGGGTCGATGACGATCCGGGAAACAAGGCCACCTATCGGAGCCAGCTCGACAACGCGGTCTACATGCTGGACCCGCTGGTGGACGATCCGCAGAACATCCTCGTCTACAGCATGCCGCTGGGCAGCGATCCGTACATCCATATCGACAAGCTCGACGTCAATACGCGGCGCCGGTCGCGGGTGGCCGATGCGCCGGTGCGGCGCGCCAGCTTCGTCGCCGATGCCAAGGGACAGGTCCGCTTCGCGCACGGCGCCGACGTGGACAACGTCGCCAAGCTTTTCTATCGCGATGGCGGAACCTGGAAGTGGCGGCTGGTCAACGACGAGAACACCAGCGGGCATCGCGAGTATCCGCTGGGAATGAACGCGGACGGCACGCTGGCCTACCTGCAGGTCGAGCGTCAATCCGGTCCCGATGCCATCGTCTCGTGGGATCCGGCGAGCGGGCGCTACACCGAGCTGCTGCGCGATGCGGTGGTGGATCCGTACCGCACCCTCTACGATCTTGATGGCCGCACGCCGATCGGCGCCTCGTTCATGACCGACCGCGTGCGTAACCGCTTCTTCGACGAGAACGCGCCGACCGCGCGTTTCTATCGCAGCCTCGAGAAGGCGTTCGGCACCGACGCCGTGCGCATGACATCGGCCACCGCCGACGGCCGGCTGGTGCTGCTGTACGTCTGGAGCGACCGCAACAACGGCGATTATTTCCTGTTCGACACGGTCGCCAAGAAAGCCGAGCGCGTATTCAGCCGCCGCGAGTGGTTCGCGCCCGGCGGCGTGTCGCCTTCCCGTTATCTCACGCTGAAGGCGCGCGACGGCATGACGTTGCACGGCTATCTCACCGAGCCGCTGGCCAAGGCGGACGGTCCGCGTCCGATGGTGGTGTTGCCGCATGGCGGACCGTTCGGCATCTTCGACGAATGGGAGTTCGACGATGACGCCCAGATGCTGGCGGCCGCCGGCTACGCGGTGCTGCGCGTGAACTATCGCGGATCCGGCAACTACGGACGCGCCTATCTGCAGGCCGGCGTGCAGGAGTGGGGCGGCCGGATGCAGGACGATCTGACCGATGCGACCCGCTGGGCGATCGCGGAAGGCATCGCCGATCAATCCCGCATCTGCATCTACGGCGCCAGCTACGGCGGCTATGCCGCGTTGATGGGCGCGGCGCGCGAACCTGATCTATACCGCTGCGCGGTCGGCTACGTCGGCGTCTACGACCTGGAGATGATGCATCGCGAAACCTCCAGCCGCAGCCGCTCGGGCAAGACCTGGGCGCTGGAATGGATGGGCGCCAGGAACACGCTCGGCACGCGCTCGCCCACCCAGCTGGCCGATCGCATCCAGGTGCCGGTCTTCCTCGCCGCCGGCGGCAGGGACGAGCGCGCGCCGATCGCCCACAGCGAGCGCATGGAAAAGGCGCTGAAGAAAGCCGGCGTGCCGGTGGAGACGCTGTATTTCCCCAACGAAGGCCACGGCTTCTATACCGAGGCGCACCGGCGCGAGTACTACACGCGCCTGCTGGCGTTCCTCGGCCGGCATCTCGGCGGCGCGACGGCGAAGTAACGGCGCAATCTGCCTGGGAGCGCGGGCCGGACAGGAACGCCGGTCAGCGCCTCGTCGCCAGCACGCCGTCCAGCGCCAGCTGCGCGGCGAATCCGGCCTTTTCCAATCGCCGCGCCACTTCGCGCGGCACGTCGCGGCCGCTGGTGAGCTTGTTGGGACTGCCGGTGTAGTGGAACAGCTTGCCGCCGCGGCACAGGACGCGCGCGAGCTGATCGTAGAACGCCTGCGAATACAGCTCGCCGGCGATGCCGAAGCGCGGCGGATCGTGCAGCACGGCATCGGCCGATGCATCGGACAGTTGCGTGATGGCCTGCGCCACGTCGGCATGCGCGAGTTGCAGCCGGCCGCCGGCCGCGGGCGCGTCCGGATCCGGCGACCACGGATTGAGCGTGCGCAGCCACAGCACGTCGGCGTTCTTCTCGAACGAGGCGATGCGCGACACGCCGGCTTCCAGGCAGCAGGCGGCGAAATAGCCCAGTCCGCCGCAGGTATCCAGCACGACCTTGCCGCGCGGTTCCACCAGCGCCACCTTGCGGCGCGCGTCGTCGATTGGCGAGGCCTTCGATGTGGGCAGCATCTTGATGCCGTCGATCTCGAACGTCGGCGCGCCCCATCCGGTCGGCACCAGCTTGATCAGCGAGCCGGAGAAGCGCGACACCGGCGTCCACTCCTCGCCATCGAAGAAATGGATGGTGCGGTCCTTGAGCTTGCCGGGATACGGATACGCCGCGTCCCGCCAGGTCCAGTGCGCGTCGGCGAGCGCGGCGCTGCCTTCGCTGTGGCCCAGATCGAGCGAGCCATGCCAATGACCGGCGCCGTCGCGCCGCGCGGCGAGCAGCGCGGCGGCGGTATCGCGGGTCAGCAGTGGACCGGTGTAATGGGGCACGGTGGAATCGGCAGGCGGGGCGGGCGGGCATCGTACCCGACGCCGTTGGTCGTGATCGGCGAAATGGCAAGGGCCCGATGACGAACCCGGATCCGATCATCCGCCGCGCAGCCAACCGATGGCGATGCCGCGACGCGCCTGGCCCGAGCAGGAGCGCGTGCGGCCTCCCGCGGCTGCCGGAAGCTAGATCGCCTGGCCGCCCGACACCTCGATGCGTTGCGCGTTGACCCAGCGGTTCTCGGCCGACAGCAAGGTGGCGATCATCGGGCCGATGTCGTCGGGCACGCCGACACGGCCCAGCGCGGTGATATCGGCCAGCTGGCGGTTGATGTCGGCGTTGTCGCGCACCGCACCCCCGCCGAAATCGGTCTCGATCGCGCCCGGCGCCACCGTGTTGACCGCGATGCCGCGTGCACCCAGTTCCTTGGCCAGGTAGCCGGTGAGCACCTCCACCGCACCCTTGGCGGCCGCATAGGCGGCGTAGCCGGGATAGAAGAACCGGGTCAGGCCGGTGGACAGGTTGACGATGCGGCCGCCGTCGGCGATCAGCGGCAGCAGCGCCTGGGTGAGGAAGAACACGCCCTTGAAGTGCACGTCGACCAGCCGGTCGAACTGCGCCTCGGTGGTGTCGGCGATAGCGGCGTAGTCGCCGTGGCCGGCGTTGTTGATCAGGTGATCGAACGTGTCGCGCTGCCAGGTGTCGTGCAGCGCCTGCCGCAGGCGCATAGCGAAATCGGCGAAGCCGGCGACGCGGCCAGTGTCCAGCTGCAGCGCCACCGCCCGGCGGCCCAGCGCCTGGATCTCGGCGACGACGGACTGCGCCTCGTCGGCGCGGCTGTGGTAGGTGAATACGACATCGCCGCCGCGGCGGGCGATGTTCACGGCGGTATTGCGGCCGAGGCCCCGGCTGCCGCCGGTGACAAGGGAGACGGTATTCATGGTCGTAACTCCTGGGATGGATGACGGGACTACTGTCGAACCAAAGGGCAGGCCACGGTTGCTGGAATCTCCCCGTTCCTTGCCTGATCCGCCGGATGGCCGCCGGCTGGCGTGGCGAAGGAGTAGGCTCGCCGCATGACGATCTTGCTCGAAACCGTACGTCGTTACGCCGACGCCCATGCCGATGCCGGCGGGATCGCCGCCACCCCGATCGCGGGCCTGTCGACCGTGCGAGCCGCCGCGCCCAGCGGTCTGGACCATGCTATCCAGCGGCCGCTGGTGTGCCTGGTGCTGCAGGGGAGCAAGCACGTGACGATGGGCACCGATGCCTTCGCCTTCGCCGCGGGCGACACCTTGTTGATCGCCGCCGACGTGCCGGTGGCCAGCCGGATTACCCGCGCCAGCGCGGCGGCGCCGTATTACTCGCTGGTGCTGGAACTGGATCCGGCGGTCATCGCCGATCTGGTCGTGCAGATCGGCGCGACCCCCCACGCCGAATCGCGGCCGGTACGCGTGGAGCCGACCGATGCGGAAGTGGCCGATGCCGCGCTGCGGTTGATGCGCCTGCTCGATCGGCCTGGCTCGGTGCCGGTGCTGCAGGCGCAGTCGGTGCGCGAAATGCATTACTGGTTGCTGGCCGGCCGGCTCGGGCCGGCGATCCGCCGGCTGGGTTGGCCGCAGGCCGCCTCGCAGCGGGTAGCGCGCGCGGTGGCGCTGCTGCGCGCCGAATACGCGCAGCCGCTGCCGGTCGAGCGTCTGGCGTCGGCGGCCGGCATGAGCCCGTCGACCTTCCATCATCATTTCCGCAAGGTCACCTCGCTGTCGCCGTTGCAGTTCCAGAAACAGCTGCGGCTGATCGAGGCGCGGCGGCTGATGCTGGCCGACGGCATGACCGCGAGCAGCGCGGCGTTCGCGGTCGGCTACGAGAGCGTGCCGCAATTCACCCGCGAATACGGCCGCATGTTCGGCCTGCCGCCGGTGCGCGAAACGGCCGCGGCACGCAGCCGCACGCGCGCGACGGCCTGACTCGTCCGCATTGCCTGTCGTCCCCTGATTTGGCCGAAGCCGAACCGCGAGATTTCGTATCAGCCGGATTGCCTGCGCTATCGCGGGATATCGGCGGTTTCGACCTCGAGAAGGCTAGTCGTCCATGCCGCGGCGATAGACGAACAGCCGCGGCGCCTTGGCACGTTGCTGCGCGGGCTGGCGATCGCCGGCCACCAGCGAGAAACCGAAGTCGGCCAGCAGGCGCGACAGCGTGTTGGCGCCGCCGCGGCCGGGATCGCTGATCACGATCTCGCAGGCCGGCTTGGCCAGCGGCGGAATCAGCGCAGCCACCATCGCCGCGTGGCGGCTTTCGTACAGCACGTCGCTGGCGATGATCAGGTCGAAGCGGCCCATGTCGCGCGGCCCGGTTTCCCAGTCCAGTTGCCGGTAGGGCACCGAATCGATCGCGTTGAGCGCGGCGTTGTAGGCCAGGAACACCTCGGCCAGCGGGTGATGGTCGCTGGCGACGATGTCCGCGCCGCGCATGCGCAGCACCAGGCTGGCCAGGCCCAGCCCGCAGCCCAGTTCGAGGATGCGCTTGCCGCCGATGTCGCGGCTGGCCATGGCTTCGGCGAGCAGCTGCCCGGCCGGCCACACCTGCCCGAACAGGCTCCACTGCGCCGACGAGATGCCGGCATCGGCGGCGGTCAGATCCGGATCGGCGAACTGCTGCTTGTCGGCCAGGGCGCGGATCGCGTACGTGCGCTGACCGAAGGTCAGCTGGTGCATCTGGGTCTGATAGCCCGGCATGGCGGCTTCCGAGGAGCGCCGGGAGGCCGGCGACGGAGAGAGGAAGCGCAACGGCGACGGGGACGACCGGACGAGACGCACGAAGTTCGTGGTGTGCGGCCATGCTACGGGAAAAGGGAACGCCGAACCTGATGCGGCACCTTTCGATGTTCCCCTCTCCCCCGCATGGGGGAGAGGGTGCCGAAGGCGGGTGAGGGGGAGCCGAAGCCGGCAGGCGAGACGTGCCGAGTGCGTTACGAAGTCCATGACCGAGTGCGAGCGCTGGCGCGGCGGGTTGCTCGCTTGCCCCCTCATCCGCCCTTCGGGCACCTTCTCCCCCGCGGGCGGGGGAGAAGGGACGCTGCTATCGGCGATATCGACGGCTGGGCGATGCGATCAGCTGCCCGGCTCCCAGAACGCCATGTCGCCGTATTCCCAACGCCACGGCACGCCGGTTTCGCCCAGTACGAACCGCACCAGTTGCGGGAATGCCGCTTCGGCGCGTACGTCGTTGGCCAGGATCACCACGCAGCGCCGGCCGCGGTGCACGCACACCCAGGTATTGCCGGTGCTGTCGTTGTGGCCGCCCTTGAAGAAACCGGGCCCCTGCGGACCATCGAACACGACCACGCCCAATCCCGCGGCCACATTCGCAGGGCGCGCGTCGCTGGCCGCTTCCGGTTGCAGGGTGGGGAACTGGCTGGCGGTGGTGATGGGCAACTGCGGCCGGGTCAGCTCGGCCACGCCTTGCGCCGACAGGCCATCGCCGCGGATATAGCCGGCCGCCATCTTCGCCATGTCGGCGATGGTGGTGTCCATCGAGCCGGCGGCGCGCACCCGGCCGCGTTCGTCGTGCGGTTCGACGCTGCCGTCGGCCTGCCAGCCGTCGGCCAGGTTGGCGGCGAAATCCGGCCGCCAGGTCATGCTGGTGTGGGCCATGCCGAAGCGATCGAACACGCGCCGCTGCATCTCCTCGCCGACATCCAGCCCCCGTCCGCGCTCGATCACGAACTGCAGCAGGATCATTCCCTCGCCCGAATACGCATAGCGGCTGCCGGGATCGAAGTGGATGCGCAGCTTGCGGTCGGGTTCGAGGAAAGCGAAGTTGGCGAAGCCGGCGCTGTGGGTCAGCAGGATGCGCGGGGTGATCGCGCGCCAGCGTTCGTCGCCCGCCAAGTCCTGCCACGGGCCGTAGCCGGGTTGCTGCGGATATTCCGGCAGCGGTTGGGGCAAGACATCGGCGATGGAACGATCCAGATCGAGCGTGCCGTCCTCGACCAGTTGCATCACCGCATGGGCGAACACCGCCTTGGTCAGCGACGCGCCGTACATGACGGTGTCGGGCGTCAGCGGATCGCCGGCGGCGTTGCGCTTGCCGTAGCTGCGCACGTGCACGATGCGGCCATCGTCGATCACCGCGATCGCCAAGCCCTGCGCGCCCGTCGCCGCCATCGCGCGCGCGGCCTCGGCGTCCAGCGCCACCTGTGAAGGCGGCGCGGCGATGGCAGGCAACGCCGCCGCGGTCATCAATGCCAGACCCCATCCCAGGACGCTGCACCGCATGATTCGTCTCCCGGCTGTGTGCGGGGAGCATACAGTGGGTTGTGCCGTGTTACCGGTGCGATGCGCAGGGACTTGGGACCGCGATGCACCGCCGCCGATCGCCGCCCCGCCTTGCAACATCGACTCATGGCGTCCGCAGCGGGTCGTGCATCCGCAACGCAGGGCCGACAGCGCGACCGGCCTTGCTACGATGCGCGCATGTCAGAACGCCTGCGCAGCCTGGCGAATCCGGCGGTGCGGCAGATCCGCCGCTGGGTGCTGGACGCGTTTCCGCGCGGCCACAGCGGTATCGACTACGACCGGCCGTTGCACGATCCCGGGTTGTTCGGCCCCGGCAGCGTGACCTGGCGGGTGCATGCGGAGTTTCCGGGCATGCTGTCCGGCGGCCTGTGCGCGCTGATGCTGCAGACCTTGCATCCGCGCGCGCTCGCCGGCGTGTACGACCATTCCAATTTCCGCGACGATCTGGTCGGCCGCCTGCGCCGGACCACCAACTTCATCGCCGGCACCACCTACGCATCGGCCGCGCAGGCCGGCGAACTGATCGAGCGCGTGCGCCGGATTCACCTGCAGGTGGCCGGCCGCCTGCCCGACGGGCGCGCGTATTCGGCCAGCGATCCCGATCTGCTGACCTGGGTGCACGTCACCGAGGCCTATGGTTTCCTGCAGGGATGCCGGCATTACGGTCGCGACATGCCCGATGCGGTCGCCGATCGCTACTACGACGAGGCGCGCCGGGTGGCCGAGGCGCTGGGCGCGCGCGACGTGCCGGCCTCGCAGGCGCAGGTGGCGGCGTATTTCGAATCGGTACGGCCGCAACTGCGCGTGGACGCACGCTCGCGCGAGGTGCTGGCGATCCTGGCGGCGATCCGCCTGCCGGTGCCGCTGCCCGGATTATCGCGCGGCCTGTTCCTGGGCGCCGGCGCCGCGCTGTTGCCCGACTGGGTCGGCCGGATGCTCGGCGATGCACGGCCCGCCCGCGACGCGGCGTCGGCGGCATTGATGCGGCGGATGGCGCCGCTGTTCCGCCTCGCGCTCGACGATGGCCCTGCCGCACGCGCCTGCCGCCGGGTCGGGCTTCCGGCCAGCGCGCTGGCCGAATGGCCGATGGGATCGCACGAACCGCCATGACCCAAAGCATGGAGTGCCGGCGATCATGCCTTGGCATGGAAGCAAGGGAATGCCACGCGGTTTCCACGCTGCATGCCGACCATCGCGCGATGGTCGGCCTCACTTTTTTGCGCGCTTATGCGTGGCTGCCACGGCAGGGTTCATCGCCGCGCGGGACCTGCATGCATCCGTTCCTGCAACGCGGCCGCATTGGGCGTGGCATGGCCGTGGGCGGTGTTGTCGAAAACGATCCAGAACTCGCGCTTCGCCGGCATCGCGTGTACCGCCTCGGCGAGCGCGCGCAGCGCCGCATCGTCGTAGTCGCTGTAGTAGACGCGTGGCGACCCGTGCCAGCGCCAGTAGCGCACGGTCGCATCGGCGGCGGGCAATGCGGCGGCCTCGTCCGGAGCGGGATCGGCGGCGACGCGGCCGATGCGGTGCCGCGCCAACAGCGTTTCGGCCGCCGGAGCGAACCAGCTGCGATGCCGCGGCTCGCAGACCGCCGCACCGTCCCAGCGGCGCCGCAGCATCGCAAGGAAGGTCGCCGCCACGCGCGCATCGAAGGCCAGGCTGGGCGGCAGCTGCACCAGCAGGCAGCCCAGCTTGTCGCCCAGGCCCGTCGCCTCGCCGAGGAAACGATCCAGCAGCGCGCCGGCCTGTTGCAGGCGCTGGTCGTGCGTGATCGTGCGCGGCAGCTTGGCGGAGAAGCGGAAGTCCGCCGGCACGCTGTCGGCCCAGCGCGCATAGGTGTCGCGGCGATGCGGCCGGTAGAACGATGAATTGATTTCGACCGTGTCGAAACGCGTCGCATAGCGCGCCAGCATGCTGGCGCCGTCGGCGAACAATGCGCGGTGGGCCGAGGCGATCGACCAGCCGGCGCAGCCGATGCGCAGTCGCGGCGACGGAGAGGGAGGGGTCGGCTGGCGGGGCATGCGTCGGCTTCGTTCGGCTCGCTGCAGGCAATAGCAAGTTCCGGGCGGATACATCGTGAAGGGAGCGCCGTCATGCTGGCGGGCCGGATCGTTGCGGCGTCGCGCTGCGTTTCACGTCCTGCGCATGCCGCCGGGGCCAGCATGTCGCTCCCCTTATCCGCCGAAGGAGCTACCCATGTCCGCATCCGATTCCGCCAACCGTGTCCGCCTTCATGTCGAAGACAGCGGTGGCGACGGACGCCCGGTCGTCCTGATCCATGGCTGGCCGCTGTCGGCCGAATCGTGGAAGGCGCAGGTCGATCCGCTGCGCCAGGCCGGCTATCGCGTCGTGGCCTACGATCGCCGCGGCTTCGGGCGCTCCGACAAGCCGGCCGACGGCTTCGACTACGACACGCTGGCCGCGGATCTGGCTGGCGTGATCGACGATCTCGATCTGCGCGATGCCACGCTGGTGGGCTTTTCGATGGGCGGCGGCGAGGTCGCGCGCTACATCGCCCGCCATGGCGAGGAACGCCTGCACAGCGTGGTGTTCGCCGCCGCCGTGCCGCCGTACCTGCTCAAGACCGACGACAACCCCGAGGGTCCGCTGACCGAGGACCAGGCCAAGGAAATGGAAGCCGGCCTCAAGGCCGACCGCGACAGTTTCTTTGATCAGTTCACGCAGAAATTCTTCAGCGCCAATGGCGAACTGAAGGTCAGCGAGGCGCAGCGGCAGGAGGCCATCGCGCTGTGCAAGCAGTCCGACCAGGCCGCGGCGCTGGGCTGCATGAAGGCGTTCGGCACCACCGACTTCCGCGACGATTTGAAGAAGGTCGGCGTACCCACGCTGGTGCTGCACGGCGATGCCGATGCGACGGTGCCGCTGGAAGGCTCGGGCCAGCGCACGCATGAAGCGATCGCCGGCAGCGAACTGGTCGTGCTGACCGACGCGCCGCACGGCTGCAACGCCAGCCACGCCGATGAATTCAACGCGGCGCTGCTGGCGTTCCTCAAGAAATAAGATCTACGGTGGAATCCTTCTCCTCCGCTTGCGGGGGAGAAGGTGCCCGAAGGGCGGATGAGGGGAAACATGACCCGTCCTGCCGCTCCACTCGGCACCACGGCAGCTTCCTGCTGCAATCCGTATGGCACTTCCGCAATTGCGGAGCGGCAATTTTTGCGCCGTATCGCTACGTGTGCCTATGAGCCGTTTGAATGCTGTGCGGCGGCGCCCCCGCAAACGCCAGCGCCGCCGCCATCGCCCACGGCAGCACGGAATGGTGGCCCTCGCCTTCGCACAGCCGCAGTTCGCAGGACAGGCCGCGCGACTGCAGCAACTCGGCCATCGCCGTGGCGTTGGCGATCATGTGGGTCTGGCCGAGCATCGCGGCCGCGTCTTCGCCGTCGATGGCGGGCGGTTTCTCCGGGCCCTCGGTCTGTTCCTCCGATCCGACCGTCATCAGCACCCGCGCATCGTGCGCGCGCGCGAGATCCGCGTCCGCCATCTCGGCGAGCGCACGGCCCTCGTCCCACCAGAGCGAAGGACTGGCCGCGACATAAGCGCCGAACGCGTCCGGCCGCCGCATCAACGCCAGCAGCACGAACAGGCCGCTCAGCGAATGGCCCGCCAGCGTCTGCCGCCGCGCGTTTATCGGCAACGCACGCAGGCAATGCGGTCGCACGCGGTCGATCAGGAACGCCAGGAACGCCTCGGCATCGCCATCGCAGATCCAGTCGTCGGCGGAACCGCGCGGTGGCGGTATGGCATGCCGCGCCGGCAGGGTGAAATCGCGCCGCCGCAGGTTGGCGTCCACGCCGCCGTCGTTGTCCCAGTCGATGCCGACGACGATCGCCGCGCTGCCGCTTTCGTTCAATGCCTGCTGCATCGGCGGCCATGTGGTCGGCGCATCCAGCAGCCAGATGACGGGGAAGCCGGCCGTCGGCGGATCGCCGTCGGGCTGGTGCACGCGGATCAGGTAGCCGTGCCCGGCCGCGCTGGTCATCGGTTCGGTCATGCGGCCGATGCTGGCCGGCGCACGGTCGAGGGCATGTGGAAGCCGATCAGTCGTCGCTGTCGGTGGGCGCCGGCGCCTGGCTGGGACAGCGCGGCACGCCCGAGCCGACGACGCAATGGACACAGCATTGGGACTTCTCGTCATCGGCCGGCAGTCCGGGCGATACCGGCATCAGATCGGCACCGGGCAGGCGCGCCAGCGCCTCGGGCGACTTGAGCTTGAGCAGCACCGCCCAGTCCTGGCGGTTGAAGTTGCAGCCCGCCTCGTTGTCGGGCGAACACGCCGCCTCGCCGCCCGTGCGCACCGGCAGCGACCAGAACTGGCCGGCGCGGTTGAGATGCAGCAGGCGCAGGGTGACGCCCTGTTGCACGTTGCCGCTGACGAGCCAGGCGGTGTTGTCGTTGCCCGGATTGGCGGCGACGACGATCTCGCAATGCATGTTCAGGCCGCTGCCGGAGTTGCCGGCCACCTCCTTCAGCCCGGCGTATCCGTATGCGCGTCCGGACACGCGCACGTAGCACAGCATGTCGCCGACGGCGGGCGTGGCGGTCAGCGGGTCGAGGAAATCGTAGGCGCTCTGCGCCGGCTGCTGCAGCGCATGGCGCACGTAGTCGATATGGCTGGGCGAGCGGCGGAAACCGGGCAACCGCGCCTGCGACATCACCCAGGAAATGAAGGCCGCCGACCACGGCGTGTCGACGATGAAGGCGCGGCAGGGCGGCGAGGGCCGGCGATCCATCAGCGCGTAGCCGCAGTCGCTCGCGCCCGGGCGCATCGCCATCGCCGGCAGCAGTCCGCTCTGCTGCCAGTAGGTGGCCACGCGCAGCCAGGTGGGGTTCTGGCCGTCGTCGAGCAGGCGCGTTTCGGCTTCGGACACGGTCGCGCTGGCCAGCCGGCCATTGCGATCGATGAAGGGGCGGTACCAGCGCATGTATTCGTCGCAGGCGCGCGCGGCGATGCGGGTGGCCACATCGGCGGCATCCAGCTGCGTGCGCAGCGTCGGACACACATCGGCGGCGCGCGCGCCGGTGGCCGCAAACAGCAGGACGCAGGCCAGGACGATGGCGCGCATGGGGCGAT
>Ga0160451_100786_pt1 | contig 13316 bp, 10 predicted proteins | sample HID1975M_E1MG_FD_108270 | JGI IMG/M metagenome (GOLD analysis project Ga0160451, IMG submission 108270) | Enriched soil microbial communities from UW Madison campus, WI, USA - HID1975M_E1 MG | ecosystem: Environmental > Terrestrial > Soil > Unclassified | place: USA: Madison, Wisconsin... | reverse complement strand
CAAGGACCTGCCCGACCTGATGCGCAGCAGCGGGCTGAATTTCAGCTTCGCCCTGGCCAAGGGGCGCGGCCGCTACCTGTGTCTGTCCAAGCTCGATGTGCTGCTGCAAGAAGGCCATGCACAATCGGCCACTGCGCAGTTGTTCGAGGAAGAGGGCTTCCACATCGAAGTCGACGAGCGCAGCCAGAAGCTGTTCAACAGCATGATCGAGAAACTGGCGGGCAACCGCTGGGACGGCGACCGCGACAGCTGGTCCGAAGCCCTGGAAGATCAGGACTGGGCACGCCTGACGACCGATCACAGCCAATGCACCGGCCGCCATTGCCCGAACTTCCAGCAGTGCGTGTTCTATAAAGCGCGCGAGGGCATGGGCAAGGTCGACGTGATCGTCACCAACCACGACATGGTCCTGGCTGACCTGGCCCTGGGGGGCGGCGCGGTGTTGCCCGACCCACGCGACACCATGTACGTGTTCGACGAAGGCCACCACCTGCCAGACAAAGCCATTGGCCACTTCGCGCATTACTCGCGCTTGCGCTCCACCGCCGACTGGCTGGAGCAGACCGCCAAGAACCTCACCAAGCTGCTGGCCCAGCACCCGTTGCCGGGTGACCTGGGCAAACTGATCGAACAGGTGCCGGAGCTGGCACGGGAGATCCGCACCCAGCAGCAGTTCATGTTCACCTTGTGCGAACAGGTCGCGGACTTCCGCCCTAGCGAAGACACCGAGGGCCGTGAACGCCCGCGCTATCGCTTCGAAGGGGGCGTAGTGCCAGAGCAGATCCGCGAGGTGGGCATCGAACTGAAAAAGGGCTTCGCCCGCCTCAACGACCTGTTCACTCGCCTGGCTGACCTGCTGAAGGAAGGCATGGACGGTGAAGTGAATATCGGTATCGCCAGCCACCAGGCCGAAGAATGGTACCCGCTGTTCGGCAGCCTGGTGACCCGCGCACAGGGCAACTGGGAGCTGTGGACGGCCTTCACCGCCGAAGACCCCGAAGACAGCCCGCCCATGGCGCGCTGGCTGACCCTGGCCGAAAGTGGGGCGTTGTTCGACATCGAAGTCAACGCCAGCCCCATTCTCGCCGCCGAAATGCTTCGTCGCAGCCTGTGGAGTGTCGCCCACGGCGCGCTGGTGACCTCGGCCACGCTCACCGCCCTGGGCAAGTTTGACCGCTACCGCATGCGTTCGGGCCTGCCGCGTGATGCCGTTACCTGCGTGGTCCCCAGCCCGTTCGTGCATGGCGATGCCGGCCTGCTGCGGGTGCCCGACCTGGGCGCCGACCCACGTGATGCGGCGGCGCACACCGCCGCCATCATCCGCGAATTACCCAACATGCTCGACGATGCCCGGGGTGCGCTGGTGCTGTTCTCGTCGCGTAAGCAGATGCAGGATGTGTTCGACGGCCTGGACCGGGACTGGCGCAAGCTGGTGCTGATCCAGGGCAACCTGTCCAAGCAGGAAACCCTGAACAAGCACAAGGCGCGGGTCGATGACGGCCAGCACAGCGTGTTGTTCGGCCTGGCCAGCTTTGCCGAAGGTGTCGATTTGCCCGGTGCCTATTGCGAGCATGTGGTGATCGCCAAGATCCCCTTCGCCGTGCCCGACGATCCGGTCGAGGCGGCCCTGGCCGAGTGGATCGAAGCCCGCGGCGGCAACCCGTTCATGGAAATTGCCGTGCCCGATGCCTCGTTACGGCTGATCCAGGCCTGTGGTCGGTTGCTGCGGACCGAGCAGGATCGCGGCGTCATCACCTTGCTCGATCGGCGCCTGGTCACCCAGCGCTACGGCAAGGCTATTCTCAATGCGCTGCCGCCCTTCCGGCGGGAGATTTCCTGACGGCCGGAGCACACTGCTCCGGCTTGTTGTCCATCACTCAGTCTTGGGCTCACGAGGGCCCTGAAGGAGAGCCCCAGCCCTATGGTCCGCCGTACCCTGCCTGTCGTATTCGCCCTGTTGTTCAGCTCGCCCTTGCTGGCCGGGCAGCAGACGCTGTTCAGCTTCGTGCGCCCGGCCTCGGTGGTCAACGTGGTGACCGAAGATGCCGGCATGCCGCAGTACAACGCAGAGCAAACGGCCGGGGGGGAGGTGCTGCGGCGTGTGGTGTTCAACCCGGTCGAGCGGCCGACCCTGCGCCTGAGCCCACAAAGCGGTGCCTGGGACTGGTCGGCCGGGCAGTTCCTGACCTTGCGCCTGCAAAGCGCCATGGATTGGGCGCTGACTGTGGATGTCACCGTGCTGGGCACTGATGGCCGCACGCTGACCAGCCGCATCGACCTGCCAGCCGGGCCGGCCCAGACGGTGATGGTGCCGCTCACGGCCACCTCGCCGTTGAGCCAGGGTATGCGCGCTGGCCCGCCAATGCCGTGGACGTATGCCGGCCAGCGCCTGTTGCTGACCAGTAGTGCGGGCGCGGTAGACCTCAAGCAAGTGGCCTCTGTCAGCCTGACGATCCCCAGCCCCAAGGTGGCACAGAGCCTGCTGATCGAGAAAGTGGGTATTCAGGATGACGACCAGGCCTACAAAGCTGCCTACCACGAGCTGATTGACGCTTATGGCCAGTCCACGCGTGGCCAATGGCCTGAAAAAATCGGCAGCGACGAGCAGCTCAAGGCTGCCGATGTGCGCGAACAGCAGCAACTCAAGGGCTGGCTGGCAGAGCTTGGCAAGCAGCCCCTGGACACCTATGGCGGGCTGCTGGACGGGGCGGCGTTCGAGGCCAAGGGTTTTTTCCGAACCGAGAAGCGTGATGGCCGTTGGTACCTGGTAACGCCGGATGGGCACCCGTTCTACTCGCTGGGTGTCAACGCCGTGGCCGCAGATGGCGGGCGCACCTACGTCGAAGGCCGTGACGGCATGTTCAAGGCGCTGCCCGGCGATAATGATCCGCTGGCGGCGTTCTATGGCAAGGGTAACAACGACGACGGCAATGCCTCGTCGCAAGGGCGCAACTTCAAGCAGGGGCGATGGTTCGACTTCTATGCCGCCAATATCCAGCGCACCTATGGCAAACCTTGCCCGCCCAGCGTTGAGGGGCAGCCTGCGGCTGAGTGCCCGCCGGTGCTGCTGGATGCCTCGCGCTGGCAGACGCACGCGCTCGATCGTCTGCAAGCCTGGGGTTTCAACACCCTGGGTAACTGGAGCGATCCGGCGTTGGGCCAGGCCAAGCGCATGCCCTACACCTTGCCGCTGTCGATTGTCGGTGACTACGCCAGCATCAGCACGGGCATGGACTGGTGGGGCAGCATGCCCGACCCCTTCGACCCCCGGTTCGCCATGGCCACCGAACGCGCGGTCGCCATCGCCGCCCGGGACCACCGTGATGACCCGTGGCTGATCGGCTACTTCGCTGACAACGAGCTGGCCTGGGCCGCACCGGGCAATGACCCCAAGGCCCGCTACGGGCTGGCCTACGGCACACTGCGCCTGACCACCGACGTGCCCGCCAAGCGCGCCTTCCTTAAGCAACTGCGGGACAAATACCGCAACCAGGAGGGCCTGTCCAAGGCTTGGGGGATTGAACTGTCCGCCTGGGAGCTGATGGAAGACCCCGGTTTCGAGGCCCCCTTGCCCAACCCGGAGCACCCGGAAATCGAGCGGGATTACCAGTACTTCCAGCAGGTGTTCGCCGAGACCTATTTCAAGACCATCGCTGACTCGTTGAAGTGGCACGCGCCCAACCACTTACTGCTCGGCGGCCGCTACGCGGTGAGCACGCCAGAAGCGGTCAAGGCCTGCGCGGAGTTCTGCGACGTGCTGAGTTTCAACTTCTATACCCTCAAGCCTGAGGACGGTTACGACTTCGCCCGTCTTGCCGAACTGGACAAACCGGTGCTGGTGTCCGAGTTCCAGTTCGGCTCCCGCGACCGCGGGCCGTTCTGGCCGGGGCCGTTGGAGGTGGCGCGTGAAGAAGACCGTGGGCCGGCCTATGGCAACTTCCTCAAGGCCGCGTTGGCGCAGCCGATGATCGTCGGTGCGCATTGGTTCCAGTACCTGGACCAACCGGCCAGTGGGCGGCTGCTCGATGGTGAGAATGGGCACCTGGGGCTGGTGGCCATCACCGATGTGCCCTATCCAGGGTTCGTCGAGGCGGTGCGTAAAAACAACCAGCAGGCCATTGGTCAGTTGCGCGCGCAGTTGGCCAAGCCGCAGCCGTGAGCCATCGGGGCCGTCAAACGGCCCCTTTACCTGCGACCACCCAGCCTAAGCCAGTTTGCAAAACCGCCAACTACTGAAACAATGCACGCCATTTTCAGAAGGTCGTACGGAGAACAGTGGGTGCAGATCCAGGGTCACTATGAGCTGAAGTTCGAGGCGGTGCGTGAAGCCTTCGCCGAGTTGTTCGATGATCCCCAGGAGCGTGGCGCGGCGCTGTGCATCCAGGTGGGCGGCGAGACCGTGATCGACCTGTGGGCGGGCACCAGCGACAAGGACGGGCAGCAGGCCTGGCACAGCGACACCATCGCCAACCTGTTCTCCTGCACCAAGACCTTCACCGCCGTCACCGCCTTGCAACTGGTAGGCGAGGGCAAATTGGCGCTGGATGTTCCGGTCGCGCGTTACTGGCCCGAATTCGCTCAGGCCGGCAAGCAGTCCATCACCCTGCGCCAGTTGCTCAGCCATCGCGCTGGCCTGCCGGCCATCCGTGAGTTGCTGCCTGCCGAGGCGTTGTATGACTGGCAGGCGATGGTCGATGCCTTGGCCGCCGAAACCCCGTGGTGGGCGCCTGGCACCGAACACGGCTACGCCGCCATCACTTATGGCTGGCTGATCGGGGAGCTGATCCGCCGTGCAGACGGCCGTGGCCCAGGCGATTCGATCGTGGCCCGTACGGCCCGGCCGTTGGGGCTGGACTTCCATGTCGGCCTGGCGGATGAAGCGTTTTACCGCGTGGCGCATATCGCACGCGGCAAAGGTAACCCCGGCGATGCCGCGGCCCAGCGCTTGCTGCAGGTGACCATGCGTGAGCCCGAGGCGCTGTCGACCCGTGCGTTCACCAACCCGCCAGCGATTCTCACCAGTACCAATAAGCCCGAGTGGCGGCGCATGCAGCAACCGGCGGCCAATGGCCACGGCAATGCCCGCAGCCTGGCAGGCTTCTATGCCGGTCTGCTCGATGGCAGCCTGCTCGAGTCCGAACTGCTCGACGAACTCACCCGCGAGCACAGTATCGGCCAGGATCGCACCTTGCTGACCCAGACCCGTTTCGGCCTGGGCTGCATGCTTGACCAGCCCGAGGTGGCCAATGCCACCTTTGGCCTCGGTGCCCGTGCGTTCGGGCATCCCGGCGCGGGCGGCTCGGTAGGTTTCGCCGACCCAGAGCACGATGTGGCATTCGGTTTTGTGGTCAATACCCTTGGTCCGTATGTGCTCATGGACCCAAGAGCCCAGAAGTTGGTCCGTGTCCTTGCCAGTTGCCTTTGATCGGGTAATGCGGGTATTGGCAGACCCCTTTGACTATCCTCAATGTCTACGCGTTAAGTGCGTTGGCAAAATTTCCTTCTATTTCATGGTGTATCGCTGATGTCTTCACATAAAACCTTAGCACTCGCCCTGTGCCTGACCGCCGTTACCGGCTGCGCCAGCCACTCCCCGGACGCCGCGAAGGACAGTGGTTTCAACTGGTGGCCTTTTGGGTCGGACCAGGTTGCCGAGCAGGAAGTGAAGCAAGCCGTCACCGAAAAAGTCGCCAAGGCCGATGCCAAGTCCGAGAGTGCCAGCCGCTGGTGGTGGCCGTTCGGTGGCGACGACACGGCCAAAGGGCCTGTTGTACCGAAGATCGACCAGAAAGCCACCCAGGCCTGGTTGGACGAATACGAGCCCAAGCTGCGTGAAGCGATCAAGGACAGCAAGCTGGAACTGGAGCGCCGTGACAACGTGCTGGCGGTGACCATTCCGGTGGACAGCTCGTACAACCCTGATCGCCCGAACATGCTGCTGCCGATGACCCTGGGCCCGATCACCCGTGTGGCCAAGACCGTCGAGGGCGATTCCAAGACCGCCGTGTTGGTGCTGGGCCATGCCGACAGCAGCGGTGTTGCAGCGGCTAACCAGAAGCTCAGCCTGGAGCGCGCCGCCTCGGTGTCGGCGATTTTCCGCCTGAGCGGCCTGCAACGTGATCGCCTGAGCCTGAAGGGGATGGGGTCGGTGATGCCGCGTGCCGCCAACGACAGTGCCGAAGGCCGTGCACTGAACCGCCGTGTGGAATTGCTGCTGACGCCACAGAACACCATGGTCGCGCTGCTGGCCAAATACCAACAGGCCGCGCCAGCACCGACCCCAGCGTCGATGGTCGCGGTTCAGGATGCCAAGGCACCTGCCGCCAAAGCCGTCAGCACCAAGCCGGCTGCCAAGGCCGCTGCCAAACCGGCCGCGAAAAAGCCTGTCGCCAAGGCCAAGGCACCCGCCAAGACGGCTGCAAAAAGCAAAGCCGCGCCGGCCAAGCCCGCTACCAAGAAGGCGACCACCGACAAGAAAGTAGCCGCCAACAGCCCTGCGAAGACCAACTGATCGTCAAGGAAACGCAGCCATGACTCAAACCCTGGCCGATATGCGCCGCGACTACACCCGTGATGGCCTGGCAGAGGCCCAGGCCCCGGGGGAGCCGTTCGCTTTGTTCCACCAGTGGTTCGCCGATGCGGTGAAGACTGAACAACCCCCGGTCGAGGCCAACGCCTTGACCCTCGCCACGGTCGATGGCGAGGGCCGGCCCCATTGCCGCGTCTTGCTGCTCAAGGGGCTCGATGACCGTGGTTTCACCTTCTTCACCAACTACGAAAGTGCCAAGGGCCAGCAACTGCAGGCCAACCCTTTCGCCGCCATGACGTTCTTCTGGCCGGCGCTTGAGCGCCAGGTACGCATCGAAGGGCGTGTGGAAAAGGTCACGGCCAAGGAGTCGGACGACTACTACCAGGTGCGACCGCTGGGCAGTCGCCTGGGGGCTTGGGCCTCGCCGCAAAGCCGGGTAATTACCGGCCGCGAAGCATTGGAAGCGCTGGTAAAGGCGACCGAGGCGCGGTTCTGTGACACTCAGCCGCATTGCCCCGAGCACTGGGGAGGGTACCGTCTGTTGCCTGAGCGTATCGAGTTCTGGCAGGGGCGGGCGAGCCGCCTGCATGACCGGTTGAACTATCGCCTGGTCGATGGGCAATGGCTGCGAGAGCGGCTGGCGCCTTGAAAACCCTGGGGCCGCTTGCGGCCCCAGGTGTTTATTCCGCTACGCCGGGATAAGCCTCGGCCTCACGTGCCAACCAACTCGCCAGCGCCTTGCGCTTGACCTTCTCTCTGCGTGCCTGCTCCAGCCGCTGCAACATGTAGTCACGCTTCTGCGCATCCTTCCCGGCCATCGATAGCGCCAGGTCGCGGTCCATCCAGCGGCGCATGCGCACATACAGCCACCCATGGAAGTACAGCCCTGCGACAGTTGTCACCACGACGATGAAGTAATCCATGGCTATCCTTGGTCTCACTTGAAAGGCCCCACGATACAGTCCATGCAGGCTGTACCCAGGCTGAATGAAAACAATTTTATTGCGTCTGCGTCGTGACAGCCGTCAACGCGCAGCGTCTAATGGACACCGATGACTTTTGGAGATTTTACCTATGCGTAAATCCGCTTTGCTGGTGGCGACCTTTACCACCATGTCGCTGTTGCTGGGGGGCTGTGCCTCGAGCCTGACCGGCGATAGCTACTCCCGTGATGAGGCCCGTCGCGTGCAGACAGTGCGTATGGGTACCATCGAATCCCTCCGTCCGGTCAAGATCGAAGGCACCAAGACCCCAATCGGCGGTGGCGCTGGCGCCATTGTCGGTGGCGTTGCCGGCAGTGCAGTCGGTGGTGGCCGCGGCAGCATCGTTGCGGCCGTAATTGGTGCAGTGGCCGGTGGCCTGGCAGGTTCTGCCGCCGAGGAAGGCATCACTCGCACCCAGGGTGTTGAAATCACCGTGCGTGAAGATGACGGCAGCATGCGTGCCTATGTGCAGGCCGTTCAGGAAAACGAGATTTTCCGGGTTGGCGACCGTGTTCGCATCATGACCGTTGACGGTACCAGCCGCGTCTCGCACTGAGCCTTGACCCGGTTGTAGCGCAACAATAAAAAACCCCGACATGGCCACGCCAGTCGGGGTTTTTAATGCCACAGTTTTTAGCTTGCGAGGGGTTTGCGGCTGGCCATGGCAGTGACGGCATAGCCGATGACCGCGGCGAAGAACGAGCCCGTGAGGATACCCATGCGGTCCATGCCCGCATAATCGCTACTGCCTGGCACGAATGCCAGCGAGCCCACGAACAAGCTCATGGTGAAGCCGATGCCACAGAGGATCGCCACCCCCAGCAATTGCCCCCAGTTTGCGCCTGCCGGCAACGCGGCCAGGCCAAGTTTGATCGCGATCCAGGTCAGGCCAAAGACCCCTACCATCTTACCCAGCAGCAAGCCAACAGCGATACCCAGCGGTACTGGATGAGTGAAGCTTTCCAGGTTCATGCCTGCCAGCGAAACACCGGCGTTGGCGAAGGCGAACAGCGGCAGAATGGCGTAGGCAACCCAAGGGTGCAGGGCATGCTCCAGGGACAGCAGCGGCGACGTTTCGGCGTTGCGGGTGCGCAGTGGGATGCACAGCGCCAGGGCGACACCCGCCAGCGTGGCGTGAACACCGCTCTTGAGCACGCACACCCAAAGCACCAGGCCGATGATCAGGTAGGGCCCGAGTTTGACCACGCCAAGCCGGTTCATGGCCAGCAGCGCTACCAGGCAGGCGCCGGCCAGCAGCAGCGAGACGCTCGACAAGGTGCCCGAATAGAACAGGGCAATGACGATGATCGCACCCAGGTCATCGATGATCGCCAGGGTCATCAGGAACAGCTTCAGCGAAACCGGTACGCGCTTGCCCAGCAGTGCCAGCACGCCAAGGGCGAAGGCAATGTCGGTGGCGGTGGGGATGGCCCAGCCGGCGACCGCAGCCGGGTCGTCGCGGTTAATGAACCAGTAGATCAGTGCTGGTATCACCATGCCACCCACCGCAGCGGTAGCGGGCAGGACTATCTGCGAGGGCTTGGAGAGGTGGCCGTCGACCACCTCGCGCTTGACCTCCAGGCCGATGAGCAGGAAGAACAGCGCCATCAGGCCGTCGTTGATCCACAGCAGCAAGGGCTTGGCGATTTCCAGCGCGCCAACCTTGACCGCCACCGGGACGTCGAGCAGGCCGTTGTACAGGTAGGACAAAGGTGAGTTGTTGATGACCAGCGCAAGAACGGCCGCGGCGATCAGCAGCAGACCGCTGGCAGCTTCGAGCTGAAAGAATCGGGTGAAGAGGCTACGCACGGGCTATGGGCTCTCCCTGAGAGATTAAGGATGAAACGGGTGTACACCCTAGCCTGTGGCGATATGCTTTCAAACAAAAACTATATTCGTTTTTGTTATATGTTATTGCTGCCTGGGCTGTGGCAAGCCTAGACGGTGTTGCGGAATACGCGGGTAGGGCAAATCTGATTATCTCTGCAGACTTTTCTTGAGCCCCCGCAGACTCGATTCCGTGTAGGAGCAGCCTTGCGCTGCGAAGAGGCCAGTGGCAGCACATAGATCTTCGCTGTTTTCACCGGCCTCTTCGCAGCACAAGGCTGCTCTTACCCGAAGCGGGCCTTATGCTTTCAGCCCGAGCATATCCCGCGCCACCGCCTCGGCAATGCGAATGCCATCGACGCCAGCGGACAGAATACCGCCCGCATAACCCGCACCTTCGCCTGCCGGGAACAGCCCCTTCAGGTTCAGGCTCTGGAAGTCTTCACCCCGGGTAATGCGCAGCGGCGAAGACGTGCGCGTCTCGATGCCGGTCAGCACAGCATCGTGCAGGTTGTAGCCCTTGATCTGCCGATCGAATGCCGGCAGTGCTTCGCGGATCGCCTCGATGGCGAAGTCCGGCAAGCTGGGCGCCAGGTCGCCCAGGGTCACGCCCGGTTTATAAGACGGTTCGACACTGCCCAGGGCAGTGGACGGCCTGCCGGCCACGAAGTCGCCAACCAGCTGCGCCGGTGCCTGGTAGTTGCTGCCACCCATCACGTAGGCGTGGGCTTCCAGGCGCTCCTGCAGCTCAATACCGGCCAACGGGCCACCCGGGTAGTCGCGTTCCGGGTCGATGCCGACGACGATGCCGGAGTTGGCATTGCGTTCGTTGCGCGAGTACTGGCTCATGCCGTTGGTGACGACACGGCCAGGCTCGCTGGTGGCCGCGACCACGGTGCCGCCCGGGCACATGCAGAAGCTGTAGACCGAACGGCCGTTTTTGGCGTGATACACCAGCTTGTAGTCGGCGGCGCCGAGCTTCGGGTGGCCGGCGTACTTGCCCAGGCGCGCCTTGTCGATCAGCGTTTGCGGGTGCTCGATACGGAAGCCGACCGAGAAGGGTTTGGCCTCCATGAACACGCCCTTGGCGTGCAGCATGCGGAACGTGTCGCGGGCACTGTGGCCCAGGGCCAGCACCACATGGCGCGAATGCAGCTGCTCGCCGCTTTCCAATACCACGCCGGTCAGCTGCCCATCATCGGTCAGCAGGTCGGTGACTTTCTCCTGGAAGCGCACTTCGCCGCCCAGGGCGATGATGTCCTGACGCATCTGCTCGACCATGCCGGTCAGGCGGAAGGTACCGATGTGCGGCTTGTTGATGTAGAGGATCTCATCGGGCGCACCGGCCTTGACGAACTCTTCCAGCACCTTGCGGCCGTGGTGCAGCGGGTCCTTGATCTGGCTGTACAGCTTGCCGTCGGAGAACGTCCCGGCGCCGCCTTCGCCGAACTGCACGTTGGACTCCGGGTTGAGCACGCTTTTGCGCCACAGGCCCCAGGTGTCCTTGGTGCGCTGGCGCACTTCTTTGCCGCGCTCGAGGATGATCGGCTTGAAGCCCATCTGCGCCAGCAACAGGCCGGCAAAGATACCGCAGGGGCCGAAGCCGACCACGATCGGGCGTTGCTCGACCTCGGCAGGGGCGTGGCCGACGTACTTGTAGGTAACGTCAGGCGCGACGCCGATGTTGCGATCGTCTTCGAATGTGTGAAGCAGCTCGGCTTCGTTGCTGGCTTCGAGGTCGATGGTGTAGATGAACAGCAGTTCGCTGTTTTTCTTGCGTGCGTCGTAGCTGCGCTTGAACAGGTTGAAGCTGAGCAATTGCTCATCGCGGATGCCCAGGCGCTGGACGATGGCTTCGCGCAGGGCTTCTTCAGGATGGTCCAGGGGCAGCTTCAGTTCGGTGATTCGTAGCATGGCAGGGTCCAGTATCCCGGCCATGGGCGGCCGGCGGCTTTACACAAACCGCCAAGTATAAGCTGTTCGCCACCTTGACTGGCAGGATAAAAGTGCCCGGCGATCAGTTGTCGCGTGCACCACCGTAGTAACCGCAGCCTTGCAGGGTCTTGCCATCGATGCGCAGCTCGGCGCGCAAGTGACGGACTGCCCCGGTCGCGCTGTCCACGCAGCGTTGCGGTGCGACCCAAAGCTCCACGTGCTGGCCGTTGGCTTCGCTGGTCAGGGTCAGGCCGCCACCGGGTACTTCTTCTTCCAGGAACGGCAGGGGCAGCGGCGCCTGGCCTACGCGGCTGACGACCATGCCTTTGCCGCTGGCTTTGATGTCCCAGTCGGGTTCGTGGCCGTTGGCACGCAGGGTCAGCTGTTTGAAGTTGGGGTCTTCGCAGGCCCGGGTCGAGGGCTCCAGGCGGTACAGGCGGCGGACGTCGAGTTGGCCGTCGGTGTTGGCCTGCTTGCTGCCAGTCAGGCGGCCGCGCACGTCGGCGAACAGCTTGTCGCCAGCATCCTTGGCGAGGTTGGCGGCTTCCTGCAGGATGCCAGTGCTGGCGGCGTCGTTGATCACGAAACGGCGGCTTTCATTACAGGGTTTGAACAGCAACTGGCCCCCGGCGGCGCTCAGTTCGCCCTGCATGCGCGTGGTGCCGATGTTCGGGTCGGTCGGCGTGGCAGCCATGAGCTGGCAGCCGGCGAACAGGGGCAGCATGGCGGCGAGCAGCAGGGAGGGGGTGAGGCGCATGGGGCGGGCTCCGGCGATCGTTGCAAAAGAACTGGCCACGTTACTCAGGGTGCGCGGCGATCACAAGCTTTGTTGATAGCCTGTGCCGGCCTCTTCGCGGGTAAACCCGCTCCCACAGACCCGCAGAGACTTTCAAAGCTGTGCCATACCTGTGGGAGCGGGTTTACCCGCGAAGAGGCCGGCACAGGCCATATAAATGCAGCAGGTAGAACAAAGGGCCCGAAGGCCCTTTGCTCATCAACCACCCAGATACGCGTCACGCACCTTCGGATCACTCAGCAGCGCTTCACCCGTGCCCTGCATCACCACCCGTCCGTTTTCCAGTACATAGGCACGGTCAGCGATCTTCAGCGCCTGGTTGGCGTTCTGCTCCACCAGGAACACGGTCACGCCGTCACGGCGCAGCTGTTCGATGATGTCGAAGATCTGCTGGATGATGATCGGGGCCAGGCCCAGCGAGGGCTCGTCGAGCAACAGCAACTTGGGTTTGCTCATCAGCGCCCGGCCAATGGCGAGCATCTGCTGCTCGCCACCAGACATGGTGCCGCCGCGCTGGATATAGCGCTCCTTCAGGCGCGGGAACAGCTGCAGGACCTTGTCCAGCTGCTCCTGGTAATCGCCCTTGTCGGTGAAGAAACCGCCCATGGCGAGGTTCTCTTCGACCGTCAGGCGGGCGAACACGCGGCGCCCTTCGGGGACTACGGCGATGCTCTTGCGCATGATGTGCGAGGAGGTCTGGCCGACCAGTTCTTCACCCAGGTACTTGATGCTGCCACTGTGCGCCTGCGGCGAGCCGCACAAGGTCATCAGCAGGGTCGACTTGCCCGCGCCGTTGGCGCCGATCAAGGTGACGATCTCGCCTTGGTTGATTTCCACGTTGACGCTGTGCAGTGCCTGGATCTTGCCGTAGAAGGTGGAAACGTTCTCGAACTTCAGCATTTACGCTTCCCCCAGGTAAGCCTTGATCACATCAGGATTGTCGCGAATCTGCTCCGGCGTGCCGTCGGCCAGGGGGGTACCCTGGTTGATCACCACGATATGGTCGGAGATGCTCATCACCAGCTTCATGTCGTGCTCGATCAGCAGCACGGTGACGTTGTGTGATTCGCGCAGGTAGGCGATCAGGGCCTTGAGGTCTTCGGTCTCTTTCGGGTTCAGGCCTGCTGCCGGTTCGTCGAGCATGATGATCCGTGGCTGGGTCATCATGCAGCGGGCGATTTCCAGGCGGCGTTGCTGGCCGTAGGCGAGGGTGCCGGCGGTGCGGTTGGCGAATTCGGTCAGGTTG
>Ga0160451_100784_pt1 | contig 13380 bp, 11 predicted proteins | sample HID1975M_E1MG_FD_108270 | JGI IMG/M metagenome (GOLD analysis project Ga0160451, IMG submission 108270) | Enriched soil microbial communities from UW Madison campus, WI, USA - HID1975M_E1 MG | ecosystem: Environmental > Terrestrial > Soil > Unclassified | place: USA: Madison, Wisconsin... | reverse complement strand
GCCTGGGCCAGCGCCTATGCGCGCTACGGGCGCGACTATTACCCCAAATGGCTGGGCGCGGTGCCCTACTCGCCGGTCACCGGACCACGCCTGCTGGCGATCGATGCCGATGCGCGCGCGGCGTTGCTGGATGCCCTCGTCGTCCATGCCCGCCAGGCCAGGTTGTCGTCGGCACATATCAACTTCCATGGCGCGCCGGAGGATGCCGCCTTCGGCGAGGACTGGCTGTCGCGTATCGATGTGCAGTACCACTGGCGCAATCCCGGCACGTGGCGCACGTTCGACGACTACCTGTCGGCGATGGATCACAAGCACCGCAAGAATATCCGCCAGGAGCGCAACCGGGTGGCGCGCAGCGGCGTATCGTTCCGCGTGCTGCACGGCGATGAAGCCAGCGCCGCCGATCTCGACGCGATGTACGGGTTCTACCTGCACACCTTCGCCGAGTACGGCAACTCGCCGGCGTTGACACCGGATTTCCTGCGCCACCTGGCGCGCGCCCTGCCCCGCCAGCTGGTGCTGATCCTCGCCGATCACGAGGGCGACACCGTCGCTGGTGCGCTGTGCCTGCGCGGCGGCGACACGCTGTACGGCCGCTACTGGGGCGCGCACCGCGTGCTGCCCGGGCTGCATTTCGAGACCTGTTATTACCAGGGCATCGACTACTGCCTGCGCGAAGGACTGCAGGCGTTCGAGCCCGGCGCGCAGGGCGAACACAAGATCGCGCGCGGCTTCCTGCCTGCGCTGGTGCGCAGCCGTCATTGGATCGCCGATCCCGATTTCGCCGAACCGCTGCGGCAATGGTGCGAAGAGGAAACCCGATCGGTGCGGCGCTACGCGATGAACCTCGCGGCGCATTCGCCGTTCAAGGCCGGCGAGTAGCATCGACCGCCGGGGGCAATGGCGCAGCGCAGCTTTCGTGCATTCACCGCGTCGAGAATTTTACCAAGGACGAGTAGAAAATCTGATTTCCAGATATTCGGCACCATTCGTCGGCTGAACAGCGGATGCGCTGGCCGCACTACACGAATCGGAGCGTTGTCGTAATCGAACAGGGAGGATCGCACACGACAGCGAAGGATAGCCTCATGCCATCGACCCACCTCAGCCATCTGCTTCCCGAAAACCTGCTCAACCTGCAATTGCGCGAACGCTTCCGCGACGAGTTGCGCATCCAGCCCGAGATTTTCTGGCCTTACCTGCGCCCCTGCACTGTCAGGCTGCTGCTGCTCGCCGACGGCACTCTGGATTTTTCCGAACAGGATTTCGGCCTGTCCACTTTCGTGCGCTCGTTGCTGGACATGCCCGGCCGGCACGCGCGCTTCCAGATCACGCTGGCGCACATCAACGGCGTAGCCGACAGCCGGCTGATGGCGGGCGAATCGCGTATTTCCAACCGGATCAAGTCGTTCAAGTTCGACAACGGCACGCACTTCGGCACCAACATGTACGACGCGGTGTTCCTGTTCGGCATCGCCACCTCCTACAGCCGCGGCAATGGGTATCCGTCCGATCGACTCTCGGACAACGAACTGCGCGCCCTTACCCAATACATGAACGCCGGCGGCGGGCTGTTCGCCACCGGCGATCACGGAATGCTCGGACGCCCGCTGTGCCACGCGATCCCGCGCGCGCGCAACATGCGCCGCTGGCAGAGCACGTCGGCGCAGCTTTCGGAAGACCAGGTCAGCATGGAGGGCCAGCGCCGCAATGACACCAACAGGCCGCCGGCCGGCAGTTCGTCCTTCGCCGATCAGTCCGACGACGTGCCGCAGACCGTCCAGCCACGCCTCTACGAGCGCAGGAGCGGACTGTTCCGCTACAGCTTCCCGCATCCGCTGCTGTGCGGGCCGAACGGCATGATCCGGGTCATGCCCGATCACCCGCATGAAGGCGAGTGCGTCGAACCGACCTCGACCGACGCGACGCTGAACTTCGGCGGCGCGCTGGGTCCCGAGTATCCCGATGCGATCGATGGTGGACCGCGTCCGCTGGCTGAAGTGATCTCCACGTCCACCGTCCTGTCCGGCACGCGCTCGGGCAACAAGGATCCGACGCTGGCACAGAGTTTTGGCGGCATCTGCGCCTACGACGGCCATCGCGCCGGTATCGGTCGCGTGGTCACCGATGCGACGTGGCACCATTTCGTCAACGTCAACCTGATCGGTCTTTTCAATGATGCCGGTTTGCCGGCTGGCCATGTCTGGCGCAACGGTTTCCTGTCCTCGGCCGCCGGGCAAACGCATTTCGAGAACGTCAAGGCGTATTACCGCAACCTGGCCGTTTGGCTGGCGCCTCCCGAGCGCATCCGCTGCATGAATTCGCGCCTTTACTGGACGCTGCTATGGGACGAACGCGTGATGGAAGCGGTGTTGACGACCACCGACATCAAGCTGGCGTCCACGCAGTCGCATGTCCTCCAGCTCATCGGACGCCATGCGCGCGACGTATTGGGCCGTTACGCCGGACGATGCCAGAGCGTGCGGCTGGCGCTGGATCTGATCCGCTACCGGTTGCCGCGGCTGATTCCGGACATCGATCCTTGGTGGCCCGAGCCCGGACCGCTGCGCGAGAAGTTCGACGGTGTCGATTGGCTCGATGGTTCGCCGTTGATGGACATCGCCATCGGTAGCGCACTGGTCGCGTTGCGCGAAGCCTTCCCCGAGCCGGACGAGAAGAACGTGCGCGAACTCGAAGGCGAGCGGCTGGAGAAGGTTTTGATCGACGGCGCCAGCCAGGGCATCGAACTGGCGCTTAAGTCGCTGTCCACGTCGGCCGAACAGATCCGGGACTTACTGTCGTCCGTGTCACGGAACGATAGCGAAACGCGTTGACCGTCGCGTGGGAAGCCGGCTCTGCCCGGCTTCCCGTTGTGACCTGTCGCGTCAGCGCCCGCCCTTGGCGCGCGCGAACGCTGCCGCCAGTGCGTTGTCGGCCGGTGGTGCGGCGGGCTTGTTGGATCCGCCCTGCCCGCGTACGCCGTCGCGGCCATCACGGCCGCGCGGTGCCTGCCCGGTCGGACGCGCATCGCGCTGCGGCGATGCCGACGCGGGTGCAGGCGCATCGTCCAGTCTCCGTGTCAGCGCGATGCGCTTGCGGGCGACGTCGACCTCCAGCACCTTGACCTTGACGATGTCGCCGGCCTTGACCACGTCGCGCGGATCCTTGACGTAGCGGTCGGCCAGCGCGGAGATGTGGATCAGCCCGTCCTGATGCACGCCGATGTCGACAAAGGCACCGAACGCGGCGACGTTGCTGATCACCCCTTCCAGCACCATGCCGACCTTCAGATCCTTGATGTCCTCCACGCCGTCGGCGAAGCGCGCGGCCTTGAACTCGGGACGCGGATCGCGGCCGGGCTTCTCCAGTTCCTTGAGGATGTCGCGCACGGTCGGCAGGCCGAAGCGTTCGTCGGTGTAGTCCTGCGCACGCACGCCGCGCAGGAATGCGGCATCGCCGATGATCTGCTTCACCGCGCGGCCATGGCCGGCCAGGATGCGCTCGACCACCGGGTAGGCTTCCGGGTGCACCGACGAGGCATCGAGCGGCTGATCGCCGTCGGCGATGCGCAGGAAGCCGGCGCACTGCTCGAAGGTCTTCTCGCCCAGCCGCGGCACCTTCAGCAGATCCTTGCGGCTGCGGAACGCGCCATGCTGGTCGCGGTAGACGACGATGTTCTCGGCCACCGACGTGGACAGCCCGGACACGCGCGTCAGCAACGCGGCCGACGCGGTATTGACGTCGACGCCGACCGCGTTGACGCAGTCCTCCACGCGCGCATCCAGCGTGCGCGCCAAGCGGTATTGATCGACATCGTGCTGGTACTGGCCCACGCCGATCGCCTTGGGCTCGATCTTGACCAGCTCGGCCAGCGGGTCCTGCAGGCGGCGGGCGATCGACACCGCGCCACGCAGGCTCACGTCCAGGCCGGGGAATTCGCGCGCGGCCAGTTCCGAGGCCGAATATACCGACGCGCCCGCCTCGCTGACGACGATCTTCTGCAGCTTCATTTCCGGCGCCAGCTTGATCACGTCGCCGGCCAGCCTGTCGGTTTCGCGGCTGGCGGTGCCGTTGCCGATGGCGATCAGTTCGACCTGGTGCTTCGCGCACAGTGCGCGCAACACGTGCAGCGACTGATCCCACTGGCGGCGGGGTTCGTGTGGATAGATGGTGTCGGTGGCGACCAGCTTGCCGGTGGCATCAACCACCGCGACCTTGACGCCGGTACGCAGGCCGGGATCGAGGCCCAACACCGCATGCGGACCGGCGGGCGCGGCCAGCAGCAGATCCTTGAGGTTGTCGCCGAACACGTCGATGGCCTCGGCTTCGGCCTTCTCGCGCGCCTGGTTGAACAGGTCCAGCAGCAGGTGCATGTGCAGCTTGGCGCGCCAGGTCAGCCGGCAGGCGTCCAGCAGCCACTTGTCGGCGGCGCGGCCCTGCGCGGCGATGCCGGCGTGCACGGCCACCCGGCCTTCGGCGCTCTGGTGGCCGGCTTCGGCGTCGCTGCCCGGTTCCAGATCCAGATGCAGGATTTCCTCGCGGCGCGCGCGGAACAGCGCCAGCAGCCGGTGCGAGGGAATCTTCGCCAACGGCTCGGCGTGATCGAAATAGTCGCGGTACTTGGCGCCGTCGTGCTCCTTGCCTTCGGCCACGCGTGCGCGGATCACGCCGGTCTCGTGCAGCCACTGGCGCAGTTCGCCGACCAGCGCCGGATCCTCGCCCCAGCGCTCCATCAGGATCGCGCGCGCGCCTTCTAGCGCCGCCTTGGCATCGGCCACGCCCTTGTCGGCATCGACGAAGCCGGCCGCGAATTGTTCCGGCACGCGCGTGGGATCGCCCAGCAGGCCGTCGGCCAGCGGTTCCAGCCCGGCCTCGCGCGCGATCTGCGCGCGGGTGCGGCGCTTGGGTTTGTAAGGCAGGTACAGATCTTCCAGCCGCGATTTGGTATCGGCGGCGATGATGTCGGCACGCAGTTCGTCGGTCAGCTTACCCTGCTCGTCGATGCTGGCCAGCACCGCGGCGCGGCGATCCTCCAGTTCGCGCAGGTAGATCAGGCGCGTCTCCAGGTTGCGCAGTTGGGTGTCGTCCAGTCCGCCGGTGACTTCCTTGCGGTAGCGGGCGATGAACGGCACCGTGGCGCCTTCGTCCAGCAGCCCGACGGCGGCGGTGACCTGGACGGTCTGCGCGCCGATTTCGGCGGCGATGGTGGTGGCGATATGGAGCGCGATGCGTGTCTTGCTGTCCTGCATGTGCCTGCACGTGTTGCCCCGGCGGACCGGGCGGGATGGCGATTGTGACAACCCCGGACGCATCGGGAAACGGCTTGACAGCGCGCCATCAGGCGTTTCCGCGACCGCGGTAGGTGTGCGCGGCGTAACATGCCCGGCGTATTCCCTGGCCTTTCCATGTCCCGTCACCTGAAAACCTTCCGCGACGGTTCGCAGATCGCGTTCGGCCGCGGCCAGTTCGACGACTGGTGCGTCTACCTGACCACGCCAGAGCAGCCGCGCACGGCGCCGCGCGACGCATGGTATTTCGCCGAGCTGAAACGCCTGGCCGCGCACCACGGCGCCTACCGGCTGTACGAGGACTTCGTGCAGATCTACGAGCGCACCACCGCCCGCGTCGACGCCTCGCTGCTGGACTACATCGGCGCGCTGTCGGCCGGCTATGGCGGCGATGCGCTGGAAGTGGACCGGCTGTTGTCGATCGTCTACGCCGGCATGGTCGCCGAGGAGAACAAGCGCCACGCGCCGCTGCGCAAGCGCATCAAGCGGCTGGGCATGTACCAGAGCCTCATCGAGGGATGGAGCGCGGAGGAAGCGGCGAGTTTCAGCCGCGGCAAGGACTGGCAGCAGCTGGATGTGGAGTGCGGGCTGCGCGGGTTCTGACTGCGGTAGCGCGGACTCCGCCAGCCATGCGGAGGCCTTCTTACGCCGTGCCATCGTCATCCCAGCGAAAAGCTGGGATCCATTTGGATTTTCGATTTCCGGAACGCGACACGGACAGTCCGCGAGGTGCAAATGGATCCCAGCTTTCGCTGGGATGACGACGTCGTTTTGCCACCGCAATCGCTCAACCAGAAACAAGGGCCGCATCTGCGGCCCTTGTCACTTGCTACTAGTGCTTGTATGGCATTACGAACGCAGCGGCACCACGCGGATTTCGACACGGCGGTTGAGCGCGCGGCCGGCGGTAGTGTCGTTGCTGGCGATCGGATAGCGCTTGCCCATGCCGACGATTTCGAAGCGCTCGCGCACCAGTCCCTGGCCAATCAGGTAGTTGCCGACCGAGGTGGCACGTTGCTCCGAAAGACGCTGGTTGAGGTCGTCGCCGCCCGTGCTGTCGGTATGGCCGGTCACTTCCACGATCGTCTGGTTGTATTCGCGCAACGTCGAGGCGACATTGTTGAGCGCCGGATAGAACTGCGGCTTCAGATCGGCCTTGCCGACGTCGAAGGTGACGCCATCGGGCAGGTTGAGCTTGATCACGTCGCCTTCGCGAGTGATGTCGATGCCCGTACCCGTGGTCTGGCGACGCAGTTCGGCTTCCTGGCGGTCCTGGTAGGCGCCGACGGCGCCACCGGCCAGGCCGCCCACGCCCGCACCGACCAGCGCACGCTGGCGACGTTCGGTGGCGTCGCTGCCACTGAGCAGGCCCGCTACCGCACCGATACCGGCACCGATCAGCGCGCCCTGGCGGGTACGGTTGGGATCGTTGGGATCACTGGTCTGGCCGGTGTAGCTGGCGCAGGAACTGAGCGCGACGGCCGCGGCCAGAGCGGTCAGCGTGGTCTTGATGGCGTGCTTCTTCATCCTTTTCTCCTCGTTGGGGCAACCGGCGCCCGTTGTTCAGCGCCGTGAAACGTAGCCCAGCCGATCTGTCCATCAGGTGAAATCGGCAGCGGTTGGATGACCGCTTGTTCAGTTTGAATACGACAGTGGAGAATCGCTACGGCGTGCGGGACTATCGCGAGATGCGCGATTCAAATAATCTAACCAGATAAATCATGAAGTTATGACTATATCTTCAGGTGAAACACCATTATCCGGACTGCTTGTAAGCCGATAGCGCGGCATCGCGTCCCTTCGCCAGATCGACGATCGGCATGCGCGGATAGTCCGGTGCCGTCCTGGCCAGTATTTCCGGCTGCTGCCAGGGCGCGAACCGCAGTGGCAACGGCAGGCTGGCCAGTTCCGGTACCCAGCGGGCGATATAGCGCCCGTCCAGATCGAACTTCTCGGCCTGCGTGACCGGGTTGAACACGCGAAAGTAAGGCGCCGCGTCGGCGCCGGTGCCGGCCACCCATTGCCAGCCCAGCGTGTTGTTGGCGAGGTCCGCATCGACCAGCGTGTCCCAGAACCAGCGTGCGCCGTGCAACCAGTGGTAGCGCAGGTGCTTGGTCAGGTAGCTGGCGGCGATCATCCGCACGCGGTTGTGCATGTAGCCGGTGGCCCACAGCTCGCGCATGCCGGCATCGACGATCGGCACGCCGGTACGGCCGCGCTGCCAGGCCGACAGCGTCGCCAGATCCGGTTCGGCCCACGCGAAACGTTCGAAGCGCGGATTGAGGTTGTCCTGCGGCGTCTGCGGAAAGTGGTGCAACAGATGGTGGGCGAACTCGCGCCAGCCCAGTTGGCGCACGTAGGCATCGATATCGGCGCCGGTGCGGGCGGTGCGCGCCTTTTCCAGCCGGGCGGCGATGCGCCACGGCGCGATTTCGCCGAAGTGCAGATGCGGTGACAGGCGCGAGGTGCCGACGCGGTCGGGGCGGTCGCGCTCGCGGTGGTAGTCGGCCAGCGCGCCATCGATGAAGATCTCCAGCGCCTCGGCCGCCCCGCCCTCGCCCGGCTGCCAGGTATCCCAGAAGCCGGCGTCCCAGCGCGGATGCGGCTGCAGACGCAGCGATCCCAGCGACGGGCTAGCCAGCGACTCGGGCACGACGGGAAAGCGCATCGGCGCTTCCCACAGGGCCGGCGCACGCCACTGCGCCAGCGCGGCGCGCCAGAACGGCGTGAACACCTTGTACGGCCCGCCCTGCTGCGTGGAGAGTTGCCAGGGTTCGAACAGCAGCGCGCTGTTGAAGCTTTCCGCATGCAGGCCGCGCGCTCGCAACGAAGCCTTCAGCGCGGCATCGCGCGGCTCGGTGGCCGGTTCGTAGCGGCGGTTCCAGAACACGGCTTCGGCGCCGCTGTCCTCGATCAACGCGGCGATCGCCTCGTCCGTCGGGCCGCGCCGGTACAGCAGCGACGATCCGCGCCGTTCCAGATCGGCGCCCAGCGCGGCCAGCGAACGGTGCCGCCACGCATCGGACGCGGCACCCGGTGCCCATGGCGTTTCCTCTTCCGGCGCGTGGATATATACCGGCACCACCGCATAACCCTGGTCCAGCGCGGCGTGCAAAGCGGGATTGTCGTCCAGCCGGAGATCGTTGCGGAACCAGACAATCGCGTGGGCCATCAGGCTGTCCTCAGGTTGCCTTCCAGCGGAACATCTGGCGGGTGACGGAAACGTTTCGACGCGACCATCCACCGCCGCGACGGGTCGGCCGTGTCCGTCATGCCGTCAGGCGCCCACCGGTTCCCGGACAGGCCGATGCGCCAGGCGGCAGGCGCAGCGCGGCAGGCGATCACGCCGGTCCGATCGTGGCGTTCGCCGCGACCCCACCGCCGACGTACTCGCGCGGAATGCGTTCGTTGAGCCCGGTAAGGATTTCGTACGGAATGGTGCCGGCCGCCTGCGCCACGGCTTCGCAGGAGATGGCGGCGTTGTCCTGGCGACCGATTAGCACCACCTCGTCGCCGTTGTAGGCGGTGCCGTCCGGGCCGATGTCCACCATGAATTGATCCATGCAGATGCGGCCGACGATCGGATGGCGTTGCCCGCGTATCAACGCCTCGCCAAGCGAGGACAGCGATCGCGGATAGCCGTCGCCATAGCCGATCGGCACGGTGACGATGCGCGTATCGTGCCCGGCGGTCCAGGCGGCACCGTAGCTGACGGTGCTGCCTGTCTTCACCACCTTGAAGTACACGACCTTGGAGACCAGCGACAGGGCCGGGCGCAGCGCGACGGGCGCGCGCGACGCCGGGTCGGGCAGCACGCCATAAAGCGCGATGCCGGGACGCACCAGATCCAGGTGCGTATCCGGGAAGTGCAGCACGCCACCGGAATTGGCGAGGTGGCGCAGCGGCATCGGCGCGCCGATGCGGTCGAAATGCGTGCATGCGGCGAGGAAACGCTGCAACTGTTCGGCGGTCATCGGCGAGGCCGGATCGTCGGCGCAGGCCAGATGCGAGTAGATGCCCTTGACCGTACACCAGCGCGACGCCACCGCCGCCTCGATGAAGGGCCCCGCGTTGCCGCTGTGCACGCCGATGCGCTCCATGCCGGTGTCCAGCTTGAGGTGGATCACCGCCTTGAGGCCCATCGATTCGGCGGCCTGTTCCACCTGGCGCAGCTTGTCGATCGAGGAGACCGTGACTTCCAAATCGTGGGCGATGAACCGCGCCACCTGCGGCGCATGGATACCGCCCAGCACCAGGATCGGCACGCGCACGCCGGCGCGGCGCAGCGCGATGCCTTCCTCGACGAACGCCACGCCCAGCTGCGCGATGCCCTGCGCCTGCAGGTGCAGCGCCACCGGCACCAGTCCGTGGCCATAGGCGTTGGCCTTGACGATGCCCATCACCGGCACGCCGGCATGGGTTTGCAGGGCGTGCAGGTTATCGGTCAGCGCATCCAGATCGACGCGGATGCGGGTGGGACGATCGCTCGCCTCGGCGCGGAAGGATGGCGACGGGCCGGAGTCGGGAAAAGAAGCAGGCGGCAGGGACATGGCGCGATTGTAGCGGCCCTGCCCTCGCCGTCGCGGCAGCCTTCCGCGGCCGGCCTACTCGAAGCTGCCGACCGAATCGTGCGCCAGGTTGTCGAAGCGGGTGTATTCGCCGAAGAACTTCAGCTTGATCGAACCGGTCGGGCCGGAACGCTGCTTGCCGATGATGACCTCGGCCAGTCCCTTGTCCGGCGAGTTTTCCTTGTTGTAGTAGTCGTCGCGATAGATGAAGACGATCACGTCGGCGTCCTGCTCGATGGCGCCCGATTCGCGCAGGTCGGCCATCACCGGGCGCTTGTCGGTACGCGTTTCCAGCGAACGGTTGAGCTGGGACAGCGCGATCACCGGCACGTTGAGTTCCTTGGCCAGGCCCTTGAGCGAGCGCGAGATCTCGGAGATCTCGGTGGCGCGGTTCTCGCTGTTGCCGGGCACGGCCATCAGCTGCAGGTAGTCGATGACGATCAGGCCCAGGTCGTGCTCGCGCTTCAGGCGCCGGGCCTTGGATCGCAACACCTCAGGCGACAGGCCGGGGGTGTCGTCGATGAAGATCTTGGTCTCCTTGAGCATGCGGATCGCGCTGGTGACGCGGCTCCAGTCCTCGTCCTCCAGCTGGCCGGTGCGCAGGCGGGTGGCGTTGACGCGGCCGTTGGAGGAAATCAGGCGCAGCGCCAGCTGGGCGGCCGACATTTCCATCGAGAACACCGCCACCGCCTTCTTCGACTTGATCGCGGCGAACTCGGCCATGTTCAGCGCCAGCGTGGTCTTGCCCATCGCCGGACGCGCGGCCAGGATAATGAGATCGGTCGGCTGCAGGCCGGCGGTCATCTCATCGAAATCGGTATAGCCGGTCGGCAGGCCGGTGACGCTGCCGCCGCTTTCGAAGCGGCTCTGCAGCACCTCGAACGCGTCCTTCAATGCGCTGTTCATCGGCACGAAGTCGCTGCGCCCACGCGCGCCGGCCTCGGCGATGGCGAACACCTTCTGCTCGGCCACCGCCAGCAGCTCGTCGCTCTCGCGGCCTTCGGGCTGGAAGCCGTTGTTGACGATCTCGGTGCCGACATCGATGAGCTGGCGCATCACCGCCTTGTCGCGGACGATTTCGGCATAGGCGACGATATTGGCCGCCGACGGCGTGCCGCTGGCCAGTTCGATCAGATAGGCGCCGCCGGCCACCTGCTCCAGCTGGCCCTGCGATTCGAACCATTCGCCCAGCGTCACCGCGTCGTAGGGGCGGTTGCGCTCGGCCAGCTCGCTGATGGCGCGGAAGATCAGCTGGTGATCGCGGCGGTAGAAATCGCGCTCGGTCAGCTTGTCGTTGATGCGATCGTAGGCCTCCGGCGCCAGCATCAGCCCGCCCAGCACCGCCTGCTCGGCCTCGATGGAATGCGGCGGCACGCGCAGCTGCTCGATGCGGGCCTCGTGCTGGTCGTAACGGAAACTCGGTGTCGCAGGCATGGGGCGCGGCGGCTCGCTCGGGAAAGAGGCACGGGGGACGGGCAGACCGGTCATGGTAGGCGCTGGCGGGCGCGGGTGTTGCAGATAAGTGTGTGGATAACCCGGAATAACCGGTGGAGATCTCACTGGCTGCGATTACGCATGACCCAAACGGAACGGGCGCCACCTGGGCGCCCGTTCCGGTACGGCTTGAAGCGTGGGACTCAGGCTTCGGCTTCGACGACGACCTTGATCGGCGTTTCGACGTCGGCATGCAGCTTGGCGACGACTTCGTACTCGCCGACATTGCGGATGGCGCCTTCACCCATCACCACTTCGCTCTTCTCCAGCGGCAGGCCGGCGGCGGTGAAGGCATCGGCGATGTCGCGCGGGCCGACCGAGCCGAACAGCTTGCCTTCGGTCGAGGCGTTGGCCTTGATGGTCACGCTGGCGCCTTCCAGCTTGGCGCGGCGGTTCTCGGCGTCGTCATGCGCGGACTTGGCCTTGGCTTCGTAGTCGGCGCGCTTGGCTTCGAACTCGGCGACGTTGGCGGCGGTGGCCGGCACGGCCTTGCCCTGCGGAACCAGGTAGTTGCGGCCGTAGCCGGGCTTGACGTTGACCTTGTCGCCGAGGACGCCGAGGTTGGTCACTTTCTGCAGCAGGATCAGTTCCATTTCTTTGCTCCGTATTCGTTAGCGGGAGGCTGTCCCGCAGCGGTGGCTGTCCGAATGACAGTGGGTTCAAGCCCTCCCCTTCGAGGGGAGGGTTGGGTGGCGATGGTGTCGCTTGCGTCTACTTATTATTTCGTCGCAAGGGAAAACCATCCCTATCCCGGCCTTCCCCTTGAAGAGGAAGGGGAAACGCATCAGACGTCGTGGTTGTCCGTGTACGGGATCAGCGCCAGGAAACGGGCGCGCTTGACCGCGGTGGACAACTGGCGCTGGTAGCGCGACTTGGTGCCGGTGACGCGGCTCGGGACGATCTTGCCGGTCTCGGTCAGGTACTGGCGCAGGGTGTTGAGATCCTTGTAATCGATCTCCTTGACGCCCTCGGCGGTGAACTTGCAGAACTTGCGGCGGCGGAAAAACTTGGACATGGGTGTGCTCCTTACGCGGCTTCGGCGGTGTCGGAATCGGACTCGGCGGCGGGGGCCGGAGCCTCGCCTTCCTCGTCGTCACGGCGACGGCGCTCGCCACGCTCGGGCTTGTCGCCCTTCTCGTCCTTGTTCTTCATGATCAGCGACTGCTCGGTGTCGGCTCCGTCGCGCTTCATGACCAGGTGACGCAGGATGGCGTCGTTGTAGCGGAAGGTTTCGGTCAGCTCGGCCAGCACGGACTGGTCGGCTTCGATGTTGAGCAGCACGTAGTGGGCCTTGACCAGGTTCTGGATCGGATAGGCCAGCTGGCGGCGGCCCCAGTCTTCCAGACGGTGGATCTTGCCGTTGCCGCCTTCGATCAAGCTCTTGTAGCGCTCGATCATGGCCGGCACCTGCTCGCTCTGGTCCGGATGGACCAGGAACACGATTTCATAGTGACGCATCGTTTTTTACCTTTCGGATGTGGCCCTCGCGGGCCGGACAGCCCCCCGGCAGCCGTGAAGGCCTGGCGGTGGAGCAAGAAACCTGCATCCGGACGGACGCAGGAAGCCGGAAATTATGGCATTTCAGGCACTTGGCCGCAAGCAGCCGTCTTCATCCCGGCAATCTCGCGCCCGGACGCGAGTCCTCCCGGAAGAAAAGCCGCTTCTGATATTGGACGCGGCGGCGGCCTCAGGGGTTCGGAGGCCGCCGAGCAAAGGTCCGGGAGATGCCGCAGGCGACTCCTGGGCTCGGCCTACGACGCAGTCCGGGGACTTGCGCTCAGGCCCGATCGGCCTCGGTGGTGAAGCTCTCGCCGCAGCCGCATTCGGCGGTGGCGTTGGGATTGCGGAACAGGAAGGTCTCGCCCAGGCCCTGGCGGGCGAAGTCGATCTCGGTGCCGTCGACCAGCGGCAGGCTGTCGGCATCGACATAGATGCGCACGCCTTGGTAGTCGAACACCTGGTCGTCGGCGCGCTCGTCGCGGGCCAGGTCGGCCACGTGGCCCCAGCCCGAGCAACCGGTGCGGGTGACG
>Ga0160451_100781_pt1 | contig 13403 bp, 9 predicted proteins | sample HID1975M_E1MG_FD_108270 | JGI IMG/M metagenome (GOLD analysis project Ga0160451, IMG submission 108270) | Enriched soil microbial communities from UW Madison campus, WI, USA - HID1975M_E1 MG | ecosystem: Environmental > Terrestrial > Soil > Unclassified | place: USA: Madison, Wisconsin | collected... | reverse complement strand
GCGCCAAAAACACCGTTGATGCCGTCGCCGGGGTAGCCGAAGATGCGCCGCACGCCCCATTGATACAAGCGCTCCACCAGAAAGTCGCCTACCGTGCCTGTCATTGCCTGCTCCCGTTCATTGATCGATAGGGGTCTGGACTTGGCGTGGTTTGCGAAAGTTTCAACGGATACGCTTGCTCCGGCGCATCAGCCGCCGTGCCAAGCAGTACCGTGGTGCGAGCGAATTGACTAGCCGGCCAGCGAGACAACCAAGTCAAACGCTGTAATGGGGACGTATGCCAAGGCGATAAGTGCATAGCGCTGGCGGGACTTGGCGATGAACGCGCAGAGCGCAAGGGCAATCATGATCACGTCCAATACGCCCCATAGCGCTATCGGAGATGCCTTGAAAAAGCTCACGTTTACGACAAGGCCGAGGAACAGATAAGCGGAAAGGAACAACAGCGCATAACGGCCATCCTGCTCAAAGTAGACCTGAAGGCCATTCTGCTCATCCTCACTACGACTGGGGAGCAACAGCGCCGAAGAGACAAAAAGCGACAGCGCCAACAGCACGAGCAGAAGAAACTCGAGGAACGTGAACGTCACTTTTATCGCTGGCAGTCCGTTTACAGCCCACCAGAAGTCAAGCTGCGTCGTGAACAGGATCCCCGCCCAGGCTAGCGGCACCCAGTCGGGCTTTGCCACGCGGCGGATGCGGAATACGGTCAAAACGCCTAGAAGAAGCCGAGTGACTGAGAGCCCCAGTATCATCGAGAGTATCGTGGCAACGATTGGAAAATTGCTCATGGTAAACCCAGGCTTCGGGAAGGCTGGTTTCAGCATAGCTTCCGACAGGAGGCCGGTTACTCCGCGCCCTGATGAATACTGTTGTGGACAAACGTCACAGGCTATCCGGATCGCCAAAGAACATTTGGCCATCCATGCTAATCAACAAGTTATGAGTGGGAAATTGAATTTGTACCCCCAGAACTCCCCTTGTTGCAGTGGTTACGAGTGGCCGATAGTGGACGCACTCGGGGGCGGTGTTGAAAGTGTTATCACTCGCCAAAGCGAGCCGCTTACGCTTTGGGCTTGTCCCAGTCGCTGCGCGTCGCAGCAATCAGCACATCCCAGTCATCAGGAGGGTTACCGCGGCCCAGCATTTTCTCGAATACGGCGTAGAGGTCGGATTTGCTGGCTGCAGACCGGAGGGTATTTTCGTCGTTGACCCATGCATAGACGATGACCTTGGATCTTGAGTCGTAGCGAAATAACAGCCGAAAGCGCCTACCGATCTTTGCCCGCCGCCAATGTCGGTAGGCGGTGCCCAGCGTGTTGCCTTGGCGGAACTCATCACGGCCCGGCGGATGAAAGTGCTGGTGCACGATGGCGTGGGTGTTTGGCTTGCAGCGCGTCGACTGAACCAAGGCAAGTTTCACTGGCCAGGCATTCGCCATGGCTGCGAGGTCGAACTCGACAGCGACCAACTCCAGGCGTTGGTACTCGGCCTGCCGTGGCAGCGCGTTGGCGCAGGCGGTGTGATTACCGTGCTGTAAACGCCGGCCATTTGGCCGGTCTACTTGTCGTCGTCCCGCGTCTGCTCTGGCACAATCGATGGCATGACTTTCTCGCCTAACCTCGACCAGATGACCCCGGAACAGCTTCGTGCCTTGGCGGCACAGGCATTGCAGATGCAGTCTCAAGTCGAGGCGATGAGCAAGAAGATTCAGAACGATGAAACCATCATCGAGCAGCTCACTTACGAAATTGCTCTACTCAAACGCCACAAGTTTGCCAAGCGCAGCGAGCAAATCAGCCCGGCGCAAAGCAGCTTGCTGGATGACCTGCTCGATACCGACCTTGAAGCTATCGAGGCCGAGCTGAAACAGCTCCTTCCGGTTCCGCCACAAGCCGAGCCACGGCAATCCCCGAAACGTTCGCCATTGCCGCCGCAGTTCCCGCGCACGGTGATTCGCCACGAGCCTGAAAATACCCAGTGCGCCTGCGGCTGCCAACTTCAACGCATCGGCGAAGACGTCAGCGAGAAGCTGGATTACACGCCGGGCGTGTTTACCGTCGAGCAACATGTGCGAGGCAAATGGGCCTGTCGCCAGTGCGAAACCCTGATCCAGGCACCGGTGCCAGCCCAGGTGATCGACAAAGGTATCCCAACCGCAGGTTTGTTGGCTCACGTGATGGTGGCCAAGTTTTCCGATCACTTGCCGCTGTACCGGCAGGAGAAGATTTTTGGCCGAGCCGGGCTGCCAATTGCCCGCTCGACCTTGGCGCAGTGGGTCGGACAAACCGGCGTTCGACTTCAGTCGCTGGTCGATGCACTGCGTGAAGCCGTGCTGAACCAGGGCGTGATCCACGCCGATGAAACACCGGTGCAAATGCTTGCGCCAGGTGAGAAGAAAACCCACCGGGCCTATGTCTGGGCGTACAGCACGACCCCGTTTTCGGCGCTCAAAGCGGTGGTTTACGACTTCAGCCCAAGCCGTGCTGGCGAACATGCGCGCAACTTCCTGGGCGACTGGAACGGCAGGCTGGTCTGCGACGACTTCGCTGGCTACAAAGCCGGGTTTGAGCAAGGCATTACTGAAATCGGCTGCATGGCTCACGCCCGTCGCAAGTTTTTCGATCTGCACGTGACGAACAAAAGTCAGTTGGCAGAACAAGCGCTGCACTCAATCAGCGGCTTGTATGAGGTTGAACGCCAGGCGCGGGACATGAGCGATGAAGACCGCTGGCGAATACGGCAGGAAATGGCGGTGCCGATAAGCAAAACACTGCATGACTGGATGCTGGCTCAGCGAGACCTGGTGCCCAACGGATCAGCCACGGCCCCCTGGACGATGGGGCTGTGCCCATCGACAACAATCAGATCGAGAACCTAATACGTCCGTGGGCACTCGGTCGCTCGAACTGGTTATTTGCAGGCTCGTTACGCAGCGGCAAACGTGCGGCTGCAATCATGGGTTTGATTCAGTCTGCGCGGCTCTATGGGCATGATCCGTACGCGTACTTGAAGGATGTTCTCACGCGCCTGCCAACGCAGCGGGCAAGCGAGGTTGCTGAGCTGCTGCCACATCAGTGGCTACCCGTTTCGCTCAGGAGAGCTGATATGGACACGAACTTGATCCTTTAGGTGCATATTCATCAAGGCGTCAATGTAGGGCGCCTTATGCGCGAGATATTCAGCGATCCCTCCCCGGTTGTTAGCTTCGAGCCGCAGTTTCAAATCCTGGTACTGCTTGCGGATAGTGCTGTCTTCTCTCAACAGGTCGCGGAAACGTAACATTCGTGCAATCTGTCCATGACCAGCAACGCACACGTGTACTTTATGAGTTCTCACCCCATTAACATCGCGACGATAAAAGTGATGTCCGGCGGAAAGATCTGTTCCCCGCACATAGCTCAATGTACGCATGAACTCGCTACGAGCCACCTCATTTTTATGCTCTGACACCACAACCAAGATGTCGATTTCCGGTTTGGCAGAAAGCCCTGGAACGGCGGTGCTACCAACATGATGAGTTCCTATAAGCTCAGCACCGAAGCCCTCCGCTATTCGTCGGATTTCGGCGGTAAAAAGTAGCGGCCACTCGGGGTTGTATGGAGAGATTTCACTGGTGAGGGCCATCAGCTGTCCTTGCGTCATCGTCGAAGAGGCAGAAGATTAACCTCGGTTCAAAAATTTTGAAATTTCTCTGCCACAGCTTTGTTAGTAGACGGGGCTCGGAAGCCCCGACTGATTGTGATTTCGAGGAGGCGTCTTGGCCGGACGCTTACGCTAAATAGCGCACTGGATGAGTTACACCACTTCCAGGGACACGATCATCCCTCGACCCTAACCTTCTCAATTCGCATGTTTGCTCCCGATTGATTGCCCCTAATCGTATCCTGCTTGCCGCCTCGCCTTAGATGCTCTGTTGATGCTCGGGCGGATTATTTTTCCCCATCGCTCAGATCGTCTAAGAGATTGCTGGCAACCGCTTCCTCTGGAATTGCAAGCCCTTGGGTATCCATAGCTATGTGCAGCGCGTTGTCCCATAGAGCCTCGACTCCGTTGAGGGCCAAATCGCGCGGTCGCGTTGGCGCTACCATCACCGCTTCGAGGTAGTCCCTGCTGCCGAATCGCCAAGGAACTGCTTGCCAAGTACGCATGACGTAATTGCCGATGGCGATCCCTGGCCAGTCGTAGTCGCCATGGTAGTGCAGGTGTGCGCCGGCGGCGGCCAACTGGTCGAGTAGAATTCGCTGCGCAGCGGCGGGCATGCCATCAGTGCAGACCAATGGAGCACTGTGGGCACCTAGACGGTCGGCGACGATGGCTACTACGTTCGGATTCTCACACACGTAGACATTCCGACCCTCTACTTGCCAGGAATATGGTTTGCGAACCAATTGCCGTAGTGAGAGGTAGGCGGGCTCGCCAGGCAGCCAGGTGCGGGGTGTGTCTGGCACCACTGGCAAGTTAAGAAAGAGAGCCGGGCGGGCCAGCTCGTTGACAAGAACTCCCGTTCTTGACCAGACCTCCCGCACACGCTCTTCAACGCCACCGCCAATCTCTGCTGCTGTTTCATCTTCTTGAGAGTCGCCCGTACGCTCGTGCAGGCGCCATGCGGACAGTACCAGGGTCGCTACAGGGCGGCCGATGTCTAGCGCATGTGCATCCCCCAGTGTTTCGGCGGCAAGTTGCGAGCGAGGCAGTCCTTCCAAGGGTAGGCGGCGGAGAACAATATCAGTCGCTACTACTAGCTGTTGAGCGCGCGCGGGATTGCGCCCAAGACGCTTGAGCAGGGGCATGGAGGTAGCTCTGTCTTGCAACCAAGCGCGGAGAATCGGGCTGCTTTCGGCCGACGCAGACGTTGTCAGGGCCGACCATTGTTCCGATAGCGTTTTACGGAGCCTGGTTTTCGCAACAATGGGGCCATCCAACTGCTCCAGCGCATCTTGTAGCGAGTTGGCGAGCCCGGCTGCACGCAACCGAGCATCGAGGTCGGTAATGTCCAGTGTTATTGAGCGTGCTATACGCGAGGGACGGCCAGTCAGTTGGCAAAGAGCCGAGTATTCGACCGGGTTAAGGTTGTTCAATTTGATCGATGGTAGCGTCTCCTCTTCATCGGAAAGCTCAAAACGGCGGCGTAAGCGCTGGCGGAGGGCTGCCAGGGTTGGCTCGCCGAGCAGACGCTGTAGGCGTACGTCGGGACTGGTCTTCATGCCAAGGGGAGCCTGCGATCAGGATCTTCTTCGAGTCGCTTAGCCCGTCCATCCCAGGTCCAGCGCGAGACGAACACAGCATCGACACCTTCGCGGCGTTGCAACTGGCAGATTGACACTCCGGGTAGTTCGGCGTAGCAGGCCCACTCCCGTTCGCTGGTAATGACGAAGTCCAGGTCGAATTCTCGCACCAGCCCCATGCAGTGGGCCCGAGCGGTATCGTCGATACCGGCGAATGCTTCGTCGAGCAGCATCAAACGTGGTGCCAATGGACTGCCGCCGTGGCCATAGAAACTGGCGATGGCGGCGAACAAAGGGACGGTCAGGCCTAACGCACGTTCGCCACTGGAGGCCGGTCCGGACAGCTTGCGCCATTGACCATCTTGCTGACGCTGGATGCGGAAACGATGCCAATAGCGATAGTCCAGCGCGTGGGCGAGTTGATCGAGAAGACTTCTACCGGCGCTGTCAGCGTCGGCCTGAGCGCGTTCGGCGGCGATCTGCTGTTGCAGCATGGTACCGACCGCGCGCCGGTCTTCGATCGACCAGAGGTCGGCGCTGGTATTGAGCAGGCTCTTGCGGGCGGCCTCCAGGCCCGCCGGTGCGCCTTCCTCGACGGATAGCGGCTCCCATAGCAGGCGGTAGCGTACGCCTGTGGTAGTTGGGCGCTTGTGCAATTCGTGGTTTATCGCCTTGACGCGATCGTCGGCAGCCCGCATAAGGCGCTGGAGTTCGGCGGCGATCTCCGCCTGCAGGTGGTTTTCCAACACTTCACGCTCGCGCGCCGACAACAATTCGCTGCGCTGGGCAATATCCTCGGCCAACAGTAGCGCGAGGGTATCGGGGCGCTCGGCACGGTTCTGGTACTGGATTGTGACGGTGATGCCCCAATCGTTGGGTTCCGAGATGGCCTGGTGGTTCAAGGCGCTCAGCCCGCGCTGCAGTTCACTTAAGTCTTCGGCGATCTGTTTCTGTACGCGGGCCCAAGTGGCCTCGTCATCGGCTATGTCAGCCAGTGCCTGTTCGATGCGGCGGGCTAGGTTCAGCGCCGGGTCGATGCTCCAATGCTCAGGCAATTGCAGGTCCGGCAATGCGGCGGCAAGTAGGCCGCTGGCGCTGAAATGGCGAAGGCGCTCGACGGCCATGGCGCGCTCGTTGCTACGGTCGCTCAGCGTCTGCTCAGTGCGTTCGACGTGCGCTGCGGTCACGGCCAGCCGTTTTTCCGCTTCGCCCAGCGCCGTACGGTGTGTTTCGGCGTCCTGCTCGGCGTGCGCACGTCCGGCGAGCGCGGTGGCTAGTTTTGCCAGCAATTCTTCCACCTGCTGGCCGATGGACTGGCGTAGCGCCTCCAAGCGGACCCGGGCCTGTTCGGCCTGCTCATCGGCGACCATCAGGTTTTCCTCAGCCTGTTCCAGCACTCTGCGCGCTTCGCCTACGCGCTGTTGCTGCTGGCACTGATCAGGCCATGCGCGCTGCCAGTCGCGTACCGCCTGGACCAGATGCGCCTGGACGTTGGCGAAGTGTTCCAAGGCCTCTTCGATTGCCGGTAGCAGCTCGGGGGCTGCTGGCAGGCTCAGGTCGGTCGCGTCGTGGTGTAACTGCTCGCATGCCGATTTCCATGCGTCTTTAGCTTCCTGGCTGCGCGATTCCGCCAACACCAGCAGCTGCCGGGTCCGATCAACATCACGGGCGGCCTGTAGCGCGGTAGCAATCGCGTCGTGCAGTGGGCGCTCGGAAGGTACGTTTTTCCACTCCCGTTCGGCTTGGTTGCGCTCCGCGGCCAGGGTTTCGTATTGTCGTTCGAGCTTGGCTTGCGCCATGTTGAGTTCGGTGAGGAGGGTGGCGAGTGCTTCCAGCCGTCGTTGTCGTGCCAGTTCCCGTGCACTGCGACCGATGTAGCCTGCTTCGGTTTTTTGCCAGGCACCTGCCAGCGGCCCCAGACGATAGCGACCATCAGGCGACAGCCAGGCTTCGGCATCGCTCGGCTCCTGCGTGCCGTAAGCCACGCCCGCCAACAGCGCAGTCAGCGTTGCTAGTGTGATCGGGCAGGCCTCGGGCAATGCGGGAATCAGCGCAGCGTTCAGGTTGGCACCGTTCACTGGCGCGCGCTGGTGCCAGCTGCTATCCAGCAGCGACGTACCGTCGCTATCGCTCAATACCCCATTTGGCGACAGCCAGGCGTCAAGCAGGCCGCTGGCTTCCAAGGCGGCTTCCAGCCCGGCCCGTTGCGCGGCATCCAGGCCCGGGTGGAAATCCACTAGGTGCCAGAGGGGCGCGCCTTGCCGTTGCAGGCGCACACCACTGGCCCGGGTGGGCGGCTCGGCGGGCAGCGCATCTTCGCCAGCGGCCAGGCGGCTGCACTCGTCCTTGATATCGGCGCGCTGCTTGTCCAGGCTAGCAAGGTTACTGTCCAGCTCTGCCTGTTGGGCGGCGTGTCGTTGCAGCGTCGTCTGCCAGGCTTTGTCCACTGCCACTTGCGCCGGGTTTTCGCCTTCCGGAAGGGCCACCCACTCGGCCAGTTGCAGCAAGGGCTGCTCAACATCGAGGCGCAGATGGACGAGGCTTGTGCAATGCTCGGACCAAGCTCCGAGCAATACGCCGCCGGCCTGTTCGGCGTGCTGATCGGCCCGTTCGCGTTTCGCCAGTGCTATGTCCATTTCACCGCGAATGCTTCGAACGTATTCTTGCTTGTACGCCAGTACCGCTTGTTGTTGGCTAACTTCGGCATGACGCTTACGCAGATGGGCGATGTCCTTGCGCCGATTCCTCAACAGCTCGCGCAGGGCTTCTTCAGCGGCCCTGTATTCGGGCGGATGTGTCGCGAGCGCTTCGGCTTCAAGGCAAAGCAGTGGGTTGATTGCGAGGTCTGCTGTTATAGCGAGTGCTTCGGCCGCGTCCAGCGTACGAGTACGCGCCTTGTCCAGCTCATCGCGGGCTTGGGTGGCCGCAGCGGTCCGTCGCTGGCTCAATTCTTCTTCGATATTGAGTTTACTGCGCGCTTCATCGCGCTGTCGGCCTGCCGTGTGAGCTGCATCTTGCCGTTCAGTGGCATTACGCTCCTCCAAGGCAAGTCGGTTGGCGTCCTGGTTGGCGGGATCGCTCTGCAGCGTATCTACCAGCTCCCGGGCCGCCGAATATTTCAGCTTCGCGGCCTCGTGCTCCGCAAAAGCCTCACCCTGCGCGCTCTGTGCGCCGGCGAGTTCAGCCTGCGCTTGATTGCGGGCCTCGCTGGCGTTGTCGAAATGGGTTTGAGCCTGGCGTAGTTCGCGTGCCTGGCGCCGCGCCAACATACCGGTATAGATGCGGTAGCGTCGTTCAAACTGGGTGACGGTTTGCTCCAGTAGGCGCGTTTCTTCCAATTGAATGCGGTCTTCCTCCAACTGGTTGAGCGCTTCGGCCACATCGCCCAGCAGCTCGGGTGGTAGCGGTGGCAGCGACTCGCTCAGGGCATTGGAAAGGCCGGTTTCGTCAGGTTTCTTCGACAGTTGCGGCTGGCGCAGCTGGATCAGCGTATCCATCAGCGCGTCATAGCGCCGTGTCCCTAGCTGGAACAGGCGCTCGTCCACGGCACGGCGATACAGCTGATGGTTTTCGAATAGTTGACCGCGTCCGCCAAGTGCATCGCGCAAGCGTTCGCGAGTAAGAACCTGGCGCTCGGCAGTGGTAAGCCAGAGATCTTCGCCTATACGTGGGTCTAGTGTCGTGCCGTCCCCTTCCACGATGAAAAACCAGCTGTCCACTTGAGCCCGGCCATCGACTGCCGACAAACCGACTCCCAGGGTCAGGTAGCGGGGGCTGCCATCGCGCTCACGTCGGCCGAACTCTATCCAGCTGTAACCGATACGGCGGGGATAGTTGCCGACCAGGAGGTTCCAGGCCATCTTCTTGCCGCCATCACCGTCGGGCTCGACGCGCGACGAGCGCAATTGTGCGTCCAGCAGCAGCGGTAAGGTCAGCGACAGCACCTTGGATTTCCCGGTGCCGTTATTGCCGCGCAGAAGTAAATGACCATCGTGGAACCAGAACTCCTCGCTGTCGTAGTGGAATAGTTCGACGAGGCCAAGACGTAAGGGCTGCCAGCGTTCGCGCAGAGGTTCGGGCAGTGCGGGGCGGGAGGAGGTGATGAATAGGTCGCTAGTCATGCGTCAGGCTCGATTAGAAACAGGGTTTCGGCCCCTTGGGCGTTGCGCACCTCGGTCTGTCCGAGGGAGAAGCGGGCAATGGCGGGCAACGGATGTACCCCATGCATATCACGCAGCATCAGGCCCAGACGACATAGGCGAGCGATGGCGATTTCCGCCAGGTCGTGTTCGGCGCCTGGCGCGCGCGCCGATTTGCGCCAGTAGCGACCATATCGCCCAGCGGCCTCGCGCAGGAACAAGGCAATCTCGCTTTCTGTCGCTCGCAATGCGGCACGTTTATCCCGCAGACGCCGGGCCAGGTACTCCGCTACCAGCAGCGTTACATGAGCCTCAGTGCCCTCAGCGGGCATGGCTACATCCGTCAGTTGCCCGCTCTCGTCGATCAGGGCCAGGCCTTCGGCGCGTTGCTCGGCGACCAGTCCGGTGGCTTCACACAAGCGGTTGGCGAGAACACCACGCTGATTGAGGAAATAGCTGCGCATCTCTTCATCCAGGCTGTCGGTATACAGCACCGGATCGTCGAGCAGGCGTCGCGCCAAGTGGTGGCGTATGGCGTCGCGCCTGCCTTGCTCGCTGTCCGCTGTAAAGCCGGCCACCAGCGCATGCAGCCGCGCCTCGGTATTTCCCGGAGTCTCCTCTGTGCTCCAGGTCGAGGGCCCGCGCACCGCCGCCAGCAGGCCGGCCAGCAAGCGTCGGTGAATGTCGTAGAGCGCGTCGGACTGTGGCCCGCTGCCGTCCTGTACGTAACTTTCTTCCTCGCCAGCGACACGTTCGAGAACGCCATGAGCCAGGAGGGTACGGCACACCATGACCAACTCGCGTCTTTCGGCAGCGCAGTGCAACGTGAAGGCGAAACCCAATGTCTGCAATGCCGGGTCGGCGGCTTGTTGTACGATCCGTTCGCCGATCTGTCGCAGGGTGATCTGCGGGTCGGCTCGCTCCAGCACTGCAGCAGCCAGACACAGCAGTACATAGCGCCGCCGGTCATAGTCCGGCAGGCCGCGGGTCGGGGCGGATAGGTCGGCCGGGCGCTTGAACAGGCGGGCACCCTCGCGATCCACATGAAGCGGCCAGCCGGTCTCCCGGGCGAACCACTCGCGCAGGCGCTCGGCTTGGCGACGTACGGCGGGGAAATCCGCGTGCCCTGGCGGCATGAGCGGGCACATCAGCAGGCTGCGCAGAGCCCGGCGGAATTCGTCTTGCTGCTGCACCTTCTGTGTTTCTCCAACATGTCGGGCGCCACGGCGGAACGAGGGTATGCTCATGATCCGTCCTCGGTGAGCTGGATCGTCAGCAGATGATCCCGGCCGGAGAACACCCCGGCTGCCGTGCAGATTTGGGCGCGGCTTTTTTCAGCTAGGGGTTCCAGGCGAATATGCAGCAGACCGTCGCCCGTTTGACGCTCGATGGGACTGCTCGGGTCGTGTTGTTCGGCCAGCGCTTCGCCAAGCAATCCTAGAAAGAGGCCGAAGGCATTCACATCGAGCTCGCCCAGTTCCGATAAGCGTATCGGGCGGCCGGTCGCTAATCGCCGGCGCGCGGCCTCGACCTGGCGCGATTCCTCAGCCAATTGCTGAGCCATCAGCGCCCGATCCCGGCTACGATCGCGCACTTTCGCCAGTGGGCCGCGCGGCGCGGCTTCACCATACTCGCGCAAGCGCGGATTGATGATCAGCGCAGGTGCATCCAGCCAAGAGGTGCTCGCTGGCACGTCGTCCGCATCAGCAACCTCTAGTGAGAAGTGGCGGGCTGGGTGCAGCGCGAACGCTGCTTGCGCGAGACGGTGTGCATCGTCGTCGCTGTCGCATGCAGCGAACCACTGTGCCAGCACTCGGAAATCGGCCGATCGGTCGCTGCGCCCGCTGCGTCGCTCATTAATTGCCGCGATGGCGCTAAGCAGTTGCGGAATCGCCGAACGCGCTCGGGCACGCAGTAGTTCTGCTTGAGGCGGTTCGTTGCCGGTGGGCAGAAACCAGCCACGCAATCCTTTCCAGCGCTCGCGCCAGATATCCTGGCGACGCTGCGTTTCCTCTGCCTGCTCGCCAGTGCCGTCGGGGGCGGCATCACGCGCTTCACGTGCAGCGACTTGGCGTAAGACATACTCGATGTCGGCGGACAGTTCATGCAGCGTGCGGGCGATGGCATCGGAGCGGCGGATCAGATCACCCATAAAGCGCTCGAGATAGTCGATGAGCCGTCGCTTGTAAGCGACCAATGCGGTGGCGTCGGCTTGCTGCAGCTCTAGACTGCGTGCCACTCCAGCCATGAACGCCTGGGCGTTTTCAGTAAGACCCTCAAACACTCGCACTAGGTCGCGCAGAATCTCATGTGCCTTGGCGGTATCAAGGTCGTTGACGGATTGTGCCTCAGCCATCAATCGCTGCAAGGCCCGTAAGCGGCTGTCGATGTCCTCCAGCGCGACTGTCTGCAGTTCTGCACGATGACGTAGGCTCTGCGCGAATGCTATCAGGCCGGCCTCTACCGCCTCGCCACCGCGCGAGAGCCTATAGAGAAAACGTGCCCGGTAATAATCGTTGAGCGTGGATACACGCGTCATGTCCGGCTGCGATTCGAGATTGCCCCAGGTCGCCAATTGAGCTAATGCAGCGGCAACCTCTTCCTGAGCCGGTGGCGTCCGATGACTCCAGTTTGCTTCAGCTAATACTTCGTCGGGCCGTAATTGCAGGCGGTACTGACGCTTGGCAGCAGCGAACACCTCCATGATGGCACGATAGAGGGCCGCTTTTTCCGCAGTGGCGTGGCGGAACAGATCCGCTGAAGCTTCCGGCCAGGATGAGTTGTGAATTACCAAAATTCTGCCTCAGTGACCTTCCGTGATCGATGGGACCATTCTTGAGCCCTCTTCGCTATTTGCCAAGCTTTCCCTGCGACCCAAATACTTGGGAGTTTTTTGTCTGGGGCGCTGAGCATCTTCGGTTGGGGGCATCATTTTCAAACCATCCAAAGCTTGCCCTCAGATATGCCCCAAATGTAGCAATTAGCTGGAAGTAAATAGCTATTCGGGGCTAGAAAAAGGCAGAAATGATCAGCTAACAAGCATGCGCGACGCCCCTAAAGACTGTCAGGATCGCCAAAGAACATCTGAATCCGCGACCGCAGCCACCGCTCCGCCGGGTCATTGTCCTGCGCACCGCGCCAGGCCATGTGCAGTTCGAAACTGCGCACCTCCATCGGCAGGTCCTCAGCCCTGAGCCCGCCCGCGGCGGTCAACACATCGGCGGTGTAGTCCGGCACGGTGGCGACGATGTCGGTGCCGCCGAGCAGGCTGCCCAGGCCGTTGAACTGCGGGACCGCCAGCACCACATGGCGCTTGCGGCCGATTTCTTCCAGCGCTTCATCGATGAAACCCGACAGGTCGCCGGCGAACGACACCAGGGCGTGCGGGCGTGCACAGAAGTCGTCGAGGGTGATGCTGCCGGGCACGCTGTCGGCGCGCAGCAGTTTTGGCTTGCTGCGGCGCAGCACCTTGCGCTTGGCGTTGGCAGGCAGATCGCTGGTGTAGCTCACGCCCACCGAGATTTCGCCTGAAGCCAACAGCGTAGGCATCAACAGGTAATTGACCCGGCGCACCACCAGCACGATGCCGGGCGCTTCGGCGCGGATGCGCTTGAGCAATTGCGGCAGCAGGGCGAATTCGGCGTCGTCCGACAGGCCGATGCGGAACACCGCGTTGCTGGTGGCCGGGTCGAACTCGGCGGCGCGGCTGACGGCGGTGGAGATCGAGTCCAGCGCCGGCGACAGCAGGGCGAAGATCTCATGCGCGCGGGCCGACGGTTCCATGCTGCGGCCGGTGCGCACGAACAGCGGGTCATCGAACAGGTTGCGCAGGCGCGACAGGGCCGCGCTGATGGCCGGCTGGCCGAGGAACAGCTTCTCGGCGGCGCGGGTCACGCTACGCTCATGCATGAGGGTTTCGAACACGATCAGCAGGTTGAGGTCTACACGACGCAGGTCGTTTCGATTCATCGGTGCGCTTCGCCTAAAGTGGGGCAGGGGTGAATCTTAAGGCCAAAGGCTGTTACCCTGCACCGAT
>Ga0160451_100777_pt1 | contig 13479 bp, 12 predicted proteins | sample HID1975M_E1MG_FD_108270 | JGI IMG/M metagenome (GOLD analysis project Ga0160451, IMG submission 108270) | Enriched soil microbial communities from UW Madison campus, WI, USA - HID1975M_E1 MG | ecosystem: Environmental > Terrestrial > Soil > Unclassified | place: USA: Madison, Wisconsin... | reverse complement strand
GGTTTGCCTGCTGCCATAGTGAAAGTAGAGACTGCGATCAAGGCTGCTGCTGCGAATGTTTTTGCTAAAGTTTTCATAATGTCTTTATGTTATATTATTAGTTTTTTTTCTAGTTGTTGATTCAAAAGTAGGGTGTAAATCGTCCCTACCCTATGGCAATTAGACTAAACCAACTAAAAACTCGGTGAATGAAGGAAATGGATAGGTGAAGTTGTAACCTATCATTTCTTTTATTAAATTGGAAAGTATCACCAAACTAATAACGAATTAAAATATGCAAACAGTAATTCCACCCGTATTAAATGAATTCAAAAATGAGTTAGAATATTATAAATTAGATACAATCAAGATCACAGCTTTGCCCATTGAGGATGGGGAAATTTTAGAGATTGAAAGAAGTAAATTTTTGGGTAATCCCTACTTACCCCTTCAATTTGAGTATCCAAAGGGTAAAAATGATAAGCCTTTAATTTTAATAGCACAATTAAATTTTTCAGAAATACCAACTCTACAAAATTATCCAGATTCAGGTATTCTACAATTTTATATCTCCGCGACTGACTGGTACGACATGACCGATTATAGAGTAATATATCATGAAAATACTTCAATTGATCACCAAACTGATTTTTCCTTCTTAACGGATGATCTTTATGAAGAGACACCTATTTTTTGTGAGCACAGACTTCAATTCAATAAAAATTCAGAATATGGGGGTTCTGAAGATTTCAGATTTGACATCAAGCTTAATGGCAAAGACTTGTATGATTACTGCGAAACATTATCAAAGGAGGAAGCAGATCAGGTTGAAAGTCTTTTTGATGCATCGGGGCATAAAATAAGTGGATATGCTTACTTCACACAATCAGATCCCAGAGATAATAAAATGTCTAATCTTAGCGAGGATTTACTACTTTTGCAAATCGATACTGATGAACAGATCATGTTTGGAGATTGTGGTGTTGCCAATTTTTTCATTCACCCTGAAGATTTGATAAATAAGCGATTTGACAAAGCTTGGTTCAATTGGGATTGTTGCTAATCATTTAATTTTATGGATGATTTTATTTTTCCTTTGATTTTATTTGTCATCTTCATAGGTATACCAATTGTTGTGGGATTATTGATATATATAATACCTAAAAAACTGGGATACCCAAGGTTTGCAAGATATCTGCTATTTACCTATGGTTTTATTTGCCTATTATTTACATGTTATCTATTTTTTAGTGATTATTTTTTCACAAAATCTGATGCGCTCAAACTAGTTGAAGAACAAGGGATAACATTAGTAGATGAATTTAAGATCAGTAACAATAACTCATCGTTTGCAATTGGTGAGAGTTATGAAACATTTACGCTTAAAATCTCTAATTTTGATAAACAAAAAGCTATTTCGAAAATTGTAAATTCCAAAAATTTCCATTCGACCGAAGATTCTAATCACATTGTATCTTATAATTCATTAAATCAATATTGGGGCCCAAAAATTACACAGAATTATGAAACAGAAGATGCTTATGTTAGGGAGTATTTTAAACCCAGTGGACAAAACAATTATACTCCTACTTTTAGAAAAATTACGATTAGCAAATTAAAAAATGAATTAATATATGAGGATATAGACGAATAGAATCATTCTGTAATTTAATATAAAAGTAGCGAAATTAGCTATGGAGATGTATTGATAAAAGTTTTTGTATATCAGTTTTACTACTGCAATTGATAATACTAATACCGTCATAATGCGCAAGTAAAGAACGAAAATGTTATTCAATTTTATAAAACCGACAGTAATTTTTGCAATCGTTGGACTAATTATTCCAGGCTTTACTGCGATCGGACTATTAGGACTCCAAATGCTTTTAAGTTATATTGATGTCAAGTGTCCTACTGCTTGGACAATTATCTGGACGACAACAAGTATTTTAGGACTAATCTTACCATTTTTGTTTTGCAGATACATAACTCGTTTAACGGTCGATAAATTACAATCACTAAAAACGCGTCTAACATTATTTAATTTATTTGAGTATATTTTTATTCAATCAAGCTTAACGCCTTTATTTATAAGCGAAAAGATATTGTGCAATGGGAATGGCGGACAAAATGGATTGGAACTTGCATTTACGGCTTGGTTGGCTTTACCAATTTTAATACTATTTAGTTTTGTGTTTAACCGCACATTCAAGCAAACTAAATTTAATACAAAATAAGAAATCACGACTATTAACAGGCTTTAGCCAAAGATCGTATTGATTGCTTAAATAAAATTTTTTGCTTATATTCAATTTCGGTATTGGTAGACCGCTTTCTGTTCCGAAATCCGCTTCTACGTTAAACGCTGGAATGCTAGTTAGTAACTAATTTAACCTCAAATTTGATGTTTATACAAAAGATTTCAATTATCATCAAAACAAAAGTAAATAAAGATAAACTTTATGATGAGTTCAATTTACTCTTATCCTATTATAGAGGAAACGGTCAAACGCAAGGAAATATTGAAAGTCAGTACATCAAGAGAAATAAAATTGTAAGTCTTCCATATACACTTGAAAAAAAATCACTTAGTAAAAAGTATAATAACAAATATGTCCAAGACCAAATAGACAAAATTGAAAAACTTAGTGGATCGAGAATTTCAATTAAGAATTTAGGTAAAACAAGTTCAGAGTATAAGAAACCTTGTATATGTTGTAAATCTGAATTTTACATTCTTATCACAAACTACATTTCGATTCACTCTCCATTAACGTGTGGTACATGTAACAAATCTGTCCCACTTTATAAGTTACCAAAATTTTACGACTTTGGTTATATGCCAATTTTAAGTTGGGAAACAAACTATCAAGCTTGTGATAGCTTACAAATGAATTGTGAGGTCGGAGAACGTTGGTCTTTAAATCAGATGCAAGAAACAAAATCACCATTATCAAAGCAAGGTTTGGATATATGTAAACAAATTGAAGAACAAACGACAATTCCAACATTTTATCATTTATACAATTACAGGAAAAATAGTGGAGATGATAAAAATAGACTCTGCCCAAATTGTAAGAAAAAATGGACCTTAAAAACACAATTACATAATCTTTATGATTTCAAATGTGATAATTGTCGAATCATATCAACAATTTCTACAAATACATAAATAATCCTAGACATGCTCTTCATAAACTGTATAACACTAGTTCATTAACAGCTAAAATGTATCAATCAGAGCGAACAACTAATCATTTTGATGTTACTTTTTTAACGTTTTTGTAACACTTCAATAAAACACGTTAAATTTCATCCGTTTTTATAACACGTCAATACAATTTATAATCTCAATTATGGTATTGAAGTTTGTTTGTAAAAATACAGTAGCATTCAAATAGTCAGTTATTTTCTCATGTCTTTTATTGTCGCATTTTTCAGGTATTGTTTTCCATCTTTTGCGCCATCCCAGACATTAATGATACTGTGGATTTTAATAGGAGCTTCTTTTTCAAGGCGGATTAATTTTTTACAAACTTTTCTAAAAGTTCGATTCCATCTTCTCTTATCTTGTTTCTCTGTCATTGCATTTGTAATTCCGAATATTTTCGTTTTCCGTACTGATCTTGACATAATTTTACTGCTTAACACAAATATAATAATATCATCTATGGAGACTGAATTATATAGGATTTGAATTTATAAAGTTTAAACAAGATGTTTGAACTGGAGTTACAATGCAGTCGTTCTGGTAAAATACTACGAAGGAGATTCCACTGGTGCGTATGATCTATAGATATGGATTATCTCCTTTTAGGGAGATGAGATCGCTTCGCTACGTTAGTGAAACTTTATGTATATTAGTTTAGCTAAACAATTGTTAGAAGCAAACATAAAACACGACACAGCAAGAATGGAAATTTGGCAGTATATAGAAATTTTAAGACTTCCTAAAAAGACGGGTTTTTTCGTAAAGGACAATACCGAAGAGAAAATTAACGCCTTGAATAAAATTGCCGATGACGGTTATCCTATTCTTATTTACAATTTGACGGAATTTCTAAAAGACGAAAATAAAGAAATACGAGAAACCGCTTGTAGAACAATAATTCAACTTTTTAAAAAGATTGATAGTAAAAAAGGATATTACTACTTTCTCAAACATGCTAGTATCTCAGAAAGTGACATTGACTTTTACGAGGCCAATTTTCTAAAGGAACAATATGTAGAGTTATTAGCAATATGTTCATTGAACGGAAGTGGATATATAAGAGAAAAAGCGGTAAAAAAACTTTCACAAGTTGATAATCCACAAGCCATTCAATTTTTGATATATCGTTTAGCGGATTGGGTATTACAGGTTAGGAAAAGTGCTCAAAATGGATTGAACAGCTATAAAACAATCAATTACGTGAACAGCTTAATCGAAAATTTGCCAGTTTTTGAGTGGCTTCAAAAAGTCGAACGGACAAACTTAAGCGGAATTTATCAAGATATTATTGAATTTATCATTTCTACAAACAGATTATATGTAATTGACAACTTTAAAAAATATCCAGACACACCTAGAATACTATTAGCAAGGCACATATCAAGTTCGTTTACGGATAATTCACAAGAATTAAAACTGTTCTTAACGGACAAGCATTTTTTGATTAGAAACTTAGCAATACACCACTTTGACAAACTTGGGAAAGCGGAAATCAAACAATTATTAAATGATAAATCAACGCTTGTTAGACTCAAAACCCTTTATTGCTTAAAAGACCAAAACGATTTTGAAACAACAATAAAGACGTTTTTAGCAGACAATTCAGCGGCGATAAGACATTTTGCAAGATTTACGTTAAAACAATTTAACATTGACTTTGCGAAGTTTTACAATGACAATTTACAGAACAATTTCCAAGTGATTGGTTCTTTAAGCGGACTTGCAGAGATTGAAGGGAAACAGTATTCGGAAACAGTTAACTTATATCTGAATAACAAAAAAATAAGAATAAAAAAGACAGCATTTTTAGCTCTTTCCAAACTTGATGAAGAAAGTGCTTATGAATTTGCAATTGTAAATATTGATAGTCCATATCTGGGAATTAGAAACGTAATAATTGAATTTGTATCGCGCATTCCGAGAAAAGATGCCTTGCTAAAAGCAAAAAACATTTACGAATCAGGTAATTATGACCTCAAAAAGTCAATGCTAAAACTCTTTAACATGGTTGGCGGTTGGACAGCAATCCCCGACTTGATGATTGGAACTATTGACAAAAACGAGATGATTAGACAATTGGCTTTTGATTATTTACAAGTTTGGAAAGCCAAAGCGGTAAGACTTTTTACTTCACCTAAACAGGAAGAGCTTGAAAGAGCAAAACTGATTTTCAGCTATGTGAATGAAGAACATGAACACAAACAATATTTTAAAACAAACCCAGTAAGTGATCTTGACTTCTATTTCAAATAACCAATGCTTTTAACAGGCATTTGGATCAATGGTGAGTGTCTGCATATGATTAAGCTTTATGTACCTATATGAGTTGATCGATTGAGATATTTTTTAGTTTCTACCGTCGTTGACCAAAGTCACAAAATTTCTTCAGGTAAAACCTTCAAATTATATAAGCAAGTTCCTTTGCCATCAATCTGAAGTAGGTATTCCCAGACATCGGGTATTGTGATCGGACACAGCATCTGCCCGATAGCTATTTGCATTTTGCTTTAAAGACTCCACTACGCTCTTATATAGCTCCTGAAGTTTGTTTTCATAATTGCGGGAACGCCTACCGAAGAGGTCGACAAAGCTCGCTCCGATTTCACTCAAAGCATTGGCTCCAATAACAGCCGTTGCTGATATGGGATCAAAATAACGCAGGACTTCTCTCCCCTCGATGGTATTGGTACTGGTAACGATCATGGTGTATGATGAATACTGTTTTAAAAGCCCGAAAATAAAGGATCACTTTGATTAAAAAATACGGGAAGCCGTAAGGAGGGTATAAAAACATCTAAAGCCATTCTTGACAGAATGGCTTTAGATGTTTGGCTTAAAGAATTTTTACAGCATAACGCTGTAATATAGATAATTAATGTTTTTTTTATTATCTTTGTGATAGTATGAAAAAACAAGAAATTAAAAAGCAAGTGATTATAACTTCAGTATCTCAAATGATTGCTGATAAGGAAGCTGTGCGTTCATACATGAAAGGTAAAACAACACTTCAAGAACTGGATAAGAAAGGTATCAAGTTTGCAAAACCATTATAATTACGTTTTCGATAATATTACAAATACGTATAACTTTGTAACAAGAAATTCTATTTTATACAGGGTTGCGTTTGTGGTGGATGAAACTTTTTCAGCAATATCTGGAGAGACCATTCCCAACATGTTCCAATTAGTTGTGGAAAAAGCAACTGAAACTCTTGAATCTTACGATGCTAAAGTTTCTAAGACAATAGAAGACATTGTCGAAAAATTTTTCCAAACGGTTGAAAATTCGTTAATATATATCTGTTCTGATGATGACAAAAAATCCAAATTGCGTCATGACATCTTTGATAGATGGTACAAAAATTCTCCATATCATCATGCTATAATAAAACTTGACAATATAATTAGTTTCAATTTAGGGGACCAAGAAACCCAAAAACTTTATACATCGATGATGTTTCATAGAGATAATAGCAATTCTAAAAAGATAATCCATATTTATACTCAGATATCGAGTGCATTGCTTGATGAAAAATAATTTTTCATCGAAGACTTACAGGATTTTCCAACCTATCAATAACCAGTAAATCAATACAATACAAGAATGTTCATTATTCATAATCGGATATACACAACATTTTAATGTCCCTCCGGCACCATAATATTTGCATTGTTAAAACACCAATCTCTTCCTCAGGGACTGCATCTAAATTGCTATTACATCGGCCCGATTGTAATAACAATCAAATAAAGAACCATTAATTTTGTAGTACATTATATTAAAAACACTATTATCATCAAATAATTATAAAATAAGAATTTAAAATATTTTTAAATTCTCAGAAATGCCTTCATATACCACTGTTACAAAATGATATTTAAGTTTATTTTTTTTATAAAAATTTGCACAATCAATATTTGTAATTAAATTTAGTCTATAAAATAACTAGCCATATTTTATTTTTGAGCCAATTTCATAATTATACATATTGACAGCGAACTGTTACTTAATCTTTCGAAAAAACAAATAGATAATTATTGTTTTTAATATAAAAAAAAACAATAATTAAACTTAAAATTTCCACTCAGAACTTAATGTTTTCTGGGAATTACAATACTATTAACCAATTTTTGAGGAACTAATTCAAGTGTTTTCATTAAAAAAATAACCAACAACTAAAACTACAAATTATGAAAAAAATCAACTTAACCTTGATTACGCTACTTTTTTATGGCATGGCTTGGGGGCAATCAACCCCTCCATTATTGAGCGATGAAAAAATTAATGTAACCACAAATGATGGGACACCAAAAGAATCCCCTTCCGACACTGAAAAAACTAAAGAGGAAGATTTAAAAAAACTAATTCAAAAAATCCTAAATGATAATACGGATTCTAACACAGCAATTGGAAGTGTAATACTTAAAATAAAAACAATAGTTTATGACAAAGAATTAGCTTCCAAGATTGAAGAAAAAGACAAGTTAAAAAGTAATGAAGTCAACAATATTTTTCAAAACCTATACCTCAAATTAATAAGAAAGGAAGAAATTGACAAAAAAAACTATCAATTATTAACTATAAAAGTTAAAAGTGACTCTGATAATATGGGTTATGATGCTCCCATTATAAAGATCGATAGTGCAAAGTTTGATATTCAAGAAGGAATGTTAGAATTTATTAAAGTCTATCTTAGCGATGGAACCACTTACACAAATAAAGCTGCCCCTATAGCTCTTGTACACCTTGAACAAAGAGGTAATGACAGACTTTTTAACGCTGACGGAGATAAATTCATCTTGTTAAAAAATGTTGTGGTATTTGAGTCTAATAAAAGATTTGGATATCTACCGGATAATAAAACATTCAGTCTAGACAATCAGGATGACAAAACTCCAGGAACACTCATTCTCAACAAAAACAGCAATATTAATTCTCTAGTTAACTTTACTGCTTATTCAGATTTACTGGGGTTGTTAGGAAATGAACCTAATGCGCTAGTGAACTTCGAAGCAAATGCTAAGTTTTATTTACATCGATTAAACTATCCAAATAAGTTTTTATACATATTCCCAACATTTCAACCGCATTTTCATTACAACAGAATAGATAGCAAATTTGACACAATTGTGATTAGTGATAATAATGTGAATCCAACTGAGATCTTCAGAAGGCACAATTTTGCAGTTGGATTTGACCTGACGGTACTTAGATGGGACTGGAAACCTGCAAACTCGTTTGAATTAAAGGCTGGTTACTTATATACTTCAAGCAAAGTTCATATAGATGAAAAAAAGACAAATGCTATAAACCATATAAAATACTTTGAAGCGAATCTTAAATCTAAAGTGATAGACAATTTTGGAATTGATCTTAACGCAAAATATATGTGGCAAAAACTGAATGACAATGAATATTTTGATAGCTCTAAAGAAGAAATGTTAGCTTTACGAGGTGGAATTTATTATGCATCACCAAAGGCTAAAGGAGACGATAAGATATTTTTGAGATTTACTAATTATCTAGTTTGGGGTGATAGAAAAAAAGATTTTTCTCAAATACAAATAGGTTTTACAAAATCACTTAAGTTTTAAGGTTATCCTTATAGAGATACTTTCAATTAGAATATGTTAAAACGATGGCTGTTCGAAAAAATGTCCATCGTTTTAACATATTAATTCTCCTGTACGGTAGTACTGATTGTTTTGAAGTTCAACTATTCTCCTTCCATCCCATATTAAAAAACAAGAAAAAAGTATTAAATTCTTTTATTGATCTAATACAAAACCTGACCTTCTCAAAAAGAATTAGGATGAAGAAACAGAAAAATAAAATATCACTTTTATTTCTTTATGTTTTTTAAGTTATCCTACGATGCCCTGTACAATATCTTCACTCTAAAAGTACCTGTAGAGGTAGGTAAAGTGGAGCCCGTAATTCCGATTGTATTGAGTATATCTGGAAATATAGATGCAGAAGATATACTATCTTTAACAGTAGCAATTCCTCTCCTATATACCAATGTACCAATATCCAAATTTGCAATGACGGCATTGGCATTATTATTATTACCTATTCGAAGACCACAACCTGTCACATCTCCTATTTTGTCAATAATTTGAATATGAAAAATATTACCTCCAAATTTCAAAATATCCATATCAACCCATTGATGCAAAATTATAGTTTCATTTGCAGTATATAATGGAGATATCCATTCTCTAAGTTCATTTGAAGACTGTAAACCTTTTGTCTCATATTTCTTAAAAAATGAGAAATAATTTCTTCCTCCCATAGTTCTTAAATATCCTGAATTATTAGAATATGCTCCAGCCAAAGAAAATAATGAGGCCTGATCAGTCATATTCTCATAATTATTTTCTATTCTATTGTCAACACACATTAAAGGATCTTCAACGGGTAAATGCCAAACATACATGCTCATGTTGTTACTCCATAAGGTATTATTTTCTATTGTAGTATTTCGCATTCTTCCCCAAGTGATTATACCATATTTAATTCCATCAGATGGTGTTACATCATCACCATTATTAACAAGATAATTATTACTTACACTGGCTCCATTTACTCCAAAATTTTTTGCTAAACAAATTGGCGCACCTACTCGTTCTATGTAATTATTATTTACTTCTAACCCATTGACACCGCCATCTCTCGCAGAATCTGCTGTGCTGGCCACAAAAACACCTTTCTGACAATATTCAATAGTGTTCCATTTTATGGAAACACCTTGCCCCCTACCAAACACAATAGCCCCCCCCTTTAATCCGCCAGTAACTACGTTTCTATGAATTTGAACACCATTCATCTGATTTAAACAACTAATCGCCCATGAATTATTTCCACTAGCATCGATGTAGCAATCCGAAATTATTCCTCTCCATGAAAAATTAGCATCTATCGTCCTAACTTCATCACCAGTACTACGGATCCTACAATTAAAAATCCTCCAATTAATACACCCGTTGATATCTATACATCCTGCTCCAATGTTTGTAATAATAAGATCTTGTAATTCCACATAAGATATTCTTGGAGATATAAATTGTTCATTGCTAGTTACACCATTTCCTATAACTATTGTAGTATTTATTCCATCTCCAATAATTCCTCTATTCACATTACCGATGGCTTGACTATACTTACAGTCGCCTTTAAGCGACTGTCTTTCCTTTATCCGTAAAGTTGTAACCTTGTACCCTACAGTGGGGGTCGGAAAATATATAGTGTTTACCATAGTGTTAATACAATTTTGGATGCTGATTGTATCATCAGCAACACCGTCTCCTTTAGCTCCAAAACACTTTACATTCAACTCAGAGTCAATTGCATAATAAAGCTTTACACCACCACCGACTGAAATTATGTTACCTCCATTATCTGCTTGTGCTATATTGGTTAGATAATAATATTTAGGAGTAACAATATCGCCTATTTCGTAATATCCCAATAGCTCCACTCCAGCATATGTTGGGTTTGAGCCTTGCAATGATGCGATTTCACTTGCAGATAAGTTACGCATATCTGCTATCGTGTTCTTAATTAAAAATTGATTTGCCATATTTTATGTTTTTTAAATTTGTACAACAAAAGTATAGCTAACCCTACGGGAATCTAAGAAGAATAGGTGTTATCTAAGCGGTAAACGAGATCTACCGAAAAGTTGGTCATCTTGTATATCCCAGCATGTTATACTACGGTATAAAACAGAAAAAGCCGTGTTCTTTCGAACACAGCTTGGACTCCTGACTCTATATTGACGAATTAATTTGCTTGCTGACCACTGTTTCTATCTGCTTGTAATTTTGCATTTAGGTGTGTCTTTAAAGCATTAGTAAGTGGAGAAATACTGTTATACTTAAGTTTTAATTCTGTTGTCATTGCTATCACAAGATTAAGCATGGACTTTACCTCATTGAGAAGTGTTTGTGTAGTAGTAGGGTCTACAGCATCGCTAGTGGAAATACCAATTATGTCGGACAATGTAATTAAAGATGAATCCGGCAGATTGATATTAGATACTGCAGCTGCCTGTCTAACTCTATACACTCCAATCAATACTAATCTTTTATCCGACAAGGCTAAAAACTCCAATTTTAACCTCCCACTCAGCGATATATTTGTAATATCAGCAGTATCTAGGACAACATTTGTTCCTGCCGTAACTGAATATGTACCACCATTACTTAATGATGCATTGATATGTATTTCAAATCTTTGCCCGGGAACTATCTTTGTATTCATGGCATTATCAATACTTAAAATGTAGTTATTATTGGTGTTTATCGTCAGATTATATCTTGCAGTTCCCGTTATCAGAGTTGATATATCAATTTTATTGTTTGCGTTACTTAGGAGGGTAGCGTCCATATAATCTGTGATATAAAATGGACTTTTTACAACCTCACTTGCTGTATAATTACGTATTTTCCTATTACCCATTTCATAAGTACCACTTAAATTATATCTGTTGATGCCGGTATAAAAATCATTTGTAGTTGATGAATTTCTATACAAAGGTCGTTCGGTATCATTTCCTAATTTTTCCAAATTTATTTGAAATTGATTCGATCTAGAAAGCTGAACTGTAAACAAAGGTTTGTTGTATATCATGTAATCAGCATTGTAAACAATCTTTGTTCCTATAAATCGGAACTCTCCGGTTATCGTACTTGCAATAGAACCTCTCCAATTTAACTCTGCTGTTGTTGTAGTATGTCCTTGTATCATATAACCAGACACTAAGGTGAAAAAACAATTTAAACCGGCATAGATATGCACTCCGTCTATGGCTTCTGTATATATACTATCAAATAACCAGTTGCAATTTGCTTCTGTTAATATTCCAGCACATAATTTACTTGAATCGATTAGTTCGAGATTATCAAGAATGTTTTGAGGTACAACAACTGCAGAAGGAATATTCCATTCTTCAGTTGCAATTCTTACTCTTAAATCTTCTATAATGGTTGACACAAAAGTATTAGAAGTAAAGGAGGATCCTCCAATATTTCGTCTTTGATAAATACCAATCCTCACACTTTCTATCATCAAACCTGTGAAAGTACATCCATTAACTGGCCCTATCTCTCCGTCCATAAAGATACCAATACCACATCGTCTAATTTTTATATCATAATAATTCTCTCGCCAACACTTCCCCATAATGATACCAAAACCTTGAGTAAATCCTACGATAGCAATTTTTCTTAAACCCCATGAGGAAGAATCTATTTTAATACCAAATGCGTTATCGCTAGAATTACCTTCAATAGCAATATTTTCTATCAAACCGCCAACATCTCTAGTGATATTATCATTACTACAAGTGAAACCTGAAGCTCCGTCCTTAATTCTGATCGTCGAGGCATTTTTATTTATTGTTGGTGCACCAGTTACATATTGCACGCCTTGAGCACATGGATTAGCTCCGGTACCAATTAAGGTTGTATTAGGAGGTAATGTAATATTGCCGACCAGATATTTACTTCCTGTTGGAGAAACTTTCACGTATGATTTGCCCTTGGACTTTTGAAGTGCCTTTACAAATGACAAAGTATCATCATTAATATTATCTCCTTTTGCACCGTAATAACGAACATCAATACCATCTCTAAACTCATGCTCCAACTTAATTCCCCGCACTTCAACCACGCTTCCTCCATCGTCGGGATCTGTTGATGTGCTCAAATAATAAATAATCGGAGCTGGTGTATCGCCCTTTTCATAATATCCTAATAGTTGTATTCCAGCATGAGTTGGGTTTGTACCTTCCAATGATGCGATTTCACTTACAGATAACTCTCGCATATCTGCCATCGTGTTCTTAATTAAAAATTGATTTGTCATATTTGATGTTTTTTAAATTTGTACAACAAAAATATAGCTAACAGTGGGGGGATCTAAGAAGAATAGCTGTTATCTAAGCGGTAAATGAGATCTACCGAAAAGTCGTTCATTTTGAAGAACTCAGCATGAGCAATAATAGTAAAAATGAAAGCCACATCTCACGATGTGGCCTTAACTAAACATATGATTAATTGTAAATTACTTATACGAGTTGATGGATTGGGATACTTTCCAGTTACCACCGTCATTGACTAAAGTCACGAGATCGGTTTTGGTAAAACCTTCAAACTGCATCATTACTTTGGCGATCATATAGTCTGCTGACTCCTGTATGATAGAGGTGCTGGTTTTACAATTCAACTGCTCACCTTTTTGCTTTTTCAAAAAGGATATGACTTCTGAACGGCTATTAGTCTTAT
>Ga0160451_100776_pt1 | contig 13497 bp, 12 predicted proteins | sample HID1975M_E1MG_FD_108270 | JGI IMG/M metagenome (GOLD analysis project Ga0160451, IMG submission 108270) | Enriched soil microbial communities from UW Madison campus, WI, USA - HID1975M_E1 MG | ecosystem: Environmental > Terrestrial > Soil > Unclassified | place: USA: Madison, Wisconsin... | reverse complement strand
CCGCTACGCCGAGAACGAACCGCCGAAGATCACCGGCTACCAGGCCAGCAACACCGTCAGCCTGAAGGTGCGCGACGTCACCCGGCTGGGCAAGGTGCTCGACGCGCTGGCCGCGCAGGGCGCCAACCAGATCAACGGCCCGAGCTTCGAGATCGACCAACCCGAACCGGTCTACGACGAGGCGCGGCTGGCCGCGCTGAAGAAGGCGCAGGCCCGCGCCGAGACGTACGCCAATTCGCTCGGCTTGCGCGTGCGCCGCATCGTCAGCATCTCCGAAGGCGGCGGCAACTTCCGGCCCGTCCCGATGATGCGCACGATGGCGATGGACGCGAAGATGGAGTCCACCCCGGTATCGCCGGGCGAAACCACGCTGTCGGTCAGCCTGGACGTGGTGTTCGAACTCGGCAAGTAAGCGGCCCGTTCCCGAACAGGAAGATATGACGGCAGGCGGCGGGTTTCAGGACCCGCCGTTCTGCTGTGCGCAATCCAACCGGCATCGGCGGATCCCTCTTTCCTGCATGCGAAGACGGTGCGGAAGGCAGTTCCGGGTCGCGATGCCATCAGCGAAGACCCGCGATCCCCGCCCTCGCCTCGCAGCGTGGCTTTCCAGTGCGTTGGCGTGTTGGACCAAAGTCGGTATCGCCCCTATTGCCAAACGCGTGCCGGCAGGCGCAGATTCGGCCTGCGGCACCGCGCTGCAACCCCACGCCCGGCGTCCGTGCGTTGTTCCTTCCACAGTTCCAACCTGGAGGTGGATCATGGTTCGCACTTTGCCTTTCCGTCCGCAGTCCCGCCCCGATGTCGCCCGCGTGCTCGCCATCGCCGCGGCCATCGCCATCCATCTGCTGGCGATGATGCTGTTGCTGATGCCGCTGGCCGGGCCGCAACCGGAGAAAACGCAGGTTCCCAAGGAACGCTGGATCGAGCGGTTCGAGCCACGCATTCCGCCGCCCGAACCACCCGAGCTTGTGCAGCCTCGAACGCCACAGCCGCCACAACCGGCGGTTACGCAACGCGTCCAGCCGAAGGAAATTCCGCAGCCGCCGATCGTCATCGATCCGGGCGCCGAGCGCGCCATCGACATTCCGGCGGCGCAGAGCGAAGGTCCGGTAGGCGAGAGCGCCACGCCCGACGTGTCGCCGATGATGATGGGCACCCAGCTGCGCTACGCACAGGCATCGTCCCCGCCCTACCCGCGTGACGCGCTCATCGGCCGGATCGAAGGCACCGTGATGCTGAAGATCCTGGTCGACACCGACGGCAAGCCGCTGGAAGTGAGCATCGAAACGTCAAGCGGCAACCGCTCACTGGATCGCAGCGCCAGCCAGCACGTGCTCAGGCACTGGCGCTTCCAGCCGGCGATGCGCGACGGCCGCGCCGTGCAGGCCTATGGATTGGTACCGATCGCCTTCACGCTGCAATAAGCGAGCGCACCAGGGATTGACGAGACGGCCCGCCCCAAGCGGGCCGTCCTTTTCCATCGCGCGCGGCAGGCCATCTTGTGCGCGCCAGCGATACATTTTTCGTCCCCGGCGTGGACAGTCATACGAAGCGATCTAGGCGCGGTGATAGGGATGGTTCGCCAGCATCGCCGCAGCGCGGTACAACTGCTCGGCGACCAGCAGCCGCGCCAGCATGTGCGGCAGCGTCAGCGGGCCCAGCGACCAGGTTTCGTGCGCGGATGACAGCACGTCGGCCGCATGGCCTTCCGGGCCGCCGATCAGGAACGCCAGATCGCGTCCCTGTCCGCGCCAGTGCTCCAGCCGCTGCGCGAGTTGTTCGGAGGTATGCGCGCGACCGGTGACCTCGAGCGCGACGACATGCGCGTTCTTCGGCAGCGCGGCCAGCACGCGGCGGCCTTCGTCCTCGATCGCGCGCTGCGGATCGCGGCCCTTGCCGCGCAGTCCCGGCTCGATTTCCACCAGTTCCAGCGGCAGCCAGTGCGACAGCCGCTTCTGGTATTCGGAAAAACCCTGCGCCACCCACGCGGGTGCGCGTTCGCCGGTAGCGATCAACCTGCTTTTCATCGGCGCATCATAGCCGGGCATTCCGCATCGAATGCGCCGCATTGTCCGCAAGGCACGCTGGCCGCACCAAAACGAAAAACGGCGCCTCGGCGCCGTTTTTCGTTGCGGATGCAGGCGGCGTCAACGCTGCGAATCGTCGACGGATTCGTCGTCGCGGGCCGGCGGCTGATCGCCGACCGTCCACAGCCGCTCCAGCGCATAGAACTCGCGCACGCGCGGCAGCATGACGTGGACGATGACATCGCCCAGATCGACCAGCACCCATTCGGCCTCGCGCTCGCCTTCCACGCCCAGCGGCATCACATCGAGCTTCTTGGCGAACCGGACGACCTCGTCGGCGATCGACTTGACGTGGCGGGTCGAGGTGCCGGAAGCGATGACCAGGTAGTCCGAGACGCTGGACTTGCCGCGCACGTCGATCTCGACGACATCCTTGGCTTTCAGTTCCTGCACCGCGGCATGCACGGTGGCGAGCAGTTCCGGCAGGGCGGGCGGCGGGCTGGGCAGGCGGGTCTTGATGACTTGGGCTTGGCTGGTCAAGGTGCGGCGGTCCGGGAAAATGCGGGCAGATTATACCGGAGCGTTCGTGGCCCCGGCTGTGAAGTAAAGCCGGTGCCGGACGATGTAATCGGCCACCGCGGCCGGCACCAGGTGCCGCCAAGGTTGGCCGGCGGCGATGAGCCGGCGGATGGCGGTGGCCGATTCCGGTTGCAGCGGCTGGCGCAGGCGGTAGAAGCGTCCGGCCGGCGCCGTGCGCAGATCGGCCGGCGCGTCGGTCCAGCGCGCCGCCAGCCCTTGGCCCAGTCCGGCGAGATCGGCCGTATCCAGCCGGCTGCCCGGCCGGTCGGCGACCACGAAATGCACGTACTCGGGCAGCGCTTCCCACTCCCGCCACGTCGGCAAGCCAAGCAGGCTGTCGGCCCCGATCAGCAGCGCCAATGGGGCATCGGGGCCGAGTTCATCACGCAACTCGCGCACCGTGTCGATGGTGTAGGACGGACGTTCGGGTTGGCGGCCGGCGCGGCGCAGTTCGCGCCGATCGGTTCGCAATCCCTGATGGCCTTCGATGGCCAGCTCCACCATATCCGCGCGTCGCTGCGCGTTGGCCCCCGGTACGGCGCGATGCGGGGGATCGGCGGCCGGCATCAGCTGCACCGGCGCACCGAGTTCATCGCGCGCGGCGCATGCGATGGCGACATGGCCGTTATGGACCGGGTCGAAGGTGCCGCCGTAGTAGAGATGGATCATCGGATAGGACGAGGATTGAACTGGTGTATCAAGAGAGTGCGCTTTTCGCCGTCATCCCGGCGCAAGCTGGGATCCATCTTGCATTGCCTGGGCCGTAGTTGAGTCGAAAGAATCGAAGCGGATCCCGGCTTGCGCCGGCATGACGGCGAAGCGGGCAAGCGTTACGCCGGCGATGGGTTCCATCGTGGCTTACGGTAGCCCCACCTCAGTTCTTCTGCACCTCCTGCGAGGCACGCCTTCACCTACACAGTCGCGGCAACCTACGCCACCAGCAGCCGCACCGCCTTGGCTTCGGCCACCGCCAGCAGCAAACGCTCCAGCGCGACCCATGCATCGCCGTCGGCGCGGCCCTTGGCGATGCGGTCGACGCGGCCCGCTTCGGCGACGAAACGTTCCCAGCGCGTGGCGCTGGCGTGCCGCTGCAGCGCGCGCTTGAACGGCGCCTGCTTGCTTTCCCAGATGCCCTGCGACTTCATTTCCGCCGCCAGATTGCCGCCGGCGGCCTGCACGCGCGCCAGCGCGGCGGTGCGCAGCAACTCCTTGACCACGATGGGCATCAACGCGGCCACCGCGTCGCCTTCGGCGCGCAGGCCGGCGAGCATGCGCGCCACCTGCGGCCCCTGCCCGGCTAGCATCGCGTCGGTCAGGCGGAATACGTCGTAGCGCGCGGCGTCGGCGACCAACGATTCCATCGCCACACCATCCAGCGCGCCCTCGCCGCCCAGCAGCGCCAGCTTGTCGATTTCCTGCGCGGCCGCGAGCAGGTTGCCCTCGACCCGTTCGGCCAGCCGCTGCACGGCGTCGCGATCGGCGCGTACGCCTTTGGCGCGCAGGCGGCTTTCGATCCAGCCGGGCAGTTCGTGCGGCTTGATCGCCCAGGCCACCGCCATCGCGCCGACGCGCGACACCGCGTCCACCCACTTGCCGTGGTGGGCCTTGCTCCATTCGCCGGCGGTGATCAACAGCACCACGTCCGGCGGCGGATTGGCGCAGAAACCGCTGATGACCTCGGCGCCGTCCTTGCCGGGCTTGCCGCCGGGCAGGCGCACTTCGATCAGCCGGCGCGCACTGAACAGGCTGGGCGCGTTGAAGCTGGCTTGCAGCTGGGCCCAGTCGAAATCGCGGCCATCGGCATCGAACACCTCGCGCTCGTCGATGCCCTGCGCGCGCGCCTGGGCGCGCACGGCATCGGCCGCTTCCAGCACGCGCAGCAACTCGGGCCCGGCGATCAGGTAGATCGGCAGCAGCGGTTCGTTGCCGCGCGCGGCCAGCTGCTCGGGCTTGAGTTCCATCAGGGCTGCGGTGGCGCCACCGGTACTGCGCCGGCGCGTACGACACCATCGATGCGGCGCAGGATGGAAGTGGACATCTCGCGGCGCAGTTCGTCGGCGAGGATTTCGCGTTCGGTGGTGGTGCCGGTCGCATCCTCCGGCGGCGAGACATAGTCGCGCGACAGTTCCACCACCTGCTGCGGTACCAGATCGGTGCCATCGGCCTTGCGGAAGGCGAACACCACTGCATAGCGCAAGCTGAATTCCTGCGCGCGGCCGAACTCGTCGATGGCGATGGGCAGATCGCCCCAGCGTTCGGACAGCACATGCAGGGTGGCCACATCTTCTGCGTCCTCGGCGGCGGGCGTGGCGCCGGCGGCACGCAGGCCGCGTTCGAGCAGCGTGGTCAGTTCGCTGTAGGCGGTGGAAGTCTCGACCCGCACCGGTCCCAGATCCTCGGGCAGCGCGATCTTGCCGCGCAGGTGGAAGCCGCAGGCGGACAGCAACGCGGTCAGGACGAGCAGGAGCGGCAGCTGGAATCGGGTCATATGCGTTGAAAGGAGGTGGGAACCGGTTAGCGGACACGTTACTCGATTGGTGGTGATACACGCATGCGTGTAATAGCAAAACCACGTATTTCGTTCATGGTCCACCAAGGATGAAAGCCGGTCGTTCCGGTTCGAGCGCATCGGCCAGCCCGAATCCTTTCGGCCTCAGTCCGCCACGATATTGACGATCTTGCCTGGCACGACGATGACCTTGCGGATGGCCTGGCCTTCGAGGAACTTGGCCGTGTTGGGCTCGGCGCGGGCCAGCGATTCGATCAGATCCTTCGGCGCATCGGCGGCGACGTCGATGGTACCGCGCAGCTTGCCGTTGACCTGCACCGCCAGCGTGACCGAATCGCGCACCATCGCGGCCGGATCGGCCTGCGGGAACGGCACGTCCTCCAGCAGCGTCTCGGCATGGCCCAGCGCCTGCCACAGCGCGTGGCTGGCGTGCGGGGTGATCGGGTTGAGCAACAGCACCGCCGCCTCCAGCGCTTCCTGGCGGATCGCGCGCCCGGCCGGCGTGGCGTCGTCGAACTTGCCCAGCGCATTGGACAGTTCCATCACCGCGGCGATGGCGGTATTGAAGCTGTGCCGGTTGCCGTAGTCGTTGCCGACCTTGTCGATGGTCTCGTGGATCTTGCGGCGCAGCGCCTTCTGGCCGGCATCCAGTGCGGACACCTCCGGCGCGGGCGCCGGCGCACCGGCGGCACGGCTTTCGTCGGCGTGCCGCTGCACCTGCGTCCACAGCCGGCGCATGAAACGCGCCATGCCTTCGACGCCGGCCTCGTTCCATTCCAGCGACTGCTCGGGCGGGGCGGCGAACATCGAGAACAGGCGCACCGTGTCGGCGCCGAACTTGTCCACCATCGCCTGCGGATCGACGCCGTTGTTCTTGGACTTGGACATCTTCTCGGTGGCGCCGATCTTCACCGGCGCGCCGTCTGCGATCAGCGTGGCGCCGGTGACGCGGCCGCGCTCGTCGCGCTGCACCTGCACGTCGGCCGGGTTGATCCAGTCCTTCGAACCATCGGCGTTGTCGCGGTAGAACGTCTCGGCGATCACCATGCCCTGCGTCAGCAGGTTGGTCGCAGGCTCGTCGCTGTCCACCAGCCGCGCGTCGCGCAACAGCTTGTGGAAGAAACGGAAGTACATCAGGTGCAGGATCGCGTGCTCGATGCCGCCGATGTACTGGTCCACGGGCAGCCAGTAGTTGCCGCGCTTGTCGACCATGTCCCTGGCACCGGGCGAGGTGTAGCGCGCGTAGTACCAGCTCGACTCCATGAAGGTGTCGAAGGTGTCGGTCTCGCGTTCGGCCGGCTTGCCGCACTGCGGGCAGGTGGTCTTGCGCCAGGCCGGATCGGCCTTGATCGGCGACTTGACCCCATCCAGCGCGACATTCTCCGGCAGCACCACCGGCAGATCCGAATCGGGCACCGGCACCGCGCCGCAGTCGTCGCAGTAGATGACAGGGATCGGGCAACCCCAGTAGCGCTGGCGGCTGACGCCCCAGTCGCGCAGGCGGTAGTTGATGCGGCGCTGGCCGCGGCCCTGGCGCTCGAAACGCTCGGCCAGCGCCTCGAACGCGCCATGGAAATCCAGTCCGTCGAACTCGGAAGAATTGACGAGTTCGATGTCGCGGGTCTTGTCGCTGTACCAGTCGTGCCAGGTGGTCGGGTCGTAGGCCTTCTCGGCCTCGCTGCGCGGATCCTTCAGCGCGATGACCTGGCGGATCGGCAGATCGTAGTTGCGTGCGAACTCGAAATCACGCTGGTCGTGGCCGGGTACCGCCATCACCGCGCCGGTGCCGTAGCCCATCAGCACGAAGTTGGCCACCCATACCGGCACCGGCTCGCCGGTGACCGGATGGATCGCCTTCATGCCGGTGTCCATGCCGCGCTTTTCCTGGGTTTCCAGCTCGGCCTCGGAGACGCCACCGTGCTTGAGCTCCTCCAGGAACGCCGCCAGCGCCGGATTCGCGGCCGCGGCCTTCAGCGCCAGCGGATGCTCGCCGGCGATCGATACGAAGGTCACGCCCATCAGCGTATCCGGGCGCGTGGTGAACACGCGCAACGTATCGTGACTGCCCTGCGCATCGGTGACCACCTCGAACTGGATCTCCAGTCCTTCCGAGCGGCCGATCCAGTTGCGCTGCATCGTCTTGACCGACTCCGGCCAGCCCGGCAGTTCGTCCAGCCCGTCCAGCAGTTCCTGCGCGTAGTCGGTGATGCGCAGGAACCATTGCGGGATTTCGCGCTTCTCGACGATCGCGCCGGAGCGCCAGCCGCGGCCATCGATGACCTGTTCGTTGGCCAGCACGGTCTGGTCGACCGGGTCCCAGTTGACGACCGAGTTCTTGCGGTAGGCCAGGCCCTTGCGCAGCAGGCGGGTGAACATGCGCTGCTCGTGCACGTAGTACTCGGGCCGGCAGGTGGCGAACTCGCGCGACCAGTCGATCGCGTAGCCCAGCGACTTCAGCTGGCCGCGCATGTGCTCGATGTTGGCGTAGGTCCACTTGGCCGGCGCGGTCCTGTTCTTGATCGCGGCGTTCTCGGCCGGCAGGCCGAACGCGTCCCAGCCCATCGGCTGCAGCACGTTGTGGCCGGTCATGCGCTTGTAGCGGCTGATGACGTCGCCGATGGTGTAGTTGCGCACGTGGCCCATGTGCAGCGCGCCGGACGGATACGGCAGCATCGACAGGCAGTAGAACTTGGGCTTGTCCGACGTCTCGTCGACCTCGAAGGCGCGGCGGGTATCCCAGAAGGTCTGGGCGGCGGCTTCGACGGCCTGGGGATCGTAGGAAACGGGTTCGGCGGGCACGGACATGGCGGATGCGGCTTGGACGGCGACGGCAAAGCCTGCAAGGGTACCGCAGTGCACCATGGCCTGCCATCGGCGCCGGGCTGGTCGTGCGCTGCGCCCATGCGCCAAGATGCGGCTTTCCGCCCGGAGCCCGTCCATGTCCCGTCTCGCCGCGCTGTTGCTGCTTTCCTCCGCCGCTGCCGCCGCGCCGGCGGCCGAATCGCTGGCGCTGCAATGCGGGCGGCTGTTCGACGCGCGCGCCGGCAAGGTGCTCGGGGCGCATACGGTAGCCGTGCGCGATGGCCGGATCGAGCGCATCGCCGGCGGGCAACAGGACATCGCGGGCTACCGCCCCATCGATCTGACCGCGCATACCTGCCTGCCCGGCTGGACCGATCTGCACGTGCATCTGGGCGGCCAGTCCAGTCCGCAGAGCTATTCGGAAGGCTTTCGCCTGGACCCGGTCGACTACGCGTTCCGTTCGGTCGGCTATGCGGAAAAGACGCTGCTGGCCGGCTTCACCAGCGTGCGCGATCTGGGCGGCGAAGTCGCCCCTCACCTGCGCGATGCGATCAACCAGGGGCTGGTGAAGGGACCGCGCATCTTCGCCGCCGGCAAGTCGATCGCCACCACCGGCGGTCATGCCGATCCGACCAACGGCTGGAACCACATGCTGTCGGAACTGGCCGGCACGCCGGGTCCGACCGAAGGCGTCATCAATTCCATCGACGGGGCCCGCCAGGCGGTGCGCCAGCGCTACAAGGACGGTAGCGACGTCATCAAGATCACCGCCACCGGCGGCGTGCTCAGCTATGCGCGTTCCGGCGACGCGCCGCAGTTCACCGTCGACGAGGTCAAGGCCATCGTCGATACCGCGCGCGACTACGGCTACCGCGTGGCCGCGCACGCGCACGGCACCGAAGGCATGAAGCGCGCCATCCTCGGCGGCGTCACCAGCATCGAGCACGGCACCTACATGAGCGAGGAGGTGATGCGGCTGATGAAACAGCACGGCACCTGGTACGTGCCGACCATCTACGCCGGCCGCTTCGTCGCCGACAAGGCCAAGATCGACGGCTACTTTCCCGACGTGGTGCGCCCCAAGGCCGCGCGCATCGGCGCGCTGATCCAGGACACCGCCGCCAGCGCCTACCGCAACGGGGTGAAGATCGCCTTCGGCACCGACATGGGCGTCGGCCCGCACGGCGACAACGCGCGCGAGTTCCTCTACATGGTCGAGGCCGGCATTCCCGCCGCCGTCGCGCTGCAGGCCGCGACCGTACGCGCGGCCGAAGTGCTGGGCGTGGACGACCAGGGCACGATCGAAACCGGCAAGCGCGCCGACGTGATCGCCGTGGCCGGCGACCCGGTGCAGGACATCGAGGCGGTGCTGCGGGTCGAGTTCGTGATGAAGGACGGGCAGGTGTTCAAGCAGCCCTGATCGCCGGCGTCCGCATCGCCGCGATGCCGCCCCACGCCAGCCACAGTCCGAACGCCAGCCGCTGGGCGACGCCCGGCGGCAGCAGTTCCACGCCGATGAGCACGATCGCCAGCAACGACAATGCCAGCGCCACGGTCAGCCGCGCGAACCGGCTCACGCCCTCGCGCGCCCATTGCGATGCGGCCAGCAGCAGCGCGCCGGGTACGAACGCCACCCACCACAGCATCCATGCGGTGGCGTGATAACGGCTGGCGCTGTTGTCCAGATCGGTCGCATCCAGCGGCAGCAGGCCCATCGCGACGAAGCCCAGCGCCGACAGCAGCAGCAGCTGGCACCCTACCCGCCCGTGCCAGCCGCTGCGCGACGGCATCGCATGGCGCAAGCCCAGCGCCACCGCCGCCATCAGCAACCCGGGCAGTACGAACGCCAGCACGTTGAACGCCAGCGCATGCGGGAACCCCTGCGCGCCGAGCAGCGCGACCGGATGCAGCGTCTGCGAATAGCCGCTCAGCGCAGCGCCGAAGCCGGCCACGGCCGCCAGGTGCAGGATCGCGGCCGCCCAGCCGAGCCATCGCAATGCAGATCCATACAGGCTATTCATTTCGGTCTCCGCATCGGCATCGCGTCCGTTAGGTGGGTCGTCGTCCCGACACGCGTCGCGCGCGGCCGGCGCCATCATAGTGCCGGCGCCATGCGGCCGCATTCGGCGGAAATCAGCGACGATTTGTGAACTCCGTTCCGCAGGTCGGCTTGTATCCTGCCCGCATCGCCACCATTCTCCGTCGCACATCGCATTCCGGGAGTCCCATGAGCCAGTCGCCCCACGTCTTCGACGCCACCACCGACACCTTCGAGGCCGAAGTCCTGCAGAAATCCCTGCAGACCCCGGTGCTGGTCGATTTCTGGGCGACCTGGTGCGGACCGTGCAAGACGCTCGGGCCGATCCTGGAAAAGCTGGCCGGCGACTACAACGGCGCGTTCGTGCTGGCCAAGGTGGACGTGGACAAGGAACAGCAGATCGCCGCGGCCTTCCAGATCCGTTCGGTGCCGACGGTGTTCCTGGTCAAGGACGGGCAGCTGGTCGACGGTTTCCCCGGCGCGCTGCCCGAAGGACAGTTGCGCGAGTTCCTCAAGCAGCACGGCATCGAACCGGCCGAGGCCGCCAACGACGCCGAGGACGCCGCGCCCGCCGAACCACTGGATCCGCATGCCGAGGTGCTCCGCCTGCGCAAGGCCGCCGAGGCCGAGCCGGACAAGGCCGAATTGAATCTCGATCTGGCCCTGGCGCTGCTCGCCACCGGCGCCAGCGCCGAGGCCGAAACGCTGCTCGACGCGCTGCCGGCCAACCTGGCCACCGACGAGCGCGCGGTGCGCGCCCGCGCGCGGCTGGGTTTCGCCGCCGCGCTGAAGGACGCGCCGCCGCCGGAGGTGCTGGAGGCGGCCGTGGCTGCCAACCCCGACGATCTGCGCGCACGCTACCTGCTCGGCGTGCACCGGCTGGTGGCCGGGCGGTCGGAAGCGGCGCTGGAGCAGTTCATGGAGATGCTGCGGCGCGATCGCGGCTACGAGGACGGTCTGCCGAAGAAGACGCTGATCGATGCGTTCCGCGTGATCGAGGACGAGGCGCTGGTCGGCCAGTACCGGCGCAGGATGTCGTCGCTGCTGTTCTGACGCCGCGGCGCCCGCCCTCTCCTGGCGCGGTCGGCACCGGCCGGCCGCGTCCTATCCGAAAAGAATCCCGCATGCGTCCGTCCACCCTGCGTCACGGCTTCAATTTCTGGCCGCCGTTCCTGTTCAGCGGCATCCACGTCACCGAGATCGCCGACGACTGGTCGTTCGCGCGCGTGGAAATGCGCATGCGTCCGTGGAACCGCAACTACGTCGGCACGCACTTCGGCGGCAATCTTTTCGCGATGACCGATCCGTTCTGGATGATCCTGGCCAAGGAGCGGCTGGGCCGCGACTACTACGTGTGGGACAAGGCGGGAGAAATCGAGTTCGTCAAACCGGGCAAGGGCACGGTCCATGCCGAGTTCCGCCTCGACGACGCCACGCTGCAGGACATCCGCGACGCCGCCGCCAGCGGCGAGAAGCACCTGCGCTGGATGCCGGCCGACGTGTTCAACGCGCAGAACGAAGTGATCGCGCGCGTGCGCAAGCAGATCTACGTGCGGCTGAAGCCGGACAAGCGCTAGATACGATCCGGTTCTGCGGCCTTGCCGCGGATACGGCAGCCATGGCCCGTCGACAAGAAAGCGCTTCGACAGCGAAATGACTGGCTTCTTTATGGACTACAGCAGCATGGATTCCGGCTTTCGCCGGAATATCGGGCTTTCATAAGTTCCCAGCCCGAATGGGCGTTGTCATCCCCCGCATAGGCGGGGATCAGGTGACTTGCCTGGATATCCGCGCACTCGCTGAAATCCTGCATGCGTTTACCGACAATCAGCCTTCATAGAACGCGACCGGCTGGAACAGCACCGGACAGGCGACGGGAATTCAGTCGCCCGATGCAGCCGCGGGAATCCGGCTGGCCGGCAACGGCACGCGCCAGCTTTCGCCCAGGCCTTGCCGCCGTTCGTACAGTTCCACTTCCAGGTGTCCTGCCTCGGCATCCAGTCTGACCGCCCGTGGTCCGGCACGCAGTGCGGGAGGAACGATGTCGAGCGTTTCCGCATCATAGGTACCGTCTTGCCCGCGCATCCACAACAGCACATTCAGCGCGCGCAACCGCGCGGCCACGTCCTGCAAGCGGGCCACGTAATCCTCGTAGGCCGGGGCCGCGATATCGCTCAGGATGCAACCGGCCGCATTCGACGCGCAGGACAGGCTCCACGGTGTCGTCGCCGGTCCCGGATCCAGCAACGGCAGATCTGCCGCTAGGCGCTGCCTGGCCGCATCGCCGCAATACCAGGCAAAACGCGTTGCCATGCGCGCGGCCGTCTTGTCCGGATCCAGCATCAATCCGGTCCACCATTTGTCCCGGCGCATCGCCTCGACGTGCGATTTGGTGCTGCCCAGCGCGTATCGCCCCTCGCCGAGCATCATGCCGCAGGCATCCCCGGCCAGCGTGTCCAACGGCGCGAACGCCGCCGCGCACGCCGCCGGCAACGGATGATCGACGGGCAATTCGGCCAGCATGTCGGCGAAAAGCGTCGCGTTGCCGTTGACCATGGCGCTGCCGACCATCGTCCCGATCAGGTTGTCTCCCGACCGGATGATCTTGCGGCCGAGCGATGCGTCCCGGCAGACCCCGGACAGCGCCCTGTCGGTATGTCCCTGCGCGAACGCCAGCGCATGCGCGGCCAACGGCAGGCCGAGCGGCGGGTAGGCGGGAATCGGCATGTCCAGCCGCGGCGGATAGGGCGAAAGGAAATGATCGTAGTCCGACAGCGCAGCCACGCGCTGCAGCAGCCGCTGGTGATCGGCCAACAGCGCGTCGTAGCCGGCGAGATCCCCGCTCACGCGCTGCAGGCAGTCGTCCTCGCGCCATCGGCACCAGGCCGGGGCGCCGGCCTTGTTCGCCTGCAGTTCCGGATACTGCTCGAGCAGGCTGCGGCGGTCGACGTCGCCACCGGCCATTCCCGGGTGCGGCGTCGCGTTGAAGCGCGCCACGTCCCGCTCCAGCAGTTGCGCTTCGTGTCCCTCGGGCACATCGCGATTGATCGCCCACAGCCGTGCGAAACCATTGCGTCCCGCGCGTGCGGGCGTCCGCTCCACCAGCGCCAGCGCCTGCAGTTCGCTTTCGCTTGGCCGCATCTGCCGCGACAGCAGCCAGGCCAGGCCCGCGATCAGCAGCAACGCCGCCAGCACGCCTGCCGCGGCCTTGAAGATTCGTCCCATCATGGATGCGTCGCTCCTGCCCGGTGCCGGCAAGCCTATCCGCTCGCGGCCATGCGATGAAGCGGGAGGCCGCAGCGGATGCGGGCCGCGACTACAATGGGCGCCATGTCTCCGGAACTTCCCCCCGCCCGTCCCTCCCTGCAGAAACTGTTCCTGACCGGCCTGCTGACGCTGCTGCCGATCTGGCTGACCTGGGTGGTCGTCAAGTTCGTCTTCGTGCTGCTGTCGGGCATCAGCAGCCCGTGGGTGGTGCCGCTGTCCGAGCGCATCGCCGCCTCGTTCCCGGGCTACCTGTACTGGGTCAAGGCGCTGTGGGT
>Ga0160451_100768_pt1 | contig 13788 bp, 4 predicted proteins | sample HID1975M_E1MG_FD_108270 | JGI IMG/M metagenome (GOLD analysis project Ga0160451, IMG submission 108270) | Enriched soil microbial communities from UW Madison campus, WI, USA - HID1975M_E1 MG | ecosystem: Environmental > Terrestrial > Soil > Unclassified | place: USA: Madison, Wisconsin | collected... | reverse complement strand
GTCCGGCACCGATGCGCTGGGCCAGTTCGACTACAACACCAACCCTAGCGCCGCCGACGACCAGAAGGACGCCACGCTGTCGTTCAACGACAGCGCGCTGGATCTGATCGCCAACAAGACCGACCTGGGCTTCCCCGGCGGCGTCGATCCGGTCGGCTACGATCCGACCAATCCGGCCGGCAACCTCGTCACCTACCGCGTCCGTGCCACCAACAACGGTCCGTCGGTGGCCACCGATGCGCGCTTCAACGACGTCATCACCACCGAGGCCGGCCGCACGCTCACGTTCCTCGGCATCTCCGGGACGGCCGCCGGCACCTATTCGCCAGCCAGCTGCACGGTCACGCCCGCAGCCACGGTGACCGGCGGCAGCCTCACCATCGACTGCCCGCTGCCGGGCGCCGGCTTCTCGCCCAACGTTGCCGGCGTGATCAATACCGGCGCGTCCAGCGACGTGTACGTGCGCTACGAATACCAGACCCAGCCGGCAGCCGGCGGCGACACCGTCAGCAACCTGGTCACGGTGCGTTCGGCCGAGAACGACACCAACCCGGCCAACAATGTCGCCGTCGAGACGACCAGCATCCGCAGCACCACCGACATGGCGGTCAGCAAGCGCGTGACCGCCGCCGCGCCCGATACCGATCCGACGGTGCCGCTGCCGCCGGCGCAGACGCAGGTCGCGATCCGGCAGCCGTTCTTCTACGTGGTCGAAGCGGTCAACAACGGGCCGGGGTCGAGCATGTCGCTGGACCGCAGCGGCAACAATCCGCTCAACGGCACCGGCACGGTCGTGACCGACACGCTGCCGGCGAACCTGGTCGTGACCGGCCCGATTACCTGGCGCAAGGTCGGCCCGCCGCTCGGCGAAGACGAAGTGCCCAACGGTTCCGGCAACTGCGTCCAGACCGGATCGACCGTGACCTGCCAGGTCGGCGATGTCACCGCCGTCCCCGGCAACAGCGGTCGCGTACGCATCATCGTGCCCGCGCGCTGGGATGCGGTCCCGGCCGGCGGCACCGCCAACAACACCGCCACCGTCGCTACCGAACAGGTCGACAAGATTCCGGGCAACAACACCACGACGATACCGCTGGCCGTGTTCGCATCCACGCTGTCGGGTACGGTGTTCGAGGATCGCGACCGCGCCGGCGCCAACGGCGGCGTGCCGCAGGGCGGCGAACCCGGCATCGCCGGCGTCACTGTGACCCTGACCGGTACCGACGCCTACGGCAATGCAGTCAGCCTGACCGCGACCACCGACGCCAGCGGCAGCTACAGCTTCGGCAACCTGTCGCCGGCCGACGCGTCCGGCTACACCGTGACCCAGACCCAGCCGGCCGGCTACCAGAACGGTCCGGTCGATCCGCCGGCGGCCGGCGCCGATGCGCCGTCGTTGGGCGGCACGTATGCCGCCGGCACGCCGAACTCCGTCTATACCGGCATCGCCGTCGGCGCGGGGCAGACCGCGCTGCGCTACAACTTCCCGGAAGTGCGGCGTCCGACGCTGTCCGGTTTCGTCTACGTCGACGGCAACTACAACGACGTGCGCGACGCCGGCAGCGACGCGGCCATCGCCGGTGCGACGGTCGAACTGCTCGACGCGTCCACGGGCGTGGTGATCGCCACCACCGCCACCGACGCATCCGGCGCCTACCGGTTCGAAAGTCTCGATCCGACGATCGTCTACACGTTGCGCCAGCCATTGCCGACCGGCAACTACCGCAATCGTCCGAGCGCGATCAATCCCGGTCTGATCGGTGGCGCCACCTGCGCGACCGGCTGCACCGTCGCCACCGGTGCCGGCGGCGATGCCGCGACCACCGACCGCATCAGCGCCATCGATCTGGGCGCGGGGCTGGACGGTACCGCGTTCAATTTCGGCGAGGATGCGATTACGTCGATCTCCGGCAGCGTCTATGTCGATCGCAACGGCAACGGCGATTTCGATGCCGGCGACGCGGGCAGCGTCAATTCACAGCCCAATGGCGGGCTGTCGGGCGTCACCGTCACCCTGACCGGTGCCGGCGCCGACGGCATTTTCGGCAATGGCGACGACCCGGCGCCGGTGTCGATCCAGACCGGCGCCGACGGCGGCTACCGGTTCGACGATCTGATCGTCGGCCAGATCTATCGCATCACCGAGACGCAGCCTCAGGGCTACGCCAACGGCAGCGAGAATGCCGGCAACGTCATCGATATTTCTGGACTGCCGCCGGCCGGATCGACCGGCAACGATTTCGGCGAGCGCTTGGGTTCGATCGCAGGCTTCGTCTACGAGGATTTCTCGGCCACCGCAGCCAACAACAATAACGGCAGCTTCGATACCGGCGAGAATCCCATCGCCGGTGCGACCGTCACGCTGACGGGCATCGACCTGCTCGGCAATCCGGTCCAGATCGCGGTCCAGACCGGCAGCGACGGCGGCTATGCGGTCGCCGATCTGTTGCCGCCGCAGGCCGGCACTTTCTACACCCTTACCGAAACGCAGCCGGCCGGCTACATCGACGGCCGCCACACGCCGGGCAACGCCACGACGCCGGGCAACGCGACAGTCGCCAACGTGATCGACGGCATCGCCATCGTCGCCGGCGAGAACGCCACCGGCTACCTGTTCGGCGAACTGGCCAACGCCGTCATCAGCGGCACCGTGTACCTGGACCGCGGTGACGACGGCGATCGCGACGCGACCGATCCCGGCATTCCGGGCGTGACGATCACCATCGAGGGCGCAGGCCCGGACGGCGTATTCGGCACACCCGACGATCCGGCGCCGGTCACGCTCACCACCGATGCCTCGGGCCAATACAGCTACGGCGGCGCGGTCACCGGGCAGAACTACCGCATCACCGAGACGCAGCCACCGGGTCTGGCCAATGGCCAGGAAAACCCATCCAATCTGATCACGCTGACCAACCTGCCGCCCACCGGATCCAGCGACAACGACTTCGGCGAACTGGCGGGCGCCATCTCCGGCAGCGTCTGGCTCGATGCCAACAACAACGGCGTGCGCGACGCTGGCGAGGCGGGCATTCCCGGCGTGAGCGTGAGCCTGCCGGCAGGCACCGTCGATGCGCTGGGCAATCCGGTGAGCGCTGCGGTGACCGATGCCAATGGCGACTACCGCTTCGGCGATCTGCTGGCCGGTACCTACACCGTGACCGAGCAGACCGCGCAGCCGGTCGTCGGCGGCATCACCACGATCGACGGCACGACGGTGGCCGGTACCATCGGCGGCGTGCCGAGCGGTACCGCCACATCCGTGGGCACGATGCCCAGCGCGGTGTCCGGCATCGTCCTGGGCGCCGGCCAGTCGTCGGTGCGCAACGATTTCGGCGAGACGCTCGGCGTGTCGCTGTCCGGGCGCGTGTTCTTCGACGCCGACAACGACGGTGTGCAATCCGGCGCAGCCGAAACCGGCATCGCCGGGGTGACGCTCACGCTGACCGGTACCGACGATACCGGCGCCACGGTGTCGCTGAGCACGACCACCGATGCCACCGGCGATTTCCGCTTCGACGGACTGCGCCCGGGCACCTATACGGTGACCGAGCCCGATCAGCCGGCAGGTACCAGCAACGGCCAGACCATCGCCGGCAGCGCAGGCGGCACCGCCACGCCCATCAGCGTCACGCCGAGCGCGATCGGCACCATCGATCTGACCACGCCGGGCGCCGCGTCGGTGGACAACCTGTTCGGCGAGATTCCGCTCAACAGCTCCATCGGCGGCCGCGTGTGGCGCGATCTGGACAACGACGGCGTCATCGATCCGGCCGAGCAGGGCATCGCAAACGTGGTCATCCGCCTGACCGGCACCGATCTGGCGGGCAACACGATCACCCGCGAGACCACCACCCTGCCCGATGGCACCTACGCGTTCGGCGAACTGCCGCCGGGCACGTACACCATCACCGAGCCCGAACAACCCGAAGGCACGCTCAACGGCACCACCGTGGCCGGCACCGGCGGCGGCACCGCCACGCCGCCGACCAGCACCCCGTCGGCGATCAGCAACATCACCCTGGGCGTGGGCCAGGACGTGACCGGCAACGACTTCGGCGAGATTCCCGCCGGTGTCGTCTCCGGCCGCGTCTACAACGACGGCAACAACAACGGCATCGTCGATAGCGGCGAATCGGGCATCGCCAACGTGCAGGTCGTGCTGACCGGCACCAACGAACTGGGCGAGACCGTCAACGTCACCGCGACCACCGATGCCGAAGGCCGCTACCGGTTCGACGGCCTGCGCCCGGGAACCTACACGGTGACCGAGCCGGTGCAACCGCCGCAGACGCTCAACGGCATCACCACAGCCGGCACGATCGACGGCACCCCGTCCGGCACCGCCACGCCGGTGGCCACCACGCCGTCGGCCATCAGCGGCATCGTGTTGCCGCCGGGCGGCGAGTCGATCGACAACAACTTCGGCGAGATCGGCGATTCGCCCGACGTGGTGGTCAGCAAGACCGCGACGCCGGCTACTTTCACCGTCAACAACCTCGGCAGCTACGCCATCCGCGTGCGCAACATCGGCCAGCAGCCGACCACGGGCGAGTATGCGGTCGAGGATCGCCTGCCCGCCGGGCTGACCCTGGCCGAGACGCCGGTCGGCAACGGCTGGATCTGCAGCGGCGCTGTCGGCGACAACCGCTTCCGTTGCGTTTCCAGCGCGGTCATCGCGGCCGGCGCGACGCTGGCGGACGGTATCAGCGCGCGCGTGCGCGTGGCCGCCGGCGCCGCTGCGGCGTCGCCAGTCGACAACGCCGTGCTGGTGGAGGGTGGCGGAGAGAACGAATTCCGCCGCCCGACGCCGGAGGAGCGTTCCGATTTCGAGGGCGATCCCCGCAACCTGCCGATCTGCGATCCGGCGATCACGCAGAACGCCTGTCGTCTGCCCACGCCGGTGCAGCTGGCCGCCTCGCTGTCGGGAACGGTCTGGTTCGACCAGGGCGGTGACTTCGGTCTGCTCGACGGCGGCGATCGCCGCCTGTCCGGCTGGACGGTCGAGGTGATCGGCGGCGATGGCCAGATCGTCGGCACCGCCACCACCGGAGCGGATGGCACCTATTCGGTAGCCGATCTGATTCCGGGCATCGCGCTGGACGTACGTTTCCGCGATCCGTCTTCGGGCATCGTCTGGGGCTGGCCGGTCAGCGGCGAAACCGCCGGCGGCCCGGCCGCGCCTTGCGATACCGACGGCGCCATCGCCAACGGTACCGCCAGTTCGTGCCGCAGCAACGAGGGCGGCAGTACCCGTCTGACCGTCGTGCTGACGCCGGGCGCCAACCTGCCGCAGCAGAGCCTGCCGCTCAACCCGGGCGGTGTGGTGTACGACGCGGTGACGCGCAGCCCGGTGCCGGGATCGCGGGTGACGCTGACGCCGGTCGGCACCTGCGCCGGCTACTCGCCCGAAGCGCACTTGCTCAATGTCGGCCTGGGCGGCTACAGCCTCAACGGCAGCGCGGCCTCGATGACGGTGGGCGCGGACGGGTTCTACCAGTTCCTGCTCGGTCCCAACGCGCCGGCGTCCTGCCGTTTCCGCATCGACGTGACGCCGCCGGCCGGCTATGCGTTCGAGTCGGGATTGATCCCGGCCGACCCCACGCCGTTGACGCCGCCGTCCACCCCGGGCGTCGGCTATCCGGTGCAGCCCAATGCCACCGCGCCGACCGGCCCGGTCGGTCCGGCCACCACGTATCACCTGGAGGTCACGCTGGGCTCGGGCGTCGCCGCGCCGGTGCACAACCACATCCCGCTCGACCCACAGGTCGCGCCGGGACTGGTGATCACCAAGACCGGCGATCGTCGCACCGTCGAGGTCGGCGACAGCCTGGTCTACACCATCACGTTGCGCCAGACCGCCGGATCGCCGCTGCAGACGGTCAACGTGATCGATCGCCTGCCGCGCGGATTCACCTATATCGCCGGCACTGCGCGCCTGGATGGCGCCGGCATCGCCGATCCGCTCGGCCGGCCGGGTCCGACGCTGGTGTTCGATGTCGGGTCGATGCAGGTGGGCCAGCAGAAGTCGCTGAGCTACCGCGTGCGCGTCGGCGTCGGCGCGATGCAGGGCGATGGCATCAACCGCGCCCGTGCGCACGGCTGCTCGATCGACGGCGGCTGCGTGGATGGCGGCAGCCTGGCACCGTTGCCCGGCACGCTGCCGTCCAATCCGGCCGAGTACCGCGTGATCGTGACCGGCGGCGTGTTCACCGACGAAGGCTGCGTGCTCGGCAAGATCTTCGTCGACTGCAACGTCAACCACGTGCAGGACGCCGAGGAAATCGGCATCCCCGGCGTACGCATGTACTTCGAGGACGGCACGTGGATGGTCAGCGACTCGGAGGGCAAGTACAGCTACTGCGGCCTGCCGCCCAAGAGCCATACGCTGAAGGTGGATGCGTCCACGCTGCCGGTCGGGTCGCGCCTCACCACCAGCAGCAATCGCAACCTGGGCGATGCCGACAGTCTGTTCATCGATCTCAAGAACGGCGAGTTGCATCGCGCCGATTTCATCGAGGGCAGCTGTTCCAACCCGGTGATCGAACAGGTCAAGGCGCGCCGGACGCAGGGCGAAATCCGGGCACCGGAGACGGAAGCCGGGCAACGGCCGCTGCGCTTCGACAGCAAGCCGCAGCGATCGCCGCAGCAGGGCACCGATTCGTCCAACCAGCGGCCCATCGTCGATCCGCGGCCGGTGAAGGATGACGGAGCCGATGCCACCCGGGACGGCGGTCAGAAGGAGGTGCAGCCATGAGCCGCATCGTCTTCGTGCCCCGGTCTCCGAGTATCGCCATGCCTTCGCAACGCCTTTCATTCAACCCGCTGGTCCTTGCGCTGACGCTGGCATTGGCGCCGGGCCTGACGCTGGCGCAGAACGTCTCCGGCGACACCCGGTTCACGCCGGTGGTCGGGCAGGCGACACCGCTGTTCCCGCAGTCGCCGGAAACGCTGCACCAGCCGCCGCAACCGTTGTACGCGCAGCCCGGCAATGTCGACTACAGCGTCAATGCCGGCGTCGACCGCGTGGTGGTCGAGGTGGACCGCGACGGTGCGCCGGCCGACGGCCAGTCGCCGGTGCACGTGGTCGTGCAACTGTTCGGTGCCGACGGCAAGCCGCTCGCCGGCGAATCCTTCGCCACCATCGAAAATTCCGGTGGGCGCCTGTTGCTGCCGGACGGTCGCACCGACGAACTGGGTCCGGGCCGGCAGGACGCGGATCGCGTTACGCCGGGCGTGCAATTGAAGGTCGTCGATGGCCGGGCCGAGTTCGACCTGCTCGCCCCGCACGATCCGCAGGACGTGCTGCTGCGGGTCACCGCGGGCGGCCAGAGCGCCGAAGGCGTGGTCGGATTCGTGCCCGAGATGCGCGATCTCATCGCCACCGGCCTCATCGAGGGCGTCATCAATTTCCGCCGCAACGGCAGCGGTCTCATCGGCAGCAGCCAGCACGGCGACGGCTTCGAACGCGAGATCCGCCGCTGGGAGAAGCAGTTCAACAACGGCAAGGCCAACGGCGCCGCGCGCGCGGCGTTCTTCGCCAAGGGCACCATCAAGGGCGAGTACCTGCTGACCGCGGCCTACGACTCGGACAAGGAAGTGCGCGCGCGCCTGTTGCGCGACATCCGGCCGGAGGAGTTCTATCCGGTCTACGGCGACGCCTCGCTGCGCGGTTTCGACGCGCGCTCGGCCGAGCGCCTGTACGTGCGCGTGGACAAGGACCGCAGCTACCTGTTGTATGGCGACTTCCAGACCGGCGACAGCATCGCCACGCAGACCGGCGTCGACTTCGGGAGCCGCGCTTCGCCGCGCGTGCTGGGCACCTACAACCGCACCGCCACCGGCCTGGGCTGGCATTTCGAGAACGTGCGCATTCGCGGCAACGTCTTCGCCATCGAGGATTCGCTGCGGCAGGTGATCGAGGAACTGCCCAGCCAGGGCAGCGGCCCCTACGGCCTGCGCAACAACGCGGTGCTGGAAGGCAGCGAGCGGGTCGAGGTCATCGTGCGCGACCGCAACCAGCCCTCGCGCATCGTCTCGGTGCGGCCATTGGCGCGGCTGGTGGATTACAGCTTCGAGCCGTTCTCCGGCCGCATCCTGCTGGGCAGCTTCCTGCCGTCGTTCGACAGCGATCTCAACCCGGTATCGCTGCGCATCACCTATGAGCTGGATCAGGGCACCGAGAAGTTCTGGGTGGTCGGCGGCGACGCGCAGCTGCGCGTCGGCGAGAAGGGTGAGATTGGCGGTTCCTATGTCGACGATCGCAATCCCTTCGCGGCCTTCGAAATGGGCAGCGCCAACATCGGCTACCGTTTCGGCGAGAAAACCTGGTTGGTGGCCGAAGCCGCGCGCACGCGCAGCGAGGTCAATACCAACTCGATCAACCAGTACGGCACGCCCGCGCTCGAGGGTCTCAGCGGTCTGGTCGAAGGCGACGCCTGGCGCGTCGAATTCGGCCATGGCGGGCGCGATCTGGATCTGCGCCTGTTCGCCGGCCGCTCGGACCCGGCCTTCAACAATCCGGCTTCGCCGCTGTACGGCGGACGTGGCGAATACAGCCTGACCACCCGCTACCGCCTGACCGAGCGCTTCGAGCTGTATGCCGAGGCGTTGCGCAGCGAGGATCGCAACCCCGATGGCGGCGAGCGCGATGCCGCCAGCATCGGCACGCGCATCAAGGCCACCGACCGGCTGACGCTGGATTTCGGTTACCGCGCGATTCGCGAGACGGTGGGCGCGTACTACACGTGGGCCACGCAGACCGGTTACGGCAACATCGGCGGACTGCTCGGCGGTTACGCCACCGGTTCGGGCGGCGGCGCGCTCGGCTTCGGCCAGCAGCCGCTGGATCCGCTGACCGGCCTGCCGATCATCGCCAGCGGCACGACCAACGACGTAGCCAGCGGACTGCCGGTGGGCACCGAGCTGTCGTCCGACATGCTGCGCATCGGCGCCGGTTATCGCGCCAGCGAACGCCTGAGCATCGGCGGCGAGATCGAGCAGGACATCCATGGCGAGGATCGCGATCGCATCGCGCTGGGCCTGGACTACCGCCTGCGCGAGCGCAGCCGTATCTACGGCCGTTACGAGAAGCAGACCGGCATTACCGGCGCCAACGGCCTGACCCAGGACGGGCGCGAGGCCGACACGATGGCCTTCGGTGTCGACACGACCTTCCTCAAGGACACGCAGCTGTTCTCCGAGTACCGGTTGCGCGATGCGATCAGCGGCCGCGACATCCAGGCCGCGTCGGGCGTGCGCAACCGCTGGGACATCGGTGAAGGCCTGCGGATGGACCTGTCGGCCGAGCACACCAACGTGATCGACGGCGACATCGGCGACTCCACCGGTGTCGGGCTGGCGTTCGACTACAGCGCCAACCCGCTGTGGCGCGGCAGTGCCCGCGTCGAACACCGCATCTCCGACGATGTCGCCGGCACGCCGGTGGACGAGGGCTACAGCACGACGTTGCTGCAGTTCCTCGCGGCACGCAAGATCAACCGCGACTGGACGGTGCTGGCGCGCAACTACCTGCTCCGGACCGACTACGACGCGCGCGGCGATGTGCTGCAGGATCGTTTCCAGGTCGGTGTGGCCTATCGCGATACCGACACCAACCGCGTCAATGCGCTGGCCCGATACGAGTACAAGCTGGAGAAGGACGAAAGCGGCATGGACGCGTCCGGTTTCCTGTCCGACACCGGCCAGGACATCCGCACCCGCGCGCACATCGTCTCGGCCCATGCCGACTGGCATCCGTCGCGTCCGTGGTGGCTGACCGGCCGCGTGGCCGCCAAGTGGCAGAAGGACACCTTCTTCTACGAGGACACCGGCAGCGTCAACGACGATTTCCACGCCGTGCTGCTGTCCGGCCGCGTGGTGTACGACATCACCGAGAACTGGGACATCGGCTTGCTGGCATCCACGTTCCGCGGCCAGAACGGCGCCAACCAGTATGCGGCCGGCGTGGAAGTGGGACGGCTGCTGCGGCAGAACCTGTGGCTGTCGGTGGGCTACAACGCCACCGGTTTCCGCGGCGATACCGATCTGGCCGGCTACGAGTACACGCAGCAGGGCGCCTTCATCCGCCTGCGCTTCAAGTTCGACGAAGACCTTTTCCGCAAAGACGACGTCCGCTACCGCGATCCGGCGGGCCGAGGAACCACACCATGATCACCATCAAGCAGAAGATTCTCGGCCTGGCCGCCGTCGCCTCGTTGTCCGCCATTACCGGCGCCGATGCGCAGCAGACCCGGCTCAATGCGCAGCAGCATCGCGTCACCGACGAGGCCATCCACGCCGACCTCACCGGCTACGAGCACGTGCAGGGCCGCATCCAGGCGTTGAACGACGCCGGCCGGCCGATCCGCGACTACCATCTGTCCAAGGCGCAGTGCTGGCTGGACGTGTCCTTCCACGAGTACACCCGCAACGACCGCAGCGCGTTCCCGCAGGAAGCGCTGACCGAATCGGAGAAGCTGGTCGTCGGCATGGAGCAGGGCGTCGATCCGCTGCCTACCGACACGCCGCTGGTCAACGGCGCGAAGTATCTTCGCGACGATCTGTGGAAGCGCCTGCGCGTCATCCACGGCACGCCGGGGTTTGCCTGCGCGCAGCAGGCGGTGGCGTGCGGCGAAGTCGAGCTGGTCCATGCCGGCAATGAATTCAACCAGCAGCAGTGGCGCCATTCCAAGCCGTATATCCAGATCGCCGAGGACCTGGTCAACGACGCCGAAGCGCTGGCGCGCCAGTGCGGCGCACCCGCCACCGACACGCCGGCCGCGCCGCTGGCGCTGACCGCCAACGTCCTGTTCGAGTTCGATCGCCATCGGCGCGGCGACATCCGCGCCTATTCGCTGCAGAGCCTGGATCGTTCGCTGGCGCGCATCGCCGAGGAAGGCCTGACACTGCAGCGGGTCGAACTGATCGGCCATGCCGATCGCCTGCAGGGACGGGGTTTCGAATACAACCAGTGGCTGTCGCAACAGCGTGCCGATACCGTGCGCGCGCTGCTGATCGCGCGGGGCATCGACGCGGCGATCATCGACGAGAGCCACAAGGGCGATACCGAGCAGGTACAGGCCTGCGACGGCGTCCGGCCGCAGGCCGCGTTGCGCGAATGCCTGATTCCCAACCGTCGTGTCGAGGTACGCCTGCAGGTCTCGCGATAGCGCGGGATCGCAAGGCCTATAATCGATCGCCTCGCCAATGCGGTCGGCATCGCCGGCCGCCGGCAAGCGCGTTGTGAACGATGGCCTCCGAACCGAAGACGTCTCCGCACCACTCTCGTCGTATTCCGTTTCTCGGCCACGGCTGGCGCGCGGTGGCCGGCTGGCTGCGGGATGTGCCGATCGCCGATCCGGTGGATCGTCGCAACGCGCCGATGTTGCAGGCGGTATCGCTGCTGCTGGCGACACTGCCGACCGCCGCGTGGCTGTACCGCATTTTCGGCACCGATATTCCCTGGCGTCCGGGCGAGACGAGCAGCCTGTTGCTGAGCCTGGTATTGGCGGCCGTGGGCGTCCTGAGCTTTGTGTTGATCCGCCGGGGCCGCTTCCTGTGGGCGGCGCGCCAACTGCTGGCGGTATTCGCCATCACGCTGATGCTGGCATACGCCGCCACCGGATTCACCGCGCAGCGGTTCGAGCAGCCGGTGCTGGTGATCGGCCTGACGCTGGCGGGACTGGTGCTGGGACGCGGCGCGCTGTGGTGGATGTACGGCTGCGTGCTGGCAGCGTTCGTCCTGGGTGCCCGCGTCGACGAGGCGCGCGGCGCCGAAGCCCTCGGCGATGCGATCATCAGCGGCGCCATGTTCCTGATCATCGTGGTGGTGATCGATCGCAGCGTATCGGCGCTGCGCCAGAGCCTGGGCGAGGCCAACCTGCGCAGCAGCGAACTGGCGGCCGCCAATGCGCGCCTGCATCATGAGATGGCCGAACGCGAGAAGGTGCAGGAACAGTTGATCCATGCCCAGAAGGTCGAGGCGGTGGGACGGCTCGCCAGTGGCGTGACGCACGATTTCGGCAACCTGCTCGGACTGATCCTCGGCTATGCCAAGCGCGGGCGCCGCAGCGACGATCCGGCCGCGCTGAAGGATGCGCTGGATGGCGTTGAATCGGCGGCCCGGCGCGCCAGCGCGGTCAGCCGCAAGCTGTTGAACTTCAGCCGCCAGGACCGGTCCCGCCTGGAAATCTTCGACCCGGCGTTCGCGCTGGAGGAGATGCGGCCGATGCTGCGCCAGCTGTTCGATCCAGCGGTCGAGCTGGCGTTGTACCTGCCGGCGCGGGCGCAGCCGATGAAATTCGATCGCGCCGAATTCGAGTTGATCGTGCTGAACATCGCCGCCAACGCCAATCACGCCATGCCGGATGGCGGGCGCTTCGAGATCGCCGTGCAATCCGTGGAAGCAGGGGGCGGCATGGAGTTCCTCGACACCGGCCCGGGTATCGCGCCAGAGATCCGGCGGCGCATTTTCGATCCCTTCTTCACCACCAAACCCGACGGCGAGGGCACCGGCCTGGGCCTGGCGGTGGCACGCGATCTGATCGAGAAGGCCGGTGGTCGCCTGTCCGTCCGCGGCGGATCGGGCGAGGGCGCAGTGTTTCGCTGGGAATGGCCCCCGGCATAAGCGGCGATAGCCTGCGATGCTGCCGGCAGCGTGTTGCATGGAGGAAATATCAAGCCTCTGCCTGCGATAGGCAGTAACGTACGGATCGGATGGACGCCGTTGCAGCATGGATGTCATCAACTTTGATTAGCCTGCCGCCCCTTCGGGGAAGACAGGCGGATGAAGATGCAGGGTGTTCGTGGCGCGGTGGCGTCGTTGGCGTTGCTGGGGCTGGTCGCGGCGTGCACGCCGGCCGATCCGGCGGCGCAGGCCGGGCCGGGATCCGTGGCGCCGCCGGGCGCGGTGGCATCGCGTGTGCCGCCAGCTGCCGCTACTTTCGATCAATTGCGCGAACGCGCAGAGCAGGCGTTGCGTGAGCGACGCCTGTACGCGCCGGCCGGCGACAACGCCATCGAGTATTTCCTGGAGGCGCGCGAGCGCCAGCCGGACGATCTGCGTTCGCGTGCGGCGTTGATCGAACTGCAGCCGTATCTGTTGATCGGACTCGAACAGTTGCTGGAAAGCGGGCAGGAAAGCGAAGCGCAGCGATTGCTGCGGCTGCTCGCGCGGGCCGATGCGCAGGCGCCCGCGTTGCCGCGGTTGCAGGCCGTGCTGGACCGGGTGCAGCAGGAAAACAAGGCGCGGCAGGCGGCACTGGCGGCCGAGGCGCGTGCTTTGCCGGCGCCCTTGCCGCAGGTGCCGGTGGCCGCCGGCGTCGCGCCGCCCTCCGCGGCGGCCAGCATCGCTACCACGCTGCCGGCGCCGATTCCCGAACCCGCCATCGATGCCGCGCCACCGGCCACGCCGGTATCCGTTCCGGTCGCCGCTTCGCCGACGCCGGCGACGCAGGTTGTGCGTTCGCCAACGGCCGCCAGCGGCGCCGGTGTAGCCACGCCGCGCCTGCTGCAGGATGCGCAGCCGCGCTATCCGCTGCCGGCATTGCGCGGCCGCATCGAAGGCGCGGTCGAGGTGGCTTTCGAAATCCAGCCCGACGGTAGCGTGCGCAACGCACGGCTGGTGTCGGCCACGCCGGAAGGCCTGTTCGACGCCTCGGCGCTGGCGGTGGCGGCGCGCTGGCGGTTCGAGGCCAGCGGGCAGGCGCACCGGTCGCAGCGCACGGTGCTGTTCCGCCTGCCGCAGTGAGTCCGTTTGCGCGGCCGTCCGGCGACGGGTGGTGCGCG
>Ga0160451_100767_pt1 | contig 13814 bp, 12 predicted proteins | sample HID1975M_E1MG_FD_108270 | JGI IMG/M metagenome (GOLD analysis project Ga0160451, IMG submission 108270) | Enriched soil microbial communities from UW Madison campus, WI, USA - HID1975M_E1 MG | ecosystem: Environmental > Terrestrial > Soil > Unclassified | place: USA: Madison, Wisconsin... | reverse complement strand
GGCGGTGTTCTTGGCCAGGATGGTGATGCCGCGTTCCTTTTCCTGGTCGTTGCTGTCCATCACGCGCTCGGTGAGCACCGTGCGTTCGGACAGGGTGCCGGACTGCTTGAGCAGGCAGTCGACGAGGGTGGTCTTGCCGTGGTCGACGTGGGCGACGATGGCGATATTGCGCAGGTTCTGGATGGACATGGGAAAGGCGCGCCGGACTGCGCGCAAGGCTTGGGGAGGAATGGCGCGTATTATAGCGAGTTACCCGCCCGTTCCGGGCCAGTTGTGAACATGGAGTTAAGAAAAATGTCCCTGACCGCCACCTTCGACACCTCCCGCGGCCCCATCACGGTCGAGCTGTACCCCGACAAGGCGCCGCTGACGGTGGCCAACTTCGTCAACCTGGCCAAGCGCGGGTTTTACGACGGACTCAGCTTCCACCGCGTCATCCCGGATTTCATGATCCAGGGCGGCTGCCCCGAAGGCTCCGGCCGTGGCGGCCCGGGCTACCGTTTCGAGGACGAGACCAACAACGGCGTGCGCCACGAGCGCGGCGTGCTGTCGATGGCCAATGCCGGTCCCAACACCAACGGCAGCCAGTTCTTCATTACCCATATCAAGACCGACTGGCTGGACGGCAAGCACACCGTATTCGGCAAGGTGACCGAGGGCCTGGACGTGGTCGATGCGGTCCAGCAGGGCGACCTCATCAACAAGCTGACCATCGAGGGCGACACCGACGCCGTTCTGGCCGCCAAGGCCGACCGCGTCGCCGAGTGGAATCGCCAGCTGAGCGCCTGATGCGAAAAGGCAGGGGCGGGAGCCGGCTTCCACCCCTGCTTTGGTCGTAGCGCGGCCGGCCGGGCGGCCTGGACGCGCGTGATAAAATCGGCATCCCGTCTCCCGTTGCGTCCCGCATGCGCCTACTCGCCGCCTTACTGCTCCTGTTGGCCGCTGCCGGCGGCCTGCATCACTGGTTGAGCAATCGCGCCGCCACGTTGTTGCCGGACGACCCGCGGCACCTGACCGGCGACAAGGGCATCGTCATGCTGGCGGTCGAATGGTGCGGCTATTGCCGCAAGCAACAGGGCGATTTCGAACGCGCCAGCGTGCGCTACCGCGTGCTGGACATCGATACGCCGGACGGCAACCGCGCCATGCGGGCACTGGGCGCGCGCGGCGTGCCCGTCACGATCATCGGCCAGGACGTGGTCCGCGGCTACGACACCGATTCGCTCGATGCCCGGCTGATCCCGCTGGGTTACCGCGTCTATTGAACTTCGTCCCATCGCAGAGGAATCCCCATGAAGAACCCCGTTCGTGTTGCCGTCACCGGCGCTGCCGGCCAGATCGGCTACGCCCTGCTGTTCCGCATCGCCTCCGGCGAGATGCTCGGCAAGGATCAGCCGGTCATCCTGCAACTGCTGGAACTGCCGATCGACAAGGCCCAGGCCGCGCTCAAGGGCGTGATCATGGAGCTGGAAGACTGCGCGTTCCCGCTGCTGGCGGGCATCGTCGGCACCGACGATCCGGAAGTGGCATTCAAGGACGCCGACGTGGCCCTGCTGGTCGGCGCGCGTCCGCGCGGCCCGGGCATGGAGCGCAAGGATCTGCTGCTGGAGAACGCCAAGATCTTCACCGCCCAGGGCGCGGCGCTGAACAAGGTCGCCAGCCGCGACGTCAAGGTGCTGGTGGTCGGCAACCCGGCCAATACCAACGCCTACATCGCGATGAAGTCGGCGCCGGATCTGCCGGCCAAGAACTTCACCGCGATGCTGCGCCTGGATCACAACCGCGCGCTGTCGCAGCTGGCCGGCAAGGCCGGCGTGGCGGTGGGCGACATCGAGAAGCTGATCGTGTGGGGCAACCACAGCCCGACGATGTACCCGGACTATCGCTTCGCCACCGCCGGAGGCGTCAACCTGAAGGACAAGATCGGCGATGCCGACTGGAACGCCACTGCGTTCATCCCGCAGGTCGGCAAGCGCGGCGCGGCGATCATCGAGGCACGCGGCCTTTCCTCGGCGGCCTCGGCCGCCAACGCCGCGATCGACCATATCCGCGACTGGCTGCTGGGCAGCAACGGCAAGTGGGTGACGATGGGCGTGCCGTCGGACGGCAGCTACGGCATCCCGGAAGGCATCATCTACGGCGTGCCGGTGACGACCGAAGGCGGCGAGTACACGCGCGTGGAAGGGCTGGAAGTGGACGAGTTCAGCCGCGCGGCGATGGACAAGACGCTGGCCGAACTGGAAGAGGAACGCGCCGGCGTGGCGCACCTGCTCGGCTGATCGGCCGCTGCATCGCTACTCGAAAACGCCGGGCATCGCCCGGCGTTTTCCTTTTGTGGGAGCGACGTCAGTCGCGACTGCCAAGATGCGTCCACTGGCGTTCGTAGGCGATATGACTCGATTGCCGACCTACCTGGCGCACTTCGCATCGAGCGATGACAATTCGTCGTCCCGGCGTAGGCCGGGACCCAGCGACTTCCTGCCGCCCGAAGTCGAAGACACCGGATCTCGGCTTGCGCCGGAACACAGACGCGTTATCTGCGATTGCATCGGAAATCTCCGGTAACGCCTGTTCTAGCATCGGTACGCGATCGGCATTCCCATATCCGTCGCGACTTGCGTCGTTCCCGCGGCGCTATCGCCTTGGCCAGGCCATGCGACCAAGGTCGGAAGGTGCGCCGGCAGGGCGGGGACTATGCTGAAACCATCGCGGATCCCGAGGAGACCGTCATGGGGTACGAAGACATCCATCGCCGCTCCGTCGAGCAGCCGGAAGCCTTCTGGGCCGAGGAGGCCCAGGCCATTCACTGGCACAAGCCGCCGCAGCGGATCCTCGATTATTCCGACCCGCCGTTCCGCAAGTGGTTCGTCGGCGGCGAGACCAACCTTTGTTACAACGCCGTCGATCGCCATCTCGAAGAACGCGGCGATCAGCTGGCGCTGGTCGCCATTTCCACCGAAACCGATGTCACCCGCGAGATCACCTACCGCGATCTGCATCGCGAGGTGAACGCGTTCGCCGCCATCCTGCAGCGGCTCGGCGTGGGCCGCGGCGATTGCGTCGTCATCTACATGCCCAACATGGCCGAGGCGGTGTTCGCGATGCTGGCGTGCGCGCGCATCGGCGCGATCCATTCGGTGGTGTTCGGCGGTTTCGCCGCGCACAACCTGGCGCTGCGCATCGACGACGCGCAACCGAAGCTGCTGATCTGCGCCGATGCCGGCATGCGCGGCGGCAAGGTGATCGCGTACAAGCCGCTGGTCGACGAGGCCTGCGCCAAGGCGTCGTCGCCGCCGCCGAAGGTGCTGATCGTCTCGCGCGGACTGGACGCGGCCGAGCCGAGGGTGGAAGGCCGCGACGAGGACTATGCGGCGCTGCGCGCCGAAACCGGCGATGCGCAGGTGCCGGTCGAGTGGCTGGAGTCCAACGAGCCCAGCTACCTGCTCTACACCTCCGGCACCACCGGCAAGCCCAAGGGCGTGCAGCGCGACGTCGGCGGCTACGCGGTGGCGATGGCGCTGTCGATGCGCACGGTGTTCGACGTCGGCCCGGGGCAGGTGATGTTCTCCACCTCCGACGTCGGCTGGGCGGTCGGGCATTCGTACAACGTCTATGGACCGCTGATCGCCGGCGCGACCTCGCTGCTGTACGAGGGCCTGCCGTTCCATCCCGACGCCGGCATCTGGTGGGCGCTGTGCGAACAGTACGGCGTGCGCACGATGTTTTCCTCGCCCACCGCGATCCGCGTGCTGAAGAAGCACGACATCGATTTCATCAGGCGCCACGATCTGTCGACGCTCCGGTACCTGTTCCTGGCCGGCGAGCCGCTGGACGAGCCGACCGCGCACTGGATCACCGATGCGCTCGGCAAGCCGGTCATCGACAACTACTGGCAGACCGAGACCGGCTGGCCGGCGCTGACGCTGTTGCCGGGACTGGACATGAAGCCGGTGCGGTTCGGATCGCCCGGCTTTCCCAACCTCGGCTACCGCATGAAGGTGATCGACGAGGGCAGCGGCCAGGAAGTCGCGCCGGGCGAGAAGGGCGTGCTGGTGATCCAGCCGCCGCTGCCGCCGGGCTGCATGAGCACGATCTGGAACGACGACAAGCGCTTCGTCGACAGCTATTTCGGCCACTTCAAGGAACTGCTGTACAGCTCGCTGGACTGGGCGATCCGCGACGAGGACGGCTACACCTTCATCCTCGGCCGCACCGACGACGTCATCAACGTCGCCGGCCATCGCCTGGGCACGCGCGAGATCGAGGAATCGGTGTCCGGCTACGCGGCGGTGGCCGAAGCGGCGGTGATCGGCGTGGCCGACGAACTGAAAGGGCAGGTGCCGGTGGTGTTCGCCACGCTGCGCCGGGCCACCGAACAGCCGCAGGAACGCATCGACGCCGCCAACGGCATGCGCAAGGCGGTGGAAGCCAACCTCGGCGCGGTCGCGCGGCCGGCGCGGGTCTACATCGTCAACGCGTTGCCGAAGACGCGCTCGGGCAAGCTGCTGCGGCGCTCGCTGCAGGCGCTGGCGCAGGGCGCCGATCCCGGCGATCTGTCCACGCTGGACGATCCCAATGCGCTGGAAGAGGTGAGGAAAGCGCTGCAGCGCGGGCCGGAAGCCGGCGGCTGACGGTTCGGCGCCGATGCCGGCTGCTGGAGCACTGAGGTCGGGATCAGGCCGGCAGCGAACACACGCTTCGCGGCCCGGCAGGCGGCACGGAAGAAGCATCCCGGGCGTAAAGTCCAATGCGACAGGAACCCACGGCGTCGATACGCTGCTTCTGCGGATCACCTTCGATCCCAGCGTCCTCGATCGGCAGCGTGCCGTGCGCCACGTCGCGGTGAGGGTATCGAGGGCGCACGGAAAGGCGCGGTCCAGCGCCATGTGCCCGCGATATACCTTTCCAGTACGGGTCCGACAACCCTTTCGTTCGCCCAGGTCGCATCGACCTCTTGAGTCTCTCCGGATGGCCACTGCCCGGCTTCGGCCGACACGGATGCGGTATGTCGTAAGCGACCGGTTTCCCGCAGACGTCTCCTGCCGCTAAAGCAGCGCGCACCCCTGCCGATAACGATAGAGCCGCACTCACGCGACCTTCGCATGCGGCCTCGGCAGACTCCATCCACGATGCGTCGACGTCCGTCGATGCCATCCGGTCCTAAAGGGGGGATCCAGTGAGCAAGTTCCTTTATTTGCTGATCGCGGCATTGCTCGCGTGCCTGTCGCTGCCGGTTGCCGCGGCGGACGATCACGTCGCGCTATTCAAGAGCGTTTCCGGCCAGGTCACCATCACCCAGGGAAATGCCACGCGCGATGCGGCGGGTGGCGTGCGCCTGGGCGTTTCCGATCGGGTCGTCGCCGCGCCCGGCGCAACGGCCGCCATCGTGTTCAAGGACGGGACCCTGCTCACGCTGGGCGGCGGCGCGGACATCCTCGTGCGCGATTACGTGTTCGAGCCGAAGGCGGGCAAGTACGCGTTCTCGCTGTACATGGCCAAGGGTTCGGCGATCTACGAGTCCGGCAAGATCGGCAAGCTCGCGCCCGAGTCGGTCAAGGTCGACACGCCCAAGGCCACGATCGGCGTGCGAGGCACGCGTTTCCTGATCGAAGCGGACTGAGCCATGGCCGTTACGAGGTTGGTCGCTGGTTCGCGGGTGCTCGCGCTGCTGTGGCTCGCCGCGGCGCTGTCCGCATGTTCGACGGCCTCCACGCGGGTGACGCTGATGCCCGACCATGCCGGACACGTGGGCACGGTCGTGGTGGCCAATACGCAAGGGCGGCAGCAGGTCGAACAGGCCTATGGCAGCGTCGATGTCGGCGCCGCCAATGCCGCGCCGCGCGCACCGCAGGCGGGTAACCAGCGCGTGTTCGAGCGCCAGCACCGGGTCGTGCTGGCCGCCCAGCCGACCCCGCCGCGCAGCTTCGTGCTGAACTTCAAGTTCGACAGCATGGAGCTCACGCCCGAGTCCAGGCAGCTGCTGCCGGAGGTGCTCAAGGTCGTGCGCAGCCGGCTGCCCACCGAGGTGACGGTGTTCGGTTACGCCGATTCGGCCGGTGCAGCCGACTACAACCTCGCGTTGTCGGCAGAGCGCGCCAAGGCCGTCGCCGCGTTGCTGAAGAAGATCGATCCGGACCTGCCGGTCGAAGTGCAGTATTTCGGCGACCGGGTACCCCTCGTGCCGACGCCGCCCGGCGTCCCCGAACCGCGCAACCGGCGTGCAGAAATCTTCATCCTGTAACGCCGTCGGCACGACGCGCATGCATCGCGCCGATGCCCGGCGGCGCTTCGTCGGGGCTGGCGCGTGATACCGCCGCTCGTTTCCGCGACCACGCTGTCCCGGCGCCAGTCATGGATCTTCGTGCTGGCCGGCCTGCTGCTCGCCTTGGCCATCGGACTCGGCGGGCTGTCGCCGTCGGCGCCGATCACGCGCGTGAACCATATGGTGCTCGACGCGCTGGTGGCCCATACCGCATCAGGGCAGCCGGCTCCCGATACCGTCGTCGTCGACATCGACGAGACCAGCCTGTCGGCGCTGGGCCAGTGGCCATGGCCGCGCTATCGCCTGGCGGCCCTGATCGAGCGCATCGCCGCGGCAGATCCGGCGGCCATCGCACTGGACATCATGCTGCCCGAGGCCGATCGCACGTCGCTGACCGATCTTCAGAAGACGTTCAAGCGCGATTTCGGCATCGACATGGCGTTCTCGGGTGTGCCCGAGGGCCTGCTGGACAACGATGGCTACCTGGGCCAGCAGATGGCGCAGGCCGACGCGGTCGGCGCGCGCTATTTCTACTTCGATCACGCCACTCGCGAGCAACGTCCCGCGCGTCCCGGCGTCGGTTTCGACGGCGAGCTCGACCGTCTGTCGCTGCATCAGGCGCCGGGCGTGCTGGACAATGTCGAGACCGTCGCATCACAGACCCGCATCAGCGGGTTCGTGAACATCCGGGCCGACGAGGACAACGTGCTGCGCCGTCTGCCGCTGCTGATCGAGCACCGCGGCGTGGTCCATCCCAGCCTGGCGCTGGCGGCGACCATGCGGGCGTTGGGGGTGTCTTCCGGGCGCGTGGAAGCCGGACGCGACGGCCCGTCGATCCGGGTTGGCGGGCATTCGATTCCGGTGGACCGCCAGGGCAATGCGCTGCTGCGCTTCAATGGCCCGGCGACGCGCTACGACAGCGTGTCGGCGCTGGACGTGCTGGCGGACCGGTTCGATCCGCAGGCGCTGCGCGGCAGGATCGTCTTCATCGGATCGTCGGCGGTGGGGCTCAACGATCTGCACGTGACTACCGTGGATCGCGGCTTCTCCGGCGCGAAGATCCAGTCGGTGCTCGCCCAGAACATCCTGGACGACAGCCTGCTGTGCGTTCCGGCATGGGGCGCCATGGCCGCGTTGCTGCTCGGGTTGCTGCTCGCGGCCGTGCAGTGCGGCCTGTTCGTTGCCGGGCGCAGCCTGTTGACCCTGGCCGCGATCGGCGTGGGCGCCGCGCTCGCATTGTGCGCGCTGGCCGGCGGCAGCTTCCTGGAAACGGGCATGTTCATTCCGGTCGCCGCGCCGCTGTTGGTGCTGGCCACCCTGCTGGGCGTGTGCTTCGCCACCCGCCTGGCCATCCACCAGCGCCATGCGCAGCGGTGGCGCAAGCAACTGGAAAACGCCCGGCAAGTGACGATCGAATCGATGGCCGCCGTGGCCGAGACGCGCGATCCGGAAACCGGCGCGCACATCAAGCGCACCCAGCACTATGTGCGCGCCATCGCCAGGCAGTTGCAGAGGACAGGCCACTACACCGAGGTCCTGGGCGAGGAATACATCCATCTGCTGTTCTTGTCCGCGCCGCTGCACGACATCGGCAAGGTCGGCGTGCCGGACCACATCCTGCTCAAGCCCGGCCCGCTGACCGCCGAGGAGTGGGTGATCATGCGCAAGCATGCCGAGTTCGGCCGGCAGATCATCCTCAGTACCGCCCAGCACATCGAAGGCGACAATTTCCTGACCGTCGCCAGCGAGATTGCCGCCACCCACCACGAGAAGTGGGACGGTTCTGGCTATCCGGCCGGTCTGCAGGGCCAGGACATTCCGCTTTCGGGCCGCATCATGGCCGTCGCGGATATCTACGACGCACTGATCAGCCGGCGTTGCTACAAGGAGCCGTATCCGCACGCGCAGGCGATAGCAATGATGCGCGAGCTGCGCGGCACTACGTTCGATCCGGTCGTGCTGGATGCGTTTTTCGAAATCGAAAACCTGATCATCGATATCGTGGGCAAATTCCGCGACGAGGACGAGGTGAGCGGCCCCGAAACGGCCCTGCTTGCCGAGGTTCCGCCCGACTTCCATGGCGTGCTGGGCAGGCGCCTGCAGTCCTGACCACGGCGCCGCATTGCTGTCATCGTCCGTATTTGCCTCGCCGGCAGGCGTGGGCGCGCGTGAACCTACCGAGGGATTACGGCTGGTCCTCCGGCGCCGCACCGGCATAGCTGGCGCGCGGACGGATCAACCGGCCCTGCGCCTGCTGTTCCAGCGCATGCGCCAGCCAGCCCGCGAGCCGGCCGGCGGCGAACATCACCAGCGCCGGCGTGGCCGCCAGATCGTGTACGTGGCAGATCGCGGCCAGCATGAAATCGATGTTCGGGCGCTGCCCGCTGATCTCCTCGGTGGCGGCGATGATCGCGTCGAGTTCGCGCATCGCTGGCGTATCGGCATGGGTGGCGCGCAGCCGCGCCAGCAGTTCGGCCGCGCGCGGATCGCCGTCCGGATAAAGCGCATGCGCGAAGCCGGGCAGGTCGTCGCCGCGTTGCCAGCGGGTGGCGATGAAATCGCGCGGCGACGGCGCCTGGCGCGCCGCTTCGATCAACGCATGCGCGCGCGCGGTGGCGCCGCCGTGGCGCGGACCGGACAACGCGGCCAGTCCGCTGCAGACGGTCGCGTGCAGGTGCGCGCCGGTGGAGGCGACCACGCGCGCGGCGAAGGCGGAGACGTTGAGTTCGTGATCGGCGCACAGCACCAGCGCGGCGCGCACTAGATCGGCGAAGTCCGCATCGTCCGGTTTCCAGCACCGTGCCAGCAGTGCGTGCACGGGACCGCCGGACGGCGGTTGCGCGACCAGCAGCGCGGCGTTGTGGCGCAGCAGCGTCGCGGCGATGTCGTGGCGCACGCGCGGCGCGGAGTTGAACGAGTGGCGCACGTCCAGCGCCAGCAGCGGCAGCGCGGCCATCGTGCGTTCGAGCGGTGGCAGCGCCGCATCGCCGGCGATGCCGGCGACCGTGGCCGGCCATCGCGATTCCATCGGGGTGGCGAACGGATCGTGATCGCCGCAATCCCATAGCAGCCGCGCGACATCTTCCAGCGAGGCGCCGTCGCGGACCAGGCCGATCGCCGAGCGTCCCCGGTAATACGGCCCATCCGGACGGATCAACGAGATCGACGTCTCCAGCACCGGCAGCCCGCGATCCAGGCTCTGCGCCGCCCCGCGCGCGGCGCCGCGGCCGGCGCGCTTGCGTTGCGCCAACCGTTCCACGTCCTGGCGCAGGTAGACGCGGCTGCGGTGATCCGGGCCGGGCCGCGATTCGATCAGTCCGCGGCTGACATAGGCGTACAGCGTGGCCTGGCTGATGCCGAGCAGGCGGCAGGCCTGCGCGGCGGGGAGGAGATCGGGATGTTCGTCCATGACGACATATTGATTCAGTCAATCAAGATTGATCAACCCCTGCGACAGTGCCAGATTGTGCGCCCCGGAGGCGCCGTACCATTCGCCCACCTCCATCGTCCTGGCGCTGTTTTGCCGGGCGTTACCGCACAGGAGTCACGACCGCATGAGCCATCCATCCGCAAGCGCCTCCCTTTCTTCGGGAGCCAGGTTCCGCGCCGCCCTGGTCGAGGAATCGCCGCTGCAGGTCATCGGCGCGATCAACGCCAACCATGCGCTGCTGGCGCAGCGCGCGGGGTTCCGCGCCCTCTACCTGTCCGGCGGCGGCGTGGCGGCCGGATCGCTGGGCATGCCGGACCTGGGCATCAACACGCTCGAGGATGTGTTGATCGACACCCGCCGCATCACCGATGTCTGCGAGTTGCCGCTGATGGTCGACATCGATACCGGCTTCGGGCCGAGCGCGTTCAACATCGAACGCGCCATCAAGTCGCTGATCAAGGCCGGCGCCGCCGCCTGCCATATCGAGGACCAGGTCGGCGCCAAGCGTTGCGGCCACCGTCCGGGCAAGGAGATCGTCAGCCAGGGCGAGATGGTCGATCGCGTCAAGGCCGCCGCCGATGCGAAGACCGATGCGAGCTTCTTTCTCATCGCGCGCACCGACGCCATCCAGGTCGATGGCGTCGATGCGGCGATCGAGCGCGCCATCGCCTGCGTCGAGGCCGGCGCCGACGGCATCTTCGCCGAGGCCGCCTACGACCTGGGCACCTACCGCCGGTTCGTCGATGCGGTGAAGGCGCCGGTGCTGGCCAATATCACCGAGTTCGGCAAGACGCCGCTGTTCACCCGCGACGAGCTGGCCTCGGCCGGCGTGGCGATCCAACTGTTCCCGCTGTCGGCCTTCCGCGCCGCCAACAAGGCGGCCGAGCGCGTATACGACGCCGTGCGCCGCGACGGCACGCAGCAGGAAGTGATCGACACGATGCAGACGCGCGAGGAACTGTACGAGCGCATCGGCTACCACGCCTACGAACAGAAACTCGACGCGCTGTTCGCAGCGAGGAAGTAGTTTTCCTTCTCCCATCCGGAGAAGGTGCCCCGTAGGGGCGCATGAGGGGCGAACGGAATCCTGATGCCGGAACGATCCGGACCCCCATCGCCCCTCACCCCAACCCCTCTCCCGCCGGGAGAGGGGCTCAGAACACAAGGGACGGAAACAATGAGCGAAACCACGACTACTCCCACTTCCACCGGCACGTTCAAGCCGAAGAAATCCGTCGCGCTGTCTGGCACCGCCGCCGGCAACACCGCGCTGTGCACGGTCGGCCGCACCGGCAACGATCTGCATTACCGCGGCTACGACATCCTGGACCTGGCCATGACCAGCGAGTTCGAGGAGATCGCCCACCTGCTGGTGCACGGCAAGCTGCCCAACCGCGCCGAACTGGCCGGCTACAAGGCCAAGCTGAAATCGCTGCGCGGCGTGCCGGCGGCGGTCAAGGCCGCGCTGGAGCAGCTGCCGCCGTCGGCGCACCCGATGGACGTGATGCGCACCGGCGTGTCGGTGCTGGGCTGCGTGTCGCCGGAGAAGGACGATCACAACCATCCCGGCGCGCGCGACATCGCCGACAAGCTGATGGCCTCGCTCGGTTCGATGCTGCTGTACTGGTACCACTTCAGCCACAACGGCAAGCGCATCGACGTGGAAACCGATGACGATTCCATCGGCGGCCACTTCCTGCACCTGTTGCATGGCGAGAAGCCGCGCGATTCCTGGGTGCGCGCGATGCACACCTCGCTGATCCTGTATGCCGAGCACGAATTCAACGCGTCCACCTTCACCGGCCGCGTCATCGCCGGTACCGGCAGCGACATGCATTCGTGCATCGCCGGAGCCATCGGCGCGCTGCGCGGCCCCAAGCACGGCGGCGCCAACGAGGTGGCGTTCGAGGTGCAGAAGCGCTACGAGACGCCGGACGAGGCCGAGGCCGACATCAAGGCGCGGGTGGAACGCAAGGAGGTGGTGATCGGTTTCGGCCATCCGGTCTACACCGTCAGCGATCCGCGCAACGAGGTGATCAAGCAGGTGGCCCGCGACCTGTCGGAGGAACAGCAGAGCACCAAGATGTACGCCATCGCCGAGCGGCTGGAAGCGGTGATGTGGGACATCAAGAAGATGTTCCCCAACCTGGACTGGTTCAGCGCGGTCAGCTACCACATGATGGGCGTGCCGACGGCGATGTTCACGCCGCTGTTCGTCATCGCCCGCACCAGCGGCTGGAGCGCGCACATCATCGAGCAGCGCATCGACGGCAAGATCATCCGCCCCAGCGCCAACTACACCGGGCCGGAGGATCTGGCGTTCGTGCCCATCGAACAGCGCTGATTGCGCCGGTTGCGAAGACCGAAGAGCGATGGTTTCCATCGCCCTTCGCGCGTCCGGATGCGCGGCATGCGACCAAGGTCGTAGCGCCCACGCACGGGAATGTGATGCCGTCGGCAACATCGCTGCCGGTACGCCGCCACGCTAGGGCCGTGCCGGCGGATGGGGGAGAGATGTGCCGCGCACGTCACCGGGGGAGGGGACGATGGCGTTATCCAAGACCGACGCGGGCCGCGACGAGATCCGCGACCGCAGCCGCAAGCTGGCGGCGGGATTGCGATCGATATTGCTGATGGTCGACGGCAAGCGCAGCGAACAGGAACTGCGCGAACTGATCGCCGCCTTGCACGCGCCGGCCGATGCGATCGAGCAATTGACGTCGCTGGGCCTGATCGCCCGGCAGATGTCCACGACGGCCGGCGCCGGGTCGACGAATGCGACGACCGCGCGGATCGAAGCGGTGGCCGCGGACCGCTACAACATGCTGTATACGCTGCTGACCGAAAGCATCCGCGCGCATTTGGGCCTGAAGGGCTATTTCGTGCAGCTCAAGGTCGAACGCTGCACCGATGCCGAGGCGTTGTCGGCGCTGCTGCCGGAAATCGCCACCGCCCTGGCGAAGGCCAAGGATCACTCCTTCGCCACGCGCTGGCTCGATGGCGTGCGCGGTGCGATGGCCTGAATCCGATACCGATCCGGCAGCAGGCTGCCGCGATCAGTCCAGGCCTTCGGCCCTCAGCGCTGCCTGCACGCCGGCGTCGGCGTCCATGCGCCGCTTGAACGCGGCCAGGTTTTCCAGCCCCGACAGATCCACGCCGACGCGATCGGCCCAGCGCAGCGTGACGTACAGATAGGGATCGGCATAGCTGCGGAAGCCGGCGAGCCAGTCCCTGCCGGCCAGCTGCCGGTCGGTGGTTTCGAACAGGCCGCGCAGGCGCTGGCGGGCCGTCTGCTTGAGCGCTTCATGCTGCGCGGCGTCGGCGATGAAGGACGCCGGCGCGAAAATGGGCTTGAAGGCCGGATGCAAATCCGAATTGCAGAACGCCAGCCAGCGCGACGCCTCGGCGCGCTGCCGCGGCGTACCGTCGCCGGCCAGGCCCGCATGCGGATAGCGATCGGCGATATAGCCGAGTATGGCGGCGTTCTGCACCAGCGTGAAATCGCCGTCCTGCAGCGCCGGCACCGCGCCGGCGGGATTGATGCGCAGGTATTCGGGCGACTTCAGCCGCTCGGCGGTCATCAGTTCCACCTCGAACGGCTGCCCGGTCCACTGCAGCGCGATGTGATCGGCGATCGAGCATGCGCCGGGTTTGCTGTAGAGCTTCATGGAACCTCCTGTGCGAAGGCCGGGACTATCCCAGCCTTGGCGCAGGATCGTAAGTGCCGCGGCGGCGGCGCTTGGTCACGGCATCCCGGCTTGCGCGGTCGCCAGCGTGCGCGGCTTGAGCTGCTGCACGCGCAGGAAGGTGTGATCGCCGATCGTGGCCACGCGGTAGGCGTTGCGCCAGCTCGGGTTGGCGATCTGGTGGGCCATGAAGTGGCTGGCGCCGGGCACGATTTCCTGGCGCTGGCCGGGCGGCAACGCCCAGTTGCGTTCGGCGCTCAGGGCCACGTTGACCGAGCGCGCCCAGGCGTCCGGGTTCTTCAGGCGGGTATTGGGCGCCACGATGGCCGGGGCGAACTGCTTGTGGGCGGTGACCACATCGCACATCGAGTCGCCCCACAGGCCGCTGTCGAGGCGACGCAGGGCGACCTCGGCGACGGCCTGCTGGCCGCGCAGG